>Ga0302314_10000693_pt1 | contig 62611 bp, 61 predicted proteins | sample III_Palsa_N2_3_FD_200533 | JGI IMG/M metagenome (GOLD analysis project Ga0302314, IMG submission 200533) | Peat permafrost microbial communities from Stordalen Mire near Abisko, Sweden - III_Palsa_N2_3 | ecosystem: Environmental > Terrestrial > Soil > Palsa > Peat permafrost | place: Sweden...
GGCCCGCGCCGCCAGGACGCGCTCTCGCGCCCCGGCCCCCGCTCGCCGAGGGGCCAGGGCCCCGGCCGCGCGGGCGCAGGCTGCCGGTCCGAGGACCGGCGCGTCGGCACTGGGCGGTCATACCCGCTCCAGCAGGGCCGTGGCCAGCTGGCGCAGGGCGCTGTTGTGGATCATGTCCGGGCCGGCCCACATAGCCGCGCTGACCTCGTCGGCCTGCAGGGTCAAGGACTCGTGGGTGGTGCGCAGCGCGAACACCACGTCGTAGTGGGTGTGGTCGGGCTCCCCGCGGCTCTCGCGGGCGGGCAGGGGGAACGCGTCGACGTACAACGGAGTGGGCGTGATGAACTCGAGGTGGGACGGCAGCAGCCCGGTCTCCTCGCGCAGTTCCCGCAGCACGGTCCCACCCAGATCAAGATCATCCGTTTCGGTGTGGCCACCGGGCAGGAGCCATTTGCCGCTAACCACGTGGTCCACGTAGAGAATGCGTCCGGTCTGGTTGACGACCACTGCGCTGGCGGTCAGATGGCCGCGCCATTCGCGGCGGCAGGTCACGTCGACCCCTTGGTCGAGCAGGTCGAGCAGCGGGGCCACGGTGGGTCGCTGGTCGGGTAGTTGGGCGAGGTAGGCGTCGAAGTCTCGGCGGATCCGGTCTGGTGTGATCATCGAAGGCTCCGGTCGGTGAGCGGTGCAGCGGAGGCGGGGGGCAGTCGGTGGTGAGCCGCTGGGGGCGGCCGTGCTCCGGCAGGCGGCGCTGACGTGACGGGTTCGGGTGGACGTCGGGGTCATCGCGGCGGGCTCCCGTGCTGGACCGTGGTGCCGTCACCGGGGCGCGGCGCCGGGGGCAGCGGTTGTCCGGCCGGCGGGGGCGCGGCGTCAGCGAGGGGCCCGGCCAGCGCCGCGGCCTCCACCCGCTCCTCCTCGGGCGCGCGCACGTGCTGGGACATGGGGGATGGTGCTTGCGGCGGACCCGCGGCCTCGCGCTCCTGGAGGTTCCAGAGCCGGGCCAGTTCGCCGCCTTCTGTTGCCAGCAGGGCCTTCAGGCTTCCCTCTTCGCAGATGCGGCCCTCGCTCATGACCACGACCCGGTCCACGTAGCGAAGGCAGCTCAGCCTGTGGCTGACCAACACGGTGGCCCGGCCCTGGGACTGGGCGCGCAGTCCCTGGATGATCAGCGCCTCGCCCTCGGCGTCCAGTGCGCTGGTCGGCTCGTCCAGGATCAGCAGATCGCTTCGCCTGTAGAAAGCCCTGCTCAGGACGACGCGTTGCCACTCTCCGCCCGACAGGTCGCTGCTTGAGCCCCAGAACGACCGCGCCATCATCGTGTCCAGGCCCAGCTTCTGCTTCGCGATCACCCGGTCCGCTCCGGCGGCCTTCGCCGCGTCCAGGACCGCCTGGACCCCGCCGTCGTGGGGTTGTCCCAAGGTGATGTTCTGCCCCAGGGTCACCGGCAGCTTGGTGTACTGCTGCGGCACGTACGCCAGGAGCTGCCAGGCCGCCATCGGGTCCAGGTCACGGACGTCGTGGCCGTCCCAGGACACGGAACCGCCGTCGGGGAGGTAGAGGCCTGCAAGGAGCCGGGTGAGCGTGGTCTTGCCTGATCCGTTCATCCCCACCAGTCCCACGATCTCGCCGCGGGAGACCTGGAAGTCGACCCCGTCCAGCGCGGGCCGGTCAGCATCCGGGTAGGTGAAGGTCACCTTCGTCGCGCGGAACTCCTGGACGTCCTTCGGGATCGTGCTGCCGCGCACCAGGCGGTGCTTGGCGGTCTCCTCCAGGTATGCCTTCCAGTCGGCGAGGTACACCGAGGTCCGGAACAACCGGCTGGCGGCCACGACCAGCCCCCACAGCGCGGTGCTGACCGCCTGCAGCGCCACGACCGCCGTCCCGGCCCGGACCGGGGACATGCGGTGGGTGACCAGCAGGCCCAGCAGCGTCGCCCACAGCAGCAGCGACGACAGCCCGGCCACGGCGGACCCCAGTGCGGCGATCTTCGCCGAGCGCCACGCCGCGGCGTGCTCCCGCTCGCGGACCAGACGGGCGTGGTGGGCGTACCGGCCCAGCAGGAAGGGGGCCATCGTCCCGGCCCGGATCTGGTCGGCGGGATACCGGTCCGTGAGGTACCAGCGAAGTGCCCCCATCATCCGGCGGTCCGGGATGGACTGCTGGTTGGAGGTGTACTCGACGTGCTGCGCGCGGATCAGCGAGATCCACCGAGGCACGATGCCCAGCGCCAGAACCGGCAGCAGGATCGGGTGCAGCACCGAGACGACGAAGGAGGCCGCGACCAGCGAAGCGATCGAGGCGATCATGTCCTGGGCGCTGGAGACCAGGTTGGCCGCCTCGTTCGCCCCGCGCTCGGCGGCGTCCCCGCGTTCCCCGAAGCCCTTCTTCTCGAACGCGACCAGTTCCGCGCCGGCGGTGCCGCGCAGCAGCAGCGCCTCGGCCTCCGCGGTCAACTGCGGCGCCACCCGGCGCGACAGCGCCGCCACTGTCAGCCCCAGCAGCGCTCGCACGGTACTGGCCCCAGCCATGATCAGCAGTGACGGCAGCGCCGCGTGCAGGCGCGCCCCGATACTGCCGGTCGCCACCAGCACGCCCAGCACCCCGGTGGTGGCGAGCAACCCGCCGGCCTGCGCCGCCCCGGCGAGCGCCTGGCAGATCAGCAGCGCCAGCACGGATCGCCGGTCCACCCTCCAGGCCATCAGGTAGGCGTCGCGCAGCACCGCGGGCAGACGGCTGGAGATCTGCCGCACCGTTGCCGTGCGAACCGCGTGGTCGGCTTTGTCCCAGCCCAGTTCCAACCCGTAGTCGTCCTCAGACTGCCCGGTTGCGCTGCCGTCGGCAGCGGACTCCGCGGACAGCCGAGGCGGTGCGAAGGCGCTCGGCCGGGCCCTGCGGCGCGCCATCCAGCCGGTACCGACACGCCTCATCATGCCGCCGCCAGGACGAGCGTGGACGTCACCGGGCCGAAGGACGGCGTTGTGCGGGGGCCCGGTCCGCAGTTACTGGCCCCGACGTCCCCGCCGGGTGCCCTGCGGTTCTCCGGGGCGGCTTCGCGCGCGCGGGGCCGTTCACGACGAAGTCGCCTCCACTCCCAGCCCGACACCGATGCCTGTCGGCACCCGTGCGAGGACATCGACGGGCAGCCGGTCCGGCATCGGGCGGTCCCCGAACTGGTGGGCTGCCACGGTCGCAGGCTCGGAACGACAGGGTGCGGGGCCAATTTTCCTCCTCTGTGGTCCGGGGCATGAGGGCACGGCGGTGTCGCTGCGCCGAAGCGTGCGGAGCAGCGATCTCGCGGTCGGTCGGGGGTGATTCGGGTGGTTCCGTGATCCTGGCAGCGGCTCACCGCCGGCCTCAGCGTGTCGTGTTCCGACTCACTCGATGGAGTCAAACCCGTGTCGCAGCGGCGATTTGAGGCGACAGCGGCGCGCCGCTGCGACAGCCTGCAGACCTCTCGACGTAGGGCCGAGGTGACCCTGGTGGTGCCGCCGGGTGGTGTCTCAGCCAGAGCGCAAGATTTTGCCTTTCCGTGATCAGTGGGGTGGACTTCGGCACGCTCCTTTCGGGCTCGGTCAGCCGAACGAGCGACGTTCCGGCCCCGGCTGTCTAGGTGGCTTAGCCTTGCCTGATGGTGGACATCGAGACGGCGTTCAAGTCCCCTGACGGCACAGCGCTTTATGGAACGCTCGCGCGATCTGACGCGACCTCGTCGGGCGTGGCAGTGCTGGTACACGGCTCGGGGGTAACCCGGGAGGAGGGCGGGTTCTTCACCCGGCTGGCGTCCGGTCTGGCCGACCGCGGCGTGGCCAACCTGCGCTTCGACCTGCGCGCCCACGGCGCCAGCGAGGGCAGGGAGTCCGAGCTGACGATCGCCTCGGTGGTGAACGATGCCCGGGCGGCATGTGACCACGTCCGTAGCGAGACTGGTTGGGCGGGGCCGGTGCACGTGATCTCGGCGTCCTTCTCCGGTGGAGCCTGCGCGCTGCTCGCGGGCCAACGGCCGCAGGACGTCGGTCGACTCGTGCTGCTCAACCCCCGCCTGGACTACCGGGAGCGGTACACCACCTCGCGGCCCGGCTGGAAGGACGACTACCTGTCGGCGGAGGCGGCGGCAGAACTGGAGGCGAAGGGCTTCACCGAGCGCTCCCCGTTCGAGCTGGGCAGGGCCCTGCTGAACGAGGTGCTGTTGTGGGACCTGCCGGCGGTGCTGGCGGCGGTGACGGCTCCGGTGCTGATGGTGCACGGCACGGCGGACACCTTCGTGCCGGTGGAGCTGTCGCGCCGGTGCCGGCTGCTGTTCGGCGGCGGGGCCGAGCTGGTGGAGATCGAGGGGTCGCAGCACGGCTTCGCGGTCCACGAGGATCCCCAGTACCTGAACCCGCAGACCCAAGCATGGCAGCGTCAGGTCATCGAGCTGGTCGGTTCCTTCGTTGCTGGCTCTGCGGAGTAACGCGTGGCCCATTCACGCCGCCAGTGCGGTGAGGCGCCGGTGCAACTCCTGCACGGCGGGTCGGCTGCGGTGGGCGTGCAGTTGGGCAGCGGTGCGGTGCAGTTCGGCCAGGGCCTGGCCGAAGCGCGCGGTGGCGGCCAGCTTGAGGGCGGCGAGAGCCGCGGCGGCGGCAGCGTCCGGTTCACCGACGGTGGCCAGGGCTCCGGCGAGGTGGGCGGTGAAGAAGGCGCGGTCGCGGGGGGCGAAGGTGCCGGTGGCCAGGTGCTGCTGGAAGAGGTCGGCGGCGCGGGCGGGCCGGCCGGCTTCGCGGTAGCAGATGGCTGACTGCACCATGAGCCGCTCGGGGGTGTAGCTGTCGCCGAGCGGTCCGGTACAGGTGGCCGGTCCGGCGACAGGGGCGGCTTGGGCGAGGGCGGCCTGAGCGCGGTCCAGGACGCGGTCGATCTCGCCGATCGGGGCGCCGGTCATCGCCATGGCGCGGGCTTCCTGCTGGAAGGCTTCGGCGCGCGGGCGCGGCGGCAGGGTCCAGGGCCCGGTGGTGGCGGCGCGGGCAAGGTCGAGCATCCGGGCGGGATCGCGGCGGTCGGTGGCCTGGGCCTGCCGCAGCAGGACGTAGGCGTGCATGGCGCCGTCGCCGGTCAGGGTGGCCCACTCCTTGGACTGCTGGTGCCAGTAGGCGGTATCGCGGTCCGCGGCGCCACCGTCCTTGTGGAGCCAGGCGGCGAGTTCCGCGCCGCGGGCGCCGAGGTTCAGCAGGCTCCGGCGGATGTCCGGGCGGGCTTCGCGGGCGGCGCCGTTGATCGCGGCCAACACGCCCAGGGTGGCGGGCAGGGCCTGGTGAGGGCCTATGCGGCCGTCCGAGCGGGCGGCCTCGTCCAGGGCGTCGCCGAGGTGGGCGACGAGCTCGTGGTCGCTGAAGCGGCGGGCGTCGCGGACGGCTGCGGTGAGGTGTTCGAGGGCGTCCAGGTCGAACAGCGGGACCGAGGCGGCCAGGGCACCGCCCAGGAACGTACGACGACGCACGTCGTCCTCCAACTCCAGTGGTTCTGCGGGCTCGACCACGTTCCGGCCGGCGAGGCGCCGGGGACGGATGAACCCGAGTTCTTCCAGGGGTAGGCCGAACAGGGCCCGCAGGACGCGGCGGGCGTCGCGGTTGGGCCAGGTGGTGACCCCGGACTCCCACCGGCGAACCTGCCGGACCGAGATCCGGGCCTGCTCGTGCAACTGCTGGGCCTTGGCGTCGTACGCCTCGGCGAAGTCTTGCTGGGTGTGCCATCCGCGAGCGATACGGGCGGCGACCAACGTCTCGTTGGCTACTGGATGTTGGGCCACGAGGTACCCCCGACTTCCGATCTCCACGCTACCCATCAACGCGCACCGCAAGGAACAGGACACTACCCGTGAGCGGATGTGTCCGGTGGTGTGTCCGCCGATCCGGCCTCGACCCGGTGCGTGACCAGCGGTGCACTGGTGGTAGCCGCTGCCGGGGCCGTGGCTCGATCTCCACCCTCCCGTCCCCGGCGGCGGCATCCACCCCTTCGCCCCGGCTGCTGCGCGGGTCGACAACCTTCGAGGACGACGGACAGTGACGGCTCATGACCACCTTCACCAGGCGCTGGTTCTTCGCCTCGACGCCGGCTTCGGTCGGCCGGGCCCGGGCCGTCGGCCAGCTGCAGGTGTGGGGGTACCAGCTCGACCAGGACGCGGCGTTCACCTTCGAGCTCCTGGTCAGCGAGGTCGTCACCAACGCCTGCCTGCACGGCAATGGTGCGCTGCTAACGCTGGTCCTGATCGCCCGCGACGAGGAGGTATTCGTCGAGGTCCTGGACGGCTCCACCGTCGCTCCGCGCCGACGCGAGGCCAGCGCCCAGGAGGAGAGCGGGCGGGGCATGTTCCTGGTCGACGCCCTCGCCACGGCCTGGGGAACCCACCCCACTCCCCGCGGCAAGGCCGTCTGGATGACCTACTCCCTGCCCAGCCGACCGGTTGCCGCCCGCCGACGGCGCAGAGCCGAAGTGCTCGCCGCAGCCCTGCGGCGGACCCGCCCAGGTATCCATGCCGGTGCCGGCCCGGTTCGGGCCGCACCGTCCTGACTCGCCCCACCTCCGCCGATGCCGAACTCCTCCGCAGCACACCAGCCTCCGTGGCCTGTACCGCGAGATCGCACGCTGATGAAAGGGAGAGTCCATGCACGACTTGATCGCATCTCCGTTCCTGGACGGCCATGTCGTTGTGCGGCCCGGCCGGCGCGAGGGCCTGCGGATCGGCGCGGGCCGCTACCAGCAGCTCCGGGAAGCACCGGCGCAGGCCACAGTGCCGGGGTGGCTCGCGGACGCCGCCCGCAGCACCTGGGGTGTGGCGGTAGACGGACGGCAGCTGCACGAGTCAGTCCTGGTCCGTCAGCCCGCAGAGCTCGGCTACGGCCGCGCGTCGTACGAGATCAACAAGGGTTGCGACTACGACTGCGAGCACTGCTACCTGGGACAGAAGAACTTCGAGGGCCTGACCTGGGAGAACAAGGTCCAACTCCTGCATGTGGTGAGGGACTCCGGCGCCTTGTGGTTCCAGATCACCGGAGGCGAGCCGCTGATCGACCGCTCCTTCCCCGCCACCTACCAGTACGCGAGCGAGCTGGGGCTGATGCTGTCGATCGCCAGCAACGGCAGCCAGCTGTCCAAGCCCAGGATCCAGGAGCTCTTCGCCCGCCACCGCCCCTACCTGATCGCGGTCAGCGTGTACGGGGCGACCGCGGAGTCCTACGACGGCATGACCCGCAACCGGGGCGCGTTCGACCGGTTCATCAAGGGTCTGGAAGCCTCCCGGGACGCAGGGCTGCCCCTGAAACTGAACATCGTGGTCTCCGAGCGCAACGCGGGCGAGATCCCGGCGATGCAGTCGCTGGCCGACCGCTACGGCTTCCCCCACCACGTGTTCACCACGATGAGCCCGACCATCGAGGGCGGCGCCGAGCGGATGGGCACCCAGGCCGCCGACTACGTCATGCCCCGCACCCCGTTCAAGGGCTGCAACGCCGGGCACACCTTCTTCCACGCCGACCCCTGGGGCAAGGCGTCGATCTGCAAGGTCGGCCGCGACCCCCAGTTCGACCTCATCGCCGACGGCGTCGACGGGCTGCGTCAGCTCAGCGACGTCGCCGACTCCCTTCAGCTTCGCACCGGCGGATGCTCCGGCTGTGCGCTGTCCGGCACCTGCTTCACCTGCCGGCCGCTGGCCAAGCTCTACCAGGAGGCGAAGGCCCCGCTCAACACCTACTGCCAGCACGGAGGGAGGTAGACCCATGCCCGGATCGGTAGCCCTTACGCTCACCGAGCGGCCCCTGGAGGACGAGGAGGTCGTGTACGTCGGCGACCTCGACGAGATCCTCGAAGTCGCCATGTGCTCCTGCGCCGCCAGCGATTCACAGCCGTACTAGCAAGCCAGGCGCCCCGGCCTCGGCGGCCGGGGCGCCCCCGCACCACCGCCTTGGAGTCCCTTCGTGTCGATGACCCGTCTGACCTGGCAGCAGTTGCCCCCCGCCGCCCGCGCCGCCGTTCAAGAACGCACCGGAGCGTTCCTGACCGCTGCCGACGCCGCCACCGGCGCCAACTCCGGCGTCGCCGTGAAGGTCCTTACCGCCTCGGGAGAGCTGTTCATCAAGGGCATCCCTCTGGACCACGGCCAGGTCAAGACCCAGCTGCGCGAAGCCGCCGTCAACCCCTACCTGCCCAAGTCCTCACCCCGGCTGCAGTGGCATCTGCAGGCCGGCGGCTGGGACCTGCTCAGCTTCGAGGTGATCGACGGACCCGTCGCGGACTTCACGCCCGGCAGCCCCGACCTTCCGCTGGTCGTCGAAGCACTCGCGGAACTTGCCGCCACCCCGTGTCCGGACATCGAACTGCTGAGCCTGGCCAAGCGCTACACCGCCTACAGCGACACACCCGAGCTGTTCGACGGGGACCGCCTGCTGCACACCGACATGGCCCCGCACAACCTCCTGGTCGACGGCACCGCCCACCTGATCGACTGGGCCTGGCCCAGCCGCGGCCCGGCCTGGGCCGACCCGGCCATCTGGTGCGTACGCCTGATCGACGCCGGACACACCCCTGCCCAAGCCGAGCAGTGGGCCCGTCGGCTGCCCGCCTTCGACAGCGCCGACCCCACCGTCCTCAACGCCTTCGCCGAGGCGAACAGCCGCTACTGGCACGAAGTCCACCACGGTGCTCCGACCCGCTCGTGGACACGGCAGATGGCCGCCGCAGCCGCCCGCTGGCGCGACCACCGCAGCATCCGCACCTGACCGTCTCTGCCCGCACCGCGACGGGAGCCCGCCGATGGATCCGGCCCTGATCACCGCCCTCCTGCACCAGGCCAGCGCCACCCTCGACTGCGAGAATCCGACACGGGCACCGATGCGCATCTGGGCCATGTCCGGTGTCGAACGCCTGACCTATCCGGGTGGTTCCACCGCGGTGCTTAAGTACGCGCGGACCCCGTTCACCCGGGAAGACCGGAACCTGCGCGCTGCTGCGCTGGCCGGTCTTCCGGTTCCCCGTCTCCTCGGCTCCGCCCACCACAACGGTGTGCTGGCGATGGTCCTCGAAGACCTCGGCGACCCCCAGGGTGATCCGACCGACGCCGATGCAGCGTCAGCTGCCGCAGTGCTGCACGCGGCCACCCCGCCGTCGGCCCTTCCCCTGCTTGACCAGCAGGCGCTGGCGGCGCTGCCGCGGAAGGCGCTGTGCCACCTGCGGCAGCTCCGCATCGCCGAGCGCTGGACAGAGGGCACCGAGGACATCGCCGAGGTGCTCAGCGCACTCGATCGCGCCGCGGCCAGCCGCACGACGGGCACGCAGGCCACCCCGTTCGGCTGGACCCACTCCGAGTTCCACTCCTCCAATGTCCACGTCGGCCAGCATGGCTGGCACCTGCTGGACCTCGCCCGCTGCTTCACCGGACCCGGCCTGCTGGACCTCGCCGCCTGGCAAGGGCTCAGCCTGCGCCAGCCGCCGGATCCGGACCGCCTACGCGCACTCATCGACAGCTACATCGCCGCAGGCGGAGCCAGCGGCGCCCGGGACCGCCGCGGTGGACTGCCTGCAGAATCGTGGGCCCTGGGCTGGCACCGAGTCTGGGCCGTCGAGTGGTTCCTCGAACAGGCCCACCGCTGGATCAACGACCCCACCCGGGACCCCGGCTCCATCAAGGTCGTGCGTCACCACCTCGAGGCGGCGGTCGCCCTGCTCAACGTGTGACGGCAGCGGAGCCGTCCGCTGACTGACGCTGCCGAAGCGAACCTCCGCGACCGGCTTTGGGCCGGTCGGCCAGCCCGGGGATCTCGTTGTACAGAGTCACCCTGGAGACGCCCAGCGCCTTCGCCACCCCCGAGACCGTCTGTTCAGGATCGACCAGCAATTCGTTCGCCCGGGCCACGAGTTCCTGGACCCGCTGGCGCTGGTTCTCGGTCCGGCCGCGGGGCGTGACGGGCCTGCCGCTCACCCCGGGGACCTCGGCGTACAACAAGGCATTGGAGACGCCCAGGATCCTGGCCGCTCCCGTAATGGTCTGCTTGGGGTCGGCCAGCAGTTCGACGGCCTGCGTGGTCTGCTCGGCGGTCAGCTTGCGGGGCGGCTGCAGCGCGACCGGATTACCGTCCTCGTCGCGCACCACGTACGGGTGCTTCTTCCCGGTGACCTCCTCGGCCGCGACGATGTGCGCCAGGTCCATATCTACGCGCAGCCCGCTGTTCCGCAGCTCGTCGAGGAAGTCGTCACGCGCCGCCCAGGCCGCGTCGAGCTCGTCCAGCCCCACCTCCTTCGTGCCGGAGTCGTCCAGGCCGTATCCGTCCTGAGCCAGCATGAAGCGCTTGCACACCGCGATCGCACGTTCGAGTGTCTCGTCCACGGGCTGAACAACCTTCAGCCCAGCTCCCGGGTATCGACCGGTAGGCCGAACGGGGAGTGGATCCCGATGAAGCGGTCGACGCCCGTCCCGGCACATTGCATCCGGACCACATAGCCACCCAGCAGCCGCCTTGGGCGACGTCGGGATGCCGGTGCCGATGTCGAGGTAGTTCCGCACGCCGCGCTCGGCCAGCAGCCGTGTCGCCCGCCGCATGAAGGCCCAGTTCTCCCGTGCCACGACCCCGATGGCCGGGAACTCCTGGATCACTTGCTCCGCGGCCGCCCTGTCCGCCGGGTAGTTGGTGTGCCCGCCCAAGTAGTAGTCGGTCATCAGGGCACTATGGGCTCGATCCTGCTGGAGCCTGCGCCGCTGCCATGGCTTCGTGTCGGTGGCTGCGGACGACGGCGTGCTGTGTTGCGACATGGGCGCTCCTGAGCTGGTGCGAACGACGGGGGTGTTCGGGCCGGGGTGTTGCGGCTGGGCTCGGTTACCAGGAAGCGGGCAGACCGGGGATGGGTTCGCCGTCGTCCTGGCACTGCGGTGTGCGCGGAAGCTCGGCGAGGAGGATTTGCAGGTCGATCGGGAGGGTGAGGTCAAGGTCGTAGGTGGCGCGGTTGAGCAGATCACGTGCATCGGCGTCGGACAGCAGCGCCGGACCGGCTGCGGTGGGCAGTGCGGGAAGCGGGGGCAGGTACCGGTGCAGGTGCAGGGTCCAGGCACCCCAGTAGCGGCCGTCGTCTACCTCGCCCAGCGAGAGGTGGTGGGTGGACAACAGGTGCGCGGCTGTGGCGCTGTCCGCTCCGGCGGCGATGTGCCACCAGGTCTCCGCGCCGCGCGGGTCCCGGGCGCACCACAGCAGGCAGCCCAGGACCAGCGCCGAGTCCGCCGCCAGTTCGGGGCCGTTGGTCAGGGAATGCAGGGCGGGCCCGGACCCTGGTGCGCTCAGGACGAGGACGACCAGCAGGCCCAGCTCGTGCTGTGCTTGTTCGTGCCTGGCACCCGCGTTGACCGGGGCGCCGAGCAGCCTGCGGGCCCACAGCTCGTCGCGTTCGGCCCGGAAGGGCAGGTCTCGCCGCAGCGGCACGCTGACCACGGCGTCCGGCGGCTGCGCGTCGCCCGGTGTCACGGCGCACCGCCATCAGGACAATCCAGCGCCGTCCTCGCGCAGTCCCTGGGGATGTGCAAGGGGGCGGCGCGCGAGAGCTGGGCCTTGCCCGATATCGGGTGAACGGCGACGAAGACCGGGTAGTGCCGGACGGCGGCCGCCACGCGGCCCGCGATCGGTTGGATGGTTGCCCGGGCCACAGCGGCTGCGTTGCCGGTGTCGAATGCCAGCACGTGTTCGGCTGCGCCGCGCGCGGTCGCCTCGGCGGTGATCGACGTGTCGGCGAGTTGCCCGCGCGCGGTCTGCGGGCCCTTGGCTGGGCGCACGCCGCGGGATTGGTCGGTGGGGGCGTGCCCATGTGGCCGGACGGGCACCATCGGCTCTCTGCCGGGCGGCTCGAAGCCGGCGGTGCTCAGGTCCGCCCGTGCCCGTGTCAGGATCAGCTCGCGGGAGTGGTCGGTGGTGAACAATGCTGCTCTCCGGCTCCTGATTTCGTGGGGTCGACCAGTTGCCGACGGGCGGGCGGTGGTGACGGAGCGGCCGCCGTGACGTGCCCGGTCGCTGGGCGGTGCGGGCCGATCCGAGCGGCCACGCGGTGGGTCCTCGGATCGGACGGCCGGTGGGGTGGGGTGAGGGGGTCGGCAGTCCTGGCAGGAGTGGCAGGGGTTAGTGGCGGACGGGGACAATCGGTCGATTCATCACCTGCCACAGGCCTTGCTGGGACCACCGGGTGACCTGGGGGTTGTGGTCGGAGAGCTCGTCGATGCCGGGGCCGTTGAGGACTTCGGCGCTCAGGATGGCGGGCATGAGTTCGAGCGAGGCGTACGTACGGTCGATGGGCCCGGCGCCACGCCGCGGTAGATCGCGGTCGGGGATGCGTTGCGCCGCCTTGGCGGCCCCGTGGCCAGTGGTGGCCCGGTCCGCGTCCGTCTGGCGGAGCACGGTGGCAGCGTGGCGGGCAACGTCCACGAGCCCGTTGTAGGTGAGCAGCCGGTCCGCGTTGTCGTCCGGACGCAAAATGCCGTCGCCGGTCAGTACGGAGCGGTTCTGGGCGTAGGCCCGGTCCTGTACGGCGTCAAGGGTGGTCGGGCAGCCCCATACCGGCCAACTGTTCCAGTCTCCCTGGACTATGAGCAGCCGCTCGTCCTTGGCCAACTCGCTGTAGAAGCGTGCCTGGTGCTCGCGCAGGATGGGGTCGCTGTAGTTGGCGTGGCCGGACGCGAAAAACATCGGCCGAAAGCTCGGCTCGTTGGTCTGGGGGTGGATCATCCGCAGCAGGGCGACGGCCGGGTGGTGCCGGATCCCATCCGGATACGGCCGCCAGCTGTCGTCGGGCTGGAACAGCAACGGGTCGTAGAACAGCGCGTTCCCCGAGCCCGGACGGGCGCCGGGCGGCGCTGCGAGGTGGACCAGCCCCAGGCGCTCGGCGACCTGCTCGCCCTGCCCCGGGCGTAGCTCCTGCAGCGTCAGCAGGCGGGGGCGGAGGCCAGCACTCTCGGCTCGCTGCTCCAGCAGGTCCAGGGCGGCGTCGAGGTGTGTCCCGTGCTGGATGTTCCATCCGAGGTGCTCGACCACGTCGGCGGCGGTCGCAGGGGTCGCAGGTGCGGCAGATGTCATGTGGGGCGTCCTTCGCGGAGTCGGGATGCGGCGGCGGTATCGGTCGGCGAGTGCTGGGCTTGGGCGGTGGTCGTCTGGCTGCTGATCAGGACGTGTCCCCGATACGGGCGGGGTTACGGGTGCTTGGGATGGTGACGGTCGCAGCCCAGAAGCCGTCGCACTCGGTGACGTCCACCTGGGCTGATGGGAGCCAGTGGGCTAGGAGGTCCGCCGCCTGGGCGGTGGTGCGTGGATGCCATGCGAGTCCGATCTCGTCGTACGCGCGTGTCAGCCGGGCGCTGTTGTACAGGCTCGGTGCGGGGTGGGTGATCGTCAGGGTGCTGCTCGGCGCGAGGTCGCGGGCCAGTGCCGCAAGGAGCGCGTGCGCCTGGTCGTCGGGGATCTCCTGGAGAACGTCAGCGATGATCACGGCCACGGGCCGGACCGGGTCCAGGATCCGGTCCTTGCAGAGTGCGGGCAGCAGGTCCGGGTCGCGGATGTCAGCCGCGCGGGAGTGCACCCGGTGGTCGCCGATGGGATCGAGCAGGCCCTCCAGGTGCACGGCAACCTCTGTGTGGTTATCGACGTAGACGGTGATGCTCGCGCCGTCGGGCGCGGCCTGGGCGACGGCGTGGTGCGCATCGAGCAGTCCGCGCATGCCGCCGAACGGCAAGCCGCTGCCCAGGTCCAGGAACTGCGCGGTTCCGGCGGCGGCGCGCGCCGCGATGGTCTCCTGGAGGTGGAGGCGCTGAGCTCGGGCTGCGTCGCTGGCCAGGGGCCATGCGTCGAGCAGGTCGTCCGCGGCGTTGCGGTCCGCAAAGTAGCTGGTGCGGCCGCCGAGCCAGTGGTGGGTCATGCGGGCCGTACTGGGCGCGTTCCAGTCCACCTCGGGCCACTGGGAACTGCCGCTGGGGTCTGCGTTCTCCTCGCCGGTTGTCTCGTTCATCGGTCCTCGGTTCGTCGCGGGGTTAGGGGAAGGCGCTGGTGGGGCGCGGATCTGTACGGCGGGTAGCCGAGGGGGTGGTCGGCCGCCGGCAACGTGCGGCACGCAGATGCCCTTGACCTCGCGGCCGTTGGTCGAGGCCGCCGGTCGCCTCGGCTGCTGGAGGGCCAGCGGTTTCGCGGGCTCCGCAGTGTGTGGGCGCAGTCGCGGTGCGCCGCCCCCCGGTCCAGGGTGGCGGTGAGGCCGGGCGAGGTCATCGTGTCTCGGTGGCGGGGTCCGCGGGAGGGCCGGTGGTGCCGGCCAGCGATACGGCGGGCTGTGGGAGCCGGGCTGCGGCAGGCGTGGAGCCGCCGCCGGGGAGCTGTTTCCTGGTCATGGTCCGGGTGCTGGCTACGGTGGCGTGCCCACGGGTGGCTGTTGGGGTGGTGGCGCGCAGATCCGCGAGCCGTTGGGTGAGGTAGGTGCGGGAGTCCTGCGTGCTGAGCGCGACTTGGTCCGCCCCTGTGATCAGGGCGCTGACGGTGTCGTGCTCGGCGCGGGAGTGGTAGTAGGCGCGGTCAGCGTGCTGGCTGGTGGCGACGATCCGGCCGCCTGTCTGGTGCTCGGGCAGGCGCACCCGGTACTCGGTGATGACGCACGGGGAGCGGGGCATCGGCGCCGTCGCGGGCAGCAGGCGCAGCCGTAGTCCGACACGGCAGAAGGCGAGTAGGGCCAGGATCTGGTCGACCATGATGGTACGGCCGTCATGGACATTGTTCAGGGAGCGCTCCACCGCCCTGATGCTGATGTAGGCGTTACTGCGGGCGAGGACGTCGGCCGGCAGATCTTGTCGACGGCTGCTCGCCTGGACGTCCCGGTGCACGGCGGCTCGGTACGCTTCGGTGGCCAGGCGGTCGGGCACCACGGCTTGGGTGGAGACGATGGTCAGGGTGTGTGCGGACGCGTCCAGGGCGGCCAGGCGATCCCTCCAGCCGGCGTGACCGTCCCCCAGGCCCTTCTGGCGGCTGGTCGTGGTTCCGGCCTTCCTGCGTTCGTTGGGTGTCCTCAGCGCGTCCTCGCGCAGCGCGAGCGCCGCCGAGGCCAGCGCGGGATCCAGGTGCACCGCAGCCAGGTACGCCCGGTAGTCCCTCTCGGCCGGCCAGGAGCTGCCTACCTCCAGGGCGGTCACTTTCACCAGGCCCATTCGTGTGGCACTGGCTGCCGAGGCGCGCAGATGTCCGGCGGCAGCGCGGTGCTGCGCGAGCCAGATGCCGGCGGCCAGCAGCACGGGATCGGCCGTGACACGGTAGGTGTCCGGCATGGCGATCAGCATCACAGAGGCTCCGTTGTGTCGGCGGGTGGCGCTGGAAGGCGGCGTGGGTGTAGATCTGCTCGGGCGGGGCCGGGTCGCGGGCGCGCAGCCGTCGGGGGCTGCTGCGGGTTTGGCCCGGTAGCCTCCCGTTCCAGGGCCGGACGCCCGGCTGCCGGTCTCGTGCTGCGGTCCTCGGCTGGTGCCCGGCCGCCGCCTGGGGTCAGTCGGGTGGTGTGGGCGGTGGTGCGCAGGGTGTCGGCCTGCAGGAGCGCGGTGGCCAGGGTGCGGGCTGCCGGTGTGGGCAGGGCGGCGTTGGTGACGGTCAGCCAGTCCAGGGCGCCGCCGGGCGCAAGCGCGCGGGCGGGTCGGCCGGTGAGGCGGGCGCTGTTCATCGCCGCGCGTAGCTGCGGGTCGAGTGCGGCCAGGGCGCTGGTGATCGCCTGGAGGGGGTGCAGTGCGCTGTCGTCCAGGAGCAGCGTGCCGGGTGCGCACGGGTCGGTGGGGAGCGGGGCGATCAGCAGGAGCGGCTGTGCGCGTCCACCTCGGTACGGGGCGAGGACGTGGTCCAGGACGGTGGCGGTGCGGTGGGCATCGCCGTGGGCGCTCAGGAGCAGGAGGGCGTCCACGGGGTGCTCGGGTCGCAGCGGACGGCTGGTCGCGACAACGGAGACGGTGGGGCCGTGACCGGTGGCGGCGTAGTGGGGTGACAGGCAGCTCAGGGCCCAGGCGCGGCGGGCCGAGGTCTGGCGCACGTCGTAGGTTGTGCCGGTCACCGGGGGTCTGCGGGCGGACGGGTAGGGGCGGACGGGCTCGGGCAGGTCCTGCACGAGGCGGCGGGCCTGGCCAGGGGTGTCGGTGACGACCAGCAGGGTCCGCAGCTGGTCGCGGCGGGCGGCCGCGACGGCGGCGCGCAGGATCTCGTCGAGCAGTCGCGAGGCGGGACGCGGCTCCCCGGCGGGTGGGGCGACGACCGGCGCTTTCAGCCGGTAGGAGCCGTGCGTGATCGCCGGCCGGTCGTGGGCGATCGGGCCGAGGCGGGTCCGGGTGGTTTTGGCCTCGCTGCTGCCGTCGGCCGCGACCAGGCGGGTAACGGTGGACAGCGCCAGTTGGCAGGCCACGGGGACGGCCCGGGGAACAGTGCCTGGCGAGGTGGCGGCGAGGGGGTCCTCGATGACGAGCAGGTCCCATGGGGGCATGTGGGAGTGCTGGGTGTGGGCTGCGGCCAGGACGGCCAGACCGTCGGGGGTGGTGACGGCGACCAGTGGCCGGAGCCTGCCGGCGTGCTCGTAGGTGCTGCTCGGGCCGGCGACGAGCGCGGCGCCGACCGGTCGGTGGCCGACCGCGCCGGTCTCCCGCGGGGAGTGGACGCCCACGAGTGTGGTGCCGGGGCCGCTGAGGTGCTGCCACTCCTGGAGGGCGGGGATCAGGTCTGCCGCGGCGGGCACGGCGACCAGGACCCGGGCGCGCGGGCGGATCGCGTGGCTGACCACGTCAGCGGCCAGGGGCCGCAGCTCGGACCGCGGCGCTCTCGCCACCGCCTGGCCCGACCGGGCGAGAGCGGACGCGATCTGGGCGACCGCTCCGCGCTGGGGCGAGCGCCGGTAGGGCCCGGCCGCGTGCGCCCGGCCGGGTGCAATCGCAGGAGCTGGCAGAGGTGCGGGGGCGGGTCCGGTCGAGGCGGGCGGGACGACCTCCGGTGTAGGGGTGCGGGGGCGCACGTCACGGATCCGGATCAGGCCCGCCAGCGCCAGGATCGCGACGATCGCCTCCGGCGTCGCCCGCCACCACTGCTGCAGTTCCTCGACCCTGGTCCTGGCCCACGCCTCCTCGACCCCCAGGTCCCGGGCGGCGTCGGCGAGGGCCGTGCCGCGCGCGATCCGCCGCCACAGGCGCAACTCCCGCAGCGGCAGCGCCTCGGTGTCGCGTCGCGCACAGACGGCGAGTTGCGCCCGCAGGCGCTCGCGGTCCAGTGCGCCGGTCACAATCAGCAGCGCGACCAGGTGGGGAACGCAGTCGGCGCCGCACCGCTGCCGCAGTGCGGCTACCTCCTCCAGCACCGCTGGTTCGGGGCGTTGCTGCGCTGCGGCGACCTCGGCCGTGGACCGGCCGATCACCAACATCTCGGCCAGTTCCCTCTCGGGCCCGGTCAGGTACGCAGGACCGGTCAGTTCCAGGAGTCCGCGCTGATCGGCCGCCGACCTGGGGTCCTCGGGCCGGGTCACCGCGCCTGCCTCATGGTGACGCGGGTGGGCAGTGTGTCGGCGCCCGGTCCTGCCGGCGGCCAGGGGTGCCGGCCGCCGGCGGGAGCCGCGCGCGTGAGGGACGGGACTGCGTCCGGCGCGGTCGTCCTGGTGGGCAGCGGGGACGCGGACGCGGCCCCGCTGGTGAGCCACCGGACGGCCTCGTGCGGGTCGATCTGGTCCCAGGTGCAATCGGGTAGCCACGCTGAGACCGCGCGCAGGCGCACGTGGCCGCCCACCACCCACCGCGGGACCGCTTGCTCCAGATTGGAAGCGCCCGAAGCCAGCCGGCCGCGCTCCAACTGGGCGGCGACCGACTGCTGGTCCAGGCCGAGCGCCTCGGCGATGCCGGGTACGAGCAGTCCGCCGACCAGCAGCCGGATCGCGGGAAGGTCCCGCTCCGCGGGGCGCTCCCACGGGCAGTCACGTGCGGTGACGCTCCCGGCCCCGGCCTCGTCGAGGATTCCCAGGACCGCCACCCATCCCAGGGCCTGGTAGCGGGACTGCGCCTGGAGTGTCGCCTGCGCTCGGTGCAGGAGGCTGCGGATCGTGCCCGCGGACTTGCACAGCCGGCTGCCGACCTGGTCCACGGTCATCCCCAGGGAGAGGTGCAGCAGTACGCTGCTCTGCTGAGGTGTGGGCATGCCAGGGCAGCGCGGCCCGGCGATCTGGGCGGAGTGCGCAGCGGGAAACGAAGACACGGATGCTCCGGTTGGGACGGCGAGGTGGTGGCCGGGGTCGTGGTGATGCTGGCCGGCCAGGACGCAGGGGACAGCCACAAGAGGGTGCCTGCGAGGAAGGTGAGGACCGAGACCGGTAGCGAGCATCCGCGCAAGCCTGCGGGGAGGAACCAGCGGAGCGGTGTCATCGCGCCTGGGGTCCTGAGCTGGGGCCGCCAGGTGCGGCGGTGGGGCGCGGCCGGGGGTCGCGAGCGTGGGGAGCGGGGTTCATGAGCAGGTGTCCTTGCGTGTCGTGGGGCCTGGGTTGGAGGGTCGCTCAGCTGGAGCGGGTGGCCTGGGCAGCGGCGCGCTCGGCGGCCAGGGCCAGGAGGGCGACAGCGGCGCCGGGGGCGTCCGCGTAGGCGGTGGACGCTCGTCGGCCCCACGCCTGCGCCTGCTCGGGTGGCCAGCCGGACCGCGTCAGCCATCCGACGGTGAGCGCGGTGTCCGCCCAGGGCGGTCCGGGACAGGCATGCTGCCACCCGGTGACGCGCACGGCGGCGGGGCCGTTTGCCGGTCGGCCGATGGCCCAAGGCAGTTGCGTGTGGACCGTGCAGTCCCCGGCCAGATCCCGGTCCGCTCCGTCGGGCAGGTAGGGCGCCAGGCGTTGCGCCAGAGGCACCGCGTCGGCCGCCCCCGGCCACGGGTGCCGTGACAGGACCAGCAGCGCGTGTTTCAGCGCATCGGGGTCGGGCCGGCCGGATGACCTGCCCAAGTGCTGAATGACCAGCACCGTCCATTCCGGGGAGGGTTCGTGGAAGAGGACGGCCGGGCCCAGCGGCACGGTCTGCAACAGGCGCGCGGACGCCTCCAACGCGGCGGCTGCCGGATGGTCCAGGGGAGCGGCGCTGACCTCGACGGGCCCAGCCGGTGTGCGGGCGACCCCGGTAACCGTGCCGAGGGGCTCGGTCGGCGTCACGCCGGTCGGTGTCCACGGACCGAGGTGACGGGTGACACGGCGGCGCACACCCTCGGGCAGGCCGTGGGCCCACGTCGCCGAGGGGGATGGATCGGTGGGCACGGGCACGACGACTCCGGTTGAGGAGGGGATCCGGACGGCGGGCGGGGCGCGGTACGGCGCAGAGGGGCTGCAGTCGGGGGGTCCGAGCGCCGGTCGGTCACGGCCGGCCTGCCCAGCACATTCCGGCGGTCGCGGCCTGCAGCGGGCGCTTCGGCGGGCGTACACGAAGCAGGAGATGGGATCGTGAAAGTGGCTCCGGCTGGTGAAGGGTCTGCGAACTGGAATCTTGGCCGTCGGTTGACGGGGCGTGCGCCGACGGCTTGTGGCGCTCGGCATCAACGCTCCTGGCGGTAAGCGTGGTTGGGATCGTGTCCTGCGGTCCCAACCGGGCAGGCCGGGGTTGGTGGCCTGGCAGCTGCTGCGTCCGAGTGGGGTGGCCTTCATGCCGCCGAGTCCAGAACGGTGTACTGGGCGACGACCGGGTCGTGGTCGCTGAGACGGAGGTCGTCCGGCGGGCGCGGGACCGTGCAGTGGTCGAGCTGGAGGACGTTGTCCAGGCCGGGGCTGGTCAGGATGTAGTCGCTGACGTGCTCCCACGGTTCTGTCGGGGTCCAGTGGCCGACTGTGGGCTGAGGGGTCTGGCCCAGTTGGGCGGCGGTGTGGCGGAATCCGGCGTCGAGGAGGGCGCCGATGGCGTCACGGCCGGCGTCGGTGTACTGGCCGCCCTCGCGGCGGCGGTGACGGGACCACAGGTGCCTGGGCATCTCCTGGTCCCAGTCGGGCTCCCGATCCTGGGGGCAGGGTTCATTGAGGTCGCCGAGGATGAGGGTGGGCGAATCAGGGTCGGCGTACTCGGTCAGCCAGCCGGCCTCGATCGCCCGCGTAGCGGGAGAGAACGGCGCGAGGTGGGTGTTGATCACGGTGAGCTGGACAGGTCGCCCGTCGTCCCCGTCGAGGGTGAGCCGTGCCCGCGAGGCCGTGTGGTGGAAGCGACCCAACACGATGTCCGGCGTCCACCCGTCCGTCTCCAGCTTCAGGCGGGGGCCGAACAGCGTCACGAGGTGGCAGCCATGGGAGTTCGACGCAGCGAGGTGGGCTTCCATGCCCAGCGGCTCGGCGACCTCCTCGCGCATGATGCGGAAGTCGTCCTTGTCCCAACCCTTGGCCTCCTGGATGCACAAGACGTCCAGTTTCAAGGTCCGCAGGTGGTCCACGATGGCGGGCAGCCGAGCGCCGCCGCCGTTCAGCACGTTCCAGGTGCCTGCGGCCAAGGTGCTCATAGTGGTCCTCCGGAGGATGGGCGGCCAGGGTGGAAGGGGCGCGGTGGCACACGTGCGCGGGAGGGCGGTCGGCGTCACGGGGATGCTCCCGGGCTGCGGGTCCGGTGCCGTGGTCGCGGCCTTCATCGGCTGGTCCAGTCCGCGATGGCGCCCAGCGCGGTGGCCAGGTCCGGCACGGGCACGACGCCGGGCAGCGCCGGTTGGCCGCTTGCCCTGGTCACGTGCACCACCGGCATACCGACGGTGACCGCGACGGCGATCTGCGCGGTGACCAGGGCAGGTGTGCGCGGCCCGTCGTCCACCGCCAGCACGATCCGGGCAGCGGCCAGGTCGGCGATCATCAGCCGCCAGGTCAGGCGCTCCAGGGCCGGCCCGCAGTCGCAGGGCGCGGCAGGGCGCGAACCGGGTACCAGTCCGGTCCAGCGGCACAACGGGTGAAGGTCGTCGGCCAGCTCCCGCGCGAGCTGGCCAATCGCGGCGGCTGAGTGCACGGCTCCGGCGATGTAGAGGGGGATCCGGTCTGCTGGCGCGGGATCGGCCTGCGGCAACGGGCCGGGCGCCGAGGGCTGGCGCGGCACGATCCGCAACGGCATGGCTGGAACAACCGGCGCGGCCGGCTGCATCGGCCATGCCGCCCCCTGGCCCCAGGCGCGCCCTGGCACCAGGGTCTGCCGGTGCTTGCTCTGCCGCTCCGGGTCCATCCCCTGCAACTCGCCGCCGTGCACGTGGGTGCCGTACACCTGTGGGGATCCGGCCACGATCAGCTCGCGGTCGAGCAACCAGCCCAGGTGCTGCGGCTCCAGCGCCCCGGTCTCGACGGCTCGGCGGACTTCTGCGAGCAGGTCGTGGCGTTCGGGGGCGTGGTCCGCGTGCAGGAGGAGCCGCCACGCGGCGTGCGCTGCCGGCGCACCGTCCTTGAGCGTCGGCCAGCCGTGGCGGTCGACCGCGCTGAGCAGTTGCGCGGATGCCTCCCGGTTGAGCGCAAGCCAGGCCCCGAGCGCGGAGTCGGCAACTGCGGCCCGGTCGGGCAGCAGGCTCAGCGGCAACGCCGCTGTGCCTGGTCGGTCGAGCGCCCGCTGAACCCGGGCCTCGTGCTCCGGGTCTGCCAGGAGACCGGTGAGGGCGGCTTCCAGGGCGATGCTGTGCTGGCTGGCGGTCCACCGCAGTGCCGTCCACGCGTCGGTGCGGCTGCGGGGCAGCAGCGAGGGGCGGAACTTGGCGAAGGGGGCTTCGGTGGCGGTCAGTTGCTCGCGCAGAAGCTTGTGCGCGTGGGCCAGCGCCTGGAGGGCGGGGGCTCCGGTCACTTTCCGCGCGCGGTCCAGTGACTTCACCTCCACCGCGCTGGCAGGCGTTTGGCCGGGCCGGGCCTGGGCGCGGGCCCGTGCGAGGACTTGCTGGGCAGTGGTGCCCGGTTCCAGGACCAGTGCGCAGGCCAGGGCCGGCCCGAAGGCCGGGTGTTCGGTGGGCCACACGACAGCGTCCAGGACGCCGGGCTGGTCCAGCAGGGCGCTTTCGACCGCGGCGGGGTGGATGTGCGCGGCGCCGAGCATCAGCCGGTCCTCCAGCCGACCGATCAGGGCGACCGAACCGGTCCCATTGCTCTCGGACTTCACCTCCCACAGTGGGTCGGTGATCGGCTGGTCGCGGCGCGGCCGCGCGTCGAGGCGCTCGCGGCCATCCGGTCCGGTGGTCAGTTCGGCCGCGGCGGTGAGTGTGTAGGTTCGGGGCGCATCGGCGGCCGCTGTGGTGGTCCGGGTGGCCAGGAGGTGTCCGCTGGGGTCCGTCACCAGTTCGCGGACTTCTGCCTGCGGCAGTCGTGCCCGCAGTTTCTGCGCGGTTGTCTCGCTCATCGGGTACGCGGTCGACCAGACCTGCCGGATCCTGGACAGGTCCAGGCGGCTGGGGGCGGACGCCAGTGTTCGTAGAGCCCGCGAATCGTCCGTCAACACCGCGTCCGCCCCCACGGCCGCCGCCGCGACGCCCTCGCTGTCCGCGTCGCTGATCACCACGGTGCCTGCGGCCAGGAGGGTCCGGGTCACCAATGCCTGCGCGACCGGATCACCCAGCCACGCGTCCACCACCACCGTCCCGACGGCTCCCACCAGATCCGGAAATGGGTCGCCGAGCAAGAGGTCGGCGGCGCGCAGCGCGAATGACCCGGGGCGCCCGAATGCGCGAAAGCCGCACAGGACGCTGCCGGTCAAGGTGGGCGCGGACTTTGGCTCGTCACTGCCGCCGACGGGGGCGTTCCCTTCGTCCTCCACCTCCCGCGTCCGCCACGGAGACCTTCCCCGCGGGGCGCGGTGCCGCTCGCGATCGACCAGCGCGCGGTGCCGGACCGGGTGGACCACCAAGCCGAGGTCGGGCACCAGCGCCGTAGACGGCAGCGAAGGAAGGAAGGCGACGGTGCGGCCGGCCGCCAGTGTGCCGAGGAAGGCGACCAGTTGAGCCGTGGACGTCGCCGTGAGCAGCAGGCCGACGGTCCCTCCCGGACAGACGTCATTGTCCAGTGAGCGGGCGAAGGTCCGTACCGCGGCCCAAAGGGCCCCGGCGGGCAGTCGTCGGCCCCCGTGGACGAGCGCGATGCCGTCCGCGCTCAGCGGCACGGCGGACTCCCGGCTGAAGGTCACGGCCGATGCCCGTTGTCCGGGACCGTGACAGCTTCCCTTTGCTGCTCCCACAGGTATGCCGGGCGGTCCTGGTGCAGTTGAGCGGGCATTCCCTACCTCGTGGCTGATCTTTGAGACGGACGGTGGGGTGAGATGTGCTTGTCGGCTGCTGATGTGCTTTCAGGAACGGGCACGCCGCTGGCGGCCTCCCACTGGGGTACGGGAGGCGCCGGGACGCGCGGCCAGGGCCGCTGTCAGGGCCTTCACGGTGGTGGTGCCCTGTCCGGGCCGTACGGCCCAGCGCACGTCGCGGCCCGCCACGACGTAGGCGGGCGGGACCTCGACCGCAGTCCTTTCGCGCACCAGGCGTGTTCCATGCAGGTTCCAGCTGCCGGGGGCGACGGCTCCGAGGTCCAGCAGGAAGACCCAGGTGCCGGACAGATCGTTGGCCAGGACACCACCGCTGTGCGGGCCCAGCGCGTTGTGGGTGTCCTTGGCCCATGGCGCGGGCACGCGGATCGCCTGGAAGTGCAGCCCGCACGGGATCGACACGGTCCTGGTCCTGGGCAGCCAGGTCGGCAGCCGGCCCTCCCCCTCGGCCCAGGACCACTGGGCGCTCACCACGGCTCAAGGGCGGGCACAAGCACGGCCGGGGCCGGACTCGCGCCGGCCTCCCGGGCGCTACCGGCGTGCAGGTGGTCGAGGTCGGCGAGCAGTTGGCGGCCGTAGACCGTCCACGGATCCTCAGGCACGAAGTCGAGTTCCTCCAGAGCCTGCACCAGGAGGTCGTGCGCGGTGGGTGCGCGGTCCAGATGCATCTGGGCCCGGGCCATGACCGTTTTCGCCTGAGCGACCCTGTACATCTCTCCGCTGACGATCAGATCGGTCAGGGCGGTGCCGAGGAAAGCAGAGGCGTTTTGGTGATGGCCGAGGCAGATGTCGACGTCGCCCAGCGCGACGTAGGCCAGGGCGACCTCGACGCTGTTGCGCTGCCGCTTGTGGATCTCCGATACCTCCAGCAGGAACAGCTTGGCCTTCTCAGGTCGGCCGGCCAGCCGATGGCCTTCGCCCAGCCCGGTCAGGGCCTGCAGCACCTCGTAGGGGTCATCGTCGCGGCGGGCGCTTCCCAACGCCCGGCCGTACCAGTCAAGAGCCTCCTCGGGTCGACCGTCCTCGTACAGGGCACGCGCTCCACTGTTGAGCAGGCGCCGTTGCCCGGCAGCGCTGCCGCACTGCTGGGCAGCCGCCTGACCCAGGCGCTCGATCTCGGTCCACTCTCTGGTCGCGCACCACCGGCTGAGCAGCGGCCACAGGGCATCGGTCAGCTGCCAGGTGAGCGTGTGCCACTGCCGTGCCCTGGCGACGTGGACGGCGGCCAGGAGTCCCTCGCGGTGGATATGCAGCCACTGCTGGGCTGTCACCACGTCGCCCGCCGCGCACAGTGGTACGGGAAGCACATCCCGCTGCTGAGTGGTCGGCCGCGTGGTCAGGCGGGGGCGGTCGGGGTTAAGGGCCCGCTCGGCCGCCGAGGCGGCCAGCAGGTACCAGTCGCAAAGGCGGCGCAGCGCCTGGGTTCGACTGGTCTCGCCGAGCTCTGCCACCGCGCGCTGGCGCAGGAGGGGCCGGATCCCCGGGGGGATCCGGCAGAGGGTGGGCGCCGACCCGCGTGGGTCGGTGGCGTCCTCCAGGACGTCGAGGACGAGCAACTGGTTCAGCCGGTGATCGGCATCGCGCCAGGGCATCTGGCAGACGGCGGCGATCAGGTCTGCGTCGATCACGGTTGCTGGCAGCGCGGCGAAGTGCAGCAAGACGTCAGCATCCGCTGCGGAAAGGTGACGGTACTGGCTGGCCAAGGTGGACACGGCGGAGTCCTTCGAGGTGATAGCGGTCGTCGGTGGCGCCAGCGCAGGAGCGCGGTCAGGCGGTCAGGCGGTCAGGCCAGACGCCAGAGCGGTGGTGTCCAGGAAGACAGGGAGTGCCTGGTGGCCGTTGGTGATGTAGGAGGCCTGCGGGCGCAGTTCGGCAACCGGAACGGCCAGCGCCAGGCCCGGAAAGCGCTCGAACAGCAGACGAAACGCGGTCTCGAGCTCGATCTGGGCCAGCGAGGCGCCCAGGCAGTAGTGCGCGCCGTAGCCGAACGCCATGTGGTCACCGCGGGTGGGCCGGGTGACGTCGAACAGGTGGGAGTCCTCGCCGTGGACACGCACGTCACGGCCAATGGCCGCGTAGTTGACGGCGATGGCCTCGCCAGCGCGGAAAACGAGTCCGGTGTCGGTGTCCTGGATGTCCTCGACCGGGAATCGCATGATGATCGTGGCGATGGGGGCCTGGTGACGCAGTGTCTCCTTGACGACGTCGGACCAGTTGGCCTGGCCGCCACGGACCCTGGCGAGCTGGCCGGGGTTGGACAGGATGTTCACGACGCCGTGGTCGATGGCGTTGACGCTGGTCTCATGGCCTGCCCCGATCAGCAGTACCAGGCTGTCCAGGAGTTCCTGCTCATCCAAGCCCTTGCCGCTGTCCTGGTCGCGCGCGGCGATCAGGTCGCTGGTGACGTCGTCACCCGGGTGCGCGCGCTTGACCTCCACCAGTGCCGCCAGGTTCTGGTACACCGCGACGACGTTGGCCTGGGCCTGCTCGGCGGTCACGTCGGTGGCGAACAGACCGCCGACGGTGCTGCGGAAGGTGTCATGCAGGTGCTCGGGCACGCCCAGCAGCTGGTTGACCACGGCCAGTGGCAGGACCCAGGCGAAATGGGCCCGCAGGTCCACTTGGCCGTCCGGACCAGCATGGGAGGGCAGCTGGTCCAGCAGTTCGGCGGTGATGCGCTCGATGGCCTCGGTCATGGCTCGCACCCGGCGGGCGGCGAACGCGGGACCTATCAGCCGCCGCAGACGGGTGTGGTCCGGGCCGTAGGCGGTCAGGGCGTTGCGAACAGCGACCCAGATCCGCTGCGCCCAGTCAGCCGGTATCTCCTCGCTGATGAAGGCAGGCCAGTGCTGGTGGGCGTCCTTGGACACGCGCGGGTCGATCAGGAGCCGCTTGGCTAGGGCCGGGTCGGTAACCGACCATGCCATGACACCGCCGGGCAGTTCCACCCAGGTGGCCGGGCCGCGGCCGCGCAGCTGGTCGGCCTCGGCGTGGATGTCGGAGCCGGTGCCGTCGATCCGGTAAGGGCAGGTGGCGGCGGTGGGCTGGGGGTTCATCGGAAGCCTCCGGACATCGGTGAGGACAAGGTGGGCGGGAAGCGAACGGGCAGGGCGTTCCAGCCCGAGTGGAAGGTGCCGGGGCGGCGGGTGAGCTCGTCGGGGCGGCAGGCCAGCGTGAGGTCGGGCAGCCGGTCCAGGACGCGTTCGATCGCGGTCTCCACCAGGACACGGGCCAGGTCCGGTGCGGGGCAGCCGTGGGCACCTGCGCTGAAGGCCAGGTGCGCCCGGTTGCCTGCCCGCCGGCCCAGGAGCAGGTCGGGGTCGCTGTTGGCAGCGCCGAAGGACACCAGAATCGGTATGCCGGGGTGCAGCGTGATGCCCTCGTAGGCCATTGGCCGACACGGGTACAGGGGGCTGTAGGTGCGCATCGGGGGGTCGTCCCACAGCGTCTCGTCCAGCACTTCGCTGATCGACTGCACCCCGTTGTACACGTTGCCGGCCAGACGCCCGTCGGTGATCATCCGCATGAGGATGTTGCCGATCAGGTTGGTGCTGGGCTCGGTGCCGGCACCGACGACCAGGAGGATCTGCTGGATCATCTCCTGGTCGGTCAGCTGGGCGCGGTGGTTCAGCAGCCACGAGGTCATGTCGGCTGCGGGTTCGCGGCGCCGCAGGCGTGCCAGGGTCAGGCACGCGGCCTCGAGTTCGGCATTGGCCTTGGCCGAGTCCTGGGAGGCGTCGAAGAGCATGGCCAGGGCCCCGACGATGCGCCAGCCCAGTTCCTGGGGGCAGCCGAACATCTCCATCAGGACCTGCATCGGCAGCGGCCGGGCGAGGTCCTCGACCAGGTCGGCGTAGCCGCGTGCGGCGAAGTTGTCGATCAGGTTGTCGGCGATGCGGGCCACCGTGCGCTCCAGCGCGTGGGTGTCGACCAGGTCCAGGCTGTCGGTGATGCTGCCCCGCAGCCGGGTGTGCGGGGGCCCGTCCATCCACAGAGCGTTCTCGCGGTACATCATCATCATCAGCGCTGGGCTGTCGGCAGGGATCTGTCCCTCGCGCCATGCCTGCCAGTTGCGCGGGTCCTTCGCGAACAAGGTGGGGGTGTTGCGCAGCAGGAACAGGGCCGAGCGGTAGCCGGTGGTCATGTAGCCGTAGACCCCGGGGTAGATCTCCACCGGCGCGATCGGACCCATCAGGCGGGCCTGGGCGAAGGTGGGGCGCGGGTCACGGCTGAACTCGGTGCCGTAGATCGGGATCGGCCGAAGGTCGCCGGAGGCGGCATGGCGGCCCCGGGGGCATCCGACGGAGGCGCGCCCGTGGGGTTCGAGGATGTGCGGGGTGGTCATGCGGCGGTCTCCGGCAGAGTCAGGAGGTACTCGGTGAGGTTGATCAGGGCGTTCCTGGCGCTGGCCCGATCGCGGGCGTCGCACACGACCAGCGGCGTCCTGGGGGCCAGGTCCATGGCCTCTCGCAGTTGCCGGGCCTGGTATATGGGCGCGCCGTCGAACCGGTTGACTGCCACCGCGTAGGGCAGGGCGAGGTCCTCGAGCATGCCGATGATGGGATAGCTGTCCGCCAGACACCGGGTGTCGACCAGCACCAGTGCAGCCATGGCGCCTTTGGCCAGATCGGCCAGCAGCGGCCAGAACCGCTTCTGCCCCGGGGCCCCGAACAGGTACATCACCAGATCCCGGCTCAGCGAGACGCGCCCGAAGTCCATGGCCACCGTGGTGGTGCGCTTGTCCGGCAAGTGGTCCAGGTTGTCGGTGCCCACGCTCGCCGCCGTCATGTACTCCTCGGTACTCAGCGGCGTAATCTGCGAAAGGGTATGAACGAGTGTCGTCTTGCCGGCACCGAGGTGCCCGGCGACCACGACCTTGACCGTGGTCTCGTCACCGCGCAGATGGGTGCCGGCGGCGGCACTAGACGGGGAGTGCACGGAGCCCGGCGAGGACATCCTGCAGAACCTTTCGGTCGGGACGGTGCGAGGTCAGGATCGTTGAGTCGGTGGTGATGTGTCCGCGCTCCATCAGGTCCGCGAGCACGATGCGCAGCACGCACAGGGGCAGGTGCAGGTGAGCGGCGATCTCGGCCACCGACAGCGCGCCGGGACGGCACAGGTCCAGCACACGGACCATCTCCGGGCTCAGGTCGGTGCGCGACAGTCCGGGGGCACCGAGGCGGACCAGTGTGATGAAGTCGAAGTGATTGCGGGAAGCGTCGTGGCGGCCCTCAGTGATCACGTAGGAGCGCACGAGTCCGGCGTCCCGGTGCGGCCGGGCCCACGTCATGCCTGGGTACCTGCTGCGGTACGTGCTTCGAGTTCCAGCTGGTGGCCCAGCCGCTCCACCATCTTCTCCATGGAGTAGGTGATCGTCTCGACGTCGGCCTCGGCGGCCGCGGCCAGGCCCAGATAGCTCTCGTGGCCGGCCGCCATGACGATCAGGTAACCGTCCGCGTACTGCACACTGGTCGCCTCCCACGCGCCCGTGCAGCCGATGTGTGCTCCGGTATTGCGGCTGAGGGACTGAAATCCGGCGATGCTGGCGCACATGGCGTCGGCCTCGTCACGGGGAAGGCCGGTCGAGGCTGCGGCGACCAGACCGTCGGAGGACACCAGCACCGCCCGGTGCACGTGCCGCAATGCCGTGAGTTCGTCCAGGAGCCAAGTCATGTGGGCGAGGTTGTAGGGGGAATTCATCGCTCGCAGGTCCTCTCATCAGGGGTCGGGACAGTGGCGGAACAGCTGAGCGGCGCGCGACCGTTCAGGGCCCTGTGTCCGGCAGACTCGTGTCGCGGAGCAGGCAGTGGGCCGCCGAGGGCGACCTGGACCGGTGCCTCACACTCTGTTCGGAGTGGCCCCGTCGGCCAGGTCTGGTGTGCTCCGGGGGTCCGGGGAGCGGTCAGGTTGCGAAGCGGGGTCCTCGGGGATCTGGCCCCGGTCCTCGCGCGCGCGGCGGCGGCCCCGTACTGCCGCAGCGAGACCGATGTGGGCCGAGGTGGGCGGTTGGCTTCCTGCCATCTCAGTGATCTGCCGCCCGATCCGGTCCCCGGCTCGACGCTGCGGAAGACCGTCGTGCCGGATCTCGAACGACTCGCCCTCAGGTACCGCAGCAGGCGAAACCACTGTCAGCGCCGGGGCCGGATCGGTGATCGGCTGGCCAACGATCGCCCCAGGAACACCAGAGGGCGGCTGCGGTGAGGTGACCAGCAGGTTCGCGGGCAGGAACAGGCTCGCGCGGACACCGCCCATGTTGCTCTCCTGGTTCACGCTGACCTGGAATCCGTAGCGCGATGCGAGAGCGCCGACGGCGGCGAACCCGAACCGGGGAGGGTTGCGCAACTGCGTCAGCCGCACCGGTTCGGCCCCGGACAGCAGGTGCGCGGCGAGTCCCTTATCCTCGGGCCGCAGCCCCACGCCGGCGTCGTCGATGAACACGGTCAGCCCGTGGTGCCCGAGCGCGAACCAGATCTGCACATTGGACCCGGGTTCGCTGTGCCGGGCCGCGTTGTCCATGAGCTCGGCCAGAGCGAGCACCACCGGCTCCACGGCTTGGCTGACGACAGAGTAGCTGGGCTCGCCCGTGATCTGGATGCGGGCGTAGTCCTTGATCCGAGACTTCCCACCGCGCACCACGTCCAGGATCTGCGAGTTGACCCGCTGGCGTCCCGGCCATGACCCGCTCAAGACGCCGATGATCGTCGCACGGCGGGCAAGCTGGTTGCTCGCGTGGTCGATGTCGATCGCGTCTTCCAGCACCTTCTTGTCGTGGTGGCGTTCCAGCATGCCCGTGACGGCGCTCTGCTGTTCGTTCAGCAGGCTCTGCATCGAGCGGGTGACCACACGCACTGCGGCCTGGGCAGCCGTCTCCGCGTGCTCGGCTGCCTGCTGGGTCACCGCCTGGAAGTGGGCCAGGATCTGCTGGTGGTACTGCCCGAAGGCGGTGTCGGCCAATTCCGGGTGCAGCGGCATAGCAGGCGCTGAGGACTGGTCCTTCCACAGGGCACCCAGCAGGACGGGAATCTGGTGCTCCACCAGGTACTGCGTCTCCGCCTCACGCATCTCCAGCGCGATGTCGCGCTCACCAACGTCACCGCGCAGGGCGGCGGCCTCCTTGCGAAGGGCCTGGACCTCCTCGGAACTGGAGCGCGCCGATCGCCGCTGGCGCCGCATGCCAGCGAACAGCGCGATCACGACAAGTATCAGCAGGCCGAACGCTGCACCCGACAGTTGTGGACTCATCAGTTCCTCGAACAGGAGAGGGTAAAGGCGTCCAGGAGCACTGGGCGCGGTGGGGCAGGCGGACCGAGGGTGGGGGCCGCCGGAGGGAAGGTCCTATCCAAAACCGGGGGAGCCCTGGACTGTCTCCATCTCCGGCGACCGGTCTAGGGGATGGTGCTCAGATGCGGTCGCCGGACCGCGGGCGCGGGCCTCACGGCTTGCGGCCGATCGCGGCGTAGCAGGAGACGTCCTGCTCCGTGGGCGCGTCCTCGGGCAGGGTCTCGCCGGGGCGCCACTTCACGATCGACTGGCGTCCGGGGGCGACCAGTTCCAGGCCTTTGAAGAACTCGTCGAACTGGCCCCAGGTGCGAGACTGGGCGGTCATGCCGTGCTGCCGGTAGAGCTCTTCCGTCCTCTTCCAGCGTGCGGGGTCGAGGTCGTGGGTGACGTGCGACATCGCCAGGAAGCTTCCCGGGGGCAGGGAGTCCACCAAGGTGGCGACCGCACCATAGGGGTCGTCCCGGTCCTCGACGAAGTGCAGGACCGCGATGAGCAGCAGCGCGATCGGCCTCCCGAAGTCCAGCACCCGCCGCAGCTCCGGGTCGTCCAGGATCTGCCGAGGAGTGCGCAGGTCGGCCTGGATGTAGGCGATCTGGCTTGGCGGCAGCCCGTCGAGCAGGGCGCGCGCGTGGGTCAGGACGATCGGGTCGTTGTCGACATAGACCACGCGGGCGTCACGGGTGGCCGCCTGGGCGACTTCGTGGGTGTTGTTGGCGGCCGGCAGCCCGGTGCCGATGTCGAGGAACTGCTGCACCCCCGCCTCGCTCGCCAGGTACTTCACCGCGCGCCCCAGGAAGGCCCGGTTCTCCTGGGCTACCACTCGCAGCAGCCGGTCGTGAGCCAGCATGATCTCCCCTGCGGCACGGTCGGCGGGGAAGTTGTCCTTGCCCTTGAGGTAGTAGTCGTACAGGCGTGCCGGATGTGGCTGGTCGGGCCGCAGCGCAACCGAGGGCGGTAAGGCGAACGCGTCGTCCGACATGTTGTCCCCCTGCTGTGGGCGGGTGCTGCGGGCAGCACCAGGCATGGTGTCCCACTCCTGCGTCCGCGTGCGTCCGGAGCGGAGCAAGTTTGGCTGAGACACCAGGAGACCATGGCCAATATGGTGCTGAACAGGCGCTATACATAGTCTTCCGTTTATCTTCTCCTCGGTTTTGCTCCTTTTATCGCGGTTTGAGCACTCGTGCTGCGGGGGTGGGGTCGTTACCAGTCCAGGGGGGTGCGGCCGTGGAAGAATCCGCCGCGCGGGCCGTCGGCGGGAGCCGTGGCCAGCCACAGCAGGGCGTCGGCTGCCTCCTGGACATCGCCCAGGCTGCTGCCGTAGTTCATACGGGTCGCCACGCGCCCTGGGCTGGCGCAGTTCACCAGGATGTCGGGGTCCTGTGCGCACTCGGCGGCCAGGAGCCGGGTCAGGGCGTTGACGGCGGTCTTGCTGATCCGGTAGCCGGGACTGTCGGCCGAGGTCATCGACGCCAGGCTGGCCATGTGGCTGGACAGGGTGACGATCCGCCCGTACCCTCCGGCACGCATCAGCGGGATGGCCTGGATGGCGCACTGCCAGGGGCCGTAGAAGTTGGCTCCCATCATGGTGCGCACGATGTCCATGTCGGGGGTCAGCACGCTCCTGTTGCGGTCGATGGCCAGCCCGGCGTTGTTGATCAGCACGTCCAGGCGTCCGTGTGCGCGCTGGGTCTCGGCGAAGGCGCGGAAGGTACTGGCGGGATCGGTCACGTCCAACTGCTGGCAGGAGGTGTCTTCCAGGCCCTCCCCAGCCAACTGGGCCGCTGCGGCTTCGGCGTCACTCAGCTGGCGGGCTGTCAGGACCACGTGCAGGCCCTGGCGGGCCAGGCCTCGGGCGACGGCCAGGCCGATGCCGCGGTTGGCTCCGGTGACCAGGGCGACGCGCGTGTGGGATGCGGCGGGTGCAGTCATGGGGTCATGCGATCAGGACGCGCACCTGTTCGTCCAGTTCGAGCACCGCGCGGCTTGCGCCAGCCTGCTTCTGCAGGGCCTTGTGGACCCCGGCCAGCCGGGTGCGGTTGCGTACCGAGGTGGAGCGCGCCAAGCTCGGCAGGATCAGGCGCAGGTGGTCGCAGGCCGCGTCCGCTTGGCCCAGGTGGACGGCGTTCTTCGCCCTCCACAGCATGTAGGTGATCATGTCGCGTTCGCGGTATCCGGGCTGGATCTGCAGGGCCTGCCGCAGCCAGTCGTCGGAGGTCGCGTGCAGGCCCAGCAGTTGGTAGCTCGCGGCGGCCTGGGCGGCGAACTCCGCCGAATCGAAGTAGTCGGCCCACCCCGGCACCTCCTGTCCGGGCTCGGCCTGGTCCATGGCCTGCTCTGCTTTGCCCAGCACGGCCTCGCACGCCGCCCGGTCTCCCAGCGCGGCGTGGGCGCGGGCCTGGCGCAGCATCAGCATCGCCCGCACCCGGGCCGGGCCGCCGCGGGCGTTGGTGACGGCGATGGTGGCGACCTCCAGCGCCTCCTTCGGGCGGTCGAGGTCGACCAGTTGCAGGGACAGGCACTTGAGGAGGTTGGCGCCCGCCAGGCGGTCTCCGCCGCTGTGGGCCGAGCGCAGTCCGGCCAGGAAGTAGCTCTCGGCCGCCGCGTAGCGGCCGGTGTCCACGCTGGTCCAGCCGGCCAATCGGCTCAGCTCGGTGATCACCTCGAGCAGGCGCGGGGTGGCCACCGCGCCGACGCTGCCCTGCTGCAGCAGGGCGTTCGCGGTGCGCAGTTCGGCGTCCAGCATCAGGCGGACCGCCCCACCCCCTGCCCTTTCCTCCTGCTTGCGCAGCAGCGGAATCCGTTCTTCCAGCGAGGCGAGCAGTTCGGTGCCGCCCTGCTCGCTATGCGTGGGCAGCGGCGCGGTGGGGGCGCTGGCCCAGGTGGCGGCCACAGCGGCGAAGGCACCGGCCGACAAGGTGAGGAACTCTCGACGATCCACGGCTGCGTTCAGGGAATTACTCCCAACGAGGCGATCCAAGACGTCCGCGACGCCCTCCAGAGTCCACTGTGTCTCGATGTCGGCCCTTTCGCCAAGGGGTAGCCAGTACGGCCATGGGCGCGCGGCCACGTCTGCGACAGGGATGCGCAGTTCAGCGGCCAGGGCCAACTGGACATCGAGGACCGGTGTGACACCGCGGTTCTCCCAGCGCCATGCCTTGACCGGGCTCGCCGCGGTGCCTACCCGGGCGGCGAGCAGGTCGGTGAGGTGCTTGAGGGTCCACTGCTGCTCCAGGCGCACCCAGGTGAGCGGGTGGCGCAGTGGAGTATGGGGGTTCGCTGTGCCCATGGGTTCCTCGGACGCTGGTGTGGTGCTGACGGGTTGGATAACCGGGCGGGTGGGCCCGGGGGCAGGTGGTGCGGTCGTGGAAGGCGGTTGGCGTGGGGTGCTGGCGGCGGGTCAGGCTGGCGCGGTGGCGCGGTGGGGGGCGATGGGGCGGCCGTCGGGAAGGGTTTTCCCGGTGTCGTCGAACACCAGCACGCCGTTGCACAGCAGGCTCCAGCCCTGCTCTGGGTGGCTGGCCGTCACGGCAGCGGCTTCGCGGTCGGTGGCCTCGGCGGTCGGGCAGTGCGGGCGGTGCTGGCACATGGTTGGGGCTCCGGGGTCAGGGGGTGGCTGGGTTCCGCGATAGCGGGGCTGGGGTAGGCGGGCGACTTCAGGAGATCGAGACCAGGGCTTGGACGTGGTCGCGCAGGCGGGTCATGGCCTGGTGGTCGGGTGCTTCGACGGTCAGGCGCAGGGCCGGGCTGGTGGTGGAGGGCCGCAGGTTGAACCAGTGGCCGGCGCCCAGTTCCACACTGAGGCCGTCCAGTTCGTCGGCGCTGTCGCGGTAGTGGGCGTGAACCGCTTCAAGCGCGGCTTGAGGGTCCTTGGTGTGGATGGTGATGCCGCGGCAGGTGGTGTAGCGCTGGTAGGGGGCCAGCAGTTGGGACAGTGGCAGAGGCTGGGAGCCGAGGACGGCCAGCAGGTGCAGGGCTGCCAGCTGGCCTGATTCCGCGCCCCAGAGTTCCTGGAAGAAGTAGCTGCCGCTGGCCTCGCCGCCCAGTGCCGCGCGGTGCTCGCGCATCGCCGATCGCACGGCGGCGCGCCCGGCCCGGGCGCGCATAGGGATGCCGCCGAGCTCGTGGACTGCCTCCACCGTGGCGTGGGAGGCGGTGAGGTCGTGGACGATCACGGCGCCCGGGTCTCGCCGGAGGTGTTCGGCGGCCAGTAGCGCGAGTACCGCGCTGGGACTGACCGGCGCCCCGGTCTCGTCGACCACGACGCAGCGGCCCGCGTCGCCGTCGAAGGCCAGGCCGATGTCCGCCCTGCTGTTGATCACGGCGGTGCGCACGTCCAGGAGGTTGGCGACGTCTGTCGGGTCGGGGTCGTGGCGGGGGAAGGCGTCGTCCGGGTCGAAGCCGAGCGGTTCCAGGAGCACGCCGGCGCCGTCCAGGAGCCGGGGCAGGGCCAGTCCGGCGGTGCCGCTGGCGGCGTCGGCAACCACGTACAGCTGGCGGATGCCGTCCAGGTTCACGCGCGCGCGAAGGTGGGCGGTGTAGTTGGTGCTGATGTCCAGGTTGCTCATCTGCCCGCGGCTGCCGTGGCCGGGACGCCGCTGCGGGTGCTGCGGCAGGCGTCCGGTGTGCAGGTACATGTGCAGGTCTTCCAGGCCGTTGTCGCGGTCGACGGGGACGGCGCCGGGGTGCACGAATCTGATCCCGCTGTGGCCGGCCGGGCTGCGGCCGCCGGTGATCATCGCTCCGGGCAGGTTGAACGCTCCGGAGGCGTAGGACAGGCAGTCGGTTGCCGTCAGGCCCAGGTGGACCACGTGGGCGCCGAAGTCGCGTGCGCCGTCGGCGAACCCCAGGGCCAAGACGGCGGAGGCGGCGCGGACGTCGTAGCCCAGCAGCACGGTGTCGGTCTCCAGGAGCTGTACGAATGCCGCTCCGATGGATCGGGCCAGCTCGGGGGTGACTTCCTGGAGCGCGCGGCCGCGTATGTCGTGGCCGGTGAACGGGTGGCACGTGTGCATGGCGGTGGCGTCTTTCCCTGAGGGATGCGGTGGGGGGCGGTGCGCGCGAGGTCGCGGCTCCTGATGGGGGCCGGGACGCCACTGCCCGCTCACCCCTGGCCCCGGGCGGTGGAGAGGATCAGGTGGGCGAGGAGCTGCGCGGCGTCGGGCTGTCCCAGTTCTTTGGCGGCGGCGCGCATGCGCTGGCGCCGCAGAGGGTCGGCGAGCAGTTCCAGCACGGCCTCGCGTAGAAGTGCGGCGGTGGCACCCGTATCGGCCAGCGTCACTGCCGCGCCGGCGTCAGCCATCTTTCGGGCGTTGCGGCGCTGCTCGTCACCTGCGGTGCGGGCCACTGGAATCAGGATGCTGGCGCGGCCCACCGCGGTCAGTTCGGCCACGGTTCCCGCTCCCGCGCGGGCGACGACCAGGTCTGCGGCGGCCAGGACATGGGCCAGGTCGCCGTCCAGGTAGGTCACCGGGTGGTAGCGGGTCAGCAGCTCGTCGGGGAGCTGGGCCACGGCGGCCTCCAGTTCCGGGGAGGAGCGGGGGCCGTGCTGGTAGAGGACCTGGCACCGTGTCAGGACATCGGGCAGCACGTGGGCGACCAGCTCGCTGATCCGAGCGTCGCCGCGCGCCCCTGCGGTGACGTAGACCAGCGGTAGGTCCCATTCGAGGTGGTAGACCCTCTGGGCGTGGATGCGGTCACCGCTCCAGAGTTCGGCGCGCACGGGATTGCCGGTGATATGGGCGCGCTCCTGGACGTGGCCGGGCAGGCAGAGCAGGGAGCTGCGGTGGGTCAGCGCGACCGCTCGGGCACCGCGGGCCAGGACCCGGTTGCCCAGCCCCAGGGAGGTGGTCTGCTCATGCGTGATCAGGCGGCGGCCGGTCAAGCGCGCCGCCAAGCCGAGGGGCACGGCGACGTAGCCGCCGGTCGAAAGGACGGCTTCGGGCCGGCTGGCCGCCAGCGCGGCGGTGCCCTGCAGCACCCCGAACGGCACCTTGAGCATGTCGAGCAGGGTGCGGGCGAGGGCGCCGGGCTTGAGGGAGCGTCGCACCATGCCGGCGGCCAGCGGCCGGAAGGTGATGTGGTGGGCATCGGCGACCCGGGCTTCGGGGCCGCAGGCGGTGCCGTACCAGGTGACGTCCAGGGCGATCTGCTGCTCCCGCAGCAGGGTCTGCAGGGCATCGATAGCGGTCAGCGCCGGGTAGGTGTGGCTGCCGGTGCCGCCACCGGTGACGGCGAGCCGGAAGGTGCTGGTGGGGCGGGGCACGGTGGGTCCTTGGGGTGTCGGCGAGTGGATCAGGAGGCGGCGCGGTTCGGCATCGGGAGGTGTGCCAGGTGCTGGCGGGCGCGGTCGACGCTGTCTGTGCCGGTTGTCGCCTCGCGAAAGTCGACGCCGACGGCCGCTCGGGGGGCCTCCTGGGTGGTGCGGACCGGTCGAAGTCCCCCGCCACCCGGGTGGCGGCCATGACGCAGATGGGGCTGCGCCCGGCCAGGTGGCTGGCAGGGGCGGGGGCTGGTGGAGTCCGGCGGTCAGACCCATGACGCCCTGCTCCCCGGGGGTGGGGTGCGCGCGGCCAGCTCGCGCGCCAGGGTCTCCGCCAGGCGCAGGGCAGCGGCGATGGTGGTGCCCATGTCGTCGTGACTGCCGGTGCCGCGTCCGGCGAACCACACTCGGGGGTCGCCGGACGCGGTGAGCTGGCGCTGGGCGGCGGCGCGGCTGAGGTAGGTGTCGGCCAGAGCTCGGTTGCGTGGGGTGCGCAGCGTGACGTCGGCCTGGTGCACGCCGCACCGCCCCACCGGCGCGCAGTCGGCGCGCTCGAAGCCCACCAGGAGCGCTCTTCTGCGCCCCGGTAGCTGCGGGCCAGCGCCCGCCGCACCGAGCAGGGCCGGGGTGTGGGTGCGGTAGTAGGGGAGGTCGGGGTCCGGGTAGGTCACGGTGCCCCGTGCGGGAGCCTGCGCCGCCGGGACCAGCCGCCAGTCGATGGTCGTCCGGCGCCGTTCCAGGGCACCGAGGTCCTGCCCGAACCAGTGGTCGATCGGGGAGGTCACCACGCACGCCCGGCTGAATGGCGGCGGATCGGCGGCGCTGGCCCGGTGGTTCAGGACCACGCTGATGCCGCGGTGTTCGGTCAGGCGATCGAGCATGGGGCCCCATCCCCCGCCGGGTAATCCCTGCCAGCGCGCTCCGGTGTCCTCGGCAGTGGGCGCATAGCGCAGAGTGAAGTGGTCCGTGAAGACGTCCGCGGTCACGGTGGTCGGGTCCCCCCACTGCTTGGCGAGGAGTCCGCGAACGAATGCCTCGTACAGCCGCGGGCCCAGCGCGGCAAGAGCCGCCTGCTCCGCGGTCGCCGGGGGCTGGCACTGGTGCTCGGCCGCGTCGGCCTTCACCAGGCGGCGAGCCTGCTCAGGTGTCAGCGGAGCGCCGAAGCATGCCTCGATCGCCTCCAGTCCCAGCGGCATCGGGAGCAGCGCGCCGTTGTAGGAGGTGTAGGCGCGCGGGCGCAGCTCGACCGCGGTGGTACGCGAGCGCACATACGCCCAGACCTGCCGATCGCTTGTCGCCAGGACGTTCGTTCCGTGCGGGTGGAACGAGACTCCGGTGCGCGGATCGATGTCCGAGACGCACAACCCGCCGATGCGCGAGGAGGCTTCGGTGATCTGGACGCGCAGACCCGGTGTGAGGCGGGTCAGGTGCTCGGCCACGACCAGACCGAAAAGCCCTGCCCCGACGATCGCCACCTCCGGACGTCGCTGCCAGATCACAGGAACCACGCGTCCTGCCTGGGACGCGGCTGCGGACCGGGGCCGTAGCGCAGGCCGGACTGCCAGGCAGTGCCGGAAGAGAGGGTCACGGACGCGCTCCAGGAGGCGAAGAGAGAACAGAGCCATCGCCGCCGCGGCGTCGGCTGGGACAGCGTGCGCAGGCCCACCGATGGTGAGGCGGACCTGCCAATCACTTGGCCGTCCGTAGACGGCAGGGCATCCCCCGCGCCGCTCCAAGAGCCCGGTCGGCGTGCCGCCCAGGACTGGAGGAAGCGGCGTAGGCACCGGCCGCGCCGACGCCAAGCGCTAGGGGCGAGCGGTTGGAAGCCGTCCCGGACAAGGGGTACGGGGGTACCACCCCTGTCCGGGACGGCGGCTCAAGGACCCTGCGAGGTTTCCCCGGCGTGGTGCCGGACGCTCGCGGGAGGGGGCATCGGCGGGGAGAGGTCCGACCGCCCGGACGGGCACGTGCATCCCCCGACCACAGGGAGGCCAAGCACGGTGCGGGCGGACCATGCCGATTCTCCGTCTCCGCAGGGAGCCCGCAGGATGAACGGCTCTCCTCGTCGAATGACGGTGAGGGACTCGTCCTGCCCGTGGTCGAGCCAGTCGAACGCGGCCTCAGCGGTGGCAGGATCGAACCCCGAGACCACTGTGCGCAGGCCCAGTCGGATCCACATCGCCGCGCCCTGCGGGGTGCGGGCCTCGAAGAGCTTGCGGCCGATCCTGCCGTCCTTGAACGACTCGACCGTCCACTGGCAGTACACGATCGGGAGCACCAAGGGATCCCTCGCGGCACCTTCCCGCTTCAGGGATCCGGGCGTGCCCACGTGGCCAAAAGCCCCCGTGCCACCCGGCCGAGCTGCCGGGCGGGGTCGCCGCGCCGAGCAAGCGGCGGGGGCACCCCCCACGCTCAGCATGCCTGGTCCAGCTCGAACCAGACCTTCTTGCCCTCGCCGGAAAGCCGTTCACAGCCCCAACGCGAGGCGAGTTCCTCGACAAGCGCGAGGCCGCGCCCACTGGGATCCCCCACCGTGGCCGCCCGGGGCTGGGGGCGCCGACAGTTCCCGTCTACGACCTCGACCCGCAGACGGTCCCCCGTCCACCAGAGCGTGACAGTGCTGTCGGTGCCGGCATGGAGCACGGCGTTGGTGACGACCTCCATCAGGCACAGCAGCAGGTCCCCCATCGCCTCCTTGGCGAACGGGATGTTCCACGCGCCGACCTGAGCCTTGACCTGATGCCGCGCTTCATGAGCGGCGCGCGTGCTTGCAGGCACCTGAAGCGTCAGCAGGAGGGGTGCTAGCTCCTCAGTTATTTCGAGTGCCCCCGCGGGGAGCACCGACTTCGTGGAGGGGGGCGAAGGAACGGGATGGGCGCTCGACGGACGGGACATGGCCTCGTCTCCTGCGGATCGATGGGGCCGACCGGCCCGGAGAGCAGCGGCATACGGCTGCGACTGCCGCGCTCTCGCACTGGGACGGAGACGGCGCAGTGAGTCTTCCGGGAGCTGGCCAGGCACCAGGAGCGCTCGACGGTGTGCAGTCCCACCAGGCGACATAGCCGCTCCTCCCCCCTCAACTGGCTCTCCAGATACGGAAGATCACTACCCGTCACGGGTCGTCCTCTCAATATGGCCCTAGAATCTTCTGTGTGCAACTTCCTCTTGAAGATTCACGAAAGTTCTTCCTGGTGAGGAGCGAAGGTGGAGAACGCGGTTACGCCCAGCGGCGGGCGTGGGGCAAGATTGCATCGTCGGAAGTGGGGAGGTCGTCGGATGGCCAAGGACAGCGGGCCCGTCCTGCAGCACCGCCGTATCGGGATGCAGCTGAGGTCGCTGCGTGAAAATTCAGGGCTGACGATCGAACAGGCGGGTGAAGCGATCGGGCGAAGCGACTCCACGATCAGCCGGATCGAGAACGGGCGCCGTCGCGTCCAAAAGCTCGAGATGAAGGGTCTGCTGGACGCCTACGGGGTTGCCGAGGAGGACCGCGCCGTGATGCTCCAGTTCCTCCAGGAGGCCCCGGAGCAGGCTTGGTGGACGAGCTTCGACGATGCCCTGCCGCCCGGCTTGGAGACCTACATCGGGCTGGAGGCCGACGCTGCGACCCTGCGAGTCGTCGCGCCGTTGATGGTGCACAGCCTCCTGATGATCGAGGACTACGCCCGCGCGATCATCAGGGCCGGAAAGCCGACAGCCCCCGACAAGGAGATCAACCGGCTCGTCGCGCTGCGTATGCAGCGGCAGCAGGTGTTGGCCCGCCAGCCCACGCCGCTGGACCTGCTGGTCGTTCTCGACGAGGCTGCGCTTCGCCGACAGGTCGGAAGCGCCGCCGTCATGCGCGACCAGATCAAGCATCTGATCACCTCGGTGGAAACCGTCCCGAACATCGCCGTCCAGGTCCTGACCTTCGACAAGGGGGCGCACGCAGCACAGAACGGCGGGTACATGATCCTGGACTTTCCCGACCCGGCGGACCCGGTGATCGTCTATGTGGACAGCCCTGGCGGCAACCTCTACATCCAGAAACCCCAAGACACCCGCGCCTTCACGACGGCCTTCGGCCGGCTGTGCGGCGCGGCGCTCAGCCCTGACGAGTCGGTGCAGTTCCTGCGAACTGCACTCAAGGAGACGTAACACATGCTCACTCACACCCTCACGAACGCCAAGTGGATCAAGGCGCGCCTGTCCGAGAGCGCAGGCGGATGCGTCGAAGTAGCCTTCCTCGATGGAGGTCAGGTCGCGCTTCGCGATTCCAAGGACCTGGAGAAAGCCCCGCACATCTACCCGCTGGCTGTGTGGCTGGGCTTCCAGGACTGCCTGCGCCGCAACGACGCCGCCGCTCTGGCCCGGCACCGCATCCGCGCGACGGTCACCCGGTTCGGTACCACCATCGAGGATGCGGACACTGCGGGCGCCGTGGTGCACACCTACACGGCGTGGGAGTGGACATGCTTCCTGGACGGTGTGAACAACCACGAGTTCGAGTCGGCAGCGGCCTGACCACGGCTATCCAATCTGCGACGGCCGGACCCCGAGTCGGGGTCCGGCCGTAAGCATTTCCCTCGCGGACCACCGACCGGCTGGGGCAACGCGCCGTTCGGGGAGATCACGTACCGCGATCGGGCGGAATGGGTCCCACCGGTCGGTCGCGCATGAGGGGCCGAGAGGCGGAGCGGCGGCCGGAGCAAGCTGCTCCGGGCGCCGCCACGTCAGCCCTCCTCGTCTTGAGCGCACCTCGCGGCACTGCATCCAGTCGCCGTCCTCCGGGTGGGTGTCCAGCAGCGCGATCCTTGCGGCCTGGAGGCGCCTGGCGGCCCCGAGATGGGACGGGGTTCTACGGGTCATCGCCCCGGCTGGTGGCGTGGTTCGGGCGGCTCTGGGGGGCGTTTGGTGTCGGCTCGGCGCCCAGTTTCGGTGTGGATCTGGGCGGCGGCCAGGAGCCGGGCGCGGTCGCCTTCGCGGGTGCGGTGCAGGCTGGTGATCCGGTTTTGGATGCGGGTGTGCCGGTAGAGCGACAGGGCTTCGTTGAGGTTGTCCCATTCGGGGCGGGTCTGGTCGGTGGGTGGGTTGCCGAGGGGGTCGTCGCCGGTGACGTGGTGGCGCTGGCGCCAGTCGTCGATGGTGGTGACCAGGCGGTGCCACAGTTTCTGGTCGTCTTCGTCGTCGGCGTCGGGTGCCGGGATGTTGGCGATCCATGCCTGGGGGGCTTGCTGGCCGGCTAGGACGGCGGCCAGGGCGGTGGTGGCCAGGGCCGGCAAGGGGATGTAGTTGGGTCCGGCGACGGCGGCACCGGCGGGGGGCGCGGCGAGGGAGGGGTGCCAGGCGAGGGGGGTGAAGGGGGTGGGTGGGCGGGCGTGGTCCAGGCGTCGTAGGACGGCTCTGCGGTAGGTGTCGGGGTCGTCGGAGCGGAGCTCGGCGGCGCGGGTGGCGCGGGTGCGGCGGCCCAGTTGGTGGATTCGCTGGTTCAGGTCGTCCCATGCGGCGCCGTGTTCGGGGTCGGCGGGGCGTGGTCCGATGCCGGGGGTCTGGGGGTCCAGGTCCCGCTGGGTGCGCCATGCCTCGACCAGGGCGGCGATGTGCTCCCACTGCGGGCGCAGCCGGTGGGCGGGTGCGGGGACGGGTCCCAGGGTCGCGGTCCAGGGCGGGGGGTCCTGGGCGAGGAGGAGTCCGGTGGCGCGCAGTTGCTCGAGGAGGACGGTTCGGCGCTGGTCCAGGTGGCGGCGCCAGGCGATGGGGGTGTGCGGGTGGTGGGCGACGGAGGCGGGGGCGAGCCAGTCGGGCAGGTCGCCGCTGTGGTCCGGTAGGGGTGGTGGGTGGTCGGGTAGCAGGGCGCGCAGGCGTTGCTCTGCGTCGATGCGGGCGGTGATGGTGTGGGCGCGTTCCAGCGCGCGTTGGGCGTCTTCTTGGCGGTGGAAGTTGGTGCGGATGCGGTCGCGGGTGTCGTCGGGGGTCAGGTGTGCGTAGGCGGAGCGGGTGCGCTGCCAGTCCTCGCGGGTGCGGTCGGCCAGGGGCATGCGGCGGCGCAGGCGCTGTTCGCGGCGCAGTGTGGCGGCCAGGGCGGTGGGGTTGGGTTCGTCGTGGTGGTCTTCGCCGAGGGCGGCGTGGCGGGTGTGTTGGCGGGTCTGGTGGAGGGCGCCTGCGAGCTGGCGGGCGGTGAGTTGGCCGTGTGGCCGGTCGGGCCAGGCGGGGTGGGGCAGGCCGTCGGCGGTGACCGGGCGGGGGCGGTTGGTGACGTCGGTGTCGGCTCGGCGCAGGTGGTGCAGGGCGTCGTCGTGGCGGCGGGCGGCGGTGTCGGCCAGGCTCTGGAGTTGGCGGTCGGTCAGGTCCTGCAGGGGGCGCGGGTCATCCGCGTGGCGGCGGGCGGCGGCTTGGCCGTCTTGGATGCGGCGCTGCAGGCGCCAGGCCATGAGTACTGGTGGGGTCTCGGCGGCGCGCATGGCGCGTTGGTTGTAGCTGCGGCGCAGCACGGTGGTGGGCTCGAATCCGGCGGCTTCGGCTTGTTGCAGGGCGCGTTCGAGGGCGGGCCAGGCGTCGTGCAGGACCAGGGGTTGGGCGTCGAGGGCGGGTAGTGCGGCCAGGACGGTCTGCTGTAGGCGCAGGGTGTTGGCGCGTTCGGCGGCGTAGGCGTACTGGGCGGCCAGGGTGGTGGTGCTGGTGGCGTCCTGCTGGGTTTCGCGCAGTGCTTGGTGGGCGCTGATCTGGGCGCTGCGGTTGCGGGCGATGCGGCCCAGGACCTCGGTGGGGCTCTGGTCGGGGGTGTGGGCGAGGTAGAGGCGGTTGTGGTGGCGGCCTCGGGTCGCGGCGACGTAGGCGGCTTCGCGTGAGCAGCTGGGGGTGAGCAGGGCGTGGGCGGTGTCGACGGTGATGCCTTGGGCGCGGTGGATGGTGCTGGCGTAGCCGAGTTCGGTGTGGGCGGCCAGGTAGGCGGCGGTCAGGGTGGTGCGGCCGCGGTGGGCGGTGTGGCGGATGACGGCGCCGCCGTCGGCGGTGAGGCGTTCGATGCGCCACAGGTCGCCGTTCTTGACCCAGTCTTTGGCGCCGCGGACCCGGCGGCGGCGGTCGTTGTTGCGGGTGACGATGAGGTCGCCGGTGGTGGCTCGGGTGCCGTCGTGCAGGGCGATGCCCTCGGATCGGGGCTGGGGGTCCTGGTCGTGTTCGAAGGCTTGGGCGCGCAGGTTCAGGGCGGTGACGGTGGTGGTGTTCTCGGCCATCATGACGCTGGTGCGTCCTTGGGCCAGGTCGTGGAGCCAGTTCGCGAAGACGGTGTCGGCCATCTGGTCGCCGGTTCCGGCGGTGATGCGGCGCTGGCTGCGGTACCAGGTGAAGGCGTGGTCGGGGTCGCTGTCGCGCAGGATCAGCGAGGCGGCGGCCTCGCCGGGGGCGGTGAAGCGGTGGACGTCGGTGAGGTGGACCGCGCCGGGTTCGCTGGCGAGCATGCGCAGGGCGCCGCCGGCTTCTACGGCGGCGAGCTGGGCGGGGTCGCCGATCACGCGGACGTGGGCGCCTTGGGCCAGGGCGTCGGTGACGACGGCGTCGAGCTGTGCGGTGGCGGCCATGCCGGCCTCGTCGACCAGGATCACGTCGCCGGGGCGCAGTTGGTAGTCGCGGTTCACCTGCCGTCCGGCGTTGGCGCGCTCGCGTTGGCGCAGCCACAGGTGCAGGGTGTGGGCGGGTAGGGCGAGTTCGCTGGTCAGGACCGAGGCGGCGCGGGAGGAGGGGGCCAGGGCGATGACGCGGCCGCCGGCGTCGGCGATGGTGGCCGCGGCCAGGCGCAGTGCGGTGGTCTTCCCGGCTCCGGCGGGGCCCACTGCGGCGACCAGGGCGTTCTCGGAGGTGGCGAAGACGTGGGCGAGTTCGCGTTGTCCGGCGTCCAGGGGGCCCTGGTGGAAGGCGGTGGCGCGGGTGAAGTTGCGGTTGGTGGCGGCGGGGATGGCTGGGGTGCGGGCGGCGTTCAGGAGTCGGGCTTCGGCCAGCAGGATGGTGTTGGTGGTGTAGAGGCGGCTCTCGCGGCGCTCGTAGACCGATGTCCCGTCGGCTCGTTCCAGGGGCGGGAAGGAGGTGTGCAGGTCGGGTGGTTCCAGGGGGGTGCACAGCTGGGTCAGGGCGTGGTCGGTGATGGCGTCGGCTATCTCGGCGGGGGCGGGGTCGCCGCGGCGGGTGCGCAGCAGGTGGCGGCGGGTCTCGGACAGGAGGTGGTGCCGGTTCCAGGTGGAGCGGTGCGCGGAGACGGTCTCGAGGATCTGGGCGGCGGTGCGGGCCACGTCGACGGGGGGCACGGTGGCGGGGCGTAGCTTGGCGGCGGCGGCTCGGGCGCGGGCAAGCAGACCGTCGACGGCCTCGATGCCGAAGGCGGCGATGGCCTCTTCGCGCCACAGCGCGCACATCTCCTCGAACGGCAGTGGGGGCTTCTTGTCGGGCCGGTCGGCCAGGAATGCGCGTTCGTGCAGGCGGTGGCGGGTGCGGGCGTCGGGTTCCTTGCCGTGCTCGATGCGGTACTGCTGCAGCATCTGTTCCAGGCGCGGGCCGATGGCGGCGCCGCGGGTGGAGTTGGCTTTGGCCAGGCGCAGGTCGACGCCGGCGATCTCCATGACGGGGCGTCGGCCGGTTGCGGTGCTGCGCGGTTCTACGGCCAGGTCCAGGGTTTGGCAGGCGATTTCCAGGACGCGCTGGTTGTAGTGCTCGGAGATGGTGACTGCTTGCTGGTAGAGCAGGCTGGCGTCCAGGGAGCGCCATCGGCCGTCGGGTCCTTGGACTTTGCTGGCGATCACGATGTGGTCGTGCAGGAGGGCGTCTCCGGCGCGGGAGGTGAAATGGCGCCAGCGGGTGGCGACCAGACCGGTCAGGGCGTCGTGCTGGGCGATGCCGTTTTTGCCGGTGCGGGTGGCGGCGGCGTGCTGCTCGGCGAAGGCGAAGGCCTCCCGGGCGGCTTGGTCGTGGGCGTCCAGGATGGCTCGGGCGACGTCGGGGCCGCCGAGTTTGCGCAGGACTTGCAGGGTGGAGGGGGCGGTGAACGTGAGGTCGAAGCCGGCGGTGGCTGCTCGGGGCGGCTTGGTGTTGCGGGCCAGGTAGGCGGCGAGTTCGCCGGCGTCGTCGGGGCGCCGCCCGTATTCGCGGCGGAATTCGCGGCCCGCGCACTTCAGCGCCAGTGAGCGGGCCTGCTTCTTGTCGGGGGGCTGGCCGCCTCGCCGGGCGTAGGTCGCGTGCTCGCGTTCGATCGCGGTGGTGAGTGCGCTGGGGTCCTGTCCGTAGCGGGCGTGCAGCGCGCCCAGGCGTGTCGCGCGCAGGGCCTGGCGGGGCGTGCGTCCCGCCTCGATCTCCTCGATCATGATCGAATCCGCGCGCGGATGGCGGCCCTCGCCGTACAGGGCCCGCATCTGGGGCTCGCTGACCGTTCCTTGGACGCCGAGGGCCAAGGCTGCCCCGCCCATCCACTCCCCCGCCGGAACACCGGCCTTGGCCTGCTGTTGGGCCAGCTCAGCGCCCCTGGGACGGCGCTGGTCTGCGCTGGCGGTATGGCGCAGATAGTAGGCATAACCGTCCCCGGCAGTGAGCTTATGGACGGTCATCACCCTTTCAGCGTAAGCGGGGTGTGCAGAGATGCAAGAGGTCCGAGGGACTTGGCTCCCCGCCCAACGGGCGGCGGTTGTCCACAGGCGTGCCGTCCCGGCACGGCTGTGGACAACCGGGCCCGGGCTTTATCCACAGGCCGGGGCCCTGCCCTAGTGCGGGAGAACAGCCGGGGCCGGTGACGGGGCAAGGGTGCGTCGATGTTCCGTCGCGCGGGAGGCCGGTCCGCAGCGTCCGGAGGTGTCCCGCGTGGCGGGACGCCCGCGATGGCGGCGCTCGCGGGGCCGGGCGTGAACGCCGACGGTGGCGGCGTCATGTCGTGCGCCAGGGCGTAGGCCCGGTGCGGATTGGGAGGTGGGTCCGATGGCTCGGACGGCTTCGAGACGGCTCAAGGCGGCGGAGGCCGCGCGCGAGCTGGCGGCCCGGTACGCGGTGCGGGAGCGGACGCTGCTGGAGACGGCGGAGGAGTTCTTGGCCGCGCAGGAGGAGGACGCGCAGCGCGAGGACGACGCGAAGGAGAAGGTCGAAGCGATCGAGCGCACCCGCGGGCAGGAGCGGGCGCAGGCCCGGCGGGTGATGGCGGGTCTGGCGGCCCGGATGCGGGCGGCAGAGGCCAGCGAGGGGGAGATCGCCACGCGGCTGGGCCTGGGGGTGGGCGAGGTCCGTCGGCTGGTCCAGGAGAGCAAGGACAGTGCCGCAGCGCCCTCGGCGGCCGGCGGGGTGCCGGAGGCGAAGGACAGCAGTACCCAGGAGGAGGACGAGGAGGAGGAGGAGGAGGCCGGGCCGGTCGACCAGGGCGCAGCGCCGGGTGGGGGCCCGGGTGGGGCGGTGGACTTCGGGGCTCCGGGGTTCTCCGTGGGTCCGGCCCGGACGGGTATGGGCGGGGACTGGCTGACGTCGGGTCTGCGCGGGGACGGTGCGCGGTGAGGCGGGACGGGGTTGAGGGCGCGGTGCGTGTCGGCGGCGGGGGGTGGCGGTCGTGGCCCAGGTGACGGAGGTGGCGGCGGAGCGGTTGGACCCGACGGTGCTGGGGCTGCCGTGTGAGGTGGTGGAGGCGGGCCGGGACGGGGAGCTGCGGCATGGTTTCGTGCTGAAGCACTTCGTGGTGCCGGCGCAGGGTCCGGTGCGGTTGGTGGGCGAGGTCACCACCGTGGTGGTCGAGCGGGACGTGGTGGTGCGGTTCTTCACGGTGCCGGTGGATCCGGGGCGGTGGACCGGTGGCGGCCCGGCGGGTGCGCCGGTCGCGCCGCCGGTTGCCGCTGCCGCGCCGGTGGCGCAGCCGCAGTCGGTGGCGCAGCCGGGTGGCGGGTGGGGTTCGTACGGGTCCGCGGCGGGGCCGGAGGCCGGTGGGCCGGGGGCGGGGACGGCGCCGTGGTTGCGGGGTGCGTCGGGTCAGTAGCCGGGCATGGCTGTGCCCCCGGTCCCTGGTGGCGGGGCCGGGGGCGGCGGTGGTTCGGGGTTGGCCTGGTGGTGGGGTGTGGGCGCAGTTGGTGGCGGGGTGTGGGCATGGCTGTGCCCCCGCCCCCTGGGGGGCGGGGGCGGGGGCGGGGTGTTGCGGTGGCGGTCGGTGGGGATCGGTCGTACTGTCAGGCGGGGGTGGGTGCCAGGATGAGTGGGGTCTGGCGGCCGATCTGTTGGACCAGCCCGGCCGCGTGGGCGGCGCGGTCCAGTACCTGGGCGAACTCGTCCGGCATGGTCTTGGTTTTGAGGTAGCGGGCCCCGAATCCGTTGGACCAGTGCGGGAAGCTGCCGGTGCCGAACTTGGCGTCGACGGTCCAGTCGGTTTCGCCGACCAGCATCGACAGGTGGTAGGACGCGGGTCGGGTGTTCTGGTCGCCGGTCACGCGCAGGATGGCGTAGAGGCCGACGGCCGGCCTGATGATGCCGGGCTCCTGGTGGTGCTCCATCGTGGGGATGGTGACGGTGTAGACGGTGCTGTGTGCGTCTCGGGTGACGGTGACGGTGTGGGGAGCAGCGGCGGGTGCGGTGTCGGTCATGGTGGGTCAGGCGGTCCCGAAGGACCCGAACATCTGCGGGTCGTTCTTGGCCATCTGGAGGAGGGCGAAGTCGCCCAGGCTGCCCTTGGCGGTGAGCAGGGCCTCGAGGTCCCGGGTCTGCTCTTCGGTGAGGGGTTCCACGCCGTTGTCCGCGAGGAATTCGTCGATGCTGTCTGTGAGGTCGTCGGGGTGCTTGAAGGGGGTGAAGATGCCGTGCATGGCGGCGGGCTTGCCGTCGACCCACAGTGCGGCGGTGAACTCGTTGAGTATGTTGTCGTAGGCCGCGACGAGGGTGGTCCGGTCGTTCAGGTGGAGGGGTTGTGCCTGCGGCATGGGGACTCCTGGGTTTGTTGGGGCGGGGTTGGGGTGGTCTGCCGTGGTGATGGGGAGTTTTTCTCTCGCGTTCTCCGGTTGCCATCCCGTGTGCGGGTTCCTGGGGGCGGTGGTGGATGCGCTTGTGGTGGGGTCGTGGCTGTCGGGTTGGCCAGGTGGTGGGGCGGTGTCGGGGTGGGGCAGCGTGGTTCGTGCGGATCGGAGCCAGTGGCTCAGGGTCTTGGGGTGGATGCCCAGTTCGCGTGCGGTTTCCTTGATGGGCTTGTTGGGTGTGGCTTGGTGGCGGGCGATGGCGTCGGCTTTGAACTGTGGGCTGTAGCGCGTGAGGGTGCCGCTGGGGGCGGGGGGCGGGGGTGGTGCCGCGGTGATGAATCCGTGCATGTGCAGGAGCGCTTGCAGGCGGGCGGGGTCGGTGTCGAGGTCGGCGGCGAGGTCTTCGAGGGAGCCGGGTCCCAGGGTGGGGCGTGCGGCGTACAGGGCGCTGGCTTCCCGGGCGTTGCGGTGGACGCCGCGCTCGGCGAGTCGGCGGTGGATGGTGGCGGGGTGCACCCTGTAGCGGGTGGCGAGGGTGGCGGCGGGCACTCCGGCGAGGTAGTCGGCTTCGATCGTGACCATGGGCAGGTCGGTGCGTGCGGTGGGCATGCTGGCACCTTCGGGCGGGCCCGCCCCACGGGGGGGCGGGCGGCGGGTTCAGATGAGGGTGTACTGGCCGGTTGCGTTGGGGATCCACAGGGGTGCGGTGGCGGCGGGCGGTGTGGCGGCGCAGTAGAGGGTGCGGTAGTAGGCGTGGAGGGTTTCCTGCCAGGGGCGCCGGTAGGCGGCTGCCAGGACGCCGATGCCGGCCAGGGGTGAGACGACGTCGGCGATCTGCTGGAAGATGCTGGAGCGGGATCCTTGCCAGGGGAAGTCGGCGGGGAAGCCGAGGAGGAGGCTGCCCTCTTCGACGGTGAAGGCCAGTGGCGCGGTGGCGAAGTCGGGGCCGCCGGGTGACAGGCGCTTCCAGTTGCGGGCTTTGCCCGTCAGGCACCATCCGGTCTTGTCGGCCGGGAAGCCGTTGCCGCCGGGGGTCTTGCGTTCGCCTCGGGTGACGATGACCTGGCCGCCGGGCCAGTCGAGCGCGTCTGCCAGGGTCGTGCGGGGCAGGTAGCGGTGGCCGGGGGTGACGGTGGCGGTGCTGGTGGTGTCGCGGTGGGCGATCAGGAACACGCGGCGGCGCAGGGTGGGCAGGCCCAGGTCGGCGGCCTGGTTGATGAAGACGTTGGTGTGTTGCCAGCCGTTGCGTTCGAGTTGGTCGGCGATGGTCCGGAAGAGGTCTTCGACGCCGGGGACTTCTTCGAGGATCAGGGTGCGCAGGTTGGGCATGCCCAGTGCGAAGGCGATGGTCCAGGCGACCAGGGGGCTGAGGGGGTCTTGGCAGGCGTCGAGAGTGCGGCGGATCTGGTCCCAGGTGCAGCCGCAGCCGGGGCGTGGTTTGCCCTCGACGGTGTAGGTGATGGCGGGGTTGGCGGTGCCCGCGTGGACGATGGCGGCGTGGACGATGGGGTGGTCGTGGTGGCGGCCGATGCCTTTGCCGGCGGAGCTGAACGGCGGGCAGGGCGGTGTGAAGAGCAGGGTGTGGGCGTCGGGGAAGTCGGCGGGGCGCAGCGTGGTGATGTCGGTGCGGTGGCGGCGGAAGCCTGCGGTGCGGGCGGTGTTGCAGGCGTCTTCGCTGATGTCGAAGCCGAGGAAGTCGGGGAGGCCGCCCAGGACGCGGGCGGCTTGGTCGAAGCCGCCGGGTCCTGCGCATAGGGAGATGGCGCCCTCACCTGGGTACGCGGGTGCGGGCACGGGGTGTCCTTGGTGGCGTCCTGGGGTGATGCGTTGAAGGTATGGAGGGTGTTTGCCTGCCTCAATGCCGTTGGCTTCGGTGGGTGTTGGCGTGCCCGGGGTGGGGCGGTCATGGGGGAAGGCCCTGCCCGGGTGGGCAGGGCCTTCGGGGGCGGTGGTGGGTCAGGGTGTGGGGGCGGTCTGGTCGGTGGTCAGGCTGGTGACGATGTCCTGGAGCTGCTGGAGGGTGTTGGGTGCGTCGAACAGCCGGTCGGCCTGGGCCGCGGTCAGGCCCAGGGCGAGGCGGGCGTAGTCGGGGATGGTGAGCGCCAGGCGGTGGCCGGGCTGGTGGATGGGGGCGATGCCGAGTGCGTGGATCTGGTGGAGGGTCAGGCCCAGTCGCTGGCGGGCGGCCTCGTCCAGGGGCAGCAGGGGGTTGTGGCGGCTGCCTGGGGCGGTGCGGTCGATGGTCGCGCCGTGGAGCAGGGCGGCGCGGGCGGCGAAGTCGCATGTGGTGTGGGTGATCCAGAGGCGCTGGTTCCACTGGTGGGGGTTGGCGGTGATGTGGGCCAGGGTGCGGTGCAGCAGGTCGGTGTCGGGTGTCTGGGCCGGGGCGGCGGGCGCGGCGGTGGCGGGCGGGTCGGTGGCGAGTCCGGGCAGGCACTGGCACTGGCAGGTGCAGCGGTGGCAGTCCTGGCAGTCCTGGGCCCGGTCGCATCGGCACTGGCAGGTGCCGGGCGCGCAGCCGGGCCGGTGGCCGGGCTGGAGCTCGTTGATCTTGGCCAGTACGGCGTGGGCCTGGGGTATGGACAGGTCCGTCAGGCGCAGGTCGACCAGGCGGCCGTCGTTGGAGAGCACCGCGGTGTGCAGGGCGGCGCAGTCGTCGATGTGGGTGATGATGCCGGGTGAGAGCGCCAGGACGTAGTCCTGCGGGAGGGTCTGCTTCAGCAGGGCCACCACTGCTGTCGCGCACTGGGGGGTCAGGCCGCCTATCCGTGCCTGGACGGTGTGGGCGGCGTGCAGGACCAGGGTGCCGTAGGAGGCGCGGGTGGACTGCCAGTTGGCAACGGCGTGGGTGGGGTTGGCGGGGTCGGCGTGGAGGTGGTGCCGGTACAGTCCCAGCTCGGGCAGCGCGGTGGCGAGGTGTTCGAGGGCGGCCCTGGAGGCGGCGACCATCGCCAGTTGCCAGTGCTGTTCGGTGGTCGAGGGCTTGGGGGTCTGGGGGGTGCTGTTCACGGGTGGCCTCCGGTCGGCGGTCGGGCTTGGGATCGGTGGGGTGGGTTCTCAGAGCCGGTGCACGCGTCCGCTGACGCTGTTCGCGTGGGTGTCCAGGGCGCCGGTGCCGCGCAGGGTGATCGCGCCGCTGACGGTCTCGGCGTGCAGGGGGCCGTGGGCGGTGGGAGCGGCGGTGAGGTCCAGGGCGCCGGAGACGGAGACGAGGCGGGCGGCGCGTCCGGCGTAGTGGTCGATGGTGATGGTGCCGGAGAGGGTGTCGGCCTGGACGGACTCGAAGACGCGGGCGGCCTGTACGGCGCCGGAGAGCGAGGTGGCTTCCAGGCGCAGGACGGCTTGGGCCGTGACGGCTCCGGAGGCGGTCTTGGTGGCCAGGTGCTCGATGCCGCCGGTGGCTTCCAGGTCGGCGGCGGCGGACTCGAAGACGAAGGTGGAGCGTTCGGGCAGGTAGGCGGTGACGGTGATGGGGCTGGTGCCGTCGCCGTTGACGACCTGGCCGTTGACGACCTGGCCGTTGACGACCTGGCTGTTGACGAAGGTGATGCCGTTGATCGTGTTCTGCACTCCCCCGAAGAAGTTGTAGGCCGAGTTCGACTGGGTCATGCGGACGCCGGGCATCTGCGGGACGGCGATGTCCAGTGCGCCGGTGGTGGGCCGGGAGCAGGTGGCGTGGACGGCCTCGGCGGCGGGGCCGCTGTCGTCGGTGGTGGAGACCTCGATGCGGGCGTAGCGCAGGGCGGGGTCGACGATGGTCTTCGCGTGGCCTACGGGCAGGTTCAGGGCGACCGGTCCGGGGCGGGTGGCGGTGAAGGTCTGCTGGGTGGACACGGGTGTGCTCCTCGGTGGGTTGGTCGTCGTCGGCGGTGGTGGCCGGGCGCGGTGGCGGCGGGCCGGTCGCGGGGACGGGGAGACTGTGCTCGGGGTGCGGCAGTTGATCAATGCCGTTGGTGGTCGCAGGCGTTGGCGATGCGCGGGCCGACTGTCGGTGGTGCCGGGTGGTGGTGGGAGGTGTCGGGGGTGCGCGGCGCGGACGCGGCGGTGGGGCGCGGGGCGGGCGGGGGTGTCCCGTGTGGCGGCGATGGTGCCGGTCAGGGTCCCTCGTTACGGGAGAGCGCCCCGCTGCCCGGATGCGGGCAGCGGGGCGCGGGCTCGTGTTCGCGACGGCCTGTCAGGCGCCGACCGGGCCGAGGCCGGCCATGTCGCCGTGCAGGGGCTCCAGGGTGAGCCGGGCGACCAGTGGCAGCGGCGTGGGGGCGGTGGGGTGGCGGTCGGGGGCCAGGAACCAGCCGCGGTAGTCGGGGTAGCGCGGATCCTGCGTCATGCCCGGGACGGCGGTCCAGATCCGGCCGTCCGGGCTGCGGAAGCTGTCGCACAGGTGGTAGGTGATGCCGCCGACGTTGGCCCGGGCGGTGGGGCAGTGGGAGCGGTGCCAGTTGGCGAGGGCCTTGGGGAAGGGGACCGGCTTCCAGTAGCAGTCCCGCTCGATCACCATGCGCAGCGGGGGGCGGCCGCTGTAGGTCTCCAGCTCGGGCAGGGAGTTGTCTCCCCACTCGGCCTGCGATATGTCCGCGCCTACGATGGTGAAGCCGTAGGCGAGGTCCGGGTCCTCGGTGTCGAAGCCGCAGATGAACCAGTCGTGGCCGCCCATGAAGTAGTGGACGCGGATGGTGCGCTGTGTGGCGGGCAGGGCGCGGGCGTCCTCGGAGGGCCAGGAGCGGCGTTCGGTGGCGGTGGGCATGAAGCGGTGGCCGCGGCGGCGGCGCTGGGTGTCGGCGGGCAGGGGGGTGGTCATGGGCGGTTCCCTTCGCGGAGCTGATGGGGATGCGGGCTGCGAGGGCGGTGGAAGCGGCGCGGAGGGTTCCCGTCGCGATCGGGGAGCGCGGCGGCGCTCCCCCGGCGTTTGCCTGCGATGCGCCCTGGTGGAATGACTGTCCCGAGTCGCCTGGTGCGGCTCAATCCCGTCGGCGGCCGGTCGGCATGGCGGCGACGGCCATCACGGGAGGTTCGCGGGGTGTCGGCGGGCCCGCTGTTGCTTCGGGGCTCGCGTCCGGCGGCGACGTCGGCGATGCGGGTGGCGGAGGTGACGGCCGGGGGCCGACTTGGGCGAGGAGGTGCTCCGCGCAGGCCGGGGTGAGGTCCGGGGTGTTGGCGGTCGGGTGGTGGCTGCCGTGCATGGCGGTCGAGGGAGGAGGCAGCGAGGCGGGCGGCCGGGACGACCCGCATGTCGTCCCGGCCGCGCGGAGGTCAGGCTGACGGTGCGGCGGGCCGCAGGATGCGCATGTTGGCCCACCACGGACGACGGCTCGGGCCGAGTGAGTACCCGGCTTCCTGGAGCGAGCCGTCGAACTTCCGCGTGTGGTGGATGGCGTGGCCGTCGAACTGGAATAGCAATGCGCCCAGGTGGGTGCCGTCGGCGGCGTCCTGCGGCAGGTGGTCTGGCCGCGCGGGCTCCATGTGCACGTTCCAGCCCACGTGCGTGTACCGGCTCTGGAGGAACCGGCGGATGGTGTGCGCCAACGCCCACTCCTGCCGCCGCTCGACCGGGGGCCGCACCAGCAGGTGGTGAAGGGTGTGCCACTCCCGCCGCTCGGCGCCCTGCCCCTCGTGCACGCTCTCCACCTCGAAGCCGGCCGCGTACAGCGCGGGGAGCGCCACATCGCTGATCGACAGCGCACGGCAGTTCCACCCGCCGACGACGTCGACACGGACAGCGCCGGTGACCGGGGCGGCGTCGAACAGGGCGTAGCCGGGCGTGCCGTCGCGCTCCAGGATGTGAAGGGTCTGCTTCACCATCGGGTCCAGCGGGCCCACGACGGGGCGGAACACGTTGCCGTTCCACGTATCGCCGGTGCGCCGCCAGCCCTCGGCGGTGATGGCGTCCAGCGCGGTGCGGTTCATCGCCCGCCACTGGTCGCCCGCTGCGGTCCGCATCGCGCCGCCCGGGACACCGGTGCGGCCGTCCAGTACCGGGCCAACGATGACCGTGCCGTCGTCGCTTCCCTGGCGGACCTGGTAGCCGCGGGCGTCGGGCGCGGGCGTCCCCTCGATCACGGGCAGACCGGCGGTGGTCAGGATCTGGCGGGCGGCCTGGATGGCGGGGCGGGTGAGCACGGTGAACCTCCGGGAGGTGAAGCAGGGGCTGGGCCGGTGCGGCGTGCGCTGCGGCGGGTTGGTGGGGTGGACCTTGGCAGGACCTGCTGGTGCGCCTCAATCCCGTTGGGGCCCGATGGCGTTGGCAGGGCGCAGCCGTGTGCCCCGCTGTCGGGTGGGCGGCGGGGCACACGGCTGCGCGGCCGGCCGGGCCGGGCCGCGGGGGCGGGGGGTGTCAGTCGTTGTCGGCCAGGTCCACGTCCGTGGGTTCGCCGTGCTGGTTGTAGACCGTGAAGCGGCTCGCGCTCGCAAGGGCGCGCCGGGCCTGGCGGGCGGCGTCGCGGGCGGTGGTGGCCTGGACGTCGTACAGGTCCCACACGACCAGGTAGTTGCGGTGGGGGCGCGGCCGGGCGGGGTCGGGCTGGGCGCTGGGGGTCGGGGTCGGGTGGGGGTCGGCGTCTTCCTGGCCGTCGTCCAGGTCGACCACGGTGGTGGCGTCGTCGGCGATGACTTTGAAGAGGTTCGTGCGGGCGCTGGGGTCGCGCGCGGTGCGCAGCGCTTGGCGGGCGGCCTCGCGCGGGTCCTGGGTGGCGGCGGTGTCCTCCAGCGTCCAGGTGACGAGGTAGGTGCGCAGCGCTGGTGCTGGCGGGGGTGTCTGCGCCGTTGCCCGGCCGGGGGCGGTGAGGGCGGCGCGTACGGTGCCGTCGTGCTCGAAGGGCGCTTGGCTGTGCCAGCCGTTTTCCACGGCGATGCGGATGGCGGTGTCCAGGGCTGCGGCGGCGATGTCGGTGTCGCCGTCGAAGATGTGCACCCGCAAGGTGATGGTGCCGTTGCTCTCGCGGTGCGCGGTGGGCTGCTGGGCGGGCGGGTAGGTGGCGGTGGTGACCAGGCGGCGCAGTTCGCGGGTGTCCAGGAACGCGGTGTGGTTTTCGGCGGTGCGCAGTTCGTACCGCAGGCGGGTGTCGTCGGTGACGGTGTAGCAGTCGCCGGCGTCGTTGACGTCGAGGCGGGATCGGTTGGCGCGCAGGGCGTGCCAGGCGTCGGCGGGGTCGGCCTCCACCATGTGGCCGACCGAGGGGTCGTGGGTGAGGCAGCCGGTGAGGGTGGTTCGCAGTTCGGCAAGGAGCGTGGTGCGGCTGCGGGAGATGGTGGGCATGGCGGGTGCCTTCCGTGGGGTCGGGCCGGTGCGGCGGCGTGTGCTGTGGTGCGGCGGGTGACTGTCCTGGGCCTGGTGGTGCTTCTCAATCCCGTTGGCGGTGGCCTCGGATGGCCTGCGGCGGCCGGGCGCGGCTGCCGGGCTGTCGGCGGGCGCGGCTGTGCCCCGCAGCCGTCCGTGGGCGGCTGCGGGGCACAGGTGGCGTGGCGCTGGGTCTGGTGGGCCGGGCGGTGGTCTAGCCGGCGCTGGCGGCCGGGGTGTCGTGGTCCTCGCCGGTGTCAGTGGCGGCGGGTGTCGGTCGCGGGGTCTTGAACGAGGTGTACAGCGGGTCGAAAGCGTCGTCGGGTGCGCGGCGGCGGTTCTCGTCGGCGCTGAGCGGGAAGTAGCGCACCGGCCCGGATTGGCCGTCGTGGGTGGCTCGCTGCACGGCGAGGGCCCCGTAGGGGTGTTGGTCCATCAGCGGCGGCACGACCTCGAACAGGAACACCACGGCGCCGATGCGGCGGCTCCACTGCCCGCGCCCGTTGGCCGGCATGGGCTGGCGCATCCCGATGGGGAACAGGCCGTAGGCGCGGGCGGCCTCCACCAGGGCGTCGCGGGTGGCGATCAGCGCCGCGTAGGGGATCGCGCGTCGTACGGCCGCCGCGAACTCCACCATGGCCTTGTCCAGCTCCCGGCCGGGTCCCCGGCCGGACTCTGGGCCGGGTTCCCGGCACACCGCGCCGGTTGTCGCGCGCAGGGCTTCCAGGCCGAGCAGGTGGGCACGTTCCCACGCCGCGCGCTGCGCCGAGCCCTCGATCATCTCCCCGTGGAGGGCGGCGGCCCGGACAGTGAGCGCGGCGACCGCGAGCACGCAGGGGTGGCGGATCGTCGCGCCGTGCGGCTGGTGCAGCAGCGCGGACACCGTGTGCTCCACGTCGGCCAGAAGAGTCCACTCCTCGGCGTCCTCAGCGAGCGACAGAGCACGCAGCGCGTCGTGCAGGAGGCGGTCGGCGTGGTCGTCCATCACGGTGACGGGCAGGTCGCACAGTGCCGTGGAGACGGCGGCGATGGTCTGCGGGCAGCCGCGGTGCTCGGCGGCTCGTACGGCCTGCTGCCCGGCGGTGATCAGGGTGCGCAGGTCGAGGTGGACGATGGGCAGCATGGTCGGGTCCTCCAGGGGGACGCGGGGAGCGGGGAAGGCGGGGCACTGGGCTGGCGGGGTGCGGGCCCGCCGCGGGCGGGTGGGACCGGACGGCGATGGCGCCGCGGGACGCGAGCGCGGGCAGGAGCAGGCGCAGCGGCGCCCCGGTCTCCTGCGTGGCTGTCGGGGGTGGTGCGGGCGGCGGCCGTCCGGTGGTTCACCGCGCCGGCGGCGTCAGGGCCGGGCCTCGTCGCGGACGTTCGGGGGTCGGGGCGGTGCGGCGTGGCTGCGGCGGGTTGACGGGGCGACTCTGGCAGGCGTGCTGGTGCGCCTCAATCCCCGTGGGGGTCCTGGGGTGTTGGCCAGGGGCCGGGTGCCCCGCTACCCGGGGTGGGCGGCGGGGCACCCGGCCGCGCGGCCGGCCACGCCGCGGGCCCCGGGGTGTCGGTCGCTGCCGTCCGGGTCAGTCGACGTTCGCGGGTTCGCCGTGCTGGTTGTGGCGGTGGTGGTGACCGGCGGCGCGGTTGCCGTGCCGGGCGTCGGCCCGGTCGGCCTCCGTCGTGTGGCCGGTGCGGCGGTGGGAGAGGGCGGGCGTGCCGGGTGCCTACCTGGGAATCGGGTTGTGGCGCTGGTCGGCGGGGACGGCGTGACCCGTGCCGTAGAACGTGCCGCGCCCGGGGCCGGTCACCCGCACGTGCAGGTAGCCCGTCCCGGCGTGGCCGTAGTACCGCAGGACACCCCGGCACAGGGTGCAGATCAGATCGGGCTGCGTGGTCACGTGGACCCCTTCTTGGGAATCGGGTCGGCACCGTGCTGCAACCGGCCGTACTTGTTGATCCAGTCGAGGACTGTGCACGTCTGGCTGATCGGCTTCCAGCAGGTGAAGCACAGCGCCTTCTCGGTGCCGTCGTCCATGCGGACGAGCTGGCCGGGGTGGTCGCACCCGCATCCGTCGCACTGCTTGTACTGCGTGGGCAACAGGGCTCCTAGGTGGTCGGGCCGGGTACCGGCCGGTGGCGAGGCAGCGCATCCGCCCGCCGCCTGGCCCGGTGGCGCGGGACCGGGGCCGGGCAGCGCGGGCCCGGCTGCTGGTGGAGGTCGGCGCGCCGAGGGCCGGGTACGGGCCGGGCGGTCGGGGCCGGTCGCGGCGGACCCGGGCCCGGTGGACGGTGGAGGGCGGCAGGCCCAGGATCGGGACTGTCAACGCTCATGGTCGGTAGGACTGTCCGGCGCTGGGGGCCGTGCTGGCGTCCTGGGTCTGGTCGGCGGGGGCCGGGGCTGGTGCTGGGGCGTCGCCGTGGCCGCCGGGCTGCGTGGCGCAGGGGGGCGTCACGGGCAGGTTGGTGCGGGTGAGTGTCCACGGGGGCCGGAAGGTGGCGGACTGGCGGGTGCTGAAGTCCGCGCCGCTGGCGCCGTGCTGGACCCCGGTGCCCCATCCGGCGGCGGTGAACGCCGCGTGCAGCGGCTCGAAAGCGGCGTCGAGTCGACGGCCGGTGACCACCACGCCGCTGGCGACGTAGGCGAAGGTCAGTCCGGTCGCGGTGCCGAGTTGGGCGACGGCGGCGGCGATGAGGGGGGCGGAGTGCAGGATCGTGGCGGCGGCGTCGTCCATGGCGGGTACCTCCGTGGTGTCGGGCGGTGCAGCGATGGCTGTTGGCACGACTGTCACGGGGGCGGCGGGCGTCCTCAATCCCGTTGGTGTGCTGGGGGCGTGGGCCCGGGCGCAGCCGGGTACCGCGCCCGCCCCCGTGTCGGCGCGGGGGCCGGGCATGGGGCAGGCGGGCGGGTGCGGTCAGGGGGTGAAGGCTGGGCAGCCGACCTGGTGGGGCGTCGGCGGGGTCGGCCCGTCGGGGCAGGTGCAGTTGTCGGCTGCGAGGTCGGCCAGTTCCTGCAGGGTCGGCGGGTCCAGCAGTGCGGCGCCGAGGGCCTCGCGTTCCTCGGCGCCGATGAACAGGTGCACCGGACGCCGGCCTGTGCGGGTGTGGAACTCGACGCGCGTGTCACCGCCGCTGTTGTCCCACGTCAGGCCCCCGCTCCAGTCGATGACCAGCGGGTCGGCGGACTCGGTCGTCGCCGCCGCTCCTTGGGGAGGAGTGGCGGCGGCACCGGGACTCACGCTTCCGTCCAGTCTTTGCCGACCGCCACCGGTACGCCTGACATCTGGCACTTGTGGCCGCGCACGAAGTGGCGGCCCAGCCTGCCGTTGATCAGATCGGTCACTGCACCGCATCCGGCGGACGGACAGCGGACGGCCATCACCCGGCCTTCGTCGTCGACGAGGGGCAGTTCGGATGTGAGGACCATCGCGGTCGGCTCGCCCCTTTGGCGTACTGAGAAGGTCACCGCGCCAACGGCCTCTGCGTCCTTGATACATGGTCGGCACAGGGGCCGCCTGCGGGCCCTGGCTGTGGCCTGTGGCGACGGGGCCACAGGGTGACCGTCGGCAGACAGATCAGGCGGCAAGCCCGTCTCGGGGTCGATCAAGAGGCTGGGAGCGGTATGACGCTCCAGTTCGTGAAATATCGTCGGGCTGCCGCAGCAGGGGCACTTCATCAGGTAGAACAACGGGTCAGCTCTCTCGTAGGCGTTTGAGTGGCGGCAGGAGGCGGGCGGGGCTGGGTTGCCGCCGCCGCCCACTGCGTGGCGGCGGCGGCAACCGCGCGGGACTGCCGGTTACGCCGGTCCTGCAGCCTGGCGCTTCGGCGTGGCCTTGTCCGCCGTGTATTCCTTGACCGGGGCGGTCACCGGATCCTGGACCTTGTTGTCCGGGTCTGGAGCGCCGTGGCGTCGGGGGCGGGGTCGCCGGTGGTCCTGGCGGTGAGCCAGGCCGGGCGTGGGCGCGGCGGGCAGTCGCAGGCGTCCAGTTCGCCGCAGGTGGGGCAGCGCATGGTGCCCGCGCCGGGTTCGCCCTCGAGCAGGGGGGCCGGGTCGTAGGCGAAGGCGTGTTCAGGGTCGTAGCCGAACGGCAGGGATGCGGAGCGGCTCACAGCTTTGCCTCCAGGGGCTGGGCGGCGGTGGCGGCGGTGCGGCCGGGGCCGTCGTTGCTGCTTCGGCGCGCTCGGCCGGTGGTCGTGCGCGGCCACGGCGGCCGGAAGACCACGGAGTAGGGTGCCGCCGCCGCCAAGGCGGGCGGCGTGGTGTCGAGGGTCTCCTGCGGGCCGACCTTGGGTCCCCGGTCGAGCGGGGTGTCGTGTGTCCATCCGGCGGCGGTGAACGCGGTGCGCAGCGGGCCCAGGACGGCGGGCAGCGCGAACCCGGCGATGACGACTCCGTTGGCGGAGTAGCTGAAGCGCAGTCCGCCCGCGTGGCCGCGTTCGGCGATGGCGTCGGCGATGAGGGGGGCGGACTGGCAGATCGTGGTGGCGGCGTCGATGGCGGGTACCTCCGTGGTGTCGGGCCGGGCCTGCGATGGCCCGGTGGCAGGACTTTCACGGGGGTGGCGGGCGTGCTCAATCCCGTTGGCGGGCCGTAGGGTCGGCCGCTGCGCCGCGCTGTGGTGGGTGCGGCCTCGCGCGGGCGTGGCGGGCCGCACGGTGCGGGCGGGACATGGCTGTGCCCCCGCTGCCGGGGCGCGGGCGGCGGCGGGGGCACAGGTGGCGGGGCGGGCAGTGCGGGGGCGCGGGCCGGACGCGGCGAGTGTGATCAGCCGTAGGCGATGACCTCGGCCGTCTCGCTCACGCCCAGGCCCTCCAGGACGCTGTCGATCCTGTCCAGTGCCTGGTCCCGGTCCATACCGCTGTTGATCGCCATGTCGATGTGGCCCCCGCCCATCGCGGAGCGTCCGGCACCGGTGATCTCACCGTCGTCCGCGAACGCTGCCTCCAGGGCCGCCGCGATCTGCTCGCGGTCGGTGAGCCAGTCATCGAAGACGATCTCCACAGACAGGCCGGACTCCGAGTCGTCCGACTCATCAGAGCCGTCCGTGGCAGTCGAGTCGTCGGGGGCATCCGTTGCATCCGCACCTGTCTCGGCGCTGGTTGGCGCTGTGGGCCGGGCCGGGACGCCAAGAGGCGCGGCGGGCGGGGTGCAGTCGTCCAGGGTGCTGTACAGGTGGTAGTGACGGGTGCCCGGGTCGGGGACGTCGGGCAGGGGTTCGGGACGGGTCATCGTCGTCTCCAGGTCTGATGGTCGGTGGCGCGCCGGTGTGCGGCCCGGTCGCGGGTCGACTCTCATGTGCGGTGGCGGCCTGCTCAATCCCGTAGGCGCGCGGAGCCGGCGGCCTCGGCCGGCCGCGCGGCAGGTGCCGCGCGCAGCGTGCACTCGACAGCGCCCCGCCCGCTGCTCCCGCGCGGGGCGGCAGCAGCAGGCGGCACGGGAGCAGCCGGGCGCAGACGCGCGGCGGGCGGCGACCGCCGAGCGCTGGTCCTGGGCGTGGACGAATGGGTGGTCCGGCCGGTCCGGCGACCAGGGTGCCGCTGAGCCGTGCCCCAACGATCCAAGGGATCATGAGGAGCAGGTTCAGAGGAGAACCGGGTCCGGCTGCTTGGGGTAGGTAGCGATAACGGGCAGGCCAAGGCGGATGGCCTCCCGGGCACGACGGTCTTTGCCCAGCCTGAAAACATAACGATGGGCCCCGCGGTGGCGAACACTTCTGGCGTTGACGGCGGCCAGGGCCATCCGCAGCCATGCTGCTGGGTCACCTCCGGCCCGAGGGACGGGCGCGCCCAGGGAGATCAGTTTCGCCTCGGCGTACTCGTGCCCCTGCTCCTGCCCGCGGATCTTCTGGGCAGTGCGGTCATTCAAGATCGTTCCGTCGGGCAGTACCTTGACGGTTCTCGCAGTCGCCCGGCCGAGGTAGACCGCATTCGATGCCTGGTAGATGGTGCCTACGTGCCCAACGACGACGCGGCCTCCGGTTGCATCCCGGCGCGGAACGGGGTCAGCGAAGGAGACCACGCCGCGGATGCCGCGCTCCAAAAGGGCCTCGAAGCACCGGGCGAGGAACCAACTCTCGGCGTTTGCCGGGCAGTCGTCCGTCAGGACGAACCGGGAACACTCCAGGGAGGCGGCATAGGGTTCGAGGTCGGGCAGAGGACAGGTCAGGACCGCAGCGGAGACCGGGACCCCGAACACCGCCACCCCGCACAGATCGCGCTCACCGGCGTCCACGGCGTACAGGGCGAAACGGAACCTCGCGGACGGAAATGATCTTGAATAGTGGTGAGTCAGCACGAAGTCCTTGGCTGGCGCCTCGCCGAGCAACTCGACCTCGAAGCGCTGGTGATCGAACCCGCCGTCGCGGCGATGACGCCAGCTGTGCTGCTGGCCCCGCCAGCGCTGGCACCAGTCGGAGGCGGTCGGGATCTCGGCCAGGTCGGTGAACGGCAGGGGCTCCTGGAACGCGTACGTCACAGTCGAGCACCTGCCTTTGCCACGGTCACGGAACAGGCGGGGCGGGTCATCGTCGTCTCCAGGGTCTGATGGCCGGTGGCGCGCCGGTGTGCGGCGGCCCGGTCGCGGTCGACTCTCAGGTGCGGCGGCGGGCCGCTCAATCCCGTAGGCGCGCCGGACCGGC
>Ga0302314_10000694_pt1 | contig 62579 bp, 57 predicted proteins | sample III_Palsa_N2_3_FD_200533 | JGI IMG/M metagenome (GOLD analysis project Ga0302314, IMG submission 200533) | Peat permafrost microbial communities from Stordalen Mire near Abisko, Sweden - III_Palsa_N2_3 | ecosystem: Environmental > Terrestrial > Soil > Palsa > Peat permafrost | place: Sweden...
TCACCGACCTGGACAACAGCGTACCGGTGGAGATCAATCGCACCGGCCTGCAGACCATCGCGCGGGGCCGCGGCGACGGCCAGACCCTGTCGCTGCCCTTCCTGCCCGGCAATGCCGACATCAAGGTCGGCGACCTGCTGGTGTCCTCCGGGCTTGGCGGGCGCTTCCCGCCCGGCTACCCGGTGGGCAAGATCAACGAGCTGCGCCATCCGGCCGGCGAGAGCTTCATGGAAGGCATCGCCTACCCCACCGCCCGGCTCAATCAGGGCCACCAGGCCCTGCTGGTGTGGTCGGAGCGCCCGGCGCTGGCGGCGGAACCGGAACCCGTGGTCGAGCGTCCCGCCGACGCCGGCGGCAACACCGCCAAGGCCAAGGCAACCGCGGCAGCGCCGAGCAAGCGCGACACCACCGCCGCGCACAAGCTCGAGACCCCGCAGAAGACCCCCGCACCAGCGGCAGCGCCTGCGCCGGCCAAGCCCGCCGCTCCAACCGTGCCGCACCGATGAACCGCGACAGCAATCCACTGGTCTTCATGTTCAGCCTGCTGCTGGCACTGGCCCTGCAGATCCTGGCGCTGCCGGACTTCATCGCCTCGTTCCGGCCGCTGTTGCTGGCGCTGACCCTGGCGTACTGGGCGGTGTATGCGCCGGAAATGCCGGCGCTGCTGGCGGCCTGGCTGCTGGGGCTGTGCTGCGATGTGCTCTACGGCGCGCCGCTGGGCCAGTACGCACTGGGCCTGGTGACGGTGGCCTACGCGACGCGGCGCCTGAGCGGCACGCTGCTGGCGTTCCCGCTGTGGCAGGCGACGCTGACGCTGGTGCCGGTATGGGCGATCTACATCTTCCTGATGTTCTGGATCGACGGCCTGACCCATCATCAGGCCGATCCCCTGCACCGCTGGCTGCCGCTGATCAGCACCAGCCTGCTGTGGCCGCTGATCGCCGGCATGCTGGGCGATATGCGCGGCCGCCGCAACCGCCGCGGCATCCTGCCTTGAGCGCATCATAAAGGCCATGTCAGATAGCACCTTCCGGAAAATGAATGTCGCCATGGACATGGCCTCCCTCACCCCACCAATCGCTCCGCGATTGGCCCCCCCCTCTCCCGCTGCGCGGGCGAGGGACGCAAGCGTCGCTGCGCGACATTCACGTCAATGACAGTCAACGTAAGCGTCATCAGTTCCGCCCCCAAGCCCGTCAACAGCTGGGGCGCCTGGTTCGCGCGCTGGCACTTCGACCTGGTGCTGGGCGTGCTGTTGCTGCTGGTGTCGGCGGTGGGCCTGTTCGTGCTGTATTCGGCCACCGGGCAGTCGCTCGGCATGGTCATCAGCCAGGCGCAGCGCCTGGTGCTGGGCCTGGTGGTGATGATCGTGCTGGCGCAGGCGCCGCCCGAGTTCTACCGCGCCGCCGCGCCCTGGTTCTACGGCTTCTCGATGCTGCTGCTGGTGGCGGTGGCAGTGCTGGGCCAGCACGCCAAGGGCGCGCAGCGCTGGCTCGACCTGGGGGTGATGCGCTTCCAGCCGTCGGAGCTGATGAAGCTGGCCGCGCCGATCGCGGTGGCCGCCTACCTGCAAAGCCGGCATCTGCCGCCAAGCCTGGGCACCCTGCTGGTCAGCCTCGGCCTGATCATGGTGCCGACCGGCCTGATCGCGATCCAACCGGACCTCGGCACCGCCCTGCTGGTGGTTACCGCCGGCGTGCTGGCGCTGTTCTTCGGCGGCCTGCGCTGGCGCTGGATCTTCCTCGCCGTGGGCGCGGTGGCGGCGGCGGCGCCGCTGCTGTGGCTGAAGCTGCACGACTACCAGCGCAACCGCCTGCTCACCTTCCTCGACCCGGAGCGCGATCCGCTCGGCGCCGGCTACCACATCACGCAGAGCAAGATCGCCATCGGCTCGGGCGGCCTGTTCGGCAAGGGCTGGCTGATGGGCACCCAGGCCAACCTCGATTTCCTGCCGGAAGCGCATACCGACTTCATCTTCGCGGTGTATTCGGAGGAGCTGGGCCTGATCGGTGTGCTGCTGCTGCTGCTGCTCTATACCGCCATCGTCATCCGCTGCCTGGTCATCTCGATGCGCGGCCAGGACACTTTCCAGCGCCTGCTCGCCGGCAGCCTTGGCCTGACCTTCTTCATCTACGTCTTCATCAACTGCGGCATGGTCATCGGCCTGGTGCCGGTGGTGGGCGTGCCGCTGCCCCTGGTCAGCTACGGCGGCACCTCCGCGGTGACGCTGCTTGCCGGCTTCGGCATCCTCATGTCGGTGCAGACGCATCGCAAGCTGTTGACCAGCTAGACCAGGGCTCCGCGACCATGCGCATCTTCCTCGCTGCCCTGCTATGCCTGTGCGCCGGTGCCGCCGCCGCCGACTACAGCGACAACGCCAAGACTCCGGAACTGCTGCAGACGCTGAAAACCCAGTACAGCTTTTCCGCCGACGATCTCGACCAGGTCAAGGCCGCCCTGAAGCAGGCGCAGCTGCTGCCGCAGCTGATCCACAGCGAGCAGACCAACAAGGAAAAGACCCTGAGCTGGGAGGATTACAAGCCGCTGCACGTCACCCCGGCCAACATCGCCAACGGCCTGCGCTTCATGCAGGAGCAGAAGCAATGGCTGGACAAGGCGCAGCAGCAGTACGGCGTGCCGCCGGAAGTGATCACCGCCCTGCTCGGCGTGGAAACCAAGTACGGCGCCTACACCGGCAAGTTCCGCGTACTCGACTCGCTCGCCACCCTGGGCTTCGATCATCCGACACGGGCGCCGTTTTTCTTCGACCAGCTGGCGCAGTTCTTCGTGCTGTGCCGCGACGAGCGCTTCCAGCCGACCGAGCTGCGCGGCTCCTACGCCGGGGCGATGGGACTGGCCCAGTTCATGCCGAGCAACTACCGCACGCTGGCGGTGGATTTCGACGGCGACGGCCGTGCCGACCTGTGGTCGCCGGCCGACGCCATCGGCAGCGTCGCCAACTACCTGGTGAACTACGATCCGCAGCGCAGCTGGCATCGCGGCCAGGCCCTGCTGGCCGGCGTCGCCTCCACAGAGGCGCCGCCGGACTCGGTAATGCGCAACGCCAAGCTGCCGGGGCAGACCATCGCCGCCCTGCGCCAGGCCGGGGTGGCGGCGCCGGCGGCCTTGCCGGGCGACATGCCCGCCGGCCTGCTGGAACTGAGCCACAACGCCGGCGCCCCCGAATACTGGATCGCGCTGCCCAACTTCTACGCGGTGATGTCGTATAACCCGCGGGTCTTCTATGCGATGGCGGTGACGTCACTGGCATATGAACTGAAACTGGCGGAAGATAGTCAGTGATCGGGCTTGACGTCGCTGCCATGCGCAGCCTCGCCGCCATTGTGTTGTGCAGCCTTGCCGCGCTGCTTACGGGTTGCGGTGGCGAGGCAGTGCGTCCGACCGCGTCCGCTCATGCCCACACCCATGCCGCCACAGCCTCAGCTGCCGCTGCGGCCACGCCGGACAATCCCAGCCAGGACGGCCCGCCGGCGGCGGAAGAGATTCCGGCGAATGTGGCGCAAATCCCCGATGCGGTGCCCCAGGCCGAGCCCAGGAGCAACTTCGGCAATCCCGATTCCTATGAGGTTTACGGCGATCATTACGTCATCCTCAAGGACACCCGCGGCTACAAGGAGCGCGGCTATGCTTCCTGGTACGGCAAGAAATTCCAGGGCAAGCGCACCTCCAGCGGCGAGCCCTACGACATGTTCAAGATGACGGCGGCGCATAAGACGCTGCCGATCCCCTGCTATGCCCGCGTCACCAACCTGGACAACGGCCACAGCGTGGTGGTGCGCATCAACGACCGCGGCCCGTTCCACGAGGGCCGCATCATCGATCTGTCATATACCGCTGCAGTGAAGCTCGGCAGCCTCGGCAAGGGCTCGATTCCGGTGGAAGTGGAAGCCATCGACCCGAGCATGCCGAACCCGACCACCCAGTTCGCCGCCAACCGTCTCCCGGCACCGTTGCCAAGGCCCGCCCCAATTCCGGCTGCAGCACCGACCCCCGCGCCGCCACGGCTGCCGACTCCGGCGCTGTCCGTTGCGCTGGCGGCGCCGCCCCCGGCGCCCTCACCGCCGCCGGCCGCCGTATCTGCACCAACCCGCCTGGAGGTGGCCAGCGCACGCCCCGTCGCGGCGTCCGGCCCGCCGGTGCTGACGGTTCCGGCGCAGGCGGTGGCGCCCACCGTGCGCTACCTGCAAACCGGCCTGTTCAACGACCCGATCAATGCGGTGACCATGCGCGAGCAGCTCAACGGCCTGGGCATCTCCAACGTGCAGCTGAAGAACGATGTGCGCAACGGCAACAGCGTCAGCCGGGTGCTGATCGGCCCGTTTGTCGACGACGACATGCTGGCCGTGGTGCGCAAACGCCTCAGCGAGCTGCAAATGCCCGCGGTTCCGGTGATGGAATAGTCCCTTGCCATCCGCCGTACAGTAAAATGCCGCTGCCATCCGAATCCTTCCTGGCCTTATCTCCCCCACGTTGAACACGGCTCCCAGTCGATGAATCTGAAATCCGGCCTGCTCGGTCTCGCTGTTTCCCTCTTCTCCATTTCCGGCGCCGCCTTCGCCGCCGCGCCCGATCCGCCGCCGATCGACGGCAAGAGCTATGCCCTGCTCGATTTCCAGAGCGGCGACATCATCGCCAGCCTCAACCCCGACATGCACGTCGAGCCGGCCAGCATCACCAAGGTGATGACGGTCTACATCGCCTTCGACATGATCAAGCAGGGCCGCCTCAAACTCACCGACACCGCGGTGGTGAGCCAGAAAGCCTGGTCCGAAGGCAAGGATTCCAGCGAATCGCGCATGTTCCTCGACCTGGGCAGCAGCGTCACCATCGAGAACCTGCTGCGCGGCATCATCATTGTCTCGGGCAACGATGCCAGCGTGGCGCTGGCCGAGCACATCGCCGGCAGCGAGGACGCCTTCGCCCAGATCATGAACCAGTACGCCAAGAAACTGGGCATGAACAACACGCATTTCGTCGATGCCAGCGGCATGCCCAACGAGCAGCACTACACCACCGCGCATGACCTGGTGACGCTGGCCAGCGCCCTGATCCACAATTTCCCGGAGGACTACAAGTATTTCTCCGAGCACGAATTCAAGTACGGCGTGGCCAAGCCGCAGCCGAACCGCAACGGCCTGCTGGAAAAGGACCCTTCGGTGGACGGCATCAAGACCGGCCACACCGAAGCTGCCGGCTACTGTCTGCTCGCCTCGGCCAGGCGCGACGGCCGCCGCCTGATCTCGGTGGTAATGGGCGGCAAGAGCTGGGCCTACCGCGAGCAGGCCAACCTGGAACTGCTCAACTACGGCTTCCGCAATTTCGATACCGCCAGCGTGCTAGGCAGCGCGGCACCGGTGCAGACCGCCCGCGTCTACAAGGGCGCGGAGACCGAAGTCGGCATCGGCACGCTGGAGCCGATCTACCTGTCCCTGGCCGCCGGCGAAAAGGACCAGCTGCAGGTGCAGCCGCAGATCAGCGGCAAGCTGGTCGCGCCGCTGAGCGCCGGTCAGCAGGTGGGCCAGGCGACGATCCTGGTGGCGGGCAAGGTGGTGAAGACGGTGCCGCTGGTGGCGCTCAAGGACGTCCCGGCCGGCGGTTTCCTGCACCGCCTGATCGACCAGATCAAGCTGTGGCTGGGTCTTTGAGACCCGCCTGACGGCAAGTGAAAAGGAATTGAAAGAGACCCCGCCGGCCGTATATTGAAACGCATGGAAACCAAGCCCAGCGAAGTCGTCGGCCTCGTCTATCCCTGCTCCTTCCCGGTGAAGGTGTTCGTCCGCCCCGAGGACGGGGTGGAAGAGAGATTGCACGCCCTAGTGCGCAGCCACCTCCAACCCGAAGCCGGGCTGGAGGTGGAGCGCCGCGCCTCGGCCAACGGCAAATATCAGTGCCTGACCCTGATCTTCGTCGCCGAGGATGAGGCGCATCTGACCCGCATCACCAAGGCCATCAGCGCCGATCCAGCCGTCGTGCTGTCCCTGTAACAGGGCGGTCATGGCACAGAGCGCAACGCTGATCCGCCAGCTCGGCCAGCGCGATTACGCCGAAACCTACGCCCTGATGCGCGATTTCACCGCCGCGCGCGGCGCCGACGCGGCGGACGAGCTGTGGTTTCTGCAACATCCCCCGGTGTTCACCCAGGGCCAGGCCGGCAAGCCCGAGCATGTGCTGGCGCCCGGCGACATCCCCATCGTGCAGAGCAACCGCGGCGGCCAGGTGACTTATCACGGGCCCGGCCAGGCGGTGGTGTATGTGCTGCTCGACCTGCACCGCCTCGGCTACGGGCCGCGCGAGCTGGTGCGGCGGCTGGAGCAGGCGATGGTGGATACCCTTGCCGGCTATAGCATCGCGGCGCGGGCACGGGCCGATGCGCCGGGGGTATATGTCGAGCGCCGGTGGCCGGACGGTGTCACCGAAATGCGCAAGATCGGCTCGCTGGGCCTGCGCGTCAGCCGTGGCTGCAGCTATCACGGCATCGCCCTGAACGTGAACATGGACCTGGAGCCGTTCGGCCGCATCAATCCCTGCGGCCTCAGCGGCATGCGCATGACCCAGGTGGCGGAGCTTGGCGGCCCCGCCGCGACGGCCCAGGTGATGCGCGATCTCGAGCCCGTTCTGCTGAGCCATCTGGGCATGGTGTCACAGTAAAGAAGCGCGAAGGGCGGAACCAAGCGGCTGGCCGCGCCTCCAAAGTGGCGTCAATCGCGTAGAATGGAGACGCTACGGTAGTTTCGCATCCACGGCCCGCATACCCAGCCTCGCGTATTCAACTATCCCGGCTTCCCCCCTGCCATGACCCCCACCGGCCAAGAGATCCTGGTGCGCGTGCGCGACCTGCGCTTCGCGTTCGGCCCGCGCGTGATCTATGACGGCATCGATATCGACATCCCGCGCGGCAAGGTCACCGCCATCATGGGGCCGAGCGGCACCGGCAAGACCACCCTGCTGCGGCTGATCGGCGGCCAGTGGCGGCCGCAGGCGGGTACGATCGAATTCGACGGCGCCGATGTGCATAAACAGTCGCGGGCGCAGCTGTTCGAAATGCGCAAGCGCATGGGCATGCTGTTCCAGAATGGTGCACTGCTGACCGACCTGACGGTGTTCGAGAATGTCGCCTTCCCCCTGCGCGAGCACTCCGGCCTGCCTGAAAGCATGATCCGCGATGTGGTGCTGATGAAGCTGGAAGCCGTCGGCCTGCGCGGCGCGGCGCCGCTTTATCCGGAGCAGATCTCCGGCGGCATGGCGCGGCGCGTGGCGCTGGCCCGCGCGGTGGCGCTGGAGCCGGCCCTGGTGATGTATGACGAGCCCTTCACCGGCCAGGACCCGATTTCGATGGGCGTGCTGATGCGCCTGGTCCGCACCCTCAACGAAGCCCTCGGCCTGACCTCGATCCTGGTCTCGCACGACGTCGAGGAGGTGCTGTCGATTTCCGACTACGCCTACGTCGTCGCCGGCGGCAAGGTGCTGGAGCGCGGCACCCCGGAGGCGATCCGTACCAGCCAGTCGCCGATGGTGCGGCAGTTCCTCGACGGCAAGCCGGACGGGCCGGTGGCCTTCAACTACAAGACCTCGCGCGACTACGCCACGGACCTGCTCGGGGGCGCCGCCGCATGAAGCTGGTGGGCATCGTCAGTGAATTCCTGCGCGGCCTGGGCGAGGCCACGCTGTTCCTGTTCACCATGATCGCCGCGCTGCCGGCGGCGCTGCTGCGGCCGCGCCTGGTGGTGCAGCAGATCTACTCGATCGGCATGCTGTCGCTGATCATCGTGGCCATCTCCGGCTCCTTCATCGGCGCGGTGCTGGCGCTGCAAGGCTATCGCACCCTGGCGCAGTTCGGCGCCTCCTCGGCGCTGGGTGTGGTGGTGGCTTTCGGCGTGATCCGCGAGCTCGGGCCGGTGGTCACGGCGCTGCTCTTCGCCGGGCGCGCCGGCTCCTCGCTGGCCGCCGAAATCGGCCTGATGAAGGCCACTGACCAGCTGTCCGGCATGGAAATGATGGCGGTGGACCCGATCAAGCGGGTCATCGCGCCGCGCTTCCTCGCCGGCCTCATCGCCATGCCGCTGCTGGCCTCGATCTTCTCGCTGATGGCGATCGGCGTCGCCGGCGGCCATCTGGTGGGCGTGGTGATGCTGGGCGTGGACGACGGCTCCTACTGGTCGCAGATCCACTCCGGTCTGCACCCGCACGACATCATCGAGAGCCTGATCAAGAGCATGGTGTTCGGGGTGGCGGTGAACTGGATCGCCCTGTACCAGGGCTACCATGCGGCGCCCAATTCGGAAGGCGTCGCGCGCGCCACCACTTCCACCGTGGTGGTGTCCTCGCTGGTGGTGCTGGCGCTGGATTTCATCCTGACCGCGTTCATGTTTCGGTAAAGCTGTCGCTGGTTTCCCGCTGGGCGCCGGATCTTCGGATCCGGTTAATGCCTCGGAATCGAGGCGGAGAGTTGAGGATTCGGGTTTATGCAATCGAGAGCACTGGAAATACTCGTCGGATTTTTCGTCTGCCTCGGCGTGGCGGCGATCTTCCTGCTGACCTTCCGCGTGGCCAGCCTGGATACGGTGGGCACCGGCAGCAACAACTACAAGGTCACCGCCCGGTTCGACACCATCGGCGGCCTGGCCATGGGCGCTTCGGTGAGGATGGCCGGCGTCAAAATCGGGCGGGTCAAGGGCATCAGCATCGACCCCACCAGCTTTCAGGCGGTGACCACCCTTGAAATCGAGGGCAGCCAGTCCAATATTCCCCAGGACTCAACCGCCAAGATCCTGACTTCCGGCCTGCTCGGCGAGCAGTATGTCGGTCTGGAACCCGGTGGTGACGACAAGCCGTTGAAGAACGGGGACGAGATCAAGTTCACCCAGTCGGCCTTTGTGCTGGAGAACCTGATCGGCCAGTTCCTGACTTCGATGACGCAGAAGGACAACAATAGCTCGCAGTCCCAGAATGCCGCGCAGCCGGCGCCGGCAGCGGCGCCGAAATCAAAGTAAGGAGTCGTCACCCATGATCAAGTTTCTGACCCGCCCCGTTGTGGCCCTGGCCCTGGCAATCACGGTGTCCATGGGCATGTCCGCCGCCCAGGCGGATACGGCGCCGGCTCAGGCTCCGGACGTGGCGCTGAAAACCACCACCGACCAGATCCGCAGCATGATCAAGGATCACTACGCCGAGTACCGGGCCGACCAGCCGAAGTTCTATCAGGCGGTGAACGACGTGGTGGTGCCGCGCTTCGACGTGCCGGGCATCGCCAAGCTGGTGCTGGGCGCCAACTACCGCACTGCCACGCCGGACCAGCGCACGCGCTTCGCCACGGCGTTCAAGGACATGCTGGTGCATAGCTACGCCAATGCCATGCTGGACAACTACAAATCGGCGACCATCAACTGGATGCCGCCGCGCCTGGCACCCAATGCCACGGATGCGGCGGTCAATACCACGCTGTCGCGCGACAATGGGCAGTCCTACGCCATCGGCTTCCGCGTGCACGTGGTCGACGGCGACTGGAAGATCTACGACATTACCGTTGAAAACGTGTCGCTGGTGCTGAATTTCCGCACCCAGCTCAATTCCGAGATCAAGCGCACCAGCCTGGACGACGTGATCTCGCGGATGCAGAACGGGCAGTTCAAGTCCGATTCGAGCAACAACTCGCAGCAGAAAGCCAACTGAGCGGCCGGTGAGCCGCCAGGGAAATTTGCAGTGAACACGGCCCAGGGAACTCTTCAAGGCGAACTGAGCTTCGCGCGGGTGCCGCAATTGCTGGCACAGGCGGAAGCGCTGGGCGCGACGGGAGTGCTGGACCTGAGCGGCATCAGCAAGGCCGATAGCGCCGGCCTGGCCCTGCTGCTGGAAGTGAGCCGGCGCTGCAAGGCCAAGGGCCGGCAATTGAGCATCCGCGGCGCCAACGGGCAGATCACTCAGCTCGCCAGGTTCTTCGGCCTCGACCAAATTTTGCGTTTCGAATAGATAGGGAGTCTGTATGGGCAGATTGCAACGCTGCTGCTCCATCGCCGCCGCCGTATTGCTGGCCAGTTGCGCCCACCACCCGGCGGACGATCCGTCCGATCCGCTCGAACCGGTCAACCGGGCCATGTGGACCTTCAATTCCAAGGCCGACGACTACGTGCTCAAGCCGGCGGCCAAGAGCTATGTCGCCGTCACGCCGGGCTGGGCGCGCGAGGGCGTCACCAACTTTTTCTCCAACCTGGCCTACCCGACCACCATCGTCAACGATTTCTTCCAGGCCAAGTTCACCCAGGGCGCCGCCGACACCGGGCGCTTCGTGGTCAACAGCATCTGGGGTATCGGCGGACTGGTCGATGTCGGCACCCGCGTCGGCCTGGTCAAGCACGACGAGGACTTCGGCCAGACGCTGGGCTACTGGGGCATGGGTGAAGGCTGGTACCTGATGATTCCGTTCCTCGGGCCCAGCGACAACCGCGATCTGCTCGGCAGGGGTGTGGACATGTTCAGCAATCCCACCTATTACCTGCCCGGACGCTACGACCTGCCGCACTATCTCGCCACCTACGTCCTCGACAGCGTCAATCGCCGCGCCAACGCGCTGCCCTCGGACAGCCTGCTGGAATCGCAGTTCGATACCTACCTGTTCGTCCGCACCGCCTATCTGCAGCATCGCCAAGCGCTGGTCTACGACGGCAATCCGCCGCCCGACGACCTGGGCCTGAGCGACTACGGCGACGACAGCTCCACGCCGGCGCCCGCGCCGGGCAATCCGGCTCAGACGCCGCCGAAGACCAAGTAAGGATCAGGAGCCGGCCCCTCGCGCCCATTGGGTGGGGGGCCGATGCCGCGGCGGCTTGAGCGGTGCCGCCGCGGATTACTTCTTGCGCCCGAAGCGCTCCAGCAGCAGGGGCATCACCGCCTTGGGCACCAGCTTCTTCACCGGCGCGCCCAGGCTGGTCAGCTCGCGCACCAGGCTCGACGACAGGTGCGCGTACTGCGGCGAGGGCGCCAGCAGCACGGTATCCAGCTCCGGATACAGGTCGCGGTTCATCACCGCCATCTGCTTCTCGTAATCGACATCGCCGACGGTGCGCACGCCGCGCACCAGCACGGTGACGCCATGCTCCCGCGCGAAATCGACCACCAGGCCGGTGAAGCCGATCACTTCAACGTTGCCCAGGTCTTGCACCGAGGCCTGGATCAGGGCGACGCGCTCGTCGATGGTGAACTTGGGATTCTTGGTGACGTTGAGCCCGACCGCCACGATCAGCTTGGGAAACATGCGCGCGGCGCGGTGGATGATGTCGTTGTGGCCCAGCGTGATCGGATCGAAGGTACCCGAATAGGCGGCGATGACGCTCAAGTTCTTCTCCCTTGCTTCAGGTCCCGGCGGCTGCAGCGGTGAAAACAGCAAGCCCGTAGCTTACCTGACCGGCGTTCTTTTCCTTCAACAGGCTGTAGCCCGGCGGCAGCTCGGGCGGCTGCCCCTGCGGCCACTCCAGATACACGCGGTGCATGCCCTTCAACACCCGCGGCAGGGCCGCCAGCGCCGGCGCCAGCAGCCCGGCGCCGTAAGGCGGATCGAGGAACACCACGTCATAACGGCTCGCCGTGTTGCGCAGCCACGACAAGCCGTCGCCCTGCACGATTTCGGCGCGGTCGCCGGCGGCCAGCTTGAGGGCGGCGGCACGCAGCCCCGCCGCCTGCTGCGCACCCTGCTCGATGAAGCTGGTGCGGGCAGCGCCGCGCGACAGGGCCTCGAAGCCGAGCGCGCCGCTGCCGGCGAACAGGTCCAGGCAAGTGGCGCCGGCGATCAGCGGCGACAGCCAGTCGAACAGCGTCTGCCGCACCCGGTCCGGCGTGGGCCGCACACCGGCGTCGGCATCGAATTCGATCAGCCGGCTGCGCCATTCGCCGCCGATGATGCGCAAGGTGCCCAGCGCGCGGCGGCTCATGATGCTGTCTTGGGCAATTGCGCCGGCGCGCCGCCGTTCAGCTTCACCGCCGGAGCCTCCTGCCGGAACAGGATGGGGTGCTCACTGGCGATGCGGCGCGGCAGAACCACGGCCGCGCTGAACAATACCGCCGCGCCGACCAGGGCGGCGACGGCGGACTGGCGGGCGCGCCGTGCCTGCCGGCGCTTGGCTTCGCCGCGCACGATGCGCATGTCATGGAACAGGCGCATCTGCGGCGTCGGGTATTGCGGCGCGGCATCGATACGGCGGCCAAGCCGCAGCCAGTAGATGGCAAGCAGGCCCAGCAAGACGGCGCTGCCGTAAAGCGCATGGGTAAAGTTGTCGATCACTACGAAGGTCGATTCTTTCAGCTGCTGCGTCGTCTCCACCGGCAGATTGTCGAGGTGGCCCTGAAACCACCAGGCGACGATCAGCAGCGCGGCAAGCCCAGCCGGCGCCAGCAACAGCAGCTTGCGGCGGGCGGCGGGATCGGCTTGATGAACAGCCGGGCCTGCCTCCGCCTCAGACATGCGTGCCGCCTACCGTCATCGCGTCGATCTTCAGCGTCGGCTGGCCCACGCCCACCGGCACGCTCTGGCCGTCCTTGCCGCAGACGCCGATGCCGCTGTCGAGCTTCATGTCGGTGCCCAGCATCGACACCCGCGACAGCGACTCCGGGCCGTTGCCGGTGAGGGTGGCGCCCTTCACCGGGCGGGTCACCTTGCCGTCCTCGATCAGGTAGGCCTCGCTGGCGGAGAAGACGTAGTTGCCATTGGTGATATCGACCTGCCCGCCGGCGAAGTTCACCGCGTAGAGGCCCTTCTTCACCGAGCGGATGATCTCTTCCGGATCGTGCGGGCCGGCCAGCAGGTAGGTGTTGGTCATGCGCGGCATCGGCAGGTGGGCGAAGGATTCGCGGCGGCCGTTGCCGGTGGGTTGCATGCCCATCAGGCGCGCATTGAGCTTGTCCTGGATGTAGCCCTTGAGGATGCCGTTCTCGATCAGGGTGGTGCACTGGGTCGGCGTGCCCTCGTCGTCGAGGGTCAGCGAGCCGCGGCGGTTCGGCAGGGTGCCGTCGTCGACCACGGTGCACAGCGGGCTCGCCACTTTCTGGCCGATGCGGCCGGAATAGGCCGAGGTGCCCTTGCGGTTGAAGTCGCCCTCCAGACCGTGGCCGACCGCTTCGTGCAGCATCACGCCGGGCCAGCCCGGGCCCAGCACCACCGGCATCGAGCCGGCGGGCGCGGCGATGGCGGACAGCAAGGTCACGGCCTGGCGCACCGCTTCCTTCGCATACTGCTCGGCGGCGTCACCGCCGAAGAAATCGGCATAGGCGCCGCGACCGCCGCCGCCGGTGCTGGACTGCTCGCGGCGACCGTGGTCCTCGACGATCACCGAAACATTCAGGCGCACCAGTGGCCGCACGTCGGCGGCCAGGGTGCCGTCGGTAGCGGCCACCAATACGACTTCGTGGCTGCCGGCCAGCGTCACCATCACCTGGGTGACCCGCGCATCGGCGGCGCGTGCCGCGGCATCGGCGCGCTTGAGCAGGTCGAGCTTCTTCTCCACCGGCCAGGAATCGAGCGGATTGGCCGCGCCGTACAGCGCCGGCGTGGCCGCGGCCTGCTTCACCGCCAGGCTGCCGGTCTGGCCCTGGCGCACGATGGCGCCGGCGGCGCCGGCGGCATCGGTCAGCGCCGGCAGGGCGATCTCGTCGGAATAAGCGAAGCCCTGCTTCTCGCCGGCCATGGCGCGCACGCCGACGCCCTGCTCGGTGTGGTGGCTGCCCTGCTTGACGATGCCGTCCTCGAAGAACCAGCTCTCCGTCACCGCATGCTGGAAGTACAGATCGGCGGCATCGACACCGGGCTTCATCAGGCCGCCGAGCACGCGCTGGATGCGCGACTCGTCGAGTTCGGCCGGCGCCAGCAGGGTGCGGCGGGCTAGGTCTAGGGATTGGCTCATAGGGGAATTATGGGGGAAAAACGGGCGCTTCCAAGATTATGGGCTTTTGCCGGTCGGGAAGCACGGCAAAAAGCAATCTCGCGCAAAGCCGCAAAGACGCAGGAAAAACACCGGCCAAGGCATTAACCAGTATTTTTCTTTAATGCTTTTCTTCGCGTCTTTGCGGCTTTGCGCGAAACGCTTTTTACACGCCCATGCGGCGGTGACTCAACGCCGGAAAACTGCTGCGCACCTGCTCCAGCCGCTCGCGCGGCAGCGACGCCGCCACCACGCCGTCGCCGTCCGCCTGCTGCGCCAGGATCTCGCCCCAGGGGTCGAGGATCAGGCTGTGGCCGTGGGTGACGCGGCCGCCGGCATGGGTGCCGTGCTGGCCGGGGGCGAGGAGGAAGCACTGGTTCTCGATGGCACGGGCGCGCAGCAGGGGCTCCCAGTGGGCCTGGCCGGTGCGGGCGGTGAAAGCCGCCGGTACGCACAGGACTTCCGCGCCCTGCGCCGCCAGCGCCCGGTACAGCTCGGGGAAACGCAGGTCGTAGCAGACGCTCAGGCCAAGGCGGCCGATGGGCGTGGGCACCACCACCGGATTGAGCGCGCCGCGGGCGATGGTGGCGGACTCGCGATAGCGTTCCCCGCCCGGCACCTCGACGTCGAACAGGTGGATCTTGTCGTAACGCGCGGCGCGGCGACCCTGCGCGTCGTACACCAGGCAGGCGGCGTAAACCTTGTCGGCATCGCCGGGCACGGCCAGCGGCACGGTACCGGCGACGATCCACAGCTTCAGCTCGCGCGCCGTGGCGGCAAGGAACTCCTGAATCGGGCCCTGCCCGTCGGCTTCGGCGATGGCCAGCTTGTCGCGCTCCTTCGCGCCCATGAAGGCAAAGTTTTCGGGGAGCACCGCCAGCGCGACGCCGGCGGCCGCGGCTTGGCGCAGCAGCCGCCCGGCAGTGGCGAGATTGGCGTCGCGGTCGGCGACGGAGCTGAGCTGGATCGCGGCGGCAATCGGCACGGCGGAATCGATTATTTCGGGCATGTCGGTCATGGAGGAATCCTACTCTTCATCCTGCGGCGCTACCGGCGGCGGCGGCGTTGCCGCAGCTGGGGCAGGCGTCGCCGCCGGCGCCGGCGGCTGGTCGCCCGGCATGTCCTTATTGTCGCCGCCCTTGACCTGCGGATTGTCCCAGCTGCCGGTGACGCGGTAACTGAACTGGCTGAGCGTGCTGAACGGCTTGTTGAACACCTGCTGCGCGATCAGGGCGACGCCGCCGGCGATCGGATTGACCAGGGTGGCGCCGACGATCACCTCGGTCGACAGGTCGGGGTGAACGGTGATTTTCTGGTCGTAATCGCGCGCGGCGAGGCCGATGCGGCCGTTGATTTCCATCCGCATCGACGGCGACACCAGCTGCAGATCGCTGCTCTGGGCCTGGCCGTCGGCCAGCTTGAAGCTGCCGATGAGAGTGTCGAAACCCAGCCCCTTCGACACCACGTCGTGGAAATCGAACGTCAGGCGGCGCGGCAGGGCGTACAGATTGAGCAGGCCGAGCACGCGCCCGGCGCCGGGCTTGACCGTCTTCAGCGTGCCCTTCTCCACCACCAGCGACACCGTACCGCGCGCCTGCGCCAGGTCGAGCCCGGCGGGATCCTGCGGCCAGGTCAGGGTGCCGGAGAAGCGGGCTTTCTTGGCGTCCATGGTCTCGGCATAACCGAAGGCCTGCAGCACGTTGCCCAGATCGCGCGCGTCGAACTCGAACGACAGGTCGCCGTAGGAGCTGCCGTTGCGGCGCAGCCAGGTGCCGCGCGTGTTGGTCTGCAGCTGGCCGCCTTCCAGCTTGAGCTGATCCAGGTTCTGCCCGCCATCGGCGCGCGAGGTCAGCAGGGTGAAGTGCCCGAGGTCGGCACTGCCGAGCTTGAGCGAATCGCAGCTCAGGTCGAGCAGCGGCGACTGGGTGGGATCGAACGGCGCGCCCTGCGCATCGTCCCCGCCCGCCGGCGACATATCGGTCAGCGGCTGCACCTGCAGCCGTTGCAGGCGCGCCTGCAAGCGCCCGCCGTTGGCGCGGCTGAAGTCGATGCGCCCCTGCGCGGCGGGGCCATCGAGCTGCACGCTCCAGCCGCCGGGAACGGGACCGCCCTGCAGATGCGCCTGCAACAGCGCTGCGCCGCGGTAGACCAGCCGCTGCGGGGTCAGGTCGAAGCCGCGCACCGCGAGGCCGTCGGCTGCGGCTTGCGGCGATGACTTGGCCGATGCCGCCGCGTCCGCGGCATCGATCGAGCCGAACAGGTCCATCCAGGGGCCGACTTCCAGCAACGCCGGCGCGCCGGAAACGAACAGGCCTTCGCCGTCGCCGCGCGGCATGGCGCCCGGTCCCAGGCGCACTTCGATGCCGCGCGTGCGCAGGGCGTCGCCCGGCGGCTTCGCCATGCGGGCAAAACGCAAGCCCACGCCGAAGCGATCGCCGCCGTCGATGCGTATCCGCAAGGCATCGGCATCGCTGGTTTTGGCGGCGCCGCCTTCCCCCACGGTCACCGTCACCGGCATGCTGTCGCCGGCGCTCTTGGCTACCGGCTGCGGCAGGCGCGTGGCGACGCCGCGCAGGTCGCTGCTCAGGGTGAGCTGGCCGCTGTGCGGCCCGCCGAAGGGCAGCCGCGCAGCGATGTGGGCGGTGCCGCTGAGCTGTTGCCGCAGCCAGTCCGGTGTGTAGGCCGCGAACAGGCCATCGGCCAGTTGCACCGGCGCATCGGTCTGCACCAGCAGCACGCCATCCGGGTTGTCCGCCTCGTCGCGAATGGTGGCATTGAGCGTGGAGCCGTAAAGCTGTCCGCTCAGGCCGTCGCTGGTCACGCCGTTGTCGCCGAAGGCGAGGCTGCCGCGCAGGCCGGTGATCGGCGGATCGAGGCCGCGCACCTTGACCGTGCCGCCGTCGAAGCGCGCCGTGCCGGCGACATGCAGCGGCGGCTCGCCGTCATCCAGCGGAACCTCCAGGTGCAGGTTGACCGCCGCCGGGCCGGCCGCGTCGGTCTGGGTCAGCAGGCTGTCGAGCTTCTTGCTGATCGGACTGTTGCGCAGCAGATCGTAGTAACGCGCGGCCTCGCCGTGGGTGCTGCCGTCGACTGTCAGGCGCGCCTTGCGAAAGTCCGGAATCTGCGCCTCGATATGGTCGACGGCATTACCGCTGATCTGCGCGCCGCTGGAACTGATGGCCAAACCGTGGCCGCGAAAATGCAGCTGCGCCTGCAGCTTCTCCGCCTGCGGCCAGCCCGGCGAATAGGCCAGGGTGCCGTCGGTGACGGTCAGGTCGAGTATCCAGTGTCCGCTGGGCTTTTCGACGAAGGGATAGTCGGCCAGCGGCCCGTCGAGCTGCAGATGGCCCTGCGAAACATGCCCATGCAACAGGGAGCGGTTGAGCCAGTCGCGCGCGCCGGCGCCCCAGGTCTTCGGCATCCAGGGCTTCAGCGCCACCGGGTCCTCCACGGCGAAATCGGCGATGAGCTGCAGCACCGGCGTGGCATCGGCCTGGCTGGGCAGCAGCAGGCCGAGCTGGCCATGGCCGCTGCTGCCGAGCAGCTTCCAGTCGAACGGCTGCGCGCCGATGCGCCAACCGGCGGGGTCACGTTTCCAGGTGAAGTCGCCGCTGAGGGATGCGACCGGCAGCGGCTGCTCGAAGGCATCCGGCAATTGCACCTGCATGGCGGCCTGGTGCAATTGCAGATGGCCGCCGTCCTGGTCCGCCTCGACCACGCCGTCGAGGCCGGAAAAGCCGGGCTGCGTCGGCTGTGCCGCCAGGCCGGCATCGGCCAGCCGCGCATGCAGGCTGTACCGCGCGGCAGGCGCCGTTGCGGCCGCGGCGCCAGCCGCGGGCGCCGCCTGCTCGTAATGCAGGGCCAGGTCGTGCATATCGCCACGCACGTCGCGCAGCCGCGCGGCGCCGGCCGGCAGATCCTTCCATAGCGCCATCCAGGGCGCCAGGTCGTCGAGACGCAGGCCGTCGGCGCCGGCATCGAGCGTGATGCCCTGCGCCGTCGAGGCGTAGCGGAAGTGTCCTTGCGCACTGCTGAGGCCGCGTGCGCCATTCACCGCCAGCTTGCGGATCTCGGTGCGCCAGGCATCCGGCTCCGGCCACGCCGCGACATCCAGCTGCAATTGACTGACCTGCGCCAGTGTCTCCTTGCCGCGCACCGCGGCGACGACGGCGGCGCCGGCTTGGGCATCGACTTCGGCGATGCGGCCGGCTTCGATACGGCCGGCGAACTGCACCTGCGCCTGCTGCAGCGTCAGCCGCACGCCCTGCCCCAGCGTGCCGGCCAGCCAGGGCCAGCCTTCGACGTTGTCGAGCGACAGCTTCCAGCTGCCCTGCCAGGTTTCCGGCTTGAGCGGATCGCCTTGCACGGTGGCGGATGCGTTGGCCGCGGCGGCCAGCTCCGGCGGCGGCAACAGGCGCGCCACCAGGGTGTAGCGTTGCCCGGCGCGGCGCACATCGGCATCGGCCATGCCGATGCTGAGCGTCTGCCGGCTGAACTGGGGATCGTGCACCAGCAGGCGGCAATCGCGCAGGCGGACCCGGTCGAGGCTGGCGATGCGCTGGATTTCCGCATCGCTGAGCTTGGCGCCGCCACCGCCGTTGAAGCCGCGCATGGTCCAGTGACCCATGCCGTCGACATCGGCTTCCAGCAGCAGGCCATAGACTTCGATGGTGCCGGGCATCCAGTCGCCGCCGGACAGCCGCTGCAGGCTGAAGCCGAGGCGCAGCCGCGAAGCCTGCAACAGCGGCTTGCCCTGCGCGTCGAGCAGGGCCACGTCGCGCAGGTCGAGGCTGGGCTGCAAATGCTCCCAGGTCAGCGCCATCGAGCCGATGCGGGTGGGGTGGCCGGCGGCCTGCGCCACTAGGTTCTGCAGCTTGTCGCGATAGCCCGGCACGGCGTCGATCGCCAGCCGGAAAACCAGGCTCAAAGTGGCGGCCAGCACCACCAGTGCCGCGACCGTGCTCAGACCCCAGGTCCACCAGCGCCGACTCTTACGCTCCATGCGGCGCGCCTCCGGCGCGCAAGGTCACCATGCACTGGATCGGCAGGCTGGAGCGCATCACACCGGAACCACGTCGAAGGTTTCCTGCTGGTAATGCGCCTCGGGCTGCAGCTTGATCGGCCGCTTCAGGCTGGCCTCGAGTTCGGCCAGGCCACCGGACTGCTCCTCCTGCAGGCGCGCCACCACGCCCGGCGCCGCCAGCACCAGGAAGGATTTGGGGTCGTACATGCGCGCGGCGCGCTGCACTTCGCGGGCGATTTCGTGGCACACGGTTTCCACCGTCTTGACGCAGCCCTTGCCGCCGCAGGAAGTGCACGGCTCGCACAGAATGTGGCCGAGGCTCTCGCGGGTGCGCTTGCGCGTCATCTGCACCAGCCCCAGCTCGGAGAACGGGTAGATGCGGGTGCGCGCGGTATCGCGCGCCACGTCCTTCTCCAGGGTGCGCAGCACCTGGGCGCGGTGCTCCTCGCTGCGCATGTCGATGAAATCGAGAATGATGATGCCGCCCAGATTGCGCAGGCGCAGCTGGCGCGCGATGGCCGAGGCGGCTTCCAGGTTGGTCTTGACGATGGTTTCTTCAAGATTGCGATGGCCGGTGAAGGCACCGGTGTTGACGTCGATGGTGGTCATGGCTTCGGTCTGGTCGATCACCAGATGTCCGCCCGACTTCAGTTCGACCTTGCGTTCCAGCGCGCGGTTCAATTCGTCTTCGACGCCGTACAGGTCGAAGATCGGCGCCTGGCCGCAATAGGCTTCGATCTTCGCCGCCGCCTGCGGCACGAAGACGCGGGCGAACTGCTGCACCCGGCGCGCTTCCTCGGCGCTGTCGATGCGGACCCGCTCCACCGCGGTGCCGAGCAGGTCGCGCAGGATGCGCATCGACAGCGGCAGGTCGCCATGCACCAGCTGCCCCGGCTTGGCCTGCTGTACCTGCTGGCTGACCGAACTCCACAGCCGGGTCAGGAACAGCAGGTCCTGCTGCAGCGCCTCGGCATCGGCACCCTCCGCCGCGGTGCGCGCGATCACGCCCCACTCCGGCGCCAGCGCCGGCACCAGGCCTTCGAGGATGCCCTTGAGGCGCGTGCGCTCGGCTTCGTCCTCGATCTTGGCGGAGACGCCGACGTGCTTCTCGAACGGCATCAGCACCAGGTAGCGCGACGGAATCGACAGCAGCGTGGTGAGGCGGGCGCCCTTGCTGCCGAGCGGGTCCTTGAGAATCTGCACCAGCACTTCCTGGCCTTCGTGCAGCAGGCGCTCGACCGCGGGCAGCGGCGCCGTGTGCGTCTCGGTGTTGAGCATGTCGGCGACGTGCAGGAAGGCGGTGCGCTCCAGCCCGATGTCGATGAACGCCGCCTGCATGCCCGGCAGCACCCGCTTCACCGTGCCCTTGTAGATGTTGCCGACCAGGCCATGGCGGGCAGCGCGCTGCACGTAGATTTCCTGTGCCGCGCCGCCCTCGACCAGGGCCACCCGCGTCTCCTGCGTGCCGATGTTGACCAGTATCTCGGTACTCATGCGGCAACCCCATCGCCGCAATTGACGCCGCAGCGCTGCAGCAGCTCGCAGGTTTCATACAGCGGCAGGCCGACCACGCCGCTGTAGCTGCCTTCGATGCTCTTGACCCAGCGCGCCGCATGGCCCTGGATGGCGTAGGCGCCGGCCTTGTCGGCCGGCTCGCCGGATTCCCAGTAAGCCGCCGCCTGCGCCGCGCTGATGTTGCCGAAGCTGACCCGGGTCAGGGTCACCGTGCTCTCCACCCGGGCGCCGCTGATCACCACCACCGCACTGCACACCTCATGGGTGCGCCCGGACAGGCGCGCCAGCATGGCCAGGGCATCGCCGCGGTCGCGCGGCTTGCCCAGGATCTCGCCGTCGATGGAGACGTCGGTATCCGCCCCCAGCACCGGCAGCGGCAGCGGCGCCAGCGCGGCGGCGGCCCGCGCCTTGGCCAGGGCGGTGGCCAGGGCGTAGTCGGCGGGGGACTGTCCGGGCGCCGGCTGCTCCGGCACATCGGCCGGCAGGGTTTCGAAGCGCAGGCCCAGTTGCAGCAGGAACTGGGCGCGGCGCGGCGAACGCGAGGCGAGGTAGAGTTGGGCGGACATGGGCTGATTGTCCGCGATTCGCACTGCGGGAGGCGAGAGGGGAGAGACGGCAGGCGAAAAAACCCGAACTTCCAGCTGCTACGCCTCCCGCCTCTTCCCTCAGGGCTTGGGAGCCAGGGCCGGTGCCGGGGCCTGCGGGGTCGGCGACGCCACCGGGGTTGGCAGCGGTGCGGGGGTGGCCACACCGCGCAGCTCCTGGTAACGCCGGATATCGTGTTCGAACCGGTTCGCGGCGGCCTCGCGATCTTGCTTCAGCTGGGCCAGGGCGCGGATGTTGTCGGACTGCGAGCTTTCGAAACTCTTGATCTGGCTGAGCAGCTCGGGATTGGCGTCCTTGCCGGCGGAGCCGTCGGCATCGGCGCGATCCTGCAGGTCCTTCAGGGTGGCGTTGCCGTCGCGCACCGCCTTTTCGGCGAGATCGATGCGCGTATCCAGGGACTGCAGGCGGCTGTCGCGCACCGCCTTGAGGTCGTCGACATTGCGATAGGTCTGCAGCATGAAGCTGTCGTTCTGCTGCTGTTGCTGCACCTGCTGCTGGGCCTGCTGCGCCTCGCGCTGCTTGCGCTCGTCTTCGGCGCGCTGCTCCGGGGTTTCCTCGGCCTTGAAGGTCTGCACCAGCATGCCGCGGTCGTTGTAGAGGTCGCGCTGCTTGCGGGCGTATTGCGGCGGCACGTGATCGCCGCAGGCACGCTGGCCATGGTCGTCGGTCCAGCAGACGATGCCGGGCCCGGCGGACTCGTCAGCCGTAGCGGACAGGGTGGCCGCCGCTCCCCCGAGCAGACCGGCCACCCCGACCAACACCCTCGTATGCGCCTTCAAACGACGCCAGCCTCCCCCCAGAAAATTCCCCCAAAATCATGGTCATGCAGGGACGCCGTAGCGCGCCTGATAGGCCTGGATCGCAGCGATGGTGGCGTTGTCGCCGCCGCTGCTCTGCAGGTACTGGAGCAAATCCTGTACCGTGACCAGGGAAATGACGGAAATATTAATATTTTCAGTCAGTTCCGCGACAGCGCCGCGTCCATTGGGGCCGATTTCCTGACGATCTAGGGCAGTTATTGCCGCAATCGGCAGTGCGCCGGCGCGGGTCAGCAGGCCATGCGATTCGCGCAGGGCGGTGCCGGCGGTGAGCACGTCGTCGACGATCAGCACCCGTTTGCCGGCGACATCCGCACCGACCAGTACCCCGCCCTCGCCGTGGTCCTTGGCCTCCTTGCGGTTATAGGCGAACGGCAGATCGCGGCCGCGCTCGGCCAGGGCGCAGGCCACCGCCGCCGCCAGCGGGATGCCCTTGTAGGCGGGGCCGAACAGCAGGTCGAACTGCAGGCCGGACTCATCGATAGCCTCGGCATAGGCTTGCGCCAACTCGCGCAGGGCACCGCCGCTGGCGATGCGGCCGAGGTTGAAGAAATAGGGGCTGATGCGTCCGGACTTGAGGGTGAAAGAGCCGAAGCGCAGCACTTCGCAGCGCAGGGCGAGCTTGAAGAAGGTGGTCTTGTAGGTTTGCATGGCGATAGGCGTCGGACGATCCCTTATTGTGCAAGACTAATCGGCATCCGACAGCTTTTTTCCAGGGGTCAGCGTGCGCATCATCTCACTCAATGCCAACGGCATCCGTTCCGCGGCCAAAAAGGGCCTGTTCGACTGGCTGCCCGAGCAGAAGGCCGACTTTCTCTGCCTGCAGGAGATCAAGGCGCAGCTCAGCGATCTGGAAGGCGATGCAACCTTTGCGCCGAAGGGCTGGCATGCGCATTTCAACCATGCACAGAAGAAGGGCTATGCCGGCGTCGGGGTGTTTTCGCACAAGCAGCCGGACGATGTGCTGGACAAGCTGGGCGAGAAGGAATTCGACGACGAGGGGCGCTATCTGGAATTGCGCCACGGCAAGCTCTCGGTGGTATCGCTGTATCTGCCGTCCGGCTCGTCCGGCCCGGAGCGGCAGGCCTCCAAGGACCGCTTCCTGGAATTCTTCCTGCCCAAGCTGCGCGAATGGAAGGCCAACGGCCGCGACTACGTGATCTGCGGCGACTGGAATATTGCGCACAGGAACATCGACCTGAAGAACTGGCGCGGCAACCAGAAGAATTCCGGCTTCCTGCCGCATGAGCGGGCCTGGCTCGACACCCTGTTCAACGAGGTCGGCTGGGTCGACGGCTACCGCGCGCTGCACCCCGAACTGGAAGGCGAGGCCTACACCTGGTGGAGCAACCGCGGCAACGCCTACGCCAACAATGTGGGGTGGCGCATCGACTATCACATCGTCACGCCCGGACTGCGCAACAAGATCAAGGCCGCGGCGGTGTACAAGGAACAGAAGTTTTCCGACCATGCGCCGCTGACGCTGGACTACAAGCTTTGAAGGACCGCATCAGGGGCTGGCGCGAGTCGCTGGCCGCCTACACCCATCCGCGCGTGCTGGCGATGCTGTTTCTCGGCTTTTCCGCCGGCCTGCCGTTTCCGCTGGTGCTCACCACCCTGTCGGCGCGGCTGCGCCAGGCCGGCATCAACCGCACCACCATCGGCTATTTCAGCCTGGTGGGGCTGGCCTACTCGCTCAAGTATTTCTGGGCGCCCATCGTCGATCGCCTGCGCCTGCCGCTGCTGCATCGCATCGGCCGCCGCCGCAGCTGGATGCTGCTGGCGCAATGCGGCATCGCCGCGGGCGTGGTCAGCATGGCGCTGCACGACCCGGCGGCGGGCGCGGTGCAGTTCGCCTGGCTCGCGGTATTCACCGCATTTTCCTCCGCCACGCAGGACATCGCGCTGGATGCCTATCGCATCGAGGCGGTGGGCATGGAATGGCAGGGCGCGATGGCCGCGGCCTACCAGACGGGCTATCAGCTGGCGCTGATCTGCGCCGGCGCCGGCGCGCTGCTCGCCGCCGCCCAATATGGCTGGCACACGGCTTACCTGGTGATGGCCGGCTGCGTCGGGGTGGGCCTGCTCACCACGCTGCTGATCGCAGAACCGGAAGCGCACATCAACCGGGCCACGCTGGCGCAGGAAGCGCGGGTGGTGGCTTTCCTGGAACGCTCGGCGCACTGGCCGGAGGGCCTGCGCAGCGTGGTCGCCTGGCTGCTCGGCGCGGTGGTCTGCCCCTTCGTCGATTTCTTCTCGCGCAACGGTCTGCGCGCGGGCCTGCCGGCGCTGGCCCTGATCGTCACCTTCCGCCTCAACTACACCACCATGGGCGTGGCGGCCAACAGTTTCTACATCGACATGGGTTTCACGCTCGATCAGATCGCCCTGGTATCGAAGGTCTACGGTGTGATCATGACTCTGGCCGGCGCGCTCATCGCCGGCCTGCTGGTGAAGCGCTACGGCATTGCGCGGACGCTGCTGACCGGCTGGGTGCTGCTGACCATCGCCAACCTGTTCTACGCCTACCTCGCCGGCCTGCACAATCCCGGCCTGAACCTGCTGGCCACGGCGGTGAGTTTCGACAACCTCGGCAACGGCATCGCCGGCACCGCTTTCATCGCCTACATGTCCTCGCTCACCAATACCGCCTACACCGCCACGCAGTACGCCCTGTTCGGCACCTTGTGGAGCCTGCCGGCGAAGAGCATCGCCAGCCAGTGGGGACGCATCGTCGATGCCTTCGGCTATCCGCCGTTCTTCATCTACACCGCGCTGATCGGCCTGCCCTCATTGCTGCTGATCCTGTGGCTCATGCGTCAAGCGGCTTCGCCCGCTCCAGAGCGCGCATGACGGCGTAAAAGCGCCGGCCGGCAGCGGTGCTGCGCGGCACCCGGCAGGCACGCCCGTACACCGGCATTTCCAGCCGCACCACGTGGCTCTCGGTTTTGCGGCGCACCGCGCCCAGCTCGCGCAGGTGGCGCAGGAAGCGGGGGTTGTCCTCGCTGACGTCGTAGAGGAAGCGGCAGACCTGGTTGCTGGCGGCGCAGCGGTGCAGGCAGGCGTGCAGCAGGATGCCGACGCCGCGGCTCTGCCAGGGATCGAGCACGGTGATCGCCACCTCGGCGGCATCGGTTTCGGGCGCGCTGCGCACGTAACGGGCAATGCCCATGAATACGCCGTCCGGGGCCTTGGCATCGAGCGCGCCCCAGGCGACATGATCTTTCGCGTCGAGCTGATCGAGGAAGCCCAGCCGCGGCTCGCTGGCCTGGTCGAAGAAGCGCAGCCGCCGCGATTCTTCCGACAGCAGGATGTAACCGGTGCGCAGGCGCTCGGCGTCGTCGGCGCGCAGCCGGCGCAGCAGCGCGCAGCTGCCGTCCGCCAGACCGAACTCGCAGGCGGCGGGCGATGCGACCGGTCGGAAGAGGCCGAGCATGAATTGAGTCTAGCACCGGTGGGCTGGCACACTGCGCTCGGACAAACCAAGTCCGCGAATGAACGCGAATAAACGCAAATGCCTGGCTGCCCGACCTCGGATCACATTCATTCGCGTTCATTTGCGTTCATTTGCGGACCGGATCCGCTATTGATTTCCGGTGCAAGGTCTTGAACTTCGCCGCACTCAGCCCCGAGCTGTGGGCCTCGCTGTGGCTGACGGTGCGGCTGGCAGGCACTTCGACCCTGATCCTGCTGGCGCTCGGCCTGCCGCTGTCCGGCTGGCTCAACCGCTCGCGCTCGCACGCGGCGCCGCTGGTAGAGGCGCTGGTGACCCTGCCGATCGTGCTGCCGCCGACGGTGATCGGCTTTTACGTGCTGCTGCTGCTGGGCAGCCACAGCCCGATCGGGCGCGGCTGGCTGGCGCTGTTCGGCACCTCGCTGGCGTTCAGTTTTTCCGGACTGGTGGTCGGCTCGGTGATTTACAGCCTGCCCTACGCGGTGCAACCGATGCAGTCGGCGCTGCGCGAGGTCGACCGGAACCTGATCGAGGCCGCCTTCTCCCTCGGCGCACGCACTCGGCAGGTATTCTGGAAGATCATGGTGCCGGTGGCGCGTAACGGGATCATCACCGGCGGCGCGCTATCCTTCGCCCACACCATGGGCGAGTTCGGCGTGGTGCTGATGCTCGGCGGCAACATTCCCGGTGTCACCCGCGTCGCCTCCATTGCACTGTATGACGAGACGCAGAAACTCAACTACAGCGTGGCGCACACCTACGCGCTGCTGCTGCTCTGCTCATCCCTGGTGATGCTGCTGTTCATCGCCTGGCTGCGCCAGCGCACGCCCGCGCCGGCCCGGCCGCAGCCGCGGTGAAGCAGTGGTTAGTGCTTAGTGGTTAGTCGGTAGAATCCCGTCAAGCTTTTACTAATCACTAATCACTGGCCACTAACCACTAAACCGGAGCGCCCATGCCCCTCAAGATCCATCACCTCAACTGCGGCACCATGTGCCCGCACGGCAAGCGCCTGATCAACGGCCACGGCGGCCTGTTCGAGAGCGGCGAGATGTGCTGCCACTGCCTGCTGATCGAGAGCGCCGACGGCCTGGTGCTGGTGGACACCGGCCTGGGCACCGGCGATGTGCGCAACCCGGCCCACCTCGGCGCCGCCTTCGCCGCCATCGTCCGGCCGCGGCTGGTGATGGAAGAGACGGCCCTGCACCAGGTGCAGGCGCTGGGCTTCAAGCCGGCGGATGTGCGGCATATCGTCGTCACCCATCTCGATCTCGACCATGCCGGCGGCCTGCCGGATTTTCCTGAAGCGCAGGTGCATGTGTTCAAGCCCGAGCATCACGCCGCGATGGCGCGCCCCAGCCTGGGCGAAAAAGGCCGCTACCGGCCGGCCCACTTCGCCCACCGGCCGAAGTGGGTGATGCACGAGACCCAGGGCGAGAAGTGGAACGGCTTCGACAGCATCCGCACCCTGCCCGGCAGCCGCGACGAAATCCTGCTGGTGCCGCTGATCGGGCACACGCGCGGGCATTGCGGCGTGGCCGTGAACACGGGCGGAACGGGCGGCAATGGCTGGCTGATGCACTGCGGTGACTCCTACTTCTACCGCGACGAGGTCAATCCGCAGCATCCTTACTGCACGCCGGGGCTGCGCCTGTTCCAGAACCTGGTGCAGATCGACGGCAAGCAGCGCCGGGCCAACCAGGCGCGGCTGCGGGAGCTGGTGGCCGCCAAGGGCAAGGAAGTGGAATTGTTCTGCGCGCATGATCCGGTGGAGTTGGCACGGTACGCGGCTTAGGAGCCGGCTTGCCGGACTCCAAGGCTTAACTCTGAAACTTTTTGTGTACGCGCTTGCGCGCGGACCTGCCTTTAGTCCCCTCTCCCCTTGGGGGAGAGGGCTAGGGTGAGGGGTGGTCGCGGCGCATGCGGCCAGAACTGGATTCCCGCCTGCGCGGGAATGACGCAGGGGGATACAGCATGCGCGCAAGCGCACGCTGCGCTGCTTCAGAAGGGGTGCGGCCAGATTCTTCGCTGCGCTCAGAATGACAGGTGGAGAGGCTGGCGCAGGTCCCTCGATACGCCCGCCAGTGCGGGCACTCGGGACGAACGGAGCACGGTGCTGCTCATGTAAAAAGCAGCCCGTTGCCCTGCTACAGATTCCCGTACCGGCTCAGGTCGAGCAGGCCGGCCTGGATCGGATCGGTCTGCTCGATGTAGGCGCTGAGGTCATGGAACACCGCCCAGAAATCCGGACGGGTGCGACGCACGCCCCAGCTCTGCGCCACGGCTTCCAGCTGCGCCGCATTGGTCACGCCGGCCAGCGCCCCGGCGAAGGTCTCGATGTCGGTGAGCGGCACATCGAAGATGAAGTTCGGATAGCTGCCGATGACGCCGGGCACCATGGTCAAGGTGTCCTTCTCCGGCTCCAGCCGCAGGTCCTCGCCGATCAGGAACGCCACATTGCTGTGCGCGCGATTGTGCGCCAGCGAATACACCAGCCGCTGGCCATCGGGCGCGGTGACGCGCAGGTACACCAGCTGCGGCAGCAGCTTGATCACCGGCAGCGTTGCGGCGGGAACGCCGGCGAAGCGCCGCAGCGCGCGATTGGTCCGCTGCGCCGCCTCGCTTTCGCCCGGCAGCACGCAGTCGCCCTGCTTGCAGCGGTTGATCACGTCCGGCGGCCCCATCACCTTGCTCATGTGATGGAAAATCTTGCGGGTGAATTCCGCCTTGGGATCGCTGGTCTTGTAGACAATGCGCGTCGGCACGCTATCGTCCGGCTTGGCATAGGTGGTGAACAGCTTGATCTTGCCGGCGTCCGCATACCAGGCACTGCGCAGCTTGCCGCGCGCCGGACCCGGCAACAAACGCAGGAAGTCGTTTTCCCCTTCGTTGCGGATCAGGTCGAAATACAGCCGCGTGTTGAGCTGGTGCGAGACATTGCCGAACACGTTGAAATTGACCACCAGCTGGTAATAGCTGCGCTCCAGCAGGGGATAGTCCATCACCCACAGCGTGTCGGGAACATTGCCGATCCAGCCGCGGTTGACCGAGGCATTGTCGAAGTGCCGGAAGATGGTCAGCAGGGCATTGCGGTTCCAGCCCTCGCCGTCCCACAGGTCATCCAGGTTCGGCCCCTGCGGCTCGGCCTGCGCATACTCGGCCTGGCGCAGCTCGACATAGCGATTGCGCTGGTCGCGGTACTTCTCCCACTGCGAATGCGTCGCCAGCAGATCCGAGTCCTGCCCCGGCACGCCGATCAGCGGCGTCGCCTGCTGCCGGTATGCCGCATCGTTGACGTAACGTTCCGTCGCCGGGTTCTCGAACAACACCCAGAAATGGTCGCGGATCACGTCGGTGGCGATCTGGCCGGCGCACACCGGCCCGCGGATGAAGGTGCGGACGAAATACTCCGCTTCGTCCAGCATGAACTGATAGCGCGCCTTGGCCGGAATCGCCGCGAAAGTGGCGAAGGCATTGGCCCGGTCTTCCGACGTATAACCCGGCGCCGCGCCCGCCTCCCAGTCGCTGCCGAAGAACAGGCTGTTGTAGCGCTCCATCCGCTGATCGTTCAGCGCGTAGGTGATATGTGTCTTGTGGACGATGGTCTCGGTGATCAGGCGGAAGCGGTAATAGAACACCCCGCCCGGATCGTCGTTCGGCCGCGCCGTGGCGATCGGGATCAGCTCCTGCCCGGCGGGCGTGCGCGAGCGCAGCAACTCGAAGAAATGCGGCTGCTTCTCGTCCGAAAAATACAGGTGCGCCAGGAACAGGTGCTCGAACAGATAACGCGCCACCAGTTGCTCGCGCGCACCAGGCCGGTTCAGATAACGCTCCCACTTCTCCACCGCCTGCTGCTCGCCGGCCGTGGCCTGAAGCGGCGAAGACTCCACCACCGCGCCCTCGGCCACCCAGGTTTGCAGGGTCTGGAACTGTTGGTCGGTCAAGCCGGCAACCGCCCAGGGCATCCCCTGCTGCGGCCGCTCTTTGGCGTAAGTGGGGAATTCCTCCATCACCGGGCAGCGATTGTCGCGGGCGCGGGACAGGTCGATCCCATCCGGAATTTTCGCGTTCGGCACCCATTGATGCTGATGCCCCAGCTCCACCATGCCGTAGAGCAGCGAAGCCTGCAGCGGCGCCGCCTTGTTGCCTTCAGGTGCGTAGAGCGTCGAGAAAAATCCCTTCTTGCGCCACTCCGGAGTGGTCAGCGCATCGATGCCGAGCCGCGTCGGCTCCAGTTCCTTGGTGCGCGCACCGTCATACACCTCCAGCTTGCTCGCCCCGCGCGCAACGCCGTCCCAGCTGGTCAGCTTGAGCTGGCAGGGCGCATCGTTGCAGGAATGGCAGGCGGCGCACTTGTCGTCGAAGATCGGCTGCACGTCCCGCTGGTAATGCACCGTCTGCTGCGCCACCACCGGCGGCGGCACGTCCTTGTAGGCGACGATGTGGCTGCAGGCGTACGCGATCCACAACAGGGGAATGACCAAGGAGAACTTGGCGATGCGCGATAAGACCGGTTTCCGGGTTTTCATGCCTGCTGCGGGGTGTCCCATTGCGTTTTGTCGGTATGACGTCCGCCGCCAGCTTAGCGCGCCGGATCCGGTGCTGGTGTGCCGCTGCGCCCGCCGGGCTCAGGGGCAGGGAATCGTGTAGCGCTTGTGGATCGCCTCGATGCCCTGCAACACCTCGTCCGGCAGCTTGATCTCGCTCGAGGCGATATTCGAGCGCAGCTGCTCCATCGTGGTGGCGCCGATGATGGTGGACACGGTGAACGGCCGCGAGCTGACGAAAGCCAGCGCCATCTGCGCCGGATCGAGGCCATGCTGCCGCGCCAGCGCCACATACTCGCCAACCGCACGATCCGCATGCTCGCCGTTGTAGCGGCCGAAGCGCGGGAACAGAGTGATGCGGCCCTGCGGCGGCCGCGCGCCGTTCAGGTATTTGCCGGCCAGCACGCCGAAGGCCAGCGGCGAATACGCCAGCAGGCCCAGCTTGTCGCGGTGGGCGAACTCCGACAGCCCCACTTCGAAGCTGCGGTTGAGCAGGCTGTAGGGATTCTGGATCGACACCGGCCGCGGCCAGTTCTTTTCGCGGGACAAGCGGAAGTATTCGGCCACGCCCCACGGCGTCTCGTTGGAGATACCGATATGCCGCACCTTGCCCTGGGCCACCAGCTCGGCCAGGGCGCCGAAGGTTTCCTCGATGGACGTGGCGGCGCGGTCGTTGGTGGCGCGGTAGTTGAGCTGGCCGAAGAAGTTGGTGCTCCGCGCCGGCCAGTGCACCTGGTACAGGTCGATGGTGTCCGTCTGCAGACGCTGCAAGCTGGTGTCGCAGGCGGCGAGCACGCCGGCCCGGTCCAGCCGCGGGCCGCCGCGGATCCAGGGGAATTCTCCGGGGCCGATGACCTTGGTGGCGATGACCAGCCGGTCGCGCCCGCCGCGGGCCTTGAGCCAGCTGCCGAGGTATTGCTCGGTGCGGCCCTGCGTCTCGGCCTTGGGCGGCACCGGGTACATCTCGGCGGCGTCGATGAAGTTGATGCCCTGCGCCACCGCGTAATCGAGCTGCTGGTGGGCCTCGGCCTCGCTGTTCTGCTCGCCCCAGGTCATGGTGCCGAGGCAGATGCGGCTGACTTCGAGTTCGGTGGGGCCGAGCTTGCGGGTGCGCATATTCAATCCTTGTCTTTTTCTTTCTCTTTGAGCGCCTTGCGCCGCGCGGCGGCGAGGCGCTTCACCGCCGGGCGCAGCGTCGCCTCCATCGCCACTTCCATGGCGGTGCCGGGCACCACCACGGTGGTGGAACGCGACAGGAAGGCGTCGGGAATGCCGTCGACCAGCTTGCCGATGTCGGCCTCGACGCGCGAGTTGAGGCGGAAGCTGATCACCACCAGGCTTTCCTCGGCGGTGGGGATGTCGCGTTCGACGAAGGGGTTGCTGGTATCCACCAGCGGCACGCGCTGAAAGTTGACGTCGGTGCGCGAGAACTGCGGCGTGATGTAGGTGACGTAGTCCGGCAGGCGGCGCAGGATGGTGCCGGTGACGTCGTCCACGGTCTGGCCGCGCTCGTCGCGGTCGCGCTTGATCTTCTGGATCCACTCCAGGTTGACGATCGGTGTCACTCCGATCAGCAGGTCGACATGGCGCGCGACGTTGACCTCGGAGGTAACCACGCCGCCGTGCAGCCCTTCGTAGAACAGCACGTCGGTGTCCGGCGGCAGCTTGGCCCAGGGCGTGAAGGTGCCCACCGGCTGCTCCGCTTCCTGCGCCTCCGCCTCGGTGTGCAGGTAGCTGCGCACCATGCCGGTACCGCGCGCGCCGTAATCGCGGAACAGGCGCTCCAGCTTGTCCAGCAGGTTGGCGCCGGGACCGAAGTGGCTGAAATTCTCGCCGCGGATGCGCGCCTTCTCCACCAGGGCACGCATCTGCTCGCGATCGTAGGCGTGGAAGCTGTCGCCCTGGATGTAGGCGGCTTCCAGGTTGAGGCTGTCGAAAATGCGCTTGAACACCCGCCGTGCGGTGCTGGTACCGGCGCCGGAGGAGCCGGTGACCGCGATGATGGGATGTTCGACGGACATCAGGACTTGATCCGGATGAATTCGAAGTCGGCGACTTCGTGCCCGAGGCGCAGGCCGCGCGACTCGAAACGGGTCAGCGGGCGGTCGGCCGGACGCGGGATGGCGCCGCCCCCGGCGGAGGCATTGGCGAACTGGGACGCCGCGCTCATCACTTCCAGCATGTGGCGGGCATAGTCGGCCCAGTCGGTGGCCAGCCGCAGCCGGCCGCCGGGACGCAGGGCGCGCGCCAGCCCCGCGACGAAGGCGGGCTGGATCAGGCGCCGCTTCTGGTGGCGCTTCTTCGGCCAGGGGTCAGGGAAGAAGATCACCACTTCGTCGACGGCGCCCTCGGGCAGGCGCTCGCGCAGGATCTCCACCGCGTCGGCGCAGACCACGCGCAGATTGTTCAGGCCCAGCTTGTCGGCCTGCTGCAGCACACGGCCGGCGCCCGGGCGATGCACCTCGATGCCGATGAAGTCGGTATCGGGCCGCGCCTGGGCGCTGGCCAGCAGGTGGTCGCCGCTGCCGAAGCCGATCTCCACCGCCAGCGGCGCGCGGCGGCCGAAGATCGCGGCCGGATCGAGCTGGGCGCCGGCCGGATCGATGCCGTAACGCGGCCACAACCGCTCCAGCGCTTCTTCCTGCGCTCCCGTGATGCGGCCCTCGCGGCGCACATAGCTGCGGATGTGCGGCATCGGCGCGCCCTCGGCGGGGGCGCCGGGCTCGGCGGCATCGTGGCGGGCGGCTTCGGTCATTCAGGACTCAAACGATGGTGCCGTCGAGCGGCGAGGACGCCGATGCATAGCGCCGCCGCGGCATGCGCCCGGCGCTGAAGGCCTGGCGGCCGGCGATGATGGCGTGCTTCATGGCGCTGGCCATCAGGAGCGGATCCCGGGCCTCGGCGATGGCGGTATTCATCAGCACGCCGTCGCAGCCCAGTTCCATGGCGATGGCGGCGTCCGAGGCGGTGCCGACGCCGGCATCGACGATGATCGGCACCCGGGCGTTCTCGACGATGCTGAGGATGTTGTAGCGGTTCTGCACCCCCAGGCCGGAACCGATCGGGGCCGCCAGCGGCATCACGGCGACGCAGCCGATCTGCTCCAGGCGCTTGGCGATGACCGGATCGTCGCTGGTATAGACCATCACCTCGAAGCCCTCCTTCACCAGCTGCTCGGCCGCAACCAGGGTGGCGGTCACGTCGGGGAACAGGGTCTTGGCGTCAGCCAGCACTTCCAGCTTGACCAGCCGGTGATCATCCAGCAGTTCACGTGCCAGGCGGCAGGTGCGCAGCGCCTCCTCGGCGGTGTAGCAGCCGGCGGTATTGGGCAGGATGGTGTAACGGTCCGGCGGCAGGACCTCCAGCAGGTTGGGCTCGCCCGGGTTCTGGCCAAGATTGATGCGGCGGATGGCCACGGTGACGATCTCGGCGCCGGCGGCCTCGACGGCGCGGCGGGTCTCCGCATGATCCTTATACTTGCCGGTGCCCACCAGCAGGCGTGAGGTGTAGGAACGCCCGGCGATGGTCAGGTGGTCTTGCAGCGGCTGGGTCGGTTCTGCTTTGCTCATGATGCGTGTCCTTGGTTACAGGCGGCCTGGGCGGCCGACGCCCGGAAATTGCGGCTCCGGCGCCCCGCCGCCGTCGAGTATGCTCAAAACGCGGGCAATTGCCCCGGTTCTCAGCCGCCGCCGATGGCCCGCACGATCTCGGCGCGGTCGCCGCCGTTCAGGCGCACTTCGGGCCAGCGGCTGCGCGGCACGATGTCGCCGTTCAATTCGATCGCCAGCCGCTGTCCGGCCAGTTGCAGACTCCCGATCAGTTCGGTCAGGGTGATTCCCTCGGAGACGGCGGTGGTTTCGCCGTTGACGACGATCTGTATCACGGGGTCAGGAAATAGTGGAAAGTGGGCGGCTGCGTCGGCTCATTTTACTCCAGCAGGCACCGCGTTCGCGCCGGCAGGGCCGAAGCGGGTCAAAACTGTGAAGAGCGTCTCAATTCGTGCACGGGCGGCGGCGGCACCCCCGGCGCAGCCTGTTGCGCATTTGTTACGCTTTCGAAAATTTAAATGCTGGGCCAATTAAAATAAGGGGAAAGTACCATCGGACGATTTTGGGCGGGGTGCCTGTTGCTGATCGCGGCGTCAGCGTCGGCCCAGGTGCCGCTGAAGGATTTTGCGCGTTACGACAAATTCGACGAGGTCAAAATCTCGCCGGACGGCAACTATGTGGGCCTGCGCATTCCAATTGGACACACATACGGCCTGGTGGTGCTCGAGGTTGCCACGCACAAAGCCGTCAGCAAAATCACTCTCGGCGCCGGCTGGGGCGGTGAACGCAGCGTCGCCGATTATTCCTGGGCGGGATCCAAGCGATTGATCATTTCCGTGGAGCAGCATTTCGGACCGCTGGATCAACCGGCCCTGACCGGAGAGTTGTATGGGGTCAATGCTGACGGTATCGACATCCGCTACCTCCACCCCTACCAGGGCTTTGCCCATGTTGTGCGTACCCTGCCGGACGATCCGCGGCACGTCGTCATCGCCATCGATGACTGGCATGGAAATTCGCTGACGGTGAACCACCAAACAACGGCCTGCCGGCTTGACGTGCAAAACGGGCATTGCAACGACGATGTCGTCTCACCCATCGTCGGCTACAACTCGCGTTTCCTTGCCGACCGCACGGGCTTTATCCGCTATGTGGTCGGCAGGGATATCCATGAGAAAATCCTGAGCTTCGTGCGCAGCCCGGAACATCCGGAATGGCAGGCTTTGAACTCCGGCGAAGGATCAGGCAAAAATCCGGTGCCGATCGGCATGTCCAATGACAACCAGCGGGTGTATCTGGAATCCAGGGAGGACGGCGACCATAACTGCCTGGTTCGCGAGGATCTCAGCGGCGGAGCACGAGTCAAGCTGAGCTGCGATCCTGCCGCCGATCTGGAGTACGCGCTGTACTCCTTCGACGGCGACGAACCGGTCGCCGCCGTTTTTGAGACGGGGATTCCCAGCTTCAACTACCTGGACACCAGCAACCCAGCGGGCAAGATCATCCAGAAGTTGCAGGAAGCCTTTCCCGGTCAGGTCGCCTATCCGGTATCCCATACCCAGGACGGCAGCAAGGCTGTGGTATTCGTCTACAGCGATCACGATCCGGGTGAGTTCTATATTTTCGACACCAAGACGCTGCACGCGGAGTTTCTGATCGCGGCACGCGGCTGGATCGATCCGCAGGTGATGGCTGAAAGCCGTCCCGTCAACTACCCGGCGCGGGACGGACGCACCGTCTATGGATACCTGACCCTGCCTCCGGGCAAGCCCGAAAAGAATCTGCCGCTGGTGGTTTATCCGCACGGAGGCCCGTTTTGGACCCGGGAGCACTGGGCGTGGGATCCGGAAGCGCAGGCCATGGCCAGCCGCGGCTACGCCGTGCTGCAGGTCAATTTCCGCGGCTCCGCCGGATTCGGCGAGCGCTTTTTCCAGGAGGGCCGGCAAAGCTGGGACAAGACTATGATCGATGACATCACCGACGGAACGCGCTGGGCGGTGTCACAAGGCTATGCCGATCCCCGGAGGCTGTGCATTTTCGGAGGGAGCTATGGCGGCTATGCCGCCATGATGAGCGCGGTGCGTGAGCCGGACCTGTATCGCTGCGCCATCGACTACGACGGCATCGTGGATCTGGAGAAGCAGAAGGAGGACAGCGACACCTCCGAGACCAAGCTTGGCCGCACCTACTTCGCCGAATTTGTCGGCAGCGACGCAGAACACCTGCGCGCCGCCTCCCCGATCACCTACATCGATCGGCTCAAGGCCGCGGTGATGATCGTTCACGGCAAGGACGACAAGCGTGTGCCCTACGCCCAGGCCAAGGAACTGCGAGATGCCCTGGACAAGCGCAAGCTGCCCTATGAGTGGTTGGTGAAGGATGGGGAAGCCCACGGATTCTACGAGCCCGACAATCGCACCGAATTGCTGGAAAAGCTGATCGCCTTCCTCGACAAGCATATCGGCTCCGAGGCCGTGCTCGCGCCGGCCGAAGCGGCCCAGGCCGTAGATGCTACCCTGGCGGCTGCGCCACCGGATCCGGCCGGGCCCGCTGCCACTCCCTAGCCCTGAAGCGGGAGCCGCGTCGCCGGCTAAGTGCTTGCCGGAGCCGTAGCCAACGCAGGGCTATGCGATTGACCGTGCGAGGGAAATCGACCCGGACGCAGCCGTTCACGTCGAGCGGGTTCGCAATACGCCGAATGGCTCGTAATGCACCCACCGGCCGGCATGGTTTAGACTGTCCGCCACGGTTCGCGGGTGTAGTTCAATGGTAGAACTGCAGCTTCCCAAGCTGCTAGCGTGGGTTCGATTCCCATCACCCGCTCCAAATAATAAAACCCCAGGGTGTTCCCTGGGGTTTTCTCTTTGTGGGGGTCGGATGAACACACCATGTTTCGTTTAGCGGCATACGAACAGTCCGACTCTAGAAGATCCCCTAGTTGAGCCGAAGCTCTGACGTGTCCAACTGAAATTCCTCGTGGATTCCCAGTTTTTTCATGATGGCGGGCAGGACTTGATGGATTGTTCTCATGCCGACGAGCAGTTCGTTCATATAAATGTCGGGATGTAGCCGCGATGCGTTGAATCCCAAGCTCTCGGCTTCCGCTTCATGCCCCAGCTCCGTGTTGGAGTCATAAACCAAGCTGAGAAGCTCCGCTCTCAAGGGGATACCGGCACGGAAAGCTCTGTCCTTAACGATCGTGAGCCATTCTTTATAGTCATTCTTGACCCGGTACCTGAATTCCAAGATACCCGGTGCGAACTCCTGCTCTACATCGATCTTGCATGCAGCAAGAGACATAAGACAGGGCTCAATATTGCAAGCCGGCGTATCCATCAAATTCAGTTCGTCATCCTCGACCAATTCAGCCACGTAGGCGGCGTAAAAGCCGTACACGTCGGCAATTGACTTGTAGATATTGTAGATAACGGCAGAGTAGGGATTCTGATCGATTAATTCCCCGATCTCCTCACCGAGGTCTTCTTCGCCATCGTCCTCCTCATAGTCCCTATCCAGCTCCTTGGGAAATTCCCGCGGAAGCGCGACTCCCATCTCTCTCAGAACATCAAAGGTTTCCCAGCACAAAAGTCCGAGTTCGTCCTGCAACGGATAAGTGTGGTATCCGGTATCGGCACCCTCATCTGCGAGCTCGGCAAGATAGTGCATGAGTCGTTCCCACTTGCTTGCTTGTTCGATCGATCCGGCCCAAAGGACAAACCTAGGATCTTTATCGCCAATACCTGCAATCGCTCGCAGCTTCTCCTGCATTTCCGAGGACAAATGCTCGCCTTGCTTCCATTTGCTGATTTGAGTTGGCGACACCCCGAGCTTGGCAGCCAGTTGTTTTTGTGTGCAAGACAGGGCGCTCAGCGCCAGTTGTACAAGAGCTTCGCCATCCATTTGCGACCTCCTTCGAGGTAGGGGTTCCGACGAAATTCTACTACAATTTAGTAAATAAAAAATAAATTTACTAAATTATTTCCAGCATACTCTCCTCTTGAAAAAAGGATGTAAGGAAGTAAGATTATGTGCTCATCAGGTCAGGAGGCACTTATGCTCGCCAAACTCACTTCGAAGAATCAGATCACGCTGCCGAAAGCGGCCGTATCCAGCGTGGATGTGGCGGAATATTTCGACGTAACGGTCGAAAATGGCCGCATCGTACTGACCCCGATAAAAGTCCAGAAAGCCCAGGCCGTCCGCGAGAAGCTGGCGGAGCTTGGCATTACCGAGCAGGATATTGAGGGCGCGATCGCCTGGGCCCGTCGATGATGCGGCGGATCGTCCTCGATACAAACATCGTATTGTCGGCACTGCTGTTCAGCACGGGGCGTTTGGCCTGGGTACGACACGCCTGGCAGCATCGGCAACTTCAACCGCTGGTTTGCCGGGATACGGTGCAGGAACTCATGCGCGTCCTGGCCTATCCCAAGTTCAAGCTCTCGGCAGAAGAGCAGAAGGATTTGCTTGGCGATTTCCTGCCCTATGCTGAAGTGGTCACGTTGCCAACCCCGTGGCCCCATTTGCCTGCCTGCCGCGATGAAAAGAATCAGGCATTCCTGGTTCTCGCCCACGTCGGCCACGCCGACGCGCTGGTGACCGGGGATGCGGATCTGCTTGCCTTGCGCGACCAGTTTCCACGACTGATCTGGACCGCGGACGAGCTGGCGGCACAGATGAAGACCTAGGTGTTCGACCTGCTTGGTCTCTGACGGTGCTCCCCCTTGACCCGACCCCAGGCGCTGACCACCCAGAGCTATTCCCGCCATCCCCAGCCTCGACGAACCCTGGCAATCCGACAGCAGGCGTGCATCTTTTTTGGGTCCGGTCCGGGCAATTTCCGATGCGCGCATCCGGGAATGGGGTGACAGCAAGGCTAGCTGGAAGCCAGTGTTCCTCAAAATTAGGGCAGCGGAACCGTCCAGCTGCCTGAGCTGGCGGAACTGTGGGTCCAACTGCCTTCACCCCAAACTGGACCGCCGGGTCAATCCGGCGGGCCGCCCAAGCTGAACGGAACGGCACGTTCCCGCGCCCTTTGACCCTGCCGACGCAGACACCAGCGCAAAAATAGGCTTTCTCTTCCGTGTGTAATTTAGGCTACACTGGACACAGAGAATTAGAGAGTCGGTACTCACGAATAAAAAGCCGTCGGTAGATACGGCCAGCTCCGCGGTACTGCGGAGTAGCGTGGATAGTGGAGTAGTACTCAGGGCCGGGTTCCTGAAGGTTGTCGCGGGGGCCTGGAATATCGGGACTCAATAAAAGTAGGGAAGAAGTGCCAATGCGCATTCGTCTAACTCCTATCGCGGCTGCCGTACTCGCGATGTTTGCCACCGCCGCCACCGCTCAGGACAATACCAACGTCCGCACGCAGGTGGGACTGATCTCCAACGACTACATCGCCATCCTGCCCGGCTATGCGATACCGGACAGCAAGCGCGGAACCCAGCGCAACGGGTTCACCACCTCGTTCATCTACGGCAACCAGTTCACCGACCACTTGTCGCTGGAAGGCCAGGTCCAGGGCTCGATCTTCGAGACCGGACGCGATCACGGCACCGATTTCTACCAGTGGGGCGGATCGGTCGACCTGAGCTACAGCCTGTTCGACCGGCGCAAGGCCCTGATCACGCCGTTCGTGCTGGCCGGCGTGGGCTCCGTTTACGATGATGTCTCGCCGCAAGCCAACAACGGCGCCGGCTTTCTTGGCGAAGCCGGCCTCGGCTTCGTCACCAAGTCGCTCTACGACGGCGTCAAGCTGCGCGGCGAAGCCCGTTACAACCACGATTTCATCCACGACGGCTACAACGACTACCGCGTGACCCTGGGTATCGAAATCCCCTTGGGCCGGGTCATCGAGCGCATCATCGAAGTGCCGGCGCCGCTGCCGCCGGTGATCGAGCCGGTGGTTCAGGAAGTGCCGCGCCCCTGGGTCGACAGCGACGGCGACGGCGTGGACGACGAGCACGACCTGTGCCCCAACACGCCCAAGGGCCTCAAGGTGGATGCGCATGGTTGCGTCATCCCCGGCCAGGTGATCGAGCTCAACGGCGTCACCTTCGACTTCAACAAGGCGCGTCTGACCACCAATGCCCAAACCATCCTCGACACCATCTCCCCGGCCTTCATCGGCCAGCCGTCGCTGAGGGTCGAGATTGCCGGCCACACCGACAGCATCGGCAGCGCCGCCGCCAACCTCAAGCTGTCGCAGAGGCGCGCGGAAGCGGTGCGGGAATACCTGATCGCCAAGGGCGCCAAGCCGGAGCAGTTGCAGGCCCGCGGTTATGGCAAGACCCAGCCGCTGATCAAGCCGGAAAGAACGGCGGACGACCGCGAGCGCAATCGCCGCGTCGAATTCCGTGTGCTCGACAAGTAAATCAGCTAGCAGCCTCAGGGGACACACATCATGAACAGTACGATCAAGTTTGGAATAGTGTCGCGCGGCGCCGCGGCCTTGCTGGTCACCGCCGGAATGGCGCTGGCCGGCTGTTCGGCCAATGGCGGCACCAGCGGCACATCGTCGGGTGCGTCCTCGGGCGCTTCGTCTTCGGGCACTTCATCGTCGAGCGGCAGCACCTCCTCGAGCAGCGGCACCAGTTCCTCGGGCAGTGGCAGCACCTCTTCGAGCAGCGGCAGCAGCTCCTCCGGCAGCGGCAGCAGTTCCTCGGGTAGCGGCAGCAGCTCTTCGGGCAGCGGCAGCAGTTCCTCCAGCAGCAGCTCCTCCGGCAGCGGCAGTAGCAGCAGTTCTTCGAGCAGCGGCAGCAGCTCCTCGGGCAGCGGCAGCAGCAGCGGCACCACTGGCCCGACCGTCACCATCAGCGCCAGCCCGGCCTCCGTGGATACCGGCGGCACCATCACGCTGACCTGGTCCTCGAGCGACCCCGCGGCCGTCTGCACCGCGTCGAGCACCGACAAGACCAGCACCTGGACCGGAACGCAGACCGCGTCCGGCACCATGCCGGTCACCGCCTCCTCCACCGCGGGCACTTACACCTACTCGCTGAGCTGCGTGGATGCGAGTGGCACCGGCACCGGCACCACTTCGGTCTCGGTCGGCCCGGTCCCGGCGCCCACCGTGAACCTCATCGTCACGCCTTCGACCGTGCAGCCCGGGCAGGTAGCCACCCTGGTGTGGTCGTCGACCAATGCCACCAGCTGCACCGCCAGCGGCGGCGACACCACTGACGGCTGGTCCGGTGCGGAAAAGACCTCCGGCACCTTCATTGTCACCGCGCCGACGGTTACCGGGCAGTACAGCTACATCCTGACCTGCACCGGGCCGCAGAACCTGACGGGCGCCGGCACGGCGATTCTCACCGTGTCGACCAGCGCCACCCCGACGGTCACTCTCACCGCCACGCCGACATCGGTGGCCGTGGGCGGCTCTTCCGACCTGACCTGGAGCAGCACCAACGTCCAGAACTGCACCGCCAGCAGCACCAACCCGGACGGCAGCGCAGGCACCACGTTTAGCGGCAAAGAGGGCCTGTCCAGCACCGGGACGGGCCTCACCGTCGGACCGTTTGCCACCGCCGGCGTGTACAACTACACCCTGGCCTGCGGCGGCACCGACGGCACCGCCTCGGCTTCGGCCACGGTGGTAGTGGGCACGCCGCCCTCGCCGACGGTGACCCTCACGGTCAAGCCGACCTCGATCCAGCCGGGCCAGTCGGCGACCATCACCTGGTCCTCGACCAATGCCACCTCCTGCACCGCCAGCGGCTCCTGGAGCGGTGGCGAGACCCTGACCGGCACCGCCAGCACCGGCACCCTGACCACGGCCGGAGCGTACTCCTACACCCTGACCTGTGAAGGGCCTTCGGGCAGCGCGGCGGCAAGCGGCCTGCTGACCGTGAGCGGCGCCTCGGTGGTTGACGCCTGCGGCGTCGGCCAGCCCACGACCGCCCTGCTGGCCACCAGCTACGTGGCGACTCCGGCCTCGTCCGGCCTGTGCCTGCTGTGCTCCGTCGGCCAGCCGCAGAACGTCGTCACCCCGGGCGCTTCCGGCACCCTGCTCACCAAGCCCTTCTCGGTGCTGAACACCACGGTGGATCTCCTCGGCGCCGAATCGCTGCTGGTCGGGCCTTCGCTCACCAACACGACGCCGACGGTATTCCCGGCCGGTCGCAAGGCTGGATTCATCGTCGCGGCGCCGGACGAGGTGCTGACCGCCAACCTGATCACCGGCTTCACGGTCACCACCTTCCTGGCCGGCGTGCAGCAGGACAGCGCGCAGCTGGGCGGCACGGGTTCGTCCGGGTTGCTGGGGCTGCTGAACCTCGACCTGCTGACGCTGCCGATCGGTAACGTTCCCGGCGGCTATGCCTTCCTGACCACCACCAAGCCGTTCGACTCGGTGCTGATCAGCAACGGCGGCCTGCTCTCGGTGATCGGACAGCTGGATGTATACCAGGCCTGTATCACCAATCAGTAAGCTGATCTGAGTTCAAAGCCCGGTTCGTCGCCAGACGAACCGGGCTTTCTTTTTTGATTCGCCGGATTGGGCGAGCCGGAAAGCGCCGTTCAGCCGGCGATGGCCTTGAGGCCGACTTCGATGTTGCCGCGCGTGGCATTGGAGTAAGGGCAGACCTGGTGGGCCTTCTCCACCAACTTGTCCACTTCGGCCTGGCCGATACCCTTGACGGTGACGGTAAGATCCACCTTGAGGCCGAAGCCGCCTTCGGACAGCTGGCCGATGCCCACCGCGGCTTCCACCTTGATCTCGCCCACCGGCAGCTTCATCTGCTTGGCAACGAAGTCGGTGGCGCCGCCGAAGCAGGCGGCATAACCGGCGCCGAACAGGTCTTCCGGCGTGGTGGTGCCGGGCTTGCCCGGGCCGCCCATGGCCTTGGGCACCGACAGGTCGACCGAGACGATGCCGTCCGACGACGCGGTATGGCCGTTGCGGCCGCCGATGGCGGTGGCATGGGCGGTATACAGGACTTTCAGGGACATGATGCTCCTCCGGTTTGAATGGTGTGGAGGAGACTGCGCCCACCGCCGATGATCGCGCAAGAGGCGGGTAGCGGGTAGGTTGGGGTGAGCACAGCGAACCCCAACATTGCGCAACCGGAGCCGGACACGTTGGGGTTCGCTGCGCTCACCCCAACCTACAAATTACATTCAGGCCTCGCCTGCGTCCTCGTCGCCGTCCTCGCCCGGATCGGGCAGCGCCTGGTTGCGCAGGGCGTCCGGCAGCTGCTTGGAGGCCTTTGCCCCCATCTTTTTCAGCATTTCGATTTTGCGCACCACGTTGCCCGGGCCTTCCAGGAGCTTGCCGCGGGCGTCGGCGTAGGCCTTGCCCGCCGCATTCAGCGCATTGCCCAGTTTGCTCAGGTCCTGCTCGAAGCCGACGAACTTGTCGTAAAGGCGCCCGGCTTCCTCGGCGATCTGCTGCGCATTGCGGCCCTGGCGCTCGACCTTCCACAGATTGTTGACGGTGCGCAAAGTCGGCAACAGGGTGGAGGGGCAGACCAGGCCGATGTTCTGCGTCAGCGCTTCCTCGTACAGACCCGGCGCGGAACGCACCGCGTCGATGTAGGCGGCCTCGTTGGGCACGAACATCAGCACGAAGTCGAGCGAGCGGATGCCTTCCAGCGACTCGTAGCCCTTGCCGCCGAGCTCGCGGATGTGGCTGCGCAGCGAGGCCACGTGCGCCGCCAGTGCAAGCTCGCGCGCGGCTTCGTCCACCGCCTCGCTGAAGCGCGCATAGGCGCTGAGCGAGGCCTTGGCGTCGATGATGATGTCGCGCTCGCCCGGCAGGTGCACCACCACGTCCGGCCGGTAGCGCTGGCCGGCTTCGTCGCGGGTGGCGAACTGCGTTTCGTACTCGCGGCCCTTCTCCAGGCCCGACAGTTCCAGGATCCGCTCCAGGATCAACTCGCCCCAGGCGCCCTGGGTGCGGGCCTGCCCGCGCAGCGCGCCGGCCAGGTTGTTGGCCTCGGCCGAAACCTGCTGGTTGAGCCGTGCCAGTTGCGCGATCTGCTCCTTCAGCGCCACCCGGTCGCGCGTTTCCAGCTCGTAGGACTGCTTCACCTGCGATTCGAAGCCGGCGATCTTTTCGCGCAGCGGCTTGAGGATCTGCTCGATGTTGAGCTGGTTCTGCTCGGTGAAGCGGCGCGACTTGTCTTCGAGGATCTCCTGCGAAATCTGCTTGAAGCGCAGCGTCATCTCCTCCCCGGTCTGCTGCAGCAGCTTGAGCTTGTCGGCGGCCGCCTCGCGCTCCTTGTCCAGGGTGATGCGCAGCACGGCCCCTTCCGATTGCGCCGCGGCCAGCTGGGCGCGCAATTGCTCGCCGGCACTGCGCGCTACGCTCAGCTCCTGTTCGCGGATGGCCGCCGCCTGCGCCTGCGCCGCCGCACTCGCTTCGGCGGCGGTGGCATTGGCGCGCTGGCGCTCGGTGGCCGCGCGCCCCGCCAGCCATGCGAGTAGCGCGCCAAGGACGGCGGCCAGGACGGCACACAAGACGGTGATGGGCAGCATGGCAGGAGTCATGCGCCGATTTTACGGACTTATTGCTGCTGCGTAAGCGACGGCGCAGATTCCCTCGTGCTTCAGCCTACGGTCAGCAGCTCTTCGTAGAAACCGCCGATGCCGCGCGCCCGATCAACGAAGTGGATTTCCAGAATCCAGTGGCGCTCGCGGCCCAGCGGATCGAGTCCGCGCATCGGCGTGTGGTTGCCGGCGTCGGCCCAGGCGGCAGCCTTGTCCACCGGCAGGGACTTGTGCGGAAACTCGCCGATCATATGGGCAGCAAGCTTCCCGCCGAATTCCCAGCCGGCCCGTTCCGCCAGTTGCCGCACGTAGGCGTAGAACTCGCTGCCGGTGATCTGCGAGTGTTCCTGAAAGTATTTCTTGCCCGCGGCGAAGGCGGCGGCGACGTCGTCGCGCAGCCGCAATTTGTGCGGATCGGAGCCGAGCACGTAGGTGCGGCCGAAATCCGCCTCCCAGGCTTCGAACACCGGGCCGAGGTCGATGAACAGGATGTCGTCCTCGCCCAGCATCAGGTCCGGCGGGTTTTCATCGTAGGGCGCCAGGGTGTTGGGGCCGGCGCGCACGATGCGCTTGTGCCAGTTCTGCTCGATGCCGAATTCGCGGCGTCCCAACTCGGCGATGTCGCGCGTCAGCTGCATCTCGCTGATGCCGGGGCGGATCAGGCTCTGCTCGATACGGTCGAAGAATGCGGCGGCTTTGCGCTGTGCTTCGGCTAGCGCGGCGACACGTTGGGCTTCGGAATGCATGGGAAGGTACGTCAGGCAAAGGGTCCGGGCGGAATTTAACCCGAAACGAGCCTGACGGGGCAAAACCGTACAGGGCCCTGCCAGGCCTGGCTAGGCCGCCTTCTTGCGCGCGAAGCTGAGCAGGAATTCCATCTGGTCCGCCATGATGCGGCGGTTGCTCAGGATCAGGTACTCGGCCAGATTCGGCGTGTACGGCACCGCCAGCAGCTTCATGCCGGCTTCTTCCGGGGTGCGGTCGTCCTTGCGCTGGTTGCAGTGGCGGCAGGCGGTGACGCAGTTCTCCCAAGCGCTGGAGCCGCCGCGCGAGGCCGGCACCACATGATCGCGGGTCAGCAGCGTGGGCGAGAACTGGCGGCCGCAATACATGCACAGGTTGCGGTCGCGCTGGAACAGGGTGCGGTTGGTGAGCAGCGGGGCGCCGCCGTCGAAGCGGTGCGAACGGTCGGCCACCGCGATGATCGAGCCGATGCGCAGCTCGGAAACGCGGCCGGTGCGGGCGCAGGTACCGCCGTGAATGACAAAACGCTCCTCACCCGCTTCCCAGCACACACGCTTGCGGGCGTAGAGAGTGGCGGCCGTCTGCCAGCGAATCCAGGCGACTGGCATACCGCCCTTATCCAGCTTGAGGATCGACGGAATCATCGTGGTTCTAACTCTAGCGTAAAACCTGCCTTTTGTGTTTCAAATGTGATAGTTGCAGAGAAATACGCAGGTTTAATGACAAACCGGCCCTGATTTGGGGCGCCGGAACACCGTTCGGCAGCCCGGTCTAAACTGTTATGGGGTCCCGGAACCCTTGGCGGCATCCGGCGGTCCCTGCTTCCTCCCCCATCCCCAACTATTCCGAACCTCCCATGCGTATTCTCCACACCATGCTGCGCGTCGGCGATCTCGACCGTTCCATCGGTTTCTACACCCAGGTGCTGGGCATGAAGCTGCTGTCCCGCAAGGATTATCCGGAGGGCAAGTTCACCCTGGCCTTCGTCGGCTTCGACGAGCGGGTGGACGGCACCCAGGTCGGCGATGCCGAGATCGAACTGACCCATAACTGGGGCGTCGACCATTACGAACTGGGCAACGCCTACGGCCATATCGCGCTGCAGGTGGACGATGCCTACCAGGCCTGCGCGCTGGCCAAGCAGCGCGGCGGCAAGGTCACCCGCGAAGCCGGCCCGATGAAGCACGGCACCACCGTGATCGCCTTCGTCGAGGACCCGGACGGCTACAAGATCGAGTTCATTCAGAAGAAAGTGGTTAGTGGTTAGTGACTGGTGGTTAGTAAAAGCCAAGCGGACTCGTGCTGTTACTAATCACTAACCACTGACCACTAATCACCAGGCGCACCCTCGCAAGCGACATCCGCTCCACCCCCTCGCCGCAGACCCGCAGAATCTGCCAAGATCACCCTCCATGGGGGCCCAGACAGCGACAACCGCAGCGGACGCGCCTATCGCACCACGCTGGACTCTGCGCACGGAGTCCGGCGCGGTGGAACTTGCGCTGGCCGGCGACTGGACCCTGTACAGCGGCCTCAGCGGCATCCCCGAAGCAGCGGCGGCGCAGATCGAGCTGGCGGCGGGACAAAGCCTGCGCATCGACACCAGCGGCGTGACGCACTGGGACAGCACCCTCCCCGCCTTCCTGCTGGCCCTGGCGGAGTATTGCCGCGGCCAGGGCTGGACACTGGATGCCGGGCGCCTGCCGGTGGGGCTGCGCACCGTGCTGAAGATGGCGGACGAGCTGTCGCCGCCGGCCTCCGCGCGCGCGCCGCGGCCGGCTCCGCTGCTGCGCCGGGTGGGCCAGCGCACCCTGCAATATTCGGCCAAGGCCGGCGAGACGGTGAGCCTGTTCGGCGAGGTGATCATCGCCATCGGCCAGCTGCTGCGCGGCAAGGCTACTTTTTACCGCGCCGATGCCTGGGCGGTGCTGCAGGCCTGCGGCGCCGACGCGCTGCCCATCGTCGGCCTGGTCAATCTGCTGGTGGGCGCGATCATCGCCTTCGTCGGCTCGGTGCAGCTGCTGCAGTTCGGCGCCGGCGAATTGCTGGCGGACGGCGTGGCCATCGCCACGGTGCGCGAGATGGCGGCGGTGATCACGGCGGTGGTGCTGTCCGGCCGCACCGGCGCGGCCTTCGCCGCGCAGATCGCCACCATGCAGGGCAACGAAGAGATCGACGCGCTGCGCGTGATGGGCGTGCCGGCGGTGGAATTCCTGGTGCTGCCGCGGGTGCTGGCGCTGGCGGCGATGGCGCCGCTGCTTTATCTGTACGCCTGCGCCATGGGCATGCTCGGCGGCTTCCTGGTCGGCACCGGCATGCTCGACCTGTCGCTGGCCTCCTACATGGAGCGCACCGTCAACGCGCTCAACTGGCATCACTTCATCATCGGCATTTCGAAAAGCTTGGTGTTCGGCGCCCTGGTGGCGCTGGCCGGCTGCTATTACGGCCTGCGCGCCGGGCGCAATGCGGCGGCGGTGGGCGAGGCCACCACCTCCGCCGTGGTCGCCGGCATTGTCGGCGTGATCGTGGTCGATGCCATCTTCGCGGTGTGCGCCAATGCCCTCGGGATCTAAGCCAGCGATGGATGTGATGTGCCAGGTGCAGAACCTGTGCATGTCGTTCGACCGCCGACTGATCCAGACCGGTATCACCTTCGATGTGCGGCGCGGCGAGATCTTCACCATCATGGGCGGCAGCGGCTGCGGCAAGAGCACCCTGCTGCGCCACATGATCGGCCTGCTGCAGCCGCGCATCGGCAAAATCCGCTACGGCGCGCAAGACTACTGGAGCTGCTCGCCGCAGCAGCAGGACGAGATCCGGCGGCGCTTCGGCGTGCTGTTCCAGGGCAGCGCCCTGTTCAGCGCCATGACCCTGTTCGAGAACGTGGCGCTGCCGCTGCAGCTCTATACCGAGGCCAACGCGGTGGAGACGCGCGCCCTGGTGCGCTACAAGCTGGGCCTGGTGGGGCTGCGCGGCTACGAGGAGTTCTACCCGTCCGAGATCAGCGGCGGCATGCGCAAGCGCGCCGGCCTGGCGCGCGCGCTGGCGCTGGACCCGGAGCTGCTGTTCCTCGACGAGCCTTCGGCCGGCCTCGACCCGATCAGCTCGCGCCGGCTCGACGACCTGATCCTGCAGCTGCGCGACGGCACCGGCGCCAGCATCGTGGTGGTCAGCCACGAGCTGGCCAGCCTGTTCACCATCGGCGACAACGGCATCTTCCTCGACGCCGACAGCAAGCGCCCGATCGCGCACGGCTCGCCCAAGGAGATGCTGGCGCATTGCGAACATCCGACGGTGCAGGCCTTCCTGCGCCGCGAAGCGGTGAAGGACGCCGGCACGCACGACACGGTGGTACAGAGTGAATAAAGAAAAAAACTATCTCGCGCAAAGACGCAAAGACGCTGCTAAAAGCCTCTTTAAAGAAAAAGGCGTCTTGCTTTTCCTTCGCGTCTTCGCGTCTTTGCGCGAGACGCTGTTTGCCGTTGCCGTTGGAGAGCGGTCATGAAGAAAGCCAATCCCGCGCTGATCGGCGGCTTCGTCCTCGGCGCCCTGCTGCTGGCCGCAGTGGCGGTGCTCGCCGTCGGCGGCAACCAGCTGTTCGAGCGCAAGCAGCATGCGGTGATCTACTTCAACGGCGCCGTCACCGGCCTGTCGGTCGGCGCTCCGGTGAATTTCCGCGGCGTGCGCGTCGGCCAGGTCACCGACATCAAGGTGCAGTTCGACGCCAACAACCTGTCGGCGCGCATCCCCGTCTACATCACCCTCAATCCGCGCAAGGTGCGCATGCTCGGCGACAAGAAGCTGACCGTGGCCGACGTACCGTTCGAGAAGTTCATCGAGAAGGGCATGCGCGCGCAGCTGGCGATCCAGAGCCTGGTCACCGGCCAGCTCGACATCGAGCTCGACTTCCAGCCCGACACCCCGGCGGTATTCGTCAGCGAGGATCCCGACGCCAACGAAATCCCGGCGATGCGCTCGGACTTCGACACCTTCCGCGACCAGTTGTCGCAGTTGCCGCTGCGCCAGATCAGCGACGAGCTGCGCGAAACCTTGCAGGCGGTGAAGCAGCTCGCCGTCACCGCCAATACCGAGCTGAGCACCACCGCCGGCTCCGCCCGGCAGACCGCCGACGCGCTGACCAAGGCCATCACCCAGCTGCAGGGCGACACCGCGCGCACCCTGGCCTCGGTGCAGAAGCTCAGCGACCACGTCGACGGCGCCGTCAGCACACTGTCGCCGCAGCTCAGCGACACCCTGCTGACCGCGCAGAAGGCACTGAAGGATGCCGACACCACCCTGGCCCATACCTCCGAGCTGACCGCGCCGGGCGCGCCGATGCGCGCCGACCTGGAGCAGGCGCTGCGCAACCTGGCCGTGGCCTCCGAAGCGCTGCGTAACTTCTCGGAAACCATCGACCGCAATCCGCAGGCGCTGATCACCGGAGTGCAGAAGCAATGAAAACGTTCATCCCCATGCTACGCGGAGGCGCCCGCGCCTGCCTCGCCGTACTGGCGCTGCTCGCCGGCTGCTCGGCCGGGCCGCCGCCGCGGATGATCCTGCTCAGCAACGACGTGGCGCTGCCGCCGGCGACGCAGCAGATGCAGCGCCCGGTGCTGGTGGTGCGTACCGTATCGATGCCGGAATACCTGGACCGCCGCGCCATCATCTACCGCAGCGCCGACGCCGAGCTGAAGCGCTTCCCCGACGTGGTCTGGGCCGAGCGCCCGGGTGAAAGCGTGACGCGCTGGGTGGCGCTGCAACTGGCCGCCGAGCTGCCGGGCTACGAGGTGCAGGCCTTCACCACCGACAGCGAAAAAGCGTCGGCGCTGGCCCTGAACATCGAACTGCAGAGCTTCGAGCCGGATGCCATGCCGGGAACGGCCACGGTGCTGCGCCTGCGCGGCGACTGGCACCTGTCCGGCAGCACCATGATGGACGGCCGGCTGGCAGCCGATGCGCCGATGGGCAGCATCGATGCGCCATCCACGGTGGTGGCGATGCGCGCGGCCCTGACCCAGGCCTGCGACGGCATCGCCGAACAGATCCGGCGGCTGCCGCCGCCGGCGAACCGGTAGCGGGGCGGCAGACCCCGCATCCTGCAATCGGGAAGTTCTTCAGGGCCGTCGGATGTGCTGAGCACAGCGAAGCGCATCAGTCGAGGCAGTGCCGCGGTAAACGATGCGCTTCGCTGCGCTCAGCACATCCTACTGCAGGCCACGCCACATCCTCGCGGTGACGACTTGCTCAACTCTTCCTTAATGGAAATTGATGAAGAAGTTGCCTGAATAGAAGCGCCCGTTGTCGCCACGGATTTCGGCGAAATTGCCCGCACCCAGAGGCTGGTCGATGACCTGGTCGCCGTAGATCTGGTGGGTGATGTTCTGGATGCCCACACTCAGGCCCCAGTCGCCATTGGCCTCGTCGGCGAATACCAGCCGCGGGTTGATCACCAGGGTGGATTTCTGCAACTGGCGCGGATCGTCCTCGGAATTCAGGTAGCGCTGCCCCTGGTACAGGATGTCGGTGGCGGCGCTGACACTGACGGCGTAAGGCAGATGCAGGAAGGTATAGGCCGGAGTCAGCGTGGCAGTCCATTGCGGCGCGAACGGCAGCGGCTGGCCGGTCAGGTTCTTGCCGCAGCCGCTGCGCTTGGTACCGGGCAGCTTGCCGCTGTCGGACGGACAGGTGCACTGCGCCGGCGCCGCGGTACCCACCGTGCCGCAGTCGAAATCGCCCGGGGCGGGACCATCCGGGTAGCGGACATAGCGCGCATCGGCGAAGCCGAAGGAGCTGTACAGCGACATGCCGCGAATCGGCAGCAGCCACATCAGGTCGGCCTCGAAACCCTGCGAGTGCGCCTCGGCGGCGTTGACGATGATGACGTTGGTGCCCTGGAAGGTGGACACCTGCAGGTTGCTGAAATGGGTGTGGTAGATCGAAAACGAGCCGCGGATCGGGCCATTCAGCAGCCGGTCCTTGATCTTCAAGCCGGCCTCCAGGCTGGCGGCTTTCTCCGGCTCGTACTCGATGCTGTCCGGATTCAGCGGGATGCCGTTGAAGCCGCCGCTCTTGTAGCCCTCGGCCCAGGTGAAATAGCCCTCGAGGTGCTTGCTCGGCTGGTACTTCAGTCCTGCCTTGGGCGAGAAGTCGGTTTCCGTGCGATGCAGCGCGGCAGCCCCGGCATAGTCGAAATTGGTCTGATCGGCGATGGCCTTGATGATCAGGCTGTCGGAAAAGCTGTGCGGCTGGCCCTTGCGGTTTTCCTTGGCGTAACGCAGGCCGGCGATCAGCGACCAGTGATCGACAAAATACCACTCGCCCTGACCGAAGGCGGCATAGTCCTTGGTGCGCTGGTCCAGGCCCGAGATGGCGTTTTGCGTCCCGATCAACGGCTGACCCAGGACGGTGTTGATGGTGTTGAGCAGCCCGTCGACGGCGTTGCCCAGGAGCTTGCTCACGGGGGAGCACAGTGCCACCGGAATCTTGTTTGAATCGCAGCCGGCCGCCAGCACGTAATTGAAAGTCGCGCCCAGGTCCTCGACCGAGAAGTCGTCCGAGGTCTTGAGGGTGTAGTTGTCGTAATACAGGCCGGCGACGAAGTTGGCCTCGTGGCCCAGGCCGAAGAAGTTCTGGCCGACACCGGTGACGCGCAACTCCTGCGTGAACTGCCGCTCCGGCTCGGTTTGCGCCAGGGAATCCTTGATGAAGGGCACCGGGCTGAAGTCGCCGTCGAGGTCGCGCGAGCCGATCAGGTTCTCGGCGACGCTGGTGATCGAGGTCAGCTTCAGCGACTTCATGCCGCCCGGATTGCCGAGATCGCCCTCGAAGGTGACGGAGGCGCCGCGGGTGCTGGCGTTCTGGGTGGCGTGCACATCCTCCGACAGGAAGTTGTTGACCACCGGATTGAAGCGTGGATCGTAGCTGCGGTCCAGCACCAGCATATTGGGACCGACGATGTACAACTGCTGCTTGTTGAAGTTCTGCACGTTGTAGGCGACGAAGGCGCCGACATCCATGGTCCAGCCCGCGTGCGAGTCATAGCGGAAGCGCATGCGGCCGGAGTCCTGCTGCTGGTTGCCTTCGCGGCGGTTGAGATCGGTGTTGTAGAGCACGCCGCGGTCGCCGTGCTGGAAGTTGCCGCTGAAGCGCACCGCGGCATCCGGTCCCAGCGGCAGGTTGATCACCGGGCGAAAGGCGAGGTTGCCGCTGCTGCGCATGTCCGCATCGACGCGGATCAGGCGCTCGTTGTCCGGGGCATTGGTGGTGATGTTGAGCAGGCCGGCGGTAACGTTCTTGCCGGACAGCGTACCCTGCGGGCCGCGCAACACTTCGTAACGATCCAGATCGCTGAAGAAGGCGCTGAGGTATTCGGGATAGGTGTAGACCACCCCGTCCACCATCACGCCGACGGATGGGTCCAGGCCGGGCACGTCGTTGAGGGTGCCGAAGCCGCGCACCAGCAACTGGGTGGAGGACGAGGAGACCTGCAGGTTGGTGTTGGCGGTGTAGCTGGACAGTTCCTGGAAATCGCGCGCGCCGGTACTGCGGATGTAGTCGCCGCTGACCGAGGTGACCGAGGCCGGCACCTGCTCCAGGGTCTGCCTCATCTTCTGCGCGGTCACCACCACTTCCTGCAGCTGCTGTTGCTGCTGCGACTGGCCGGCGCCGTCGTCTGCGGCCATGGCCGCGGCATTGACCGACATGCCCCCCGCCGCAAGCAAAAACCCGCACCGCACCGCTCTCCGCAGTGCGCGAAGTTCGTCGCCCATCGCCCTCCCCCGCCTGATTTTTCGATCCCGCTTTGTTTTATGTGCTGCCTGCAACGCCAGTCTGTGCCGGCCTGACCTCAACTACAAGCCCCGATTGACGCATCAATCGCAATTGGCCTGCATCTTCTTGCTCTGGTCCTGCAGCCAGGCCATCAGGCCGCTGAAGCCTTTCTTCTCGAACAGGGCGTTGTACTGGGTGGAACGCAGCGCCAGGTCGCTGACGCCGTCGGCGATGACGTTGATGACGCGGAAATTGCCATCCTTGCCGTGCAGGATGTAGTCGAAGGCGACGCTGTCGCCGCTGCCCGGCTGCAGGCGCGCATGCACCATCTGGTCGCCATTGGGTAGGGACTGGGTGTCCTGGGTGGTGAAGACCTCGCCGCCGAAGCTGTTGAAATTGCTGGCGTAGGTGACCACGGTGACTTCGCGGAATTCGGCGATCAGTTGGGTCCGCTGCGCATCGCTCAGCTCGCTCCAGTGGCGGCGCATCACCGTCTGCGCGATCAGCGGCACGTCGAAGCTGGCATCGACCACCGGCTGCAGGTGCTTGATGCGGCCGTCGCAGCCGTATTCCTTGCCGTGCTTCATGTTGTTGAGCAGCGCGGCGTGGATGGCGTTGACCACGTCCGCCGGCGTGCCGGCGGCAAATGCCGCGGGCGTGCAGAAAATCAGCCCGAAAAAAAGCGACAATAGAGGGGTTCGCAAGCGTCGCAAAGCTTTCTCCGAAAACTGGGATATTGGCTTGCGGGGGCGACAATACCACCGCCGCAACAAGCCTTTTGACTGCCGAGGCGGCTATAAGTTTACACGACTCGGAGCAGGCTTCGGCGGCTGCAGCGCAGCACAAAAAGCTTTCATTGGGCCTACAAAATCCGGCTGGAATCGACACGTCATGGCGCAAACCAAACAAACCGACACCGTTCTGACCCGCGCCCTGCTGGCCTGGGTCGGCCTGATGCAGCGGCGGGCCGCCTGGGTGCTGGCGATCGCCCTGCTGCTCGGCATCGTGGTCGGGCACTATGCCTGGACCCATCTCAGCGTCGACACCGACCCCGAAAACATGCTCTCCGCCACGCTGCCCTGGCGGCAGGCGGAGCATCGCATGGACCAGCTGTTTCCGGACCTGGACGAGGGGCTGGTGGCGGTGGTGGACGGCAGCACGTCGGAGGTGGCGGACCAGGCGCAGCGCCGGCTGGTGGACGCCCTGCGCGCGCAGCCGGACCAGTTCGTAGAAGTCTATGCCGCCGAGACCGATCCCTATTTCCGCCATAACGGCTTCCTCTACCTGGACACGCCGGCGCTGCAGAAGCTCGCGGACGGCCTCAACCAGGCGCAGCCCTTCCTCGGCGCGCTGACCCACGACCCCAGCCTGCACGGCCTGTTCACCCTGCTCGACCGTGCGGCGACCAACCCGGCCGCGGCCGATTTCGATCTGTCGCCCGCCCTCGGCAAGATGGCGGACGGCATCGATGCCGCCGTCGCCGGCCGCTTCTATGCCCTGTCCTGGCAGGACATGATGGGCACCGGCGTCAATGTCGGCGACGCCACCCGGCGCTTCATCGAGATCAAGCCGAGTTTCGACTTCGGCCAGCTGTTTCCCACCGAGCAGTCCATCGACGCCTTCCGCGCCACGGTCGGCAAACTGCAGCTGGGTCCGGCGCAGGGCGTGACGGTGCGGCTCACCGGCTCCAAGGCGCTGGAGCACGAGGAGCTGAAAATGGCCTTCAGCGGCGGCCTCAAGGCCTTCGGCGTGGGCCTGCTGATGGTGGTGGTGCTGCTCTACCTGGCGCTGCGCTCCGGCCGCCTGGTGGTGGCCGCCATCATCACCCTGCTGTTCGGCCTGCTGGTCACGGCCGGCTTCGCCGCCGTGGCGGTGGGCCATCTCAACCTGATCTCCATTGCCTTCAGCGTGCTCTACGTCGGCCTCGGCATCGACTACGCGCTATACCTGTGTATGCAGTATCGCGAGCTGCTCGGCGGCGGCCTGGAACAGCGCACGGCGCTGCCGCGCGCCGCCGCCGACGTCGGCGGCTTCATGATGGTCTGCGCCGCCACCACCTCGCTGGGCTTCTTCGCCTTCATCCCCACCCCGTTCACCGGCATCGCCGAGCTGGGCATCATCTCCGGCGCCGGCATGTTCATCAGCCTGGTGGTGAGCCTGAGCCTGCTGCCGGCCCTGATCAGCCTGTTCCCGCCCAACGCGGCGCAGGTCAAGCTGACGCCGCCGGACAGCGGCGTGCTCGGCCGCGTGCTGAACTGGCCGTACAAGTACGCGCGCGCCATCTGGATCGGCGCCGCCCTGCTCGCCGTCGGCTCGCTGCTGCTGGCGCCGAAGGCGCGCTTCGACTACGACCCGATCGACCTGCGCGATCCGAACAGCGAGTCGGTCAGCACCTTCCGCGATCTGCTGCGCGACCCCAACATCCCGACCCTGACCCTGTCGGTGCTGGCGCCTGACGCGACGCAGGCCATGGCCGAAGCGAAAAAACTGGCGGCGCTGCCGCTGGTGCGGCATGCGCTGACCCTGTTCGACCTGGTGCCGGAAGACCAGGATGCCAAGCTCGCCATCATCGGCGACCTCAACCTGACCCTGGGCCCGACCCTGATGGGCGACGGCAGCCCGCTGAAAGTGACGCCGCGCGAGGACGACTACGCCGCCATCCACCAGCTCGGCGCGGCCCTGCCCGCCTACATCGAGCAGAACAAGGACAAGCCCGCCGCCGCGGCTGCCGCGCAGAAACTGCAGACCGCGCTGCAGAAGCTGGACAGCGCCTGGCAGCAGGGCGACAGCGCCACCCATGAACAACTGCTGGGCCGCCTGCGCCAGGGCCTGTTGTCGGCCCTGCCGCCGCAGATCGAAGGCCTGCGCGATGCCCTGCAGGCCGCGCCGGTGACCGAGCAGGACCTGCCGGCGCAGATCACCCGGCGCTGGAAGAGCGCCGACGGCCAGTACCGCATCGAGATCTGGCCGAAGGAAGTGCTGGATGGTCCCGGCCCGATGGAACGCTTCGTCAGCCAGGTGCGCGGCGCCGCGCCCAACGCCACCGGCGGCGCCATCGGCTACATCGAATCCGGCCACGCCGTGGTCGGCGCTTTCCGCCAGGCCTTCGTCTACTCCTTCATCGCCATCACCATCCTGCTGCTGGTGCTGCTGCGCAGCTTCGCCGACATGCTGCTGGTGCTGATCCCGCTGTTGCTGGCCGGGCTGCTGACCGTGGCCGGCTCGGTGCTGTTCAACGTGCCGTTCAACTTCGCCAACGTCATCGCCCTGCCGCTGATACTCGGGGTGGGCGTGGACTATGGCGTGTACCTGGCGCAGCGCGGGCGGGTTGCCGCTTCCTCCCACGTCAACCTGCTGCAGACCGGCACCGCACGCGCGGTGTTGTTCGGAGCACTGATCACCACCGCCAACTTCGGCGATCTGATGCTGGCGCGGCATCCGGGCATCGTCAGCATGGGGATATTGCTGACGGTCGGCTTGAGCATGACGCTGATTTGCGCGCTGGTGTTGTTGCCGAGTTTGCTGGCGCGGCGATATGGGAAGCCGAAGGCTTGAGCTTGCCTCGAATGTCAAAAGCGTAGCGACGCCTTGCCTTTAGTCCCCTCTCCCCTTGGGGGAGAGGGCGTAGGGTGAGGGGTGGTTGCGGCGCATACGGCCAGAACTGGATCCCCGCCTGCGCGGGGATGACGCAGGTGGATGTAGGGGCTTTGCTTTTGATGTTACCGTTGCTGTGCTTTGGCTGCGGCCAGATCCTTCGCTGCGCTCAGGATGACAAGGGGAAAGGGTGGTGCTAGTCCCTCGATACGCCCGCTAGCGCGGGCACTCGGGACGAACGGAGTTCGGTGCTAGTCAGGTAAAAAGCGCCCCTCACCCCAACCCTCTCCCCACTCCGTAGGGAGAGGGAGAGAAGCATCCGCGCGCTTGCTACGCCACCGGAATTACATCACCGGCTGCTTGCTGAACCAGGCCCGGCGAATCCGCGCGCCGCAATCGGCGCTCTCCAGATAAGCGGTCGACGACATCTTCTGCCGCGCCACCATGCCGTAGGTGCTCTTGTCCGCGCCGATCCAGGGATAAAAGCCGAAGGCGCCGGGGCTGCTGAAGGCGCCGTCGCCGCTGGCGGGATCGTCCTCGATCCAGTGGTCCAGGCTGTAGTGCCAGGCCGCCTTGGCCGGGCTGTAGCTGGCATTGGGGCAGGAACCGGGCAAGGTGCACACCGGGGCATAGCCGAGATACTGCTTCATGCGCAGCTGGCCGGATACAACCTTGCGCAGGAACTGGGCGTAGGCGGAGGGCGGACCCTGCAGGCCGCCGGCAAGCTGGGGATTGGCATAGCTGAGGCCGCCGATGCCGAGGGTGCCCATCACTTCCTGGGTTAGCTGGTCGGAATTGAGGCCACCCAAGCCCAGCTCCAGCGCCAGCTTCTGGCTGCCGCCGCCGCCGTAGGAGAACTTGCCGATGTCCTGCGGCTTGACCTCGCTGTTGGAGCCGGCGCTGAAGCAGCCCTCGACCTTGCGGGTGAAGACGCACTTGAACGGATTGAAGGAGGAGTAGCCGGCCTGCATCTCCAGCGCCTGCTGCTGCTGCGGGGAGGGCTGGACGTTCTTGCCGATCTTCTCCAGGAAGTAGGCGCCGAACACCCACTTCGAGGCGGAGGCGATCTTGATGCTCGTGTTGGGGCCGTAGCTTGAACCGATGGCGCCGCTACCGAGCACACCCCTGGCGTCGCCGATCTCCCAGTAGAAATCGCCGAGATTCTTGCATGAGGGCGCCTGCTGCGCGGTCTGGCCGGCCGCGGCGATGCGGGCCGGATCGGCGCCCTGCGCGGAGGAGAGGTGCGGAGTAATCAGCGCAGCGAGTGCGAGCGCGCCGAGCAGGCGCAGGCGGCGGGGTGACGGCGTCGACATGGAATCCCTCTGCTAGCGGCGGACGGTGATTCCATTGTAGCCCGGGAAGCGCGCAGCGCTACCCGGGAGCGCGCGGCAACCCCGGGTAGCGCTACGCGCTTCCCGGGCTACGTCTCTGTCGCCGCCGCTGTTCTACAAGCGGCGGACGATTAGCGGTTGACCGCCACCTGGTCCGCCGTGCCTTCGGGCTGGCCGACGCCGCCCAGGGCCTTGTAGATCGCCACCACGTCGACGTTGACCGCGGTCTGCGCCTGGGCCACGCCGTCTTCCGCTTCAAGCTGGGTGCGCTGCGCATCGAGCAGGGTGAGGAAGTCGGCCACGCCTTCGCGGTACTGGATCTCGGCCAGTTCGGCGGCGCGGCGTGAGGCCTCGGCCTGCTCGCTCAGGCTTTTCAGCTGGGTCTGCTGCTTGCCGTAGGCGACGAAGCTGTTCTCGGTGTCTTCCAGCGCGGTCAGCACCACCTTTTCGTAGTTGACCGCGGCCTCATCGGACTGTGCCTTGCTGGCACGCAGGCGCGCCTTGACCGAGCCGAAGTCGAGCGCGGCCCAGCTCACCGTGGGCGTCACCGCCCAGGCGCGGCCGTCGTTGCTGGCGTTGGCGCTGAACAGGCGACCGACGTCGCCGGAGAGGAAGCCGACGAAGCCGGTGACGTTGACCCGCGGGAACAGATCGGCGGTGGCGACTCCCACCCGCGCGTTGGCGGCGGCGAACTGGCGCTCGGCGGCGCGCACATCAGGACGGCGCTGCAGCAGTTCGGCGGTGTCGCCGATCGGCAGGGCCTTGGCCCAGGTGCGCACTTCGACCGGCTTGAGCTCGGCGTCGAGCGCCCCGGGACGCTGGCCCAGCAGCACGGCCAGGCGGTAGGCGGATTGCTTCTCGGCCGCTTCCAGCGGCGGGATGGTGGCCTCGGTGGCCTTGAGGCGGGCGCGGGCCTGCTGCACATCCAGCTCGGTGACACGGCCGGCGTCGTAGCGCAGCTGGGTCAGCTGCTGTGTCTGGTCCTGGCTGGCCAGGTTCTGCCGCGCCACGTCGAGCCGCTTCTGCGTGCCGCGCAGCTCGAAGTAGTTGCGCGCCACTTCCGCCGCCACGGTGACCTGGGCGTCGCGCAGGTTGGCCTGCTGCGCCCCGGCATCGGCCCGCGCCGCTTCCACCGAGCGCCGCACGTGGCCGAACAGGTCCACTTCCCAGGTGGCGTCGAAACCCAGGCTGTAGCTCTCGGCGTTGATGCGCTGGGTGCCGAAGCCGGGCTCCTGCTCGTCGGTATGGGAGTAGGCGGCCTGCAGCGGCGCATGCGGGGCGTAGTCGTACTGGTTCTGCACGAACACGGCGCGCGCCTCGCGCACGCGGTCGATGGCGATGCGCAGGTCGAGATTGGCGCCGAGGGCGCGCGTCACCAGGCTGTCGAGCTCGGCGTCGTCGAACTGGTTCCACCAGGCCGCTTCCGGGTTCTGCGCCACGAACTGCGGCGACTGCGCGTTGATCAGCGCGGCCGGCGCGGTTTGCGGGGCGCGGTAATCCGGCCCCACGGCGCAGGCGGAAAGCAGCAGCGTTGCCAGTGCCGCAAGGATGGATTTGTTCATGTAATTCTCCTGCTGACTCAAGAAGCCAGGGCCTGGACGCGCAGATCTACCGTGTCTAAAGCTGGGTAGTCCGTATAGCCCTTTGGCCCCGAGGTATAGAGGGTGGCAAAGTCCACCGGCGCCAGTTCCGCGCCCTGGCGGAAACGCTCCACCAGATCGGGATTGGCGATGAAAGGCTTGCCGTAGATGATGGCGTCGGCGCTGCCGTCCTGGAGCGCGGCTTCGCCGCTGGCCTGGGTGAAGCTGCCGTTGAGCATCAGCGTGCCGCTGTAGGCGCGGCGCGCGATGCGCGTCAGCTCCTGCTCGGCCGGGTTGGCGGCGTCGTTGTGACGCAGGTCGAGGAAGGCGGCGCCGCGGCGTTGCAGCTGCTCGGCCACATGCTGCACCAGGGCGCGCGGATCGGAGTCGCTCATGTCGTTGAAGCCCACCAGCGGCGAGATGCGCAGGCCGGTGCGGCCGGCGCCGAACACGCCGATGACCGCGTCTACCACCTCGAACAGCAGGCGCGCGCGGTTCTCGACGGAGCCGCCGTACTCGCCGTCGCGGTCGTTGACGCTGTCGCGCAGGAACTGGTCGAGCAGATAGCCGTGGGCGCCGTGCACCTCGATGGCATCGAAGCCGGCATCGCGGGCGTTCTCCGCCCCGGCGCGGAACAGCTCGACCACGCCGGCCAGCTCGCCGTCGTCCAGGCGGCGCGGCACCGGGTAGTCCACTGCGCCTTGCGGGGTATGCACCTGGCCCTCGCGGTTGCGCCTGGCGGCGGAGGAGATCGGCGTCACGCCGCCGTTGAGCAGGGCATGCGTGGCCCGGCCCGGATGCCAGATCTGCAGGGCGATGAGTCCGCCCCGGGCATGCACCGCGTCGGTGATCTTCTTCCAGGCCGCGATCTGCTCCAGGCTGTAAATGCCGGGCTCGTTGACGAAGGCGCTGCCGTCCACCGCCGTCATGGTGCACTCGGTGATGATCAGGCCGGCACCGGCGCGTTGCACGTAGTACTCCTCGACCAGCTGGCCCGGCACATGGCCGGCCTCGGCGCGACAGCGCGTCAGCGGCGACATCACCACGCGGTTAGCCAGGCGCAGGTCGCCGACCTGGACGGGGGTGAACAACAATTTCTGCTTCGACACGGTTGACTCTCCAGTGACTCTATTCGTAGCCCGGGAAGCGCAAAGCGCTACCGGGGTGGCGGTGGACCTTGCAACCCGGGTAGTGCTTCCGCGCTTCCCGGGCTACAGGAACCCACTACCAGGGCAGGGTTTCGCCGAGATGGATGAAGGCGCCGCTGGGGCCGTCCTCGCCCAGCAGGGCCAGCTGCACGCTGGTCTTGGCGCCGTCGACGATCTCCATCGGCGCGGCTTCTCCGCCCATGTCGGTCTTGACGTGGCCGGGGTGGGCGGCGTTGACCTTGATCTTGCTGTCCTTCAGCTCGTAGGCGAGCTGAACGGTCCAGGCATTCACCGCCGACTTGGAGACGTTGTAGGCCGGCATCTTGAAGTCGTAGATCGACGAACCCGGTTCCTGGTGCAGGGTATTGGAGCCCAGGATGCTGGACAGGTTGACGATGCGCCCGGCGGCCGACTTCTTCAGCAGCGGCAGGAAAGCCTGCGTCGTCGCCACCAGGCCGAAGACGTTGGCGTCGAAGGTCTTGCGCCAAGTTTCCAGGGTCTGCTCCGACGGCTTCTTGTCGTAAGAATCGAGCAGCACGCCGGCGTTGTTGATCAGGATGTCGAGGCGGCCATGCTTCTTCTCCACTTCGCGCGCAGCCTCGCCGATGCTGCCGAGGTGGGTGACGTCGATGACCAGGGCTTCCACATCCAGGCCCTCGGCCTGCAGCTTGAGGGAGGCTTCTACGCCCTTGCTGCGCTCGCGGCTGCCGATGATGACGTGCACACCACTCTTGGCCAGCTGGCGCGCGGTCTCGAAGCCAATGCCCTTGTTGCCGCCGGTGATCAAGGCAATTTTTTCGCTCATTGCAATCTCCTTACTCTTTGTGATTTCAGTGTGAATGCGCCACGTGGGCCGCCGGCGTGGCGGCAGCCGCCGCCGTTTCGGGCAGCTGGGCCTTGCGGCGTCCGCCCAGGAACTTGCGCACCAGCAGGTAGAACAGCGGGGTCAGCAGCAGCCCGAAGAAGGTTACGCCCAGCATGCCGGAAAATACGGCCACGCCCATGGCATGGCGCATCTCGGCGCCGGCGCCGGTGGAGGTGACCAGCGGCACCACGCCCATGATAAAAGCCAGCGAGGTCATCAGGATCGGGCGCAAGCGCAGCTTGGCGGCGTCCAGCACCGCGCGCAACGGCTTCTCGCCGTGGGCTTCGCGGTCGCGGGCGAATTCCACGATCAGGATGGCGTTCTTGCTGGCCAGGCCGACCAGCACGATCAGTCCGATCTGGGTGAAGATGTTGTCGTCGCTGCCGGCCAGCTGCACGCCGGTGATGGCCGAGAACAACACCATCGGCATGATCAGGATCACCGCCAGCGGCAGGCCCAGGCTCTCGTACTGCGCCGCCAGCACCAGGAACACCAGCAGCACCACCAGCGGGAACACCAGCAGCGCCGTGTTGCCGGCCAGGATCTGCTGGTAGGTCAGCTCGGTCCATTCGAAGGTCATGCCGTTGGGCAGTTCCTGCCGCGCCAGCTTCTCCATTTCCGCCTGCGCCTGGCCGGTGCTGAAGCCCGGGCCGGGGCCGCCGTTGATCTCGGCGGTGGGGTAGCTGTTGTAGTGCATGACGCGATCGGGCCCGGAGGACTGCTTCACCGTGACGAAGCTGCCCAGCGGAATCATGTCGCCGGCGCCGTTGCGCGTCTTCAGGCGCACGATGTCCTCCGCCTGCAGGCGGAAGCGCGGCTCGGCCTGGGCGTTGACCTGGTAGGTGCGGCCGAACAGGTTGAAGTCGTTGACGTAGAGCGCGCCGAGGTAGATCTGCATGGTGTCGAACAGATCCTGCAAGGACACGCCCTGCGACTTGGCCTTCTCGCGGTCGACGCTGGCGTCGATCTGCGGCACGTTCACCTGGTAGCTGGAGAACAGGCCGTGCAGCATCGGATCGGCATTGCCCTTGGCGATGAGGTTCTGCGTCTGCTTGTACAGCTCCTCGAAGCCGAGGCTGCCGCGATCCTCGATCTGCATGCGGAAGCCGCCGATGGTGCCCAGGCCCATGACGGGCGGCGGCGGGAACACGGCGATAAACGCATCCTGGATCTTGCCGTACTGGCCGTTGAGTGCGCCCGCGATGGCGGCGGCCGACAGGTCCTTGCTCTTGCGCTCCTCGAACGGCTTGAGGGTGACGAAGACGATGCCGGAGTTGGGGCTGTTGGTGAAGCCGTTGATGTTGAGGCCGGGGAAGGCTACCGCGCTTTCGGCGCCGGGCTGCTTCATGGCGATGTCGCTCATGCGGCGGATCACGTCCTCGGTGCGGTCCAGGGTGGCTGCGTCCGGCAGCTGGGCGAAGGCCACCAGGTACTGCTTGTCCTGCGGCGGCACGAAGCCGGTGGGCGTGCGCTGGAAGCCCCAGCCGGTCATCACGATCAGGCCCAGGTAGACGATCAGGGCGATGCCGCCGGCGCGCAGCACCCGGCCGACGCCGCGCACATAACCCTTGGAGGCGCGGGCGAAGAAGCGGTTGAACGGACGGAACAGCCAGCCGAAGG
>Ga0302314_10000695_pt1 | contig 62561 bp, 42 predicted proteins | sample III_Palsa_N2_3_FD_200533 | JGI IMG/M metagenome (GOLD analysis project Ga0302314, IMG submission 200533) | Peat permafrost microbial communities from Stordalen Mire near Abisko, Sweden - III_Palsa_N2_3 | ecosystem: Environmental > Terrestrial > Soil > Palsa > Peat permafrost | place: Sweden...
ATCGCCTCAAACTGGCCGATGGTCATTTGCTGAATCTTGATTCTGTTAGCCATTCCGACGCCCTCTTTCCTACTGTGAGGACATCATAAAATGAACTCTAAGAAAAGTCAAGTAGAGCATAATCGCCTATGAAAACCCAAAGCCAAAACAGCCCTGAGCTAACGCATCTCTGCAAAATGATCGAACATATCCCGACGGCCACGCTGACTATTTTAGATGCGAGCGGTACGCCGCTCAGGCAGTCGTTGGTGCCGCTGCAGCTCGATGGCCAAGGTGCGTTGTGGTTCTTCGGCAATCTGCATTCCGCAAATATCGAACAGCCCTGCGACGCCAATCTGAGTTTCGTCGACACTGTAAAGCCCACCTATGTCGAGCTGTCTGGTTTGGCCGAGATTCACGTCAACCAAGTGCGTCTTGAGCGATTGTGGACGCCGTTCTCCAGGCCCTGGTTCCCCGACGGTCCGGAATCGGCCAAGCCGGCGCTGCTGAAGCTCGCACCTCAACTTCTCGAGCTGGGGCCGGTCCGGAACGGCGATCGGCCTCATTCGATCCAAAGTCCGCGCTCGCGGTGCCAGTCCTCGATCGATTGTGCGGGGTATCCGTCGAAGCGCTGGTCCGAGGACCCAAGGTCGGGCTGGACCCACGAAGCCTTCGAGCCCAGCATCATGTGAACCCGGCTGGGCGGAACGGGAAGCTCCGAATCGATGGCGGAGGCCATCGGATGCAGCAGCTCCGGCCACTCCGGTGAAAACAGCCACAATGAGGTGCCGCAGCGGCCGCAGAAGTGGCGTTCCGCCGAACTGGTGCCGGGATGGCCGTTCTCGGTGATCGGTGCATGCAGAATGCGCTTGTAGCGCTTGCCCGTCACTTTCAGGGTGCCCGCATCGGCCGACAAATTGATGGCGAAGCCGCCGCCACCGCCGGTACGCCGGCAGATGGAGCAGTAGCAGAGCTGATAGGGATAGGGGGCGTGACTGTCCACGGAAAAGCTGATGGCGCCACAGGCGCAGGATCCTTCCAGTCGCAACGGCATGGTTGTTCTCCTTGGTCGTTCGCTTATTCGATCATATCCATGCCCATTTTTTGTTGGCAATCAGCCTGTCTCAACCGCATGGTTCTTGTATCGAAGGGAATTATTCCATGTCGCGACAGTCGGACTATGAGGAATACCGGCCCGCTTACCATGTATGGGAACAGTGAACGGGGCTGAAATCCGCTACATTGCACTGCACTGCGGCCCGGATAGGGCCAACCCTGTGCCGCCCTGCGGTCACCAGCAGAGTGGTCCAAATCGCTTGCGAACGGAACTCGCATGAATAAACGCACATTCAAGCTGGAACTGCGTCCGAAGATCCCGGACAAGCTCCGGCGTCTGGAAGAACTGGCGAACAACCTGGCCTACTCATGGGACCGGGATATCCGCGGATTGTTCTGGCGGCTGGATCGGCAGCTGTGGATCGCCTGCGGCAACAACCCCAAGCTGTTTCTGCGGCAGGTGGCGCAGGAGCGGCTCGACAGTGTCGCCGAAGGCCGCGACTTCATGGAGGATTACAACCGGGCGCTGTCGTCCTTCGACTCCTACATGACGCTGGGACCGCGTCCGGAAATCGACAGGCTGCTGGACCGCGGGTCGGACCTGATCGCCTATTTCTGTGCGGAGTTCGGCCTGCACGAGTCGCTGCCGATCTACTCGGGTGGTCTCGGTATCCTGGCCGGCGATCACTGCAAGGCGGCCAGCGATGTGGGCCTGCCGTTCGTGGCGGTGGGCCTGTTGTACCGGCAGGGCTATTTCGACCAGACCATCGATGGCGCCGGGCGGCAGCAGGCGCACGCCCATGTCTCCGACTTCGGCGACCTGCCGGTGCAGCTGTGCCGAGATGGCCATGACGCGGAACTGCGCGTCGGCGTCGAAGTGGCGGATCGTACCGTGCAACTCCGCATCTGGCGCGCCTATATCGGCCATGTCCGCCTGTATCTGCTGGACAGCGATGTGGCGGAGAACGCCGAGGCGGATCGCCACATCACCCGGCAGCTCTATGGCGGCGATTCCGATACGCGCATCCAGCAGGAGATCGTGCTCGGCATCGGTGGCGTGCGGGCCTTGCGCGCCCTGGGCCATATGCCCAACGCCTTTCACATGAACGAAGGACACGCTGCGTTCATGGCCCTCGAGCGCATCCGCGAGCAGGTGGCGGGCGGCATCGATTTCGACACGGCGCTGGAACTGGTCGCCGGCGGCAATATCTTCACCACGCACACACCGGTGCCGGCAGGCCATGACCGCTTCAGTCACGACCAGATGCGCTGGTTCCTGCAAAAGCTGCTGCCCGCCCTGGGCTGCGAGGAAAGCAAGGCGCTGGCCCTGGGCTCCGGTGTAGGGGATGCGAGCGGGCAATTCAACATGACCACCCTGGCCCTGCGCGCCAGCCGCTTTCACAACGGCGTTTCGCGCATCCACGGCGGCGTGGCGAGCCGCATGGAGTGGGAGTTGTGGCCGGATCTCGCACCGGAAGAAAATCCCATCGGGTACATCACCAACGGCGTGCACCTGCACACCTTCCTAGCCCGCCCCTGGACCCAGCTGTTCCACGACAGCTTTCGCGGCTGGCGCAATGAGATTCTGGACACTGCTTATTGGTCGAGGATCGACACCATCCCTCATGAGCGCTTCGTCTCGATCCGGCAGCAGCTCAAGCGCGACCTGCTGCTCGACGTGGAGGAGCGGATGCAGCGCCAGATGCGGCGCAACGGCGTGCCCGCTGCCGTCATCGCCCGCGCCGCGGCGCAGGTTTCGATCAACGATTCCAGGACGCTGGTCATCGGGTTTGCCCGCCGCTTCGCCACCTACAAGCGCGCCACGCTGATCCTTACCGACGAAGCCCGGCTGGCGCGGATTCTCAACGATCCCGAGCGGCCCGCCATCGTCATCTTCGCCGGCAAGGCCCATCCGCGCGACGAGCCGGGCCAGGCGATCATCCGGCGGCTGTACCAGACCAGCATGAAGCCGGAATTCATCGGCCGGCTGATCGTACTGGAAGGCTACGACATGCTGCTGGCGCGCAACCTGGTGCAGGGTTGCGACGTCTGGCTCAACAATCCGGAGTACCCGCTGGAAGCCAGCGGCACCAGTGGCGAGAAGGCCGGCATCAACGGCGTGGTCAACGTTTCCGTGCTGGACGGCTGGTGGGACGAAGGCTACGACGGCAGCAACGGCTTTGCCGTCAAGCCGGTGGATCCCGCCTACTGGAGCGACCTGTCCACCGAAGCCGCCGCGCTGCATCGCGACGAAGAAGAAGCGCGCCAGCTGCTCGACATCGTCGAGCACCAGGTGGTGCCGCTGTACTACGGCACCGATGGCAAGGGTTATGCGCCGGAGTGGGTGCGGATCAGCAAGAACTCGATGAAATCCCTGATCCCGCGCTACAACTCGGCGCGCATGGTGATGGACTACCTGCGCGACGCCTATGCCCCGGCAGTGCGACAGACGCGCAAGCTCTTCGAAGCCGGCGGTGCGGCGGCTCGCGAACTGGCGGCGTGGAAGAAAGTCGTGCGCAGCCGCTGGAAAGGGGTGCGGCTGGAGCTGACGCAGGAGCCGGCACCCAAGCTGTCGCATGGGGATCGTCTGGTGCTGGAGGTAGCGGCGCGGCTCAACGATCTGGGCATCCAGGACGTGCTGGTCGAATGTGTGCTCGGCCGCGGCGAGGGCGAGGCCTTCCAGGCCGAGCAGACCCTGCCGTTCGCTCCGCAGGATGGCGTCACCGGCGAAACCGTGCGGTACCGCCTGGAACTCACGCCCCTGTCAGGCTTGCAGCAGTACCGCATCCGCATCCGGCCGGTGCATGCGGCGATGGCGCATCCGCTGGAACTGGGTCTGTGCACCTGGCTGTAATGCTCAATCGTTGAGGGTCAAGGCAGCCAGCGGCCACGCCTCCGCCAGTTGCCGGAGGTGGATGTTGCGGCCATGGACCTGCTGGCGGCCCAGCAGGTCGGTGAATACCACCGCCTGCAGATCGCGGGGGAGCATCACATGCGTGTCGCCCCAGTCCTCTGCCGTGATCGCCAGGCTGTCCGCCGAGGACAGCAGGCCTGTCGGCAGGCGCGGCGCCAGCACCAGCAGTGCGGGGCCTGCGTCCAGCGTGCGAACAAAGGCGAGCAGGTGTTGCGCCTTCGCGCCCGCGACTTCCAAGGGCAGGTAGCGCCCTTCGGCGAACAGTCTGGGCTGGCGTGCGCGATAGGCCAGCAGGCGGGCGATCAGGGTTTGCTTGATGCGCCCGTCCCGCCACTGTCGCAGCAGTTCACCGTCGGCCGGCGCGGCGGCAAAGGCGGCGGCGCGCGCGGCGAAATCCACCGGCCGGCGGTTGTCGGGGTCCACCAGACTCAGGTCCCACCATTCGCAACCCTGGTAGAGGTCCGGCACGCCGGGTGTGGTCAGACGCAGCAGGGTCTGGCTCAGGCCATTGAGCGCCCCGGCGGCGGCGATGCTCGCGACGAACGCCGACAGGTCCCGCAGGAATGCCGCCGCCAGCTGCGGGTCGAGCAGCCGGTGCAGAAAAGTGCGGCAGGCTTCCTCGTAGGCGAGATTGGGCTCCACCCAGCCCGAGCGCCGCTTGGCCTCGCGCACGGCTTTCTGCTGCCAGCCGGCCAGTCGTTGATCCAGTACGGCAAGCGCCTCGCGGTCGTTGAGGTCCAGGGCGTAAGGCCATGCGCCGACCAGCATCTGGTAGAGCATGTATTCGTCGGTGGCGTCGGGACCCCTGGTGCCTTCGATGTCCGGCTTCAGCGCATGGTTCGCCGCACTCCAGCGCGCAACGGCCTGCGCCCAGTGATCGGGGCGCTCGCTCAGTACCGCCAGCCGCGCCCGCAGGTCCTCGCCGCGCTTGTGGTCATGGGTGGCGGTGGCCAGCATGGCTGCCGGGTAGCGCTCCGTGCGTTCGATGCAGGCGGCGTGAAACTGTTCGACGCTCATGCCGAACTGGCCCGGGTCGGCGCCGACCTCGTTGCGCGATAACAGGGTTCCATGCCGGTAGAAAGCGGTGTCTTCCACCGACTTGGCGGCGACCGGTGAAGTGAGCTGCTGGAAACGCGCGATGGCGCGCAGTCGCGCCCGCTGCTCGGCCAGGCGCGTCACCGTGCGCGGTGCGACGCCGCCCAGCCAGCCGTCGACCAGGTCCAGCAGGGGCGCCTCCCCGGGGCGGCAGGTCTGCTTGGCGGCGGCGATGACCTGCCGCATGATCGCGGCGTCGGCCGCGCTGCGTCCACGCGCATCGGCATAGGTGCGATACACCGGAAAGTGCACCAGCAATTCGGCCAGCACCCGTTTCACCGCGCCCAGGGTCCAGTCCCGCGTCAGCGGATCGGTGCGGGCGATGCTGTGCAGGGCATGGGCGCAGGCATTGAAGTCGGCGGCGAGCAGTTCCTGCGGAATACGGCGGCGCGCGCGCCGCTCCTCGTCGGCGAAATTCGAGCCACTGCCGGTGTATTCGCTCCACAGCGCACGCAGGGGCGCCTCGCCTCCGGGATCGTGCAGCAGGGCGCCGACCTGGTTCATGAAGACGTAACCGGAAGTACCGTCGGTGTGCCAGTCCGCGGCCAGCAATTCCCCGGGCGCGAGGATCTTCTCGACGATGAGGTAGGGCGCGCCGCCCGGAGCCTCTGCCGGACGCTCCGCCGCCAGCTTCTTCAGGCGCCGCCGCAGCTTCTGGCAGTAGCCGCGCGGATCGGCCAGGCCGTCGACATGATCGACGCGGAAGCCGTCGATCAGCCCTTCCTGGTAAAGCCTGAACACGGTGCCGTGCACGGCCTCGAACACCGCCGTTTCCTGCACCCGCAGGCCGGCCAGGTCGATCACGTCGAAGAAGCGCCGCCAGTTGATCTCGTCGGTGGCGCTGCGCCACCAGGCCAGGCGGTAATGCTGGCGCTGCAGCAGGCGATGCAGCAGCGCGCGCCCGTCCGCCGACTGCGGCGAATGACGCTCGACGACCTCCCGTAGCGCCCGCGCGATGTCGGGTTGCTGCATCGCCTCCGCCAGGGCGCGCCGCGCCGTATCGAAACCCTGCTGCCGGTTGCCGCGCCCGCCGCGCAGGCTGTCGCGGAAGATCCGCACGAACGGCGCCAGCGTCGCGCCGCCGCTGTGCAGCAGCGCCGCGTAGTACTCCGGCGCGATCGGGAAATGATGGTCGTAGTAGGCGGCATACAGCTGCGCGCTCGCCGTATTCAGGCACAGGGTGATTTCGCCGTCGCGCAGCGCCTCGCCGTAGGGCTTGCCGAGGAAGGGCGCGAGAACGCGGCCATGCAGCGCCGGGTCGGGCACATCCCAGTCGATGTCGAAGAAGCCGGCGTAGCGGCTGTCGCGCCCCCATTGCAGCACGTCCATCCACCAGGCGTTGTCGTGGTTGCCCACAGCCATGTGGTTCGGCACGATGTCGACGATCAGGCCCATGTCGTGGCGGCGCAGCTCCGCCACCAGCCGGCGCAGGCCATCCTCACCGCCCAGTTCCGGGTTGACGCTGCCGTAGTCCACCGCGTCGTAGCCGTGCGCCGAGCCGCTGCGGGCGGTCAGGATCGGCGAGGCATACAGGTGGCTGATGCCGAGTTTGGCGAAATAGGCCACCTGCTCGCGCGCGGCATCGAAGGGAAAACCGCGGTGCAGTTGCAGCCGCGCGGTGGCGCGCGGCGGAATCAGCGAGGAGCGCATATCAGCCTTGCCGCCGCGCGGCGTGCAGGATGGCGATGCGGCGTTCCACCTGGTCCGGCCGCAGCAGGACTTCGGTATCGTGCGGCAGGCGCCGCCGCCAGTTCGGATGCTCGTCCACCGTGCCGGGCACGTTGGGCTGTTCGGCCGAGCCGATCAGGTCCTCCAGCGGCGCCAGGGCCAGCGGCGCGGGAGTGCGGCCGATGAAGGCCAGTGCGGCGTCGATCGCCGGCTGCGGCTGATCGTGCGGCGGCATCGCTTCGCCGGTCACGCCGGCATGTCCGAAGGCGCTCCACAGCGCGCGCCGGTCGCGCGCGCGCAGGCCGCGTTCGCCGGACTCGCTCGAACCGGGCGCCAGCTGATTGCGCGCGGCCAAACCGTCGATATCGTGTTCGCTCCACCAGGCCGCCACCGTCGGCAGATCGTGCGTGGTGGTGGTGGCCAGCGCATCCGCGGACCAGCGCGCCGGCTCGATGAAGTAACCATGGTCGCGTTCGAACCACAGCACCTGGATCCCGAGCACGCCGGCCCGCGCCAGGTGCTCGCGGAAGCCTTCGGGAATGGTTCCCAGGTCCTCGCCGATGATCACCGCGCGGTGGCGCCAGGATTCCAGCGCCACCAGCCGCAACAGGTCCTGCAGCGGGTACGACAGATAGGCCCCGGCGGTGGCCTCAGCGCCTTCCGGCACCAGCCACAGCCGGCTCAGTCCGAGCACATGGTCGATGCGCAGGCCGCCGGCGTGGCGCAGGCCGGCGCGCAGGGTTTCGATGAAGGGCGCATAGCCGTGCCGCTTCAGGCCGCGCGGCGAGAAGGCGGTGAGGCCCCAGTTCTGGCCGCGGCTGTTGAGCAGGTCCGGCGGCGCGCCCACGGTCAGGCCAGTGAGCACATCCTGCTGCCGGCTCCACACATGGCTGCCGCCGCTGTCGGTGCCGATGGCGAGATCGGCGATCAGGCCGATGCGCATGCCGGCATCGCGGGCCTGCGCCTGCGCGTCCGCCAGCCCGCGATGCGCCAGCCATTGCAGGAACAGGTGGTAGCCGACCTCGGCCGCCTGCTCGCGGGCGAAGCGCGCCACCTCGGCGCTGGCCGGATCGCGCAAGGCGGCGGGCCATTTGCGCCAGTGCCATTGATCCGGGTCGCGTTGCAGTGCGGCCGCGTGCAGGGCTTCGAAGGTGGCGTGTTCGCGCAATGTTGCGCCCCCGGCCTGGACGAAGCCGTGGTAGTCGAGACCCAGCATGTCGCCGGTATCGTGCAGCCACGCCGACGAGCTTTCGTAAAGGGCGCGCAGGGTGGCCAGCTTGCAGCGTGCGGCGGCCGGCCAGTCGACCAGCGGCTCCCGTTCGAGGCGGCTTTGCTCTTCACCCAGGCCAAGCCGTTGCACCACCTCGCGTACGGCGGCGGCGCCGAAGGTCCGCACCGGATCCGCATACAGCCCGTTGAGGAACAGGCGGCTCGATGGCGAATACGGGCTGTAGTGGCCGACGTCGGCGCTGAACAGGGCGTGCACCGGGCTGATCGCCAGCGCATCGGCGCCGCGCGCCGCGGCCTCGCGGCCGAGGGTGGCGAGGGCGCTGAAGTTGCCGATGCCGCCATCGCCGCTGCGTCGCAAGGAATAGAGCTGCGCCGACAGTCCCCACAGGCGTTCCGCGCCGGCGGCTTCGGCGGTGCCGTAGCAGCGTGCGGGGGCCACCGCCAGCGACAGCTGCCGCGCGCCCAGATGCAGCGTGTAGTAGCCCGGTATGGCGACGGCCGGCAGGAACGCCTGGCCGTGGCCATCCAGCTCCAGCTTCAGGTCGACGCTGCTGCCGTCTTCCGCCACCAGGCGGGCGGCCGGGCCGTGCTTGCCGCCGCCAAGAGGCAGCCGCTGCCGCATGCCGGCGTCAGCGATGAGCAGTTCCGGTGTTACATCGCCGCCGCTTTCCTGTTCCAGCTTGCGGCTGCTGGCCGCGATCTGTGCCGCATCGTTCGCCGGTAATTCGAGGGCCGCGAGGATGCGCCGCAAGGTATCCGGCGCGACCTGTTGTGCCTGGCCCCGGTAATCACGCCACTGCGTGGCCAGGCCGGCGGCGCGCGCCAGCGCTTCCAGCGCCGGGTCGCTCATGTCCGCGCATCCAGCCAGGCGCTGCAGGAATGGGCTTGCAGGATGCCCTGCGCCGCCGCGGCGCCGCAGCCATCCAGGCTTTCGAACAGCAATGTTCCCGCGGGAGCATCCGTCGTGGACGGTTCCTCGCCGAGGTTGATTCCCAACCACAGCACGGCACCGTCGCCGAGCTGCCAGCTCGCCGCGACGGCGGCGGGGCCCGCCGCCGTCGCGCCCAGGCTGCGCGCGCCGGCCAGCGCCGGCCCGATCGTCTCGTTGCGGATTTTCAGCAGGCGGCGATAGTAGGCCAGCTGTTCGCTCTGCGCGCCGGGCTGCGCGGCGGCCGGCAGGCAGGAGCGGTGGAAGGTCGACTCGGCATTGGGATCGGGAATCGCCTCGCGCTGCTTGGCGTCGGCGAAAGCCGGAAACGCCGCGAATTCCTTGCGCCGGCCTTCGCGTACGGCATCGGCCAATTCTTCGTGAAAATCGGTGAAGAACAGGAACGGCTCTTCGGCACCCCATTCCTCGCCCATGAACAGCAACGGCGTCTGTGGCGACAGCAGCTGCAGGGCAATGGCGGCGCGCAAGGCCTGCGGCTGTGTCAGCAGGCCCAGGCGTTCGCCCATGGCGCGGTTGCCGACCTGGTCGTGGTTCTGCAGGAACAGCACGAAACTGTCCGGCGCAAGATGGGCGCTGCGCGTGCCGCGCGGCCGGCCCTCATGGCTGGGAGAAGGCTCGCCCTGGTAGACGAAGCCCTCGGCCAGGCAGCGGGCCAGCTTGGCGGCCGACACCTCGGTGTAGTTGCGGTAGTAGCTTTCGCTCTCGCCGGTGAGCAGCACATGCAGCACGTTGTGCCCGTCGTCGTTCCACTGCGCATCGTACCCGGCCCGCAGCCGCGCGGCGTCGTTGTGCTCGTTCTCCAGGACCAGGTGGATGTGCCGCCCGGGCTCGGCGGCGGCACGGACGCGCATGGCCAGCTCATCCAGGAAACCGTTGTCGCCGATGGCATGCACAGCGTCCAGCCGCAGGCCGTCGAAGCGGTATTCCATCAGCCAGTAGATGGCGTTGGCGATGAAGAACTGCCGCACCTGCGGCCGCTGGAAATCGATCGATGCGCCCCAGGGCGAAGCGCGCTGCCGGTCGAAGAACTGCGGTGCATAGCTGTGCAGGAAATTGCCGTCCGGCCCGAAGTGGTTGTAGACCACGTCGAGGTAAATGCACAGGCCCAGGCCATGTGCGGTGTCGATCAGCGCCTTGAGTTCATCGGGCGTGCCGTAGGCTGCGCTCGGCGCATAGGGCAATACGCCGTCATAGCCCCAATTGCGCGTGCCGGAGAAATCCGCGATCGGCATCAGCTCCACCGCGTTCACGCCAAGGTCTTTCAGGTGCGGCAGGCGCCTGGCCACTTCGGCGAAGCTGCCGCCGTAGCAGCCGACGTGCAGTTCATAGATCACGCTGCCGGGCCAGGGCCGGCCGTTCCAGTCAGGGTGCTGCCAGGCGTAGGCGCGCGGATCGACCACCACGCTATGACCATGTACGCCGCCGGCCTGGGCGCGGGACGCCGGGTCCGGCACGCTGAGTTCCTTGCTGGCGCGGTAGCGATAGCGGCTACCCGCGCCGCAGTCCGCCGTCACATAGAACATGCCGTCTTCATCCCGCCGCATCGGCAGCGCCGCCGTGCCCTCAAGCTCCAGCCAGGCCTGCCGCAAGGCCGGCGCCCACCATGAAAAGCGTGTGCGCCCGCTCTGCAGCAACTCGGCGCCGAAAGGCAGCTGTACCGCATGGCCGAGATTCATGCTTCGCCATCTGCGGCCGCCACAGCCTCCGGCGGCGGCTGGTTCGAGGCTTCCGGCATGCGCTTTTCCGTCAGGTTGGCCAGGACCGATGCGTCCACTTCGGCGATCATGGCCACGGCGCTGAACGCCGCCACGGTGTAATGCTCATGCACCGGCGCGGGGTCCGGCCGCACCTCGCCGTCGGTGTCGACCAGAACCCGGTATTCGAGATCCGGCTCGGGCAGCTCGAATTCGTGCGGCGCATCGTCGGAATTGAACAGCAGGATGGCGATCTCCAGCTTGCCGTCCTTGCGCCGCACCGCGCGCCGCACGCCGAGCAAGCGCGCATTGGAGTTGTCCCAGTCGTCCTGCGACAGATCGGTGCCGCGCTCGTCGAACCAGATGATGTCGTTCAGGCCGGGCGCGACCGCGACCCGGCCGTGCTGGAAATTCAGGCCCTGGAACACCGGATGCTTGCGGCGGATCTCGATCAGCCGCGCGGTGAAGTCGCGCAGTGCAGCGCCGCGGGGCGCACCGGGCAGGGACCAGTCCAGCCAGGCCGTCTCGTTGTCCTGGCAGTAGACATTGTTGTTGCCCTGCTGGGTCTGGCCGAATTCGTCGCCGGCCAGCAGCATCGGCGTGCCCTGCGACAGGATCAGCGCCATCAGCAGGTTGCGTTTGCTGCGCTCGCGCAGGGTCGTGACCTGCGCATCCTCGCTTGGCCCTTCCACGCCCCAGTTGCGGCTCTCGTTGTGATCGGAGCCGTCGCGGCCGTCCTCGCCGTTGGCCATGTTGTGCTTGGCTTCGTAGCTGACCAGGTCCTGCAGGGTGAAGCCGTCGTGGGCGGTGATGAAGTTGACGCTGGCCCAGGGTTTGCGCCGGTGATGGTCGAACATCTCCGCCGAGGCCTGCAGCCGTGCCGCCAATGCGCCGCGCATGCCGGCGTCGCCTTTCCAGTACTTGCGCACATCGTCGCGGAACTTGCCGTTCCACTCCGCGAAGCCGGGTGGATGGTTGCCGATCTGGTAGCCGCCGGGGCCGATGTCCCAGGGTTCCGAGATCAGCTTCAGCGTGTTGAGCAGGGGATCCTGCATCAGCGCGTCGAAGAAGCCGCTGCCTGGGTCGAAGCCGTTCGGTTCGCGCCCCAGCGATACGCCGAGGTCGAAGCGGAAGCCGTCGATGCGGAATTCCGTCGCCCAGTAGCGCAGTGAATCCAGCACCATCTGGATCACCCGCGGATGCACCGTATTGACGGTATTGCCGGTGCCGGTATCGTTGACGTAGTGGCGCGGATCTTCCTGCAGCAGCCGGTAGTAGCTCGCATTGTCGAGGCCGCGGAACGACAGCGTCGGCCCCAGTTCGCTGCCCTCGCAGGTATGGTTGTAGACCACGTCGAGGATCGCTTCGATGCCGGCGGCATGCAGCTGTTGCACCGCCCACTTGAGCTGGCCCAGTGTGCCGTCCGAAAGATAGGCGTTGTCGGGGGCAAAGAAGCCCAGCGTGTTGTAGCCCCAGTAATTGGTCAGGCCGTTTTCCACCAGGTTGCGGTCGCGCGCGAAGGCGTGGATCGGCAGCAGCTCCACGGCCGTCACGCCGAGGCGCTTGAGGTATTCGATGCTGCGCTGGTGTCCCAATGCGCCGAAGGTGCCGCGCTCGTGCGGGGCGAAAGCCTCGTTGCGCTTGGAGTAGCCCTTAACGTGCATCTCGTAGATCACCGTGTCGGACCATGGCACGCGCGGCGCGTGGTCCTTGCCCCAGTCGAAGTGATCGTCCACCACTATCGCCTTGGGCATGTAGTCGGCGCTGTTGCGGCGGTCGAAGGTCAGATCCGCCTTGGGTGCTCCCAGGCGGTAGCCATAGAGCGCGTCATGCCAGCGGATCTCGCCGGAGAGTTGCCGCGCGTAAGGATCGAGCAGCAGCTTGTTGGAATTGAAGCGATGCCCGCTGGCCGGATCGAACGGGCCATAGGCCCGATAGCCGTATAGCGTGCCGGGACGCGCTCCCGGCAGATAGCCGTGCCATGCGCCGTCGGTGCAGTCCGGCATCGGCAGGCGCGTCTCATGCCGTCCCCCGGCATCGAACAGGCATAGTTCGATGCGCTCCGCATGCTCGGAGAAAACCGCGAAATGCGTGCCGCGTCCGTCCCAGTGCGCGCCCAGGGGATAGGGTGCCGAGGGCTGCAGACGGTCGGCTGTGGAATCTGTCATCGAAAGATCCTTCTTTCAGTACATCGCGGCGCCATCCGGCGCCGCGGGTTCAGCCTTCGGCAATCAGGAAAATCGTGGCCAGCGGCGGCAGCGTCAGCTCCAGTGAGTACGGCTGACCATGGCTCGGCGCCGGCCGCGTGCGCACCAGGCCCTGGTTGCCGACATTGCCGCCGCCGTAGACAGCGGCATCGCTGTTGAACACTTCGCGCCAGGAGCCGGTACGCGGCGCGCCGATGCGGTAGCCGTGGCGCGGCACCGGGGTGAGATTGCTCACGACGATGATCGGCGGGTCCGCTTCTCCGCCCGAGCGGTAGAAGGCGAACACGCTGTTGGCGGCGTCATCGCCCACCAGCCAGTGAAAGCCGCTGTCTCTGCAATCCGCCACGTGCAGGGCGGGCTGGGCCGCATAGAGCCGGTTCAGGTCGCGCACCACCCGCTGCACGCCGCTGTGATAGGGATCGCCGAGGGCGCCCCAATCGAGCTGCGTATCGTGATTCCACTCGCGTTCCTGCGCCAGTTCGTCGCCCATGAACAGCAGCTTCTTGCCGGGATGCGCCCACATGAAGCCGTAGTAGGCGCGCAGGTTGGCGAAGCGCTGCCAGCGGTCGCCGGGCATCTTGCCGATCAGCGAACGCTTGCCGTGCACCACCTCGTCGTGCGACAGCGGCAGCACGAAATGCTCCGAGAAGGCGTAGACCAGGCCGAATGTCAGCTCGTCATGATGATGGGCGCGATGAATCGGGTCGTGGGCGATGTAGCCGAGGGTGTCGTGCATCCAGCCCATGTTCCACTTGAAATCGAAGCCGAGGCCGCCCTCGCGGGTGGGCCGGGTGACCCCGGGCCAGGCGGTCGATTCCTCGGCGATGAGCAGGGTGCCCGGGCAGCGCTCGTGCACCACGTCGCTGAGATGGCGCAGGAAATCGATCGACTCCAGGTTCTCGCGGCCGCCGTACTTGTTGGGAATCCACTGGCCGGCCTGACGCGAGTAGTCCCGGTACAGCATGGAAGCGACGGCGTCCACGCGCAACCCGTCGACGTGGTAATGCTCCAGCCAGTGCAGGGCGCTGGCCAGCAGGAAGCCATGCACCTCGCGGCGCCCCATGTTGTAGATCAGCGTGTTCCAGTCCTGGTGAAAGCCTTCGCGCGGATCCTCGTGCTCGTACAGCGAGGTGCCGTCGAAGCGCATCAGGCCATGCGCATCGGTGGGGAAGTGCGCCGGCACCCAGTCGAGTAGTACGCCCAGTCCGGCCTGGTGGCAGCGGTCGACGAAGGCCGCGAAGGCCTTGGGGTCGCCGTATTCCGCATGCGGAGCGAACAGGCCCAGCGGCTGGTAGCCCCAGGAGCCGCCGAAGGGATGGGCGGTGATCGGCAGCAACTCAAGATGGGTGAAGCCCTGCTCGACCACGTAGGGAATCAACTGGTCCGCCAGCTCCGCCCAGGACAGTATGCGCTCGCCGTGCTCGCCGCCGCGGCGCCACGAGCCGGCATGGACCTCGTAGATCGAAATCGGCGCCTGCGCCGATTGCAGGCCGGGGCGGTGCTTCAGCCACGCGGCGTCGTTCCACTGCAACGGCGCCGGATCGGCGACGATGGAAGCCGTCCGCGGCGGCCGCTCGGATTGCAGGGCCACCGGGTCCGCTTTCTGCGGCAGCGGTCCATGCGCTCCCAGGATGTCGTACTTGTACAGCGCGCCGGGATCGAGCCGGGGAATGAACAGCTCCCAGATGCCGCCTTCCAGCCGCTTGCGCATCGGGTGGCGGCGGGCATCCCAGTTGTTGAAGCTGCCCACCACCGAAACGCGCCGCGCATTCGGCGCCCAGCAGGCGAAGCGCACGCCGCGCACGCCGTCGATGGCCATCGCCTGCGCGCCGAGGCATTGCCCCAGCTGCCGGTGATTGCCCTCGGCGATCAGGTGCAGATCCATCTCTCCCAGCAGCAGGCCGAAGCTGTAAGGGTCTTCCGTCTCCTGCACCGCGCCCGGCCAGTGGATGCGCAGCCGGTAGCCGGTGTTCGCCGGGATCAGTCCGGCGAACAGGCCCGCTGTCTGCACCGGGCTCAGGGCCCCCAGCGTGGCGCCGCTGCGCGACAGGATTTCCACCTGCTGCGCCTGCGGCAGGAAGACGCGGACGATGGTCCCCGCCGCGCCCGGATGCGGGCCGAGCAGGGCAAACGGATCGCCCACCTCGGCCCGGTCCAGAGCCTCGACGGCGGCGGGCGGCAGGAGCAATTCGTTGTGGTGACTGTCCGGCATCAGGCTTCTTCCGTTTTGGTCAGGCGCCGGGTGATTTCCGCCAGCCCGCGCAGGGGCACGATCAGCCAGGGCGGCCGGTTGGCGATTTCATAAGCCACTTCATAAGCGGCTTTTTCCAGCGTGAAAAGATCGATCAGCGCCGCTGCGGCCTCGCCCTCAGTGCCGTCATGGGCCACCGGCGCCGCCGCACCGTACTGCGCCAGGAAGGCTTCGCGCGAAGTCGCGCGGAAACGCTCGATCACCACGCGCATGCGTTCGATCGACTCCTCGCTGCGGCCCGCGACGGCCCGCGTGGTCATCGACGCCGCGTACTCGAACGAGCGCAGCATCCCGGCCACATCGCGGAACGGGCTGTGCTTGGCTCGGCGCTCTTCCAGCGGCCTGGCCGGCTCGCCCTCGAAATCGATGATGTAGGCGTCTTCCTTGGAGACCAGGATCTGCCCCAGATGCAGGTCGCCATGGGTGCGGATCAGCAGCGAGCCTAGCCCGGCCTTGGCCAGCTTGGCCGCGATCCGGTGCAGACCCTTGCGCTGCTTGATCAGATCCTGCGCCAGCAGGCGGTCTTCCTCGTTGGCCCACTGATGCTGCTTGCCGAGCAATTGCAGCGCCTCGTCGATGCGCGCCCGGGTCGAATCCGCCCAGCGTGCGCAGTCGGCGCCGGTCGCGCGCTGCGGCGTGAAGGCCGGGTCGTCCGAAGGCTGCGCCAGGACCGTGTGCATTTCGCCGATGCGCTTGCCGAGCACGCCGCTGAACTGGGCGAACTCTAAAGAGGCGTCGGTTTTCCGGGTCTCTTCGGCGCCTTCCATCGGCAGCACCGCATCCTGGATGGCGCGCTCCAGCATGTTCTGCGTCCATGACCAGGCATCGCCCTGGTTGTGCAGGAATTCCTGCACCACCATCAGCACCCGCGGCGTGCCGTCGGCGGTGACCCGCGATACCTCGCCCAGCATCGGCGCGATATTGGCGAAGCCGCGCTCGGTCAGGACGCGTCCCATCTCCGCCTCGGGATGCAGGCCCGGGCTGATACGCCGGATCAGTTTCAGGATGACGCGGTCGCCGATCGACAGCGAGCTGTTGGATTGTTCCGCCGCCAGCAGGCGCACCTCGGCGTCCTCCGCCAGGTCCAGTTGCGCCAGCTTTGAGGTGGGGCTGAAGCGCAATTCGTCGTCGTCGAGCGGGATGCGGCCGTCCTGCCGCAGCAGCTTCAGCACTTCCTGCGCAAAGGCGGGAATGGTGAAGGCGTCGGTGAGCAGTCCCACGCGCCGGCCGTGACGCAAGCGGGTCAGCGCCAGCTGGTACTGCAGGGCGCTGGCGTTCTGCTCCTCGGACAGGAAACCCAGCGGCAGCTGGAAGCTGTCCTTGCCGCGCGCGGTCTCGACCTCGATCTCCGCCAGCAGGAAGGGATTGGCCGGGTTGAGCACGGCGGCGTGGGTGATGCGCACGCCGCGCAGCTGCTCGTTCTTGACCGAGAACCAGCGCCGCTTGGGCAGGTAGGTGGGCAGGGTGTCGTCCTGCAGCAGGCTGCGCGCGGGCTCTTTCAGCAAATCTGCCATGCCGTTACGCAGAACCAGGGTGATATGGTCCGGCATCGGCTCCGGGGGCGCGGCATACCATAACGGCATCTGCGCCTCGGCGGCGATCTGGAACCAGTAGAACCCGTACGGCGGCAGGGTCAGCAGGTAGGGCAGCTTGCCGATCGGCGGGAAGGCCGAGCCGCCGACCATTTCCACCGGCACGCGACCTTCGAAACTGGCGAGGTCCAGCTCCACCGCCTGTGCCGAGCGCGACACGTTGGCCACGCACAGGATGGTCCGAACCTCCTCGTTCGGCGCGGCGTATTCGCGCAGATAGGCGAGAACGCGGCGGTTGCTTGGGTAGAGCAGCTTCAGCGTGCCGCGGCCGAAAGCCTGCTGCTGCTTGCGGATGCCGAGCATGCGCCGCATCCAGTTGAGCAGGGAGTGCGGGTCCCGCGCCTGCGCCTCGACATTGATGGCCTGGTAACCGTACAGCGGATCCATCACCGGCGGCAGCACCAGTGAAGCCGGATCGGCGCGCGAGAAGCCGCCGTTGCGGTCGAACGACCACTGCATCGGCGTGCGCACGCCGTCGCGATCGCCGAGGAAGATGTTGTCGCCCATGCCGATCTCGTCGCCGTAGTAGATCACCGGTGTGCCGGGCATCGACAGCAGCAGGGAATTGAGCAATTCCACGCGGCGGCGATCGCGCTCCATCAAGGGCGCCAGGCGGCGCCGGATGCCCAGGTTGATGCGCGCCCGGCGGTCCGATGCGTAGCGCTCCCACAGGTAGTCGCGCTCCTTGTCGGTGACCATTTCCAGCGTCAGCTCGTCATGGTTGCGCAGGAAGATCGCCCACTGGCAGTTGGCGGGAATATCCGGCGTCTGCCGCAGGATGTCGGTGATGGGGAAACGGTCTTCCTGCGCCAGCGCCATATACATGCGCGGCATCAGCGGAAAGTGGAAGGCCATGTGGCATTCGTCGCCCTGGCCGAAATACTCCTGCGTGTCCTCCGGCCATTGGTTGGCCTCGGCCAGCAGCATGCGGTCCGGGTAATGCGCGTCGATCTCGGCGCGGATGCGCTTGAGGATCAGGTGCGTTTCCGGCAGATTCTCGTTGCTGGTGCCCTCGCGCTCCACCAGGTAGGGCACGGCGTCCAGGCGCAGGCCGTCCACGCCCAGGTCCAGCCAGAAGCGCATCACCGACAGCACCGCCTTCATTACCTGCGGGTTGTCGAAGTTCAGGTCCGGCTGGTGCGAATAGAAGCGGTGCCAGTAGTAGGCGTTCGCCACCGGATCCCAGGTCCAGTTGGATTTCTCGCTGTCCACGAAGATGATGCGCGTGCCGGCATACTTGCCCTCGTTGTCCGACCACACATAGAAATTGTGGGCGTTGGAGCCGGGCTTGGCCTGGCGCGCGCGCTGGAACCAGGGGTGCTGGTCGGAGGTGTGGTTGATGACCAGTTCGGTGATGACGCGCAGCCCGCGGCTATGCGCCTCGGCGATGAACTTGCGCGCGTCGGACAGCTTGCCGTAATCCGGATGCACATCGCGGTACTCGGCGATGTCGTAGCCATCGTCGCGCCGCGGCGAGGGATAGAACGGCAGCAGCCAGATGGTGTTCACGCCCAGGCCGGCGATGTAATCCAGCTTCTGGATCAGGCCGGCGAAATCGCCGACACCGTCGCCGTTGGCGTCGTAGTACGACTTCAGGTGCAGCTGGTAGACCACCGCATCCTTGTACCAGAGCGGGTCGTTGATGAACTTGACCTTGCCGGCTTTGCCGCGCGGGCCGGTCATACGCTGGCTCCCGGATTACGGACACGCCAGACGGCGAAGGGCAGGCGGCCCGGGTCGAAGTACCAGTGTTGCAGCTTGCCGCGCCAGGTGAGGGGAGTGCCGGTCATGAGTTCTTCAACCTCCAGGATGTCGTGGTCACCGAGGCCGAATTCCCACAACGGCACTTCGAGTTGCGCTTCCTGCGCGTGGTGCGGATCCAGGCTCACCGCGACCAGGATGAAATTGTCCCCGCCCGGCCTGCCCTTGCCGTAGAACAGCACCTGCTCGTTCCGGGCGATGTGGAATTTCAGGTCCAGGTGCGTCTGCAGCGCGGGATTGTCGCGGCGGATCTGATTGAGCCGGGAAACTTCGCGGATGATGTTGCCCGGCGCCTGCCAGTCGCGCCGGCGCACCTCGTACTTCTCCGAATCCAGGTATTCCTCTTTCCCCGGCAGCGCCGCCGCTTCGCACAGCTCGAAGCCGCTGTACATGCCCCACAGCCCGGACAGCGTCGCCGCCAGCGCGGCGCGGATCAGGAAGCCGCCGCGGCCGGAGGTCTGCAGGAACCAGGGGTTGATGTCCGGCGTGTTGACGAAGAAATGCGGCCGGTAGAAATGCCGCGGCTCGCCCTGCGCCAGTTCGGTCAGATATTCGGTCAGCTCCGGCTTGGTGTTGCGCCAGGTGAAATAGGTGTAGCTCTGCGCGAAGCCGATCTTGGCCAGCCGGTACATCATCGCCGGCCGGGTGAACGCCTCCGCCAGGAAAATGACTTCCGGATGATCGGCGCGGATATCCGCGATCAGCCACTCCCAGAAAGGCAGGGGCTTGGTGTGGGGATTGTCGACCCGGAACAGCTTGACTCCTTCGCCGATCCAGCCGCGCACCACATCGCGCAGGGCCAGCCACAGCGAGGGCAGGGATCCGGCGGCGTAGAAATCGACGTTGACGATATCCTCGTAGGTCTTGGGCGGATTCTCGGCATGCCGGATCGATCCGTCCGGTCGCCAGGAGAACCACCCCGGATGCTGCATCAGCCAGGGGTGATCGGGCGAGCATTGCACCGCGAAATCCAGCGCCAGCTCCATGCCGTGTTCGGCGGCTGCCGCGCGCAGGCGGCGAAAGCCCTCGATACCGCCCAGCTGTGGATGCACCGCATCGTGCCCGCCTTCGGCGCCGCCGATCGCATAGGGGCTACCGGGATCGTGCGGGCCTGCCCGCAGGCTGTTGTTGGGGCCTTTGCGCTGCGTAGTGCCGATGGGATGGATCGGCGGCAGGTACAGCACGTCGAAGCCCATGGCCTGGATGAAGGGCAGCCGGGCGATGACGTCATCGAACGTTCCATGCGCCTGCTCGCCCTGGACCTGCGAACGCGGGAACAACTCGTACCAGGCGCCGAAGGCGGCAGCTCCGCGTTCCACTTCAATTTGCAGATCGATTTCGCAGCATGTCTGGAAGGCGCGCGGATCGACACGGCTCATCACCGCCGCGGCGGTATCGCTCAGCAGCAAACCCACCTGCAGTGATTCATCCTGATTTTCCAGGCCTGCTTCAAGGGCCTGCAAAGCCTGCAGCTCCGCACCTGCCGCGCGCCGGCGCGCATCTCCGATCAGCTTGCCGCCTTCGGCAAGCTCCTGCGTGATGGATTTGCCCGCCTTGTGCTTCTTCTCCAAAGCCCCGCGAAAGCTGCCCCACAAGTCGAGCCAGGCCTCGATTCGCAAATGGTAGCGCCCAGGCTGTGCGGGTTCGAAGTGTGTGCGCCAGCGATCATTGCCCAGCAGCCGCATCGGCAATGCCTGCAGTTCCGCTCCGGCATGGAGCACCAGTACCCGGGCCACGATCTGGTCATGGCCGTCCATGAAGATATCGGCTTCGATATCGACACGCTGGCCGATCACCGCCCGGGAAGGAAAACGTCCATGCTCGATCAGCGGTGAAGCTGCGGCGATGACGATGCGGGAAGCCGCAGTCGCTTCGCCCAAAGTGGGTCGCTCGATGCGCGCGGGCTGGCCCGCGACTGTTTCACCTTGCGGCTTGCCATTCCTTGGCGTCATGTGTTTACCGAAGTTGCGTTCGTTACACCGTCGCTAGATCTTGGCGGTGACCGGTTCATCTCCAGTAATGGACAGTAAATCCCACCCGCCGTTCGATTCCGCGTCATGCAGATCCCGCAGCATCTCCGGCGTAACCAGCGTGACGCCGCCTGGACTGACGTGGAAGCGCCGCCGATTCTGTTCCAGGTTGCCGCCGATGGTGGTGTTGTCCGGGATTACGCAGCCTTCGTCGATGATCGCCTTGCGGATATGGCAGTTGCGTCCGACGGAGACGCCGGGCAGCAGCAGGGAGTCGCTGACGGTGCTGCCCTCGTTGACACGGGCGCCCGAGAACAGGACGCTGCGCTGCACCGAGGCGCCGGATACGATGCAGCCGCCACTGATGAGGGAGTCGGAGGCTGTTCCTCGACGCTTGGGGTCGTTGAACACGAACTTTGCCGGCGGTAACTGCTCCTGGTGCGTCCAGATCGGCCAGTCCTTGTCATAAAGATTGAGTTCCGGCACCACGCCGATCAGCTCGAGATTGCCTTTCCAGTAGGAATCGACGGTACCGACATCGCGCCAGTAACCCTGCTTTTGGGGCTCATACAAATCGGTGAACGGGAAGGCGTAAACCACGTTTTCGCGAATGGCGGCGGGGATGATGTCCCTGCCGAAGTCGTGGCTGGATTCATTCACGCCGGCGTCATGGGAGAGCCAGTCGAGCAGGAAACGCGCGTCGAAAACGTAGATCCCCATGCTCGCCAGCGCGGTACCGGGCTTGCCGGGCATGCATTTGGGCTTTTCGGGCTTCTCGTCGAAGCCCACCACGCGGCTGTCCCTGTCGACTTCCATCACTCCGAAGCTGGAAGCTTCCTCGACGGGCACCTCCAGGCAGCCGACGGTTATTTTTGCGCCACACCGCGCGTGATGGGCCAGCATGGGGCCATAATCCATCTTGTAGATGTGATCTCCAGCCAGAACCAGCACCTGAGCCGGCTGATGCAATTTGATGAAGTCGATGTTTTGAAACACGGCATCCGCCGTTCCGGCATACCAGGACGCGCTTTCGGAACGCTGCTCGGCCGGCAGCAGTTCGACGAATTCACCGAATTCTCCGCGCAGGAAACCCCAGCCCATTTGCAGATGTCTGATCAGCGGATGGCTCTTGTACTGCATCAATACGCCGATGCGCCGGATATCGCTGTTGATGCAGTTCGAAAGGGTGAAATCGATGATGCGGAATTTTCCACCGAAAGGCACGGCAGGCTTGGCGCGGGTGGCGGTGAGCTGCATCAAACGCGATCCGCGACCCCCCGCCATCACCAGCGCCAGGGTGTCGCGGGTGAGCCGGCTGACAAAACGGGAGTCTCTTGCGCCGGACATCGGAACCGTCCTTGGTTTGATCCTTGTCGGGCCGGTTGCCGGGATCCATGCCAAATCCGTGGCGTGGCGTAAAACAGCGATGCAAGCGGCTCAATATCATTAAGACCATGCAATTCACGGAAGATTCAACCCGGAGTCTCACCGGCACCTCGATGAAGGTCCTGCACGTTGCGGCCGAGTGCTTTCCCTTGATCAAGACCGGGGGGTTGGCCGATGTCGTCGGTTCCCTGCCGCTTGCGCAAAGGCGCATCGGCATCGACGCCCGCGTCGCCTTGCCGGGCTACCGAGGGCTGAACGGCCGGCTTGAGTTCGCCCATACCGTGGCGGCGTTCGATTTGCAGGGCTTCGGGTTCAACGTGACCGAAGCGATGTTGAACAGCGTCGATAGCGCCGAGGAGCGCCTGCCGGTATACCTGTTCGAATGTCCGGAATTGTATGACCGCCCCGGCGATCCCTATCGGGATGCCCAGGGCAAGGAACACCCGGACAACGCACTGCGTTTCGGCTTGTTCGCCGAGGCGGTGTCGCGCTTCGCTTCCCATCGGAGCAATGGCTTTTCGCCGGCGCTGGTGCATCTGCATGACTGGCAGGCGGCGCCGGTCGCCGCGTGGCTCAGCCTGGAGTCGCAGCGGCCTTCGACGCTGCTCACCATCCACAATCTGGCCTACCAGGGCGTTTTCGATCGCGAAACATTTGAGCATCTCGGCTTGCCGCAACAATGGTGGTCGCCGCAGGCGATGGAGTTCTGGGGAAAGTGCTCGTTTCTGAAGGCAGGCATCCAGTTTGCCGACGCCATCACGACGGTCAGCCCCGGTTATTCGCGGGAAATACAGACGTCGGAATACGGCTGTGGTCTGGACGGTGATCTGCGTGCCCGCTCCGCCGACCTGAGCGGTATCCTCAACGGCATCGATATCGGGCTCTGGAATCCGCAGACCGACCCTTTCATTGCAGACCATTACACCGCGGGTGATGTGAATATCGGCAAGGTTGCGAACAAGTCCGCCCTGCAGAGGGAGCTCGGCCTGGCCATAAGCCCCAGGCCGCTGGTTGCGTTCGTTGGCCGCCTGGCTGATCAGAAGGGTGCCGACCTGATTCTGGCAGCCCGCGAGCAATTGCTGCGGCTGGATGCGCAATACGTAGTGCTGGCCAGCGGCGATCACGGCCTGGAGCAGGCTTTCGCCGGGTTTGCCAGTTCTTTGGTGGCCGATCGGGTGGCAGTACGCATGCTGCATGATGAAACGCTCGCGCACAAGATCTTCGCCGCGGCCGATCTGCTGCTCATTCCTTCGCGTTTCGAACCCTGCGGGCTGACCCAGATGTACGCCCAGCGCTACGGGACCGTGCCCGTGGTCCGCCGTACCGGCGGCCTGATCGACACGGTGGTCGATGCCGATGCCGATTCGCTGGCCGCCGCCAGCGCCACCGGCGTGCAGTTCCGCGACGCGGACGCCGGCGGATTGCTCTATGGCGTGCGGCGAGGGCTGGAGTTGATGGCCGATGTGGTTGCGCGCGACCGGTTGCGCCAGGCGGCGATGGCGTGCGACTTCTCATGGCTGCAGCCGGCTCGCGAATACGACAAGCTGTACCGCAGATTGCTGAAGTCGCGCAGCCTTGCCTAGCGGCGGAGGGGATCGACCGCTCTCCGCCGCTGCCATGCTTTGAAGACCGGGCCGTTGACCGATCAATCTGAACTTCGCGCGAAACCCCCTTGTTTCATACTCAGGGGCTTTTCAAGTACCGTTTGGGTGGGGGTGTTTTATTGGGGTATGGTTCCAAAACCGAACTGGAATGGATAATAAAAGCAATCATGTAATCTGCTTGTTCGGGGGACCTCCGCCCACCAAATGTTGCTCCGGCAATTTCAACCGCGCGTCCCGAAAGCTCGCCCTCTGGCGGGCTTTTGCGTTGGCCCTGGCGCTATTTCCTGTAGCCCTGAGAGGCCCATTGCACCGGATTTCCCGGCTTTATCCGCTACTCAGCTGAAGGAAGGTCCGCGCCGGGGTCTGCCGCCGCATCCTTGTCGTCCGTCGCGGCCAAAGGCCGCAGGTCCGTGATCAGGTGGTAGAGGAATCGCCCCGGCTCTTCCTGCATCACCATGTGAGCGGAGTTTTCGAACCAGACCAATTTCTTCGACGGTGCTTCAAGGTGCTGGTACCACTCCGCCGCAACCGCATGCGAAGTCGCATAGTCGTGCCGCCCTTCGAAAAGCAGGACCGGGCATTTGAAATGGGTCACCGGCCGGTAGTCGAGCGACTCCAGGGATTCAAGCAGATGCGTGACGGAATACATGCCCCCGTCGTCCACGGCGTCCAGATCCTTTTGGGTGTAGTCGGGGGAGAGCAGCTGTGCGTTGCTGTCGTAGCCGAAGTCGCTTCTGCCGTAGGTCAACCCGCCGTAGTAGGTGAGCCATTTGCGCTGCACTCCGATCCGGTCGAAAGTGAGTTTTCCCATGCCTCCCGGATAGGGTGCTATCGCCGCCAGCTCGCGTTCGGCCTCGGCATTGTGGTGTGAGCGTGCCTGGTCGAGCGCAAAGCGGTATCCGTCTTCCTCGTTCTGCCGCGTATAGACGAGCTGCCCCACACCGAGATAGGCGTAGAACCATTCGGGATGACGCTGGGCGAGTGCCACGCCGAGCACGCTGCCCCAGGAATGTCCCAGCAGGAAAATCCTGCGCTTGCTGTATCGTACCTGCAGGTAGAGGACCACCTGTTCCGCATCGCTGGTCATCTGCTCCAGGGTGATCGAGGCTGCAAGCGCCTTGGGGTCGTTGGCGGCGTATGTTTTTCCGGTGCCGCGCTGGTCCCACTGCACCACGGTGAAATAGTCCTCCCATGGGCTCTGGAAGGTATAGGCCACCGGCATGGTGGGGGAGCCGGGCCCGCCGTGCAGGAACAGCAGGATCGGGTTGCGGCGGTCCCTGCCGCGAACCGACAGCCATTGGGTCGATCCGTTGATCTGCACGGGCAGGAGTTCCTCGACGCCGTTCGGTGAAACGATCTTTCGCGTCGCGGCGATGATCGCGGTCACCTCGTGACGCGACATGGTGTCCGGTTGCGCCGGCGGTGACGGCTGCTGTGCCGCCTGTGGCGGGTCCGGTTGATTTGCCTGCGCGTCGCACTGGCCAGCCAACAGAAGAAAGGACAGGGCGCAGCAGTAAAGCAAGGGGCTCTTTCTCATCGTTTTTTTGCCTGGGTGAGTGGGGTGGGTTCCGCCAACCACTTGGATGGCGCGAGGGGAGTGTTTGGATTCGGTCCGGTCAGCGGCCCCGGTGTCACCTCGAACTGGCTTACCATTGGGACGGACTTTTACCGCCGCGGGGAAGCTGGGATGAAAACCAAGATCACGGGTACGACCATGCCGGTGCTGGAGATCGGCCTGGAAGCCAACGACCGCATCGTCGCCGAGCCGGGCGAGTTTTCCTGGATGACCGACGGGGTGCAGATGCGCACTACCGCGCTCACCGCCGGCGCCAAGGGTATCTGGGGCGCGCTGGGCCGCGCCTTTTCCGGCGGCGGTCTGTTCATGACCGAATACACGGCGCCCGCCGGGCGCGGCCTGATTGCCTTCGCCGCGAAAATTCCAGGGTCGATCGTGTCGGTCGAGGTTGCGGCAGGAGAGTCCTACCTGATTCACCGGCACGGCTTTCTCTGCGCCACCGAGGGCGTCAGCCTCAGCATGGGATTCCAGCGTTCGCTGGGCGCTGGCATCTTCGGCGGCGACGGCTTCGTGCTGCAGAAACTTTCGGGGCCCTGCACCGCCTGGGTGGAACTGGGCGGCGAGGTGGTGACCTATGACCTGGCGCCCGGCGAGACGCTGCAGGTGCACCCGGGCCATGTCGGCATGTTCGAGGGCAGCGTGAATTTCGATCTCACGCTGATGCGTGGGTTCACCAACGCGATCTTCGGCGGTGACGGCTTGTTCATCGCGCGCCTGACCGGGCCCGGCAAGGTCTGGCTGCAGACGCTGACGGTGCCGAACCTGGCGCATGCGCTGTCGCCTTACCTGGGCGGGGACGTCGGCCAGTCTGTCCAGAGCAGTACCGTGGGCGGCATTGCCGGCGCCGTGCTGCGAGACATGTTCGGGAACAGTCGATAGGCCCGCGGTGCCGATGCCGCGGACGGATCGGCACCGCGGGGGAAGCCTGCCGCTGGCCTGATCAATTCGCCGGCGGCGCTTTTCCTTCCGGGTCAGTCAAGCCCAGCAATTTTGCCGCATTGTCGTGAAAGATCTGCTGCTGCTCGGCCGCGGTGAATCCCAGGCGGCGAACGGCTGAAACCGCCTCGGCCGGGGTGTAAACCGGCCAGTCGGAACCGAACAGGATATGGTCGGTGCCGACCTTGCGTATGGTCCAGACCAGTTCGGGCTGGGCGGGCGAGTCGACAAAGGTCGTGGCGATCGCCGAAAGGTCGAACCAGACGTTGTCGGACATGCCCAGTTTCTTGATCACCGAGAAGGAGACGGCTTCGCGGAAATAGGTGAATCCCATGTGGGCCAGTACGATTTTTGTCTTCGGATGCTGCACCGCGAGCAGCAGGAATTTGCCCATCTCGCTGGCATCCCAGGGCTTGTAGGAATCGAACAGGACCACCAGGCCGAGATCGCCGCATTTCTCCACGACTTTGCCCACGTCGGGATCGGACACATCGAAGTTCTGCGTATTGGGGTGAAGCTTGACTTCCCTGGCGCCGAGCTTGGCCACTCGTTCCAGTTCGGCCAGCGCGGCTCCCTTGTCGGCGGGATGCACCGACACCACCGGATAGAAACGGTTTGCGGATGCGGCCGCCGCGGCGATCACTGCGTCGTTCTGCTCGCGTGTTTTTTCAGGATCGCCCTTGCGGGCAATGACGATGAGCGCGCTTTCGCCGACTCCGGCGGCGGCATCGATTTCACGCAAGGCGTCGGTGCCGATGGGTTGAGTGGGTGTGAGGCCATCGTTCTTGCCCAGGCGCAGGTGCGCGTGGGCGTCGATGATCGGCCCGGTGTATTCGTCGGCCGCGGCGAGCGCCAGCCCGGGAAATGCGAGTACTGCCGAAGCGGCCACCACGAAAGCCTTGACGCTCATTGCTCATCCCCCTGCGTTGTTTGTTGGCAGGAGTTTAGATGCTATGGACCTTGCTTTGGATGTTTCGAGTGGCGATTCCGACCCCGCCATGCGCAAGCCCCCGGCAAGCAGATGCTTGCCGGGGGCGTTTTGGGTCTGCCGCTGATGTGGCTACTGCACCAGGGCCGAGACAAAGTGCCCGTTGTTGTCGTCCGCCAGGAAATTGATCATGGCCGGCGTGGCATTGCTGCCGGTACCTGCGGCGGGGATGAAGTACGACAGGCCGAAGTAGCTGGTACTCGCGGTGCCGCAAGTGAGAGTGAAGTTTTCGCTGTAGGCGTTGTACTGCGGATCGACCAGGTTGAAAAAGCCGCTGTAGCTGCAGCTGTTCGAGTCGGTGCCGGTGAAGGCGCCGCTGGACTGGATGCTCAGGTTCAGGGTGAAGCTGCTGCTGGTATAGGTCCAGCTGCCGGCGAGTGTGGGCAGCGACGAGGACAGGTAGTAGTTGTTGTCGAAGTTGAGGGACAGGGACTGGGCGTCGCTGCCGCTGGCCGTCAGTGTCGCGCTCAACCCGGCCTGTGTCAGCGTTCCATTGAGGGAGCCTTGAATGGTGCTGCCGTTACCCGGGAACGCCAGGACGCTTGAAGAAAGGCTGTAGCCCGAGGTGTTGACCTGGTTGAAGCGGTAGTAAGTGCCGCTCTGGGCCATCATGCGGCCATCGCCATTCTCGTCGATGACGGCTACGGCCGGCGTGCTCTGCTGGGTCACCGTATCGGTGAGCGACCCTTCATAGATGCCCGATGGATCGGCGCCGGAGGGGCCGCCGCAGTAGTAACAGTGATCATGTCCGCAGCCGGCAACTGCCAGCGTCGTAACCAGGAACAAGGCCGATAATGCCGCCTTCCGTCTTTCCATGACTCGATTCCCCCAAAAAATAGTGTCCGAATGTTACAGGCGGTTCAAAGTTAAACCGGCGAAGCTGAACGCAATCTGAACCGCCGGCTCGAGGGCTGGAGCCCCGTTGCGACCGGCCCCGCAAGCCGTTCCCGGGTGCCGGGGCGGTCCTGGGCCGAGGCGCCTGCGACCGTGAATTGCGTAGCAGGGCACGGTATTAGGCTTGTTCAAAAAAAGCCGGGCGAACGAAGGCGTATCATCGGTTCAGGTGCGTCACGATACTCATCTGGAGGAATAAAACATGGATGGAAATGACGGTGGACTGACCGTGCTGAGCGCGACGGTCAAGAAGTTTCTGGCTCAGCCGAAGCAGGTGCTGATCAACGGCAAATGGCAGGCGGCGCAGTCGGGCAAGACCTTCGAGGTGTTCAATCCCGCCAACGGCGAGATCATCGGCCACGCGGCGGCCTGTGAGAAGGCCGATGTCGATCTGGCGGTGTCGGCGGCGCGCAAGGCCTTCGACACGGGGCCCTGGCGCGGCATGACGCCGTCCGAGCGCGGCCGCATCGTATGGAAGATCGGTGATCTGATTCTCAAGTACGGCGAGGATCTGGCGCAGCTGGAAGCGCTGGACAACGGCAAGCCGATCGCCGTGGCGCGCGCCGCGGATGTGTTGCTCGCCGCCGACCTGTTTCATTACATGGCCGGCTGGGCCACCAAGATCGAGGGCAGCTCGATTTCCCTGTCGGTGCCGTATACCTCGGGCGCCGAGTATCACGCCTACACGCGCAAGGAGCCGATCGGCGTGGTTGGCCAGATCATTCCGTGGAATTTCCCGCTGCTGATGGCGGCGTGGAAGCTGGGCCCGGTGCTTGCCACCGGCTGCACCGTGGTGCTCAAGCTGGCGGAAGAGACGCCGATGTCGGGCCTGCGCCTGGCCGAGATCTGCCAGGAAGCCGGCGTGCCCGACGGCGTGCTCAACGTACTCACCGGTTTCGGCGAGACCTGCGGCGCGCCGCTGGCGGCGCATCCACATGTGGACAAGATCGCCTTCACCGGCTCCACCGAAGTGGGCAAGCTGATCGTGAAAGCCGCCGCCAACGACCTGAAGAAGCTGTCGCTGGAACTCGGCGGCAAGTCGCCGAATATCATCCTCGACGACGCCGATCTGGACATCGCCATTCCCGGTGCCGCCAGTGCGATCTTCTTCAACCAGGGCCAGTGCTGCGCCGCCGGCTCGCGCCTGTTCGTGCAGGAGAAGGTCTACGACAAGGTGATGGAGGGCATCGCCAAGCTGGCCCGCGGCATCAAGGTCGGCCCGGGGCTCGATCCGAGCACGGAGATGGGACCGCTGGTCTCGCAGATCCAGTTCGACCGCGTGTCCGGCTTCCTCAAGTCGGGCGCCAGCGATGGCGCCAAGGCGTTGACCGGCGGCAAGCGCGTCGGCACCAAGGGCTTCTTCCTGGAGCCGACCATCCTGGTCGATACCACCGAGAAGATGAGCGTCTACCAGGACGAGATCTTCGGGCCGGTGGTCACCGCCACCCCGTTCAAGGAACTCGACGACGACCTCATCCGCCGCGCCAACGATACGGTGTTCGGCCTGGCCTCGGGCATCTACAGCACCAACGCCAGCAAGGTGCACCGCCTGGCGGCGCGGCTGCGCGCCGGCACCGTGTGGGTCAACTGCTACAACATCTTCGACGCGGCGCTGCCGTTCGGTGGTTACAAGCAGTCCGGCTGGGGGCGCGAGATGGGGCAGGAGGTGTTGAAGAATTATCTGGAGACGAAATCGGTCTGCGTCAGTCTGTAGAGCATTTTGGGTTTAGGTGCATACAGGTTACCCCTCTTCCTCCGGGAGAGGGGTAGGGGTGAGGGGCGCACTTTCCAGCTATGCCCCAGCCTGAAAGGGCGTCCCTCACCCGCGCCTGGCGGCGCGGCCTCTCCCAGAGGGAGAGGCGATGAGCCGCCTTTAAGCGGCTCATGATGCATGTGCCCGAACCAAATATGCTCTAAAGATACGGCGAGAACAGCCAGCACAGCGCGTCGCGAAAGCGCGCCGGAAAGCGCCGCGCACTCAGATCTTCGGGCTTCGCCGCGTGGCTGCTTGCGCGCACCTTGCTGAAGTGGGCGGCCATGCGGGTGGCCAGCGGCTCGCCGTAGTTTTCCACCATCAGCTCGAAGTTGAGACGCAGGCTGCGGCTGTCGAGATTGGCCGAGCCGAACTGCACATACCAGTCGTCGACGATCAGCAGCTTGGTGTGGGCGAAGGGCGGCGGGCGCAGGAACACGCGCACCTGGCGCCGCAGCAGGTGCCGCAGGATGTGGCGGGTGGCCCAGTCCATCCAGGGCTGGTCGCTGCGCTGCGGGATGATGATGCTGACGTCGATGCCGCGCAGGGCTGCGGATTGCAGAGCGCTCATCAGCGGCGAAGGCGGCAGGAAGTAGGGCGTCATCAGCCAGACCCGGTCGTGGGCGGTGGCGAGGGCGCCGATCAACACCATCACCAGGCGGTCGATGTCCTCGTTGGGTCCTTCGGTGATGACGCGGCTGGCATGGTGGCCGTCGCCTTCTTCAGGCCCGCATGGGGCGATCACGGCAGGCTCCGGCGCGGGCTTGCCGGCGGCGAACGACCAGTCGGCGAGGAACACCTGGTCCAGCTGCCGCGCCAGCGGTCCCTGGATGCGGAACTGCAGGTCGGTGATCCTGGGGACGCCGTCGGCGCCGGCAAGATGCCCTTGCTGGATGTTCATGCCGCCGGTGAAGGCGGTTTCATCATCCACCACCAGCAGCTTGCGGTGATTGCGCAGATTGATGTGCAGCATCGGCGGCCACAGCCGCAAGGGCAGGAACAGGGCCGGCTTGAGGCCGTGCCGGCGCAGCAGGCGGCTGCCGCGCGGCCGGTAGAGGAAGTCGGCGAGGCCGTCGAGCAGCACCCGTACGGCGACGCCGCGCTGCTGCGCCTGCTCCAGCGCCGCGGCGAAGCTCTGCCCGGCCGCGTCGTTGCGCAGGATGTAGCTGGACAGATGCACCGTGTGCCGGGCCGCGGCGATGGCGGCGAGCATGGCGGGGTAGGCCTGGTCGCCGTCGAACAGGGGATCGATGCGGTTGCCGCCGAGCAGCCGGCGTCCGGACATGGCCCAACCCAGCCGCACCAGCTCGCGCACTTCCTCCGGGTCGGCCCGCTTGATGCGCGGCGTCTGGTCGGGGCAGCGCGGCAGCGCCTGCGGCAGCTCGCTGCCGAAGACGCGCACCGCCCTGGTCTGCACCCGGTTCACGCCGAACAGGTAATAGAGGATGGCGCCGGCCAGGGGGAACAGCCAGCACACCGCGATCCAGCCCCAGGCCGCGCGCGGATCGCGCTTGTGCAGCAGGGCATGCGTCGCCGCAGTAATCGCGGCAACGGCATAAATGACGAGCAGGGTGTCCTTGACGACAGGGGTCACGGCGCTTCCTTGTGTAGAACTTATCTTATGAATCCCCTCTCCCCCACGCATGTGGGGGAGAGGGTTGGGGTGAGGGGGCGCCTTCAAGCTCGCGGAACCTTGAATTCGATGGCGTATGCCGGCTGCGCCGGCGCCCCTCACCCTGGCCCTCTCCCCGCTGCGCAGGGAGAGGGGACATTTGTGGGATGACTTCTTGCGTCATGGCGGTGGGCCGGAATCGGGCGACGCGGGAATGTTCATTTCCACGTGCACGCAGCCCGGATCGTCGGGCAGCGCATGCAGCGAGAAGCCGAGGCTGCGGGCCAGTTTGAGCATGGTGCTATTTTCCGCCAGCACTTCGCCGAACACCGCGCCGATGCCCTGCTGCCGCGCGCGCAGCAGGAACTGCTCCAGCAGGTGCCGGCCCAGGCCGAGGCCGCAATGCTGCTGGTCGACCAGCACGGCGAACTCGGCGCGCGCGGCGTCAGGATCGGCGGCCAGGGTGCCCATGCCGATGATGCGGTCGGCCTGCCGCGCCGGGGTGATCACCAGCGCCAGCTCGCGGTCGTAGTCGACCTGCGTCATGCGCGCGGCCAGGTCGTGGCTGAAGTGGCGGATATAGGCGAAGAAGCGCAAGCGCACGGTTTCCGGGTCCAGCCCCTGCAGCAGCTGGATCACCGCGGGCTCGTCGTCGGGTCGCACCGGCCGCACCGTGTAATGCGCGCCGCCGCGCACCAGCTCATGCGCCAGCGCGGCCGGATAGGGAGCCAGCGCCAGGCGCGCCCGCTCCGGCGGCACCTCGGCGTCGAGCAGCAGCTGCGTCAGGTTCTGCTGGCATTGCACCGCGCCGCGATGCGCGTGCAGGCGCAGCTTCAACTCCGCCAGCAGCGGTTGGTCCAGCGCCAGCTGGCCGATGCGCACCAGGGCCAGGGTCAGGGCTTCGATATCCCCGGCGGCGGCATCCGCATCGGCGCGCAGGCCCGCGTCCGCCAGGATGCGGTGCGCCAGCAGCGGGTCCAGCGGCATGAAGCCGTAGCCGCTGGGGGCGGCCAGGCCCGGCGTCACCAATGTCGCGCCGAGGTGTGTGCCCAGTTCGGGATGGCGCTGCACGCGCACGTCCAGCCGCAGGTCCTGGCGCGGCCGCAGCACGCGGCTGTGGATGCCATAGGCGGCGAGCGCGCGGGCGGCGTCCCGGCCGCGTAACTCCTGCTGGCCGGTTTTCTGCGCTTGCCGAAGCAGCCGTTCGGTCTCGGCGATGTCGTCCGGCGCGGCGGGGCCGCGCGGCGGAGTCTGCGTCAGCAGTTCGCGGTTGCGCGCGTATTCCCAGCGATAGCGCACCGCACGCGCGGCGGCGTCGGCCGAGGTGAAGCTGGCGAGGTTGGCCTCGGCACTGAGCTTGCGCGCCGGCAGCGCGGTTTCCAGGCCCAGCCATACGGTGAGCAGGCGTTCGTCGAAACGCGCCTTGATCAGTTCCGCCGCCACGGTTTCGTGGCTGTTGCCGGCGAGCGGGCTGCGGATGAACAGCAGCACGTCCACGGCTTTGTCGCGGAGGAATGCGCGCAGCGCGGCGATGGTGCTGTCCAGCGCCGGCTCGCCGATATCGGCGCCGCCGCCAAGGCGCCGCAGGTCGGGAACCAGCTCCCGCACCTGCGCCCATGTTGCCTCGTCCGGTTCCGCCGTCTGCAGGCCGTGGCGCATCACCGCGTCGACGCCGAGCGCGCAGATGCCCGAGCCGTTGCTGACCACCAGCACGCGCGCCTGGTGCAGCGACGGCAGGCGGTGCAGCGCAGCGAAGGCGTCGAACAGGGCCGGCAGGCTCAGGCATTCCACCATGCCGGCGCGGGCGAATGCCGCCGAGCGCACCGGGTCGGGGCCCTTGCCCTGCCAGTCGGCCAGGCGCGTCTGCAGCGCCACCACCGGCTTGGCGCGGGCGCAGGCGCGCGCCGCCGACATGAATTTGCGGGCACCGCGGATGCGTCCGACTTCCACCGCCACGGCGCGGGTGTGCGGGTCGAGGGCGGCGTAATCGAGCAGGTCGGCGATGTCGACGTCGCTTTCGCCGCCGGTCACCGCCACCCAGGAGAAGCCGAGGCGGCGGCCGGTGGCCCAGTCGATCGCGGCGGAGGCCACCGACTGCGATTGCACGATCAGCGCCAGCGAGCCGGGCAGCAGCGCCGCGGGCAGGGCGCTGGCGTGGAGCCGGTTGCGCGGGTGCAGGATGCCGGGGCTGCGCGGGCCGAGCAGGCGTGTGGTGTGGGTGCGGGCGGCCTGCAGCAGCGCCGTATCGGGCGGCGCGCTGTGCGGCCAGATCAGGGCGCGGCAGCCGCGGGCGGCAAGCTGCGCCAGCATGGCGGGATCGAGCGCCGCCGGGTCGCCGACGATGCCGAGCACGCCGGGTTCGCTGCCATCCAGTTGCTGCATCGATGGCGCCAGCAATCCTTCCGGGGCGTCATGGTGCAGGTTGTCGGCCAGTTCCCGTGCGGTGGTGCCGACGGCCGCGCCGAGCAGCACCACGCGTCTGGGCTGGAAATAGGCTTCCAGGTTGCGGATGGTCACGGAGTCATGTCGCCGCTGATGAAGGGGCGCAGGAAATGCTCGACGCTGCGCGCCAGCGCATACAGGGAATAGCCGCCTTCGAGCATCGCCACGACCCGTCCCGGGCAGCAGCTGTCCGCGATCCGCTGGATCTGCGCGGCGATCCAGGAATAGTCGTCGTAGCCCAGCCGCAGGTCGCCCAGCGGGTCCTCGGCGTGGGCATCGAAGCCGGCGGAGACCAGGATCATCTGCGGTTTCTGCTGCATCATCGCGCCGAGCCAGCGGCCGCTCACCGCGGCGCGAAATTCCGCGCTTCCGGCACCGGGCGGCAGGGCCGCGTCGATCAGGTTGTCGACCTCGGCCAAGCTCTCCCAGTAGGGATAAAGCGGCTGCTGATAGGTGGAATAGAGCTTGACCCGCGGGTCCCCGGCAAAGATCCTGGCGGTGCCGTTGCCGTAGTGCAGGTCGAAGTCGAGGATGGCGATGCGCTGCAGGCCCTGCGCCAGCGCATGCGCGGCGGCGACGGCGACATTGTTGAAGAAGCAGAAGCCCATGGCGCGGCCGCGCTCCGCATGATGCCCCGGCGGGCGCACGCAGCAGAAGGCGAGGCCGGCCTGCTCCGCCAGCACCAGGTCCACCGCCTTGATGCCGGCGCCGGCGGCATGCAGCGCGGCTTCTGCGGTATGGTCGCCCTGCGCGGTGTCCGGGTCGTGCCACAGCGGGCCATCGGAGGTGTCGGCATGCAGCACGCGCTCGATATGGGCGCGATCGTGTACCGGCAGCAACTGCTCGATGCTCGCGGCGGGGGCCTGCACCTGCTGCATGAAGTCGAGCAGGCCGCACAGGCGCAGTCGATCCTCGATCGCCTGCAGGCGCTGCGGACACTCGGGATGGCCCTCGCCGTTGCTGTGGCGCAGCGAGGACGGATGCGTGATCCAGGCGACGGGGCGGAATGGACTCACCGGTTCTCCTCGCGGTGCCGGCGGCGGGGCGCCAACTGGTCGATGCTTGTTATGTGCGGGACAGTGTAGCGCCGCCGCACCCCGCCATGTCGGATCGGGGGGATATGCCAAGCGGCTCGATCCGGGCGGGCGAAGTGATTGGGGAGCCTCCGTCTGGATCGGCGTCAAGTAAACTGCGACGGTCGCCACGGGCACGGCGTGGGGTTGTTTACGTGCGGCGATCCATCGGATAAACAGACAACAGGGAGGAGGCAAGATGACGAAGAAGCGCAAGGACGAGATTCCTCCGGCACAACCGCATCCGCATCTGCCCTATCTGCTGCCGGTGGAGGACCGGCTGGCGGCAGGCAAGGCGCTGCGCGACCGCTGTCCGCGCAAGTCCCATGCGCTGTGGAAGGCGCCGGCCAAGCGTCCCGATCCGATTGCGCTGCTGGTCGCTTCGAGCAAGGGGCGGCTGAGCAAGCTGCTGCCGCTGCGCTACGGCCGCATGATGGTTTCGCCCTTCACCTTTTATCGCGGCGCCGCCGCGGTGATGGCGAGCGATCTGGCCGGCACGCCGGTCACCGGCCTCAAGCTGCAGGCCTGCGGCGACTGCCACCTGCTGAACTTCGGCGGCTTCGCCACGCCGGAGCGCAAGCTGGTGTTCGACATCAACGATTTCGACGAGACCTCGATCTCCTACTGGGAGTGGGACGTCAAACGCCTGGCGGCGAGCTTCGTGCTGGCCGGCCGCTCCAACGGCTTCGACGACGACGACAGCCGCGAGATGGCGTGGTGGGCGGTGCGCTCTTACCGCAAGCGAATGGCGGCCTTCGCCAACATGTCGGTGCTGGAAGCCTGGTACGCGGCTATCGACCTGGAGGAGTTGATCGAGACCGGTGGGGGCGAGGAATTCGGCTATTTCGACCAGGAGAAGGTCGACCAGGCCATTTCGAAAACCGCGCACGCGCATGAGCTGGCCAAGCTGACCTATGTCAGCGGCGACCAGCCGCGCATCAGCGACGATCCGCCGCTGATCTTCCATGCCGAGGATGTGCAGAAGGATCGGCACTATCGCCAGGAAGTACAGCATGCCGTGCGCCGCTATATCGACTCGCTGCTGCCGGCGCGGCGGCTGTTGCTGGATCGCTATCGCATCGTCGACGTGGCGATGAAGGTGGTGGGCGTGGGCAGCGTCGGCACCGAATGCGGCGTGATCCTGCTGATGTCGGGCAACGGCGATTCGCTGTTCCTGCAATACAAGCAGGCGATGAGTTCGGTGCTGGAGCCCTACACCGGCATCAGCCTCTACCCCAATCACGGCCAGCGCGTGGTGATCGGGCAGCAGATCATGCAGACCGCCAGCGATCTGTTCCTGGGCTGGACCCAGGGTGACGATGGCCGCTGCTTCTACATCCGGCAGCTGCGCGACGTGAAGGTGAAACCGGTAATCGACGGTATGCGGCCGGTGAACATGCGCAACTACGCCAAGGCCTGCGGCTGGGCGCTGGCGCGCGCGCACGCGCGCTCGGCCGATGCGGTGACGCTGTCCGGCTATCTTGGCTCGGGCGATGCCTTCGAGGATGCGCTGGTGGAGTTCGCCAGCCACTACGCCGACCAGTCCGAGCGCGATCACGCCCTGCTGCGGCGGGCGATCCGTGCCGGGCGTATCGAGGCGCTGTCGGAGACGGTCTGAAAGGGAACTGAAAGCCCGCAGCGGCGGGTGGGCGCGATTTTTGCGTTAGCCCCTTTCCAGACACTCCACTCTGGGAGGGCGGACGATGCAAGTCCTGTCCAAAATCACCACCGCACAATTTCAGCCCGACGACGACCCTGCGCTGCAGCCCGTTGACGGTTTGATGCGCTCCGAACTGGTGCGCCGCCTGTTCGAGGAGCACAACCGCGCCCTGATCCGCTTTCTGGTCGCCAAGCTCAGCTCCGAGGCCGAGGCGCAGGAGGTGGCGCAGGAGGCTTATGTGCGCCTGCTGCGCCTGGAAGATGCCTCGGCAATGAGCTTTCTCCGGGCCCATCTGTTTTCCATCGCCGCCAACCTGGCGGTGGATCGCCTGCGTCACCGCCAGGTGCGGGAGCGCAATGCGCCGCAGGACATGTTCGAGGATCTGCTGACGCGGCCGGGGCCGGACCGCGAGGTTTTGGGGCAGCAGGAACTGGAAGTGGTCAAGGCCGCACTGAAAAAACTTCCGGAAAAGTGCCGTCGCGCGTTCCTGTTACATGTATTCGAGGGACATAGCGTGCGCGAGATCGCCGAAACCATGCAATTGACCGATCGCATGATTCGCCATTATGTGGCGCGGGCGCTCACGGTTTGCCGCGAATGCCTGGACGAAACCAAGAGCCTGTAACACCATGAATCGCACCTGCGACGGCAATCAATTTGGGGCAGCACAACGCGGAAGGGGCGCGGCATGGTGATGCCATGCGCGCACCGGCCGGTCCTGCAATCCCCGAAAACGACCACGCCGCACAGGATTGCGCACAACCTCGCGCCGCAATGCGCCGTCAGCCCCGGCCGTGGCAATGCAGTGGCCGAAAGCGGCGCCGTTCGTCGCGCGATTTTGCATCGCAACGCGGGTGCGATTCATGGCGCTACAGACTCTATGGGATAATGCTCGCTGGAGGAGCGACGCATGACCCTGGGGGACACATTCAAGCCGACGCAACTGGAGCAGGCGAGCCTGTGGTGGGTACGCCTGCGCGAGGATGACGTTGCGCCGGAGGAGATCAGCCGCTGGCTCGACTGGTGCCAGAGCGATCCCGCCCATCTGCAGGCCTTCGAGAAGGTCGAAAGCCTGGGCGGGCGTCTTGCCGCGCTCGATGCGGCGACGCGCGCCGACATGGTGCACGAACTGCTGGGCGAGCCCCAGGCGAAGCGCAAGCCGCTCTCGCGTACGCGCCGCTACCTGCCCGCGGCCGCCGGCATGGCCCTGGCGGCGGGCATCGCCGCGGTGGTGATGATGGGCGGCGGCGCCCTGCCGCACCCGGTGAAGGCGATGCCGGCGGTGTTGGAATCGGTCTCCTACGTCACCCGCAAGGCGCAAAGCCAGGATGTGAGCCTGGTCGATGGCTCGCGCGTCGCCATCGGCGCCGACTCCGCCCTGGCGGTGAACTACACCGCGGCCAGCCGCAATCTTCAGCTGAGCAGTGGGGAAGCCTTTTTCGAGGTGCAGCACAACCCGGACCGGCCGTTCGTGGTGCAGGCCGGGCGCCTCAAGGTGATCGCCGTCGGCACCGCGTTCAATATCCGCAAGACCGGCGACAAGGTCGAAGTGATCGTCACCCACGGCGCGGTCGATGTGGAGGACGGCGCCAGCCAGCCGTCCGCCGCGGGCGGCCGCAGCCCGACGCTGCCCAAGGACGGGGTGATCCGCGTCGCCGCCGGGCAGCTGGTGGTGGCCGATCGCGGCAGCCCGAGCCTGACGGTGCGGCCGGCCGACCGGGACGCCGCGGTGTCCTGGCGCACCGGCAGCATGAGCTTCCTCGACGAGGATCTGGCCCTGGTGGTGGCCAATCTGAATCGCTACGCCAGCCGCGAGGTGCAGATTGCCGATCCCGCGCTGGATCACCTGCGCTTCACCGGTTCGGTGGTGCAGGGGCATGAGGAGGAATGGCTCGCCGCCATCCAGAAAGTGTTCCCGGTGACCGTGCGTGAGAGCGACGACGGACGGGTGCTGCTCTATCGCCGCGGCGACGCTCCCGCCGGCCACAGCGTCGCGGCAGCGGGCTGAAACCAGGTTTCTTTCGCGGCAATCCCTGAAGGCCGATAACGCGCGGCTGCGCCGGGCGCAGCCGCGCGGCTATGCGTGTCTTTCCCGCTTCAAGTAAAGCCGAGTCGGCTTGCCACGGGTTTTCGCGCGGCGGCGGCGTTTCCGTTTTCATCGCCTCGCCCGTTCTTGATTGGACTCCCTAATTTGGCGAACCACTCATGAGCGAACGTGGCGAAAGAAGGCGCGGTGTCATCGCCGACGCGGCGACGCGCCTGTACCGGCGCGGCCTGACCTATCGCGAAATTTCCGGACAGATGGGCATTACCGTGGCCGCGGCCAGATCGCATGTGCGGGCGGGGCTGGGCGATGCGCCGGCACGGGTGCGGCATTACAGCCTTCAAGGCTTGACGGCTGCCCGGGACGGCTAGGGGTATAGTCAAGGCGGACCGCCGCGGTCCGCCATAACGCGGTCAATTACAACCAGGGAGACACTATGAGCGGGGCAGGATACGGTTCGATGAGCCGGCGTGAGCTGCTGATGATGATCGGCGCGGCGGCGGGAAGTTCGGTGGCCTACCGCGCCATGGCCAGTCTCGATCTGGTGGCCGAGTCCGATTACAAGGGCCCGATCAAGCTGGAGGGCGATCCCAAAGGGGCCTCGGTGCTGATCCTCGGTGCCGGCCTCGCCGGTCTGGTGGCGGCGCTGGAGCTGCGCAAGGCGGGCTACAAGGTGCAGGTGCTGGAGTACAACCAGCGCGTCGGCGGCCGTAACTGGACTTTGCGCGGCGGCGACAGCTATACCGAACTGGGCGGCTTCGAGCAGAAGTGCGAATTCGATCCGGGGCTGTATCTCAATCCCGGTCCCTGGCGCCTGCCGTATCACCACAACGCCATCCTCGATTACTGCAAGCGCCTGGGCGTGGTGCTGGAGTCGTTCAACCAGGTCAACTACAACGCTTACCTGCACTCGAGCAAGGCTTTCGGCGGCAAGCCGCAACGCTATCGCCATATCCAGGCGGATTTCAACGGCGGCGTGGCCGAGCTGATGGCCAAGAGCACCAAGCAGAAGAAGCTGGACCAGCTGGTATCCAAGGAGGATCGGGAGGTCCTGCTGGAAGCGCTGAAAGGCTGGGGCGCGCTGGGCAAGGACTACCGCTATAGCACGGGCATCGAGTCCAGCGAGCGCCGCGGTTACGACCACGACCCCAATGGCGGCACCATCGGCAAGCCGGTGCCTTCCACGCCCATGTCCATCGACGAGATTCTCAAGTCCGGGCTGTGGCGCTATCTGGTGCATGGCCACATCTACGAATTCCAGACCACCCTGTTCCAGCCGGTGGGCGGCATGGACATGATCTCCAAGGCCTTCGCCAAGGAAGTCGGGGACCTGGTGCGCTTCAACTGCAAGGTCACCGCGATCAAGCAGGATGGGCAAAAGGTGACCGCCACCTATGTCGACACCAAGACCGGCGGCACGCCGACCCAGGTCAGCGCCGACTGGTGCTTGTGCACCATTCCGGCCTCGGTGCTGAGCCAGATCGATCTGGACGTGAGCGCGCCGATGCATGACGCGATCAATGCGCTGCCCTACGAAGCCTCGATCAAGGTTGGTTTGCAGGCCAAGCGCCGCTTCTGGGAGCAGGACGAGGGTATCTACGGCGGCGTCAGCTTCACCGACCTGCCCAACAACATGATCGGTTATCCCAATACCGGCTATTTCGGTTCCGGCAAGGGCGTGCTCCTCGGCGCCTATACCTTCGGTCCGAATGCTTTCGAGTTCACCGCGCTGCCGCCGCAGGAGCGGGTGAAGAAGGCGATCGAGTTCGGCGCCCAGATCCATCCGCAGTACAAGGACGAGATCGAGAACGGCATCGCTGTCGGCTGGCACCGCGTGCCCTGGATCCTGGGTTGCGCCGGGGCCTGGACCGAGGAAAAGCGCAAGCAGCATTACAACAATATCTGCCAGATCGACGGCCGCGTGCTGCTCGCCGGCGAGCATGTTTCCTACATTCCGGCCTGGCAGGAAGGCGCCATCACCTCCTCGCTCAACGCGATCTCGCGTCTGCACCAGCGCGTGGTGAACGGCTGATGCGCGCTCCCATCCGCAACAAGGAAAAGCTCATGACCCGGATTCTCGGCGGCGCGCGGCTGATGCTGTGCGCGGGCCTGGTGCTCGGCGGTGCCGGCCAGACGGCGCAGGCCGTCGATCACAGCTTCAGCAGCGGCTTCAAATTCCAGGAGCGCGACGGCGAGGCGCTCTACCAGGGCATCTGCCAGGGGTGCCATATGCCGCAGGGTCAGGGCGCGGCCGGCGCCGGTGCCTATCCGGCGTTGGCCGGCAACCCGCGCCTGGCCTCGAAGATTTATCCGGCCTTCATGGTGATCAACGGCAAAAAAGCCATGCCCAGCTTTGCCGGCTATCTCGACGACGACCAGGTGGCCGCGGTGGCGAACTACGTGCGCAGCCATTTCGGCAACCAGTACACCGACCAGGTGACCCCGGCCGAGGTCAAGGCGCTGCGCCCGAAAGCGCCGCCCGCCGCATCCGAATGACAATCGAAACCCAGAGGAGTAACCGCATGAACAGCAAACAGATGCTTCGCAATCTCGGCCTGGGCCTGGCGTTGAGCGCCATGCTCGCCGGCACCAGCGCCTGCAGCAAGGGCCAGGTGGTGCGCTACAAGCTTCCCAATGGCGCCAAGTTTCCGATCTCCATGGGTGTGGAGATTCCGGCCGGTAATACCATCATCTTCCTGAGCGGCATGACGCCGCCGGTGAGCGACGAGACCCAGCCGAAAGATTCCATCGCCGCTTACGGCGATACCAAGACCCAGACCCTCGGCGCGCTCAAGAACATCCAGAACGCCTTGAAAAGCATGGGCCTGAGCATGAAGGACGTGGTCAAGATGCAGGTGTTCATGGCGGGCGATCCGGCCAAGGGCGGCAAGATGGACTTCGCCGGCATGATGGAAGGCTATACCCAGTTCTTCGGCACCGCCGACCAGCCCAATCTGCCGTCGCGTTCGGCCATGCAGGTGGCGGCGCTGGCCAATCCGGGGTTCCTGGTCGAGATCGAGGTGGCCGCGGTCCGGCCCTGAAGCAAGGCTGAGCGGCAGCATGGTCCTCCCCGCCGGGGGAGGGCTGTGCCTGCCAGCACGCTTTTTGCAACCACCGTTACAAGGGCCCGCTGTGGCCTGTCCGACGGACGTGCGTCAGCTTGATGAGGACTGTGCGAGAAACCAGGGCAATGGCGCCCTGGCTTGTGGCGCGATGGTTGCTGCTGGCGTTCGCGGCGGTGACCCTGTGCGCGCGCGCCGAGGAGCAGGAAGGCACGGTTGATTTCGACATCCCGCCGCAGGTTCTGGCGACGGCGCTGACGCAGTTTTCCGGGCAAAGCGGCATCCAGGTGGTGGCGGCGGCGGCCGGCTTGTCCTCGGCGCGTTCTCTTGGAGTGAAAGGCCGCATGCTGCCCATGGAGGGGCTGCTGCTGCTGTTGCGCGATACTGCCTATGGCGGCCAGCTGATCGGCGCCCGCACCGTGGCGGTGACCTTGCGCGGCGCCGCGGATGGCGTGGAAACTTCCGTGCCGCAGGAGCAGGCAATCGCTCCGGTTGCCGCGGCGATGCCGCCGCCGGTGAACAGTGGCAATGGCGGCGACGAAACCGATACGCTCAGCGCCGTGGTGGTGACCGGCTCCAGGGTCAAGCGCTCGGTGGTGCAGAGCAGCGCGCCGATCGATGTGGTGAGCGCGCAGGAACTGGAGGCCACCGGCGCCGGCAACCTCACCGATGCGCTCAATCTGCTGCTGCCTTCATTCAATCTTCCGGCAACTCCAGGGCAGGACCAGAGCGCCATCGTGCGCCCGGCCAATCTGCGCGGGCTCAATGCCGACCAGATGCTGGTGCTGGTCGACGGCAAGCGCCGCCACGCCAGCGCCATCGTCAACGCCAATTCGTCGATCAACAAGGGGTCCGAGCCGGTGGACCTCAACATGATCCCGTTCTCGGCGATCGACCATCTCGAAGTGCTGCGCGACGGCGCTTCCGCCCAATACGGTTCCGATGCCATCGCCGGGGTGCTCAACATTGTGCTGAAGCGGGACAATCATGGCGCCGAGCTGCAGAGCCGCAACGGCATCTACGATTTCAAGGACGGCTTCACCACCCAGGACGGCGCCGATGCCGGGTTCAGGCTCGGCAACAGCGGTTTCGCCCACTTCAGCGGCGAGATATTCAGCCAGAATTTCACCAACCGCTCGGCCGATGCCGAGGGGCCGTTCTACTACGCGTTGCCTAGCGGCGCCCCCGATCCGCGCGAGGCCACCGCCGGCCGCGACAAGGTCATCGACGGCCTGCCGATCACGCGCACCTTGAACCTGGGCTACAACGCCGATCTGCCGCTCGGCGTCGACACCCATCTCTACTCGTTCTCCACCTTCACCGCGCGCCACGGCACCGGCTTCGAAAATTTCCGTTATGCCAATGGCAACAACGATCCGCCGTATGACTGGTCGCTCTATCCGGACGGATTCGAGCCGCGCGAGGTGATCCACGAGATCGATTTTTCCACCACATTCGGCCTCAAGGGCGCGGACCTGTTCGGCTGGACCTGGGATCTGAGCAGCACCTACGGCAAGGACGATGCGGCGGTGTTCACCGAGCACACCCTCAACGCCACGCTCGGACCGGGTTCGCCGACCAGCTTCTACGACGGCAGCTGGATCAACAGCGAGTTTACCAACGACATCGATTTCAGCCGCGCCTTCCAGGTGGGGCTGGCCGGACCGCTGCATGTCGCCGCCGGAGCTGAGTACCGCAACAACGGCTACGGCATCAAGCCGGGCGAACCCGGATCCTACGAAACCGGCAGCTACACCTCGTTCTGCGCGCCGGTGGCCACCACCGACACTGCCGATCCCTGCTATCCCGATACCACCAAGCATCCCAGTTCCGGCGCGCAGTCCTACAACGGCTTCAGCCCGCAGCGCACCGGCCATGCCTACCGCGACAACTATGCCGGCTACGTCGATTTCGAAACCAGGCCGCTGCCGCGCTGGGATATCGGCCTGGCGGCCCGCTATGAGCATTACAGCGACTTCGGCGATACCCGCACCGGCAAGTTCTCGATACGCTACGAGCTGACGCCGGCGCTGGCGATCCGCGGCACGGTCAACAACGGCTTTCGCGCCCCGACCGTGGGCCAGTCGCTGTACGCGACCTCCAGTACCTTCTTCCAGACCATCAACGACGTCTCCACCGCGATCGACGTGGTGACGGCGCCCGTGGCCTCGACCGAGGCGCGCGCCCTGGGCGCCACGCCGCTGCGGCCGGAGAAATCCACCAACTACAGCCTGGGTTTCGTCGCAACGCCGACGCGCAACATCGACATCACGGTGGATGCCTATCGCATCTATGTGCGCCATCGCATACTCGAGACCGGCATTCTCAGCGAGCAGCTCGACCCCGGCATCGGCACGGCCCTGCAGCAGGCGGGCGTCGATCCCTCCACCAATGTGCAGTATTTCACCAATGCCGCGGATACCCGCACCCAGGGCATGGACGCCATCTTCAACCTGCGCACGCCGCTCAGCGGCTGGGGCCTGGTGCGCTGGATCGCCGAGGCCAACTGGAACCAGACCGGCATCACCCGCATCCAGCCCAATCCGCCGCAGCTGGCCGATATCACCCAGACCACCCCGGGCTTCCAGCTGTTCGATGCGGCGCAGCAGGGCTATCTCACGGTGGGCACGCCGCGCAACAAGGTGATTCTCGGCGGCACCTGGCTGGATGGGCCGCTGACCGCCAATCTGCATTTGGTGCGCTATGGCCATGTGGTGGACAGCACCAAGGCCGACAGCGGCATCTACGAGGAGATCCCGCCGGCCTGGATCACCAACCTCGATGTGGCCTGGGCCTTGACGCACAAGCTGACCCTGGGTGCCGGCGGCAACAACCTGTTCGACAAGTATCCGCCGCAGACCTCGCTCGCCTTTCGCGGCGACTTCGGCCCCGGCAGCGACTATGTGGGGTTCGAGAAGTACAGCGGCTTCTCGCCCTACGGCTACTCCGGCGGTCTGTATTACCTGCGCCTGACGTACCGCTTCGACAGCTGAGCCCCGCGACCGCGGCCGCAAACCCATTTCCGTTTCGACCCTGTCGCGCGTTCTTGAAATAGGCGCGCGCGGATGCCTTGCGGCCGGTCAGGCAGGATGCCGCCCTTGCTGTGCCCGATTTTTGCTTGTCATTTTCCAGACCTCTTCCGGAGCAATTCGATATGGCAGTTTCCATTCTCAGCGTGGCGGCGGACGCCGCCGATGCGATCAACCCCGCTGACCTCTCCATTCAGCACCTGGTGTCCCAGGCCGATCCCGTGGTCAAGGCGGTGCTGGTCATCCTGGTGCTGTTCTCGATCTGGTGCTGGACCGTGATGTTCGAGAAATTGTTCGCCTTCACCGCCGCCTTCGGCGCCGCCCGGCGCCTGGAGTCGACCCTGGAAAACGGCACCCTGGAAGACATCATCAATTACAGCGACAAGCATCCCGTGGCCAAGATCATCGCCGCCGGCAACCTGGAGTGGCGCGAAGGCTCGGGCGAGCACGCGCACGAGGCGCTGCACGAAGTGCGCGACCGCGTCGAGCGCGCCATGCGCCTGGAACTGTCCAACGAAACCCGCCGCATCAACAAGCGCCTGCCGTTCCTGGCGACGGTGGGCTCCTCGGCGCCGTTCATCGGCCTGTTCGGCACGGTGTGGGGCATCATGAACACCTTCACCGGCATCGCCGCGGCGCATGACACCAGCCTGGCCACCGTGGCCCCGGGCATCGCCGAAGCGCTGATCGCCACCGGCATCGGCCTGGCGGCGGCCATCCCCTCGATCATGGCGTACAACAGCTTCGCCACCAACCTGGGCCGTTACGTCGGCCGTCTCAATACCGTCATCGGCATCTACGCCGGCCGTCTGTCCAAGCGCTTCGCGCCGGCGATTGCGGCCTGATTCCGGTGGCCAGGGGATTTGTGGAGAGCCAGGAAGTGATTAGTGGTCAGTGGTTAGTGATTAGTGAAAAGCAAAGGCCACACCCTGCTTTTGATGTGACTAATCACTGGTCACTAATCACTAACCACTGGCTGTCGGAGTCCATGCCATGGGCATGAACGTCAAGGTCTCCAGCGGCGGAGACGAAGGGGAGATGGGGCCCGTGGCGGAAATCAACGTCACGCCCCTGGTTGACGTCATGCTGGTGTTGTTGATCATTTTCATGGTCACGATGCCGCTGATGATGAACCAGCTGCCCATCACCCTGCCCAAACCCAGCCTGTTCCAGTCGGACAAGCCGCCCGAGAAGTTGGGGGTGAGTTTCGACCTGCAGAACAACTACTTCATCCAGCACAACGACGACCCGAAGGAAGCGGTGGCCTACACCGACCTGCCGGGACGGCTGCAGGACATCGCGCAGAAGTACCCGGACGAACTGGTCACGGTGTGCGCGGATCCCCAGTCCATCTACGACCGGGTGGTCGACCTGATGGCCATCGTCGGCAGCTCCGGCTTCGGCAAGGTGACCCTATGTCCATGAGCAAAAAGCGGTGGTCAGTGATTAGTGATCAGTGGTTAGTGGAAAAGCGCGGGAGGCGCTGCGGACATGCTGTTACTAACCACTGGCCACTAACCACTAATCACTTGCCAGGAGGAGCGTCATCATGTCCATGAGCGTACAAACCTCCTCCTCGCACGCCGACGGCGAGGACGACTTGGGCGAAGCCATCGCCTCGATCAACGTCACGCCGCTGGTCGACGTCATGCTGGTGCTGCTGATCATCTTCATGGTGACGGCGCCGTTGATGCTGTCGCAAGTGCCGGTGACCCTGCCCAAGGCTGCTTTGCAGGAAATGGGCAAGCCGCGCGACCCGCTGATCGTGTCGTTCGATTTGAACGGCAACTACTACATCGACACCGGCGGTGGTCACGTCGATCAGATGACGATCGACCAGTTGCCGGCACGGCTGCATGAAATTGCGCTGGCCGAGCCGGACAACCTGGTCTATATCCGTGCCGACAAGGGCGCGGTGTTCGACAAAGTGAGGGATCTTTTGAAGATGGCGGCCCAGGCCGGCTTCTACAAGGTCTCGCTCATGTCCCAAGCCCAGCCGTAGCCCAACCGTAAAGACTTTGCAGGGAGGCTGAAATGAGTGCAGCAATCAAGATGGATGCAACCAGCGTGGCCAGCCCGCCCAAGCCGCGCGCGCCGCGTGAGAAGGTCAATATCGGCGTGCTGATGTCGGTGGTGTTTCACGCGGTGTTGATCGGCTACCTGCTGTACCTGGTGCATCCGCACGTCTCCTTCATGGAGCCGAAGAAAGTCATGGCCACGGTGGAACTGGCGCCGCCGCCACCCCCGCCACCGCCGCCGCCGCCGCCGAAGGAACCGCCGCCGAAGACGCCGCCGAAGCTGAACACACCGCCACCGCCGCAGCAGATCGTGACGCAGGCGGCGGTGCCAACGCCGGATCTGCCGACGGTGCCGCCACCGCCCGCGGAGGTGATACCGTCTCCGCCACCGCCGCCCGCCAGGGTGGTCGGCACGACCGTCCCGGCCGCGTACTACAACGGCCTGGAGGCGCTGATCCAGAAGTCGGTGCAGTACCCGAAGAAGTCGATCGAGGAGCAGGAGGAAGGCAATTGCGTGGTCCGGGTGACCTTCAGCCGCGACGGCACCATCGAGGACGAGCAGCTGATCAACAAGGCCGGCTTTCCGATGCTGGACAGCGAGTGCAAGGGGGTGTTCAAGCGCATCGGCAAGTTCCCGGCGATTCCGACCGACGCCAATCCGGACGCCACCGATTTCGCTATCGAGCTGCCGATCAATTTTGCCCTGCAGTGATAAAGCAGTTTCCAGGAAAAACGGTTTCCAATTTCCAGAAAAAGCAGGTGCTGAGAAACCTCCGCTCAATCGTCACCCCGGCGAAAGCCGGGGTCCAGAGCTCAGGCGCGGCGATGGATTCTCTGGATTCCGGCTTCCGCCGGAATGACTGTGGAAAAGAGCAGGTAGGTCGGCTCAAGCGCAGCGGAGCCGACGCGCTTTAGCGCAATGTCGGGTCCGCTTCGCCCCTCGATACGCCCGCGTAGCGGGCTACTCGGGACAGGCTTGACCCGACCTACGGTCCGCGCGGGCGTTCCAGGAAGCGGTAGTAAGCCGGGCACAGCAGCACCGCGCCGAGCATGTTGGCGATGAACATGAACACCAGCAGCTTGCCCATGTCGCGCTGGAACTGAAGCTCCGAGAACAGCCAGGCGGCGACGCCGCCGGCGAGGCACAGGCCGGTGAAGATCACCGCCTTGCCGGTCTGGTGCAGGGTCTGGAAATAGCCTTCGCGCAGGCTCATGCCGTGCTTCTGCACCTTGTCCTGCAGCACGTCGTAGATGTAGATGCCGTAGTCCACGCCCACGCCCACCGCCAGGGACACCACCGGCAGGGTGGCGACCTTGAGGCCGATGCCGAACAGGGCCATCAGCGCATTGGCGAAGATCGACACCATGAACAGCGGGATGCAGATGGCGAGCAGGCCGGCCGGCGAGCGGTAGGAAATCAGCACCAGCAGCACGATCACGGCGTACACCGCCAGCACCGTGATCAGCTCCTTGGCCTGCACCACCTCGTTGGCCGCCGCCATCACGCCGATATTGCCGGAGCCGATGGCGAAATTGGCCGGGCAGCTCATTTCGGCCTGTTCCTGGTATTGCGCGGCGGCATCGTCGGCCACTTTCTGCAGGATGCGGGCGTGCGAATCGGCTGCGATGCCGTCGTCCGAGGCGCCCTTGGCGCGCAACTCGTCGGTGTAGCGCTGCAGCTCGTCGCGGCGGATACCGACAGCGCGGCGTAGGGCGGTGCGGGTCTCGCAGGCGGCTGGCTTCACGTCCGGGTGCGAAGTGTAGAACTCATCCGCGTTCTGCGCATTGAAGCGCTTGGCGGCGTCGATGACGCGGGCGATGGTGGCGGCGCGATGGTCGGCGGTGAAGACGAACACCGGCATGGCGGCGCAGTGGAAGTCGAGCAGGCCGGAACTGGTCTGGATGTCCTGGTTGATCAGCGACAGCACGTTGCCGTTGCGCGGCAGCACGCCGAATTTCGGCTCCAGGTCCATCAGTCCCAGGTAGGCTTGCCGCACCACGGTGGCGATGGACTTGACCGATTGCACGCCCTCGACGTTCTGCATGCGCCAGGCAAAGGTGTCGATCTGGTTGAGGGTGTCGTACTGGGCGCAGGTTTCCGGCGCGGTTTCGGTGATCAGCTTGAGGATGTCGGTGCCGATGGAGAAATTGGCGGTGACGGCGGCGAAGTCGCGGTTATAGCGCGAATCCGGCCGTAGCTCCGGCACTCCGGTGGTGGCGTCGCCGATGATGCGTTGCGACTGGATCGCCCAGGACCCGCCCAGCACCAGCAGCGACAGCAGCACCAGCGCCGCCGCCACCGGCCTGGCGGTGACGAAGGACAGGGCATGCCAGAGGCGATCGCCGGCATTGATCCTGGCCAGGCGCTTGCGGCGGAAGGCGTCGACATTGGCTACGCTCAGGCGCGACAGCCAGATCGGCATCATCACCTTGTTGGTGACGATCACCGCGAACATGCCGAGGCAGGCGTTGATCGACATGTCGCGCACGCTGCCGATCGGCACCAGGTAGATGGTGAGGAAGCCGGCGACATTGGTCAGCAGGGCGATGCTGCCGGGGATGAACAGGCGGCGGAAGGTATTGAGCGAAGCCTCGAAGGCGAGGCTTTGCGTCGGCGGCGTAGCCGCCGGCAACTGTCCCGCTACCGCATCGCGGGAGCGGGTGGTGGGGTGAGGGGTGCCGCAGCGCACCACCTCGTCGGCCCAGGTATTGACGTACTGCACGCCGTGCGAAGTGGATACGGCCAGCACCAGGAACGGCACCATGATGGCGAAGGGGTCGACGCCGTAGCCGAAAGTCCGCAGCAGGCCGAACTCCCAGATCACCGCCACCACCGAGCAGCACAGCGGCAGCAGGGCCAGCCGGAAGCTGCCCAGGTACCACCACAGCGCCAGCATGGTGGCCAGCACGGTGAGGCCGAAGAACAGCATGACCTGCACCGCCGCGTCGGTGACGTCGCCGGTGACCTTGGTGAAGCCGACGATGTGGACGCTGATGTCCGGGTTGTACTGCGGATTGTCCTGTGTCTCGACACTGAGGTCGCGGCCGCTGAGGCGGTAGCGCTCGACGCTGCCGTCGGCCTGCTTGCGGTCCGCCTCGACATGGCGGAACCACAGCGTCCAGCCCGGCTCCTCGAAGGTTTCCGCCGCCGCCTCGCCGGCCGCGAACGGCGGCACCGCGCGCTTCAGCCGGTAGATGTATCTCCTGGGACTGCCGAAGCGGCCACGCACATCGTCTTCCAGGGTGTGGGAGAGCTGCACCGGGTCGATCTTCTTGCCGCTGACGGGGTCGTGCTCCAGCACCTCGGCCGAGATCATGGCGCCGCGCTGGTCCCGGGCGACCAGGCTGCCGAGCACCTGCGCCTTGGCGACATTGCGCCGGATCAGGGCGAACATCTCCGGGGTGGGGGCGTACTCGGCCGGGATCACGTCGCCGGCGATGAAGCCGCCGTCCACCACCTCGAGGTAGCGCACATTGCGGGTGAAGATGGAGGAGACATGGGCGCGGTCGATGCCTGCCATGAAGAACACTTCCTCGGTTGCGGCCTTCAGCTCGGCGAGGAATTTCTCGTTGTAGATGTCTGGATAACTGTTGGGTGCGCCGCCCGGCTTCTGCAGCAGCGCCACCAGCACCGTGTTGGCGCCGCCGAAGTCCGCCTGGTACTGCTTGAACACCTGGATATAGGGATGTCCCAGCGGCAGCGAGTTTTCGTACTCGGCGCCGGGGCGGATCTGCGCCGCCTGCCACAGGCAGAACAGGGTGCCGAGCAGCAGGGCCGTTACGCAGACGCGGCTGGCGCGGGCGCCATAGATGAGCGGTTCCACTGCGCTCAGGATGTGCTGGGCTGTGAGCCGCATGGCGCTCCTCGTGCCTGTCGTGAATCCGGGTTTAAATTATTTTACAGGTCCTTGACTGAATTGGATTTTATCGTCAGGGGCCGGTTCTGGCCGCTCTATTGTTGCGCCCTGCGCGGCGCACGGCTTCGTCCGAATGGACGCTTTGCCGGACCATACGGGCGGATATTTCACTGGAGCCTGTTGGGGGTGTTGCGATGGGCGCCGATGATGGATGGAACCGACCGGCATTGCCGATTCTTTCCGTTTGAGAGGGTATAGTTTTGTTTATGGACAAGTGGGCTGCAGCCTTCCTGCTGTCGCTGATCGCCGCCCCGGCCGCGGTTGGCGATTTTCGCGATGTGGATGTCGAGGAAATCGACCAGGCCGCTGCGCTCGCCATGCCCGGACAGATCACGCAGATCTCGCGCGCTCACCCAAAATGCATGCAAACCGCGGAAACGGATTGCACCGCGGAGGTCCGCCTGACCATCATGACCGCAAGTGGGCAAAACGAGTTGACCGTTTCCAGGGTCGCCGGGCACTGGATGGTCGGTAGGCGGCAAATCGAGATTCTGGCCTTTGAACGCTGCACCGCAGCTTTGCTGGACAAGTGGCGGCAGGAAGATGCGGACGGCGTGATCGTCAACTTGCAGCGCAGGCGTGAAGAGGATCGCGGCTGCCTTGGCCGGACGGGCAGAGTCGAGAGCATCAAGGACGCCGGTTCGTAAGCTGCCGACAAAAAAATGGGCGGGAGCTTGCGCTCCCGCCCGAACCTTGCTGCATTTCCAACGGGGTTTGGTTGAGGATTTAGAAGAACCGGTAGGTGGCTTTGGCGTAGTAGTAGCCGCCATCGAATCCGAACGGCGAGAACGGGGCGTAGATATCCACAGCGGCGTTGTCGTCAGCAGCGCGCTCGTGCGCCAGGATCGTGCTGTTGACGTGCGCCGGATAGTGATTCAGCAGATTGATTGCTCCGACATCCAGCTTGAACTCTTTGGTTGCCTGATAACCCACATCCAGATTGGTGATCGGGGTCAAGCCGATTTTCGTGTTGTAGTAGAGGACGGTATTTTGCGCATTGTCGCCATCATCGTTCTCGACTTCGGAGGATGGGCCGTAGACCTTTTCAAGCAGGTTGATGGAGTACTTGCCGTGGGTCCACTTCGCACCGAAATTCATGACATAGCGCGGAGCCGCGGTGGTCAGGTCGGATATCGATGTCGGGCTGAACAGGGACTGGCCGGCCAGAGGCGCAGGGGTATCGATGATGGACTGGATCGAGGTGATGTTGTACGTGGCGCCGATCGAATAGTCCACGCGGCCCAGGCTCATCTGGTCCCAGTGGTAGTCGACCGGATAGTCCAGCACGAAATCGACACCGCGGGTCATGGTGGTGATGCCGTTGGTGAAGAGATTGATGCCGGTGGTGCCGTTTTTCACAACGTCCGGATCCAATTGATTGCCGTTCGCCGCAATCGCGTCGTTGATCGCCGTTGCATTGGCGGTGGGGACGCCATTCACCGTGCCGTAAAGCGAGCCGGTGCCGACGATGCGGTTCCTGATGATGGTCTGGTAGAAATCCACCGTTCCAGTCAGCTTGTCCGTCGGGCGGAACACGAAGCCGAGGCTGAAACTGGTGGATTTTTCCGGCTGCAGCCCATTGCCCAGGCCCAGGAAACCCGCTCCCGCCGAGTTGGGGGGCAATTGCACGAAAGCGGTGCTCGGCCCCACGTTGGTCGACGAGTAGTACTCTTCCGCCAGTGTCGGCGCGCGGAAGCCATTGCTGAAGGTGCCGCGCACCGCATAGGCCGACGAGAAGTCGTATCGCGCCGTGATCTTGCCGACCGTGGCGCTGCCGAAGTCGGAGTAGTGCTCATAGCGGCCGGCGATATCGACATACAGCTTGTCGATCGGCTTTCCGGAAAAGTCCACGTAGCCGGCGTAGTTGATGCGGCTGTGATGTCCGGCGTCGGTGGGGGTGAAGCCCGGGTACGACTGGGCGCCGCCATCGAGATAGGAATCCGGAGTGCCGGCGCCGATGGCGTACTTGTCGACCCGGTCTTCAAAGCCGAAGGCGACGTTGAGCGGGCTGGCCATGACCGGGACGTTGAAGTCCCGGCTGAAATCCATGGTGCTGGTCATCTGCGAGGACCTGAAGAAGCCGTCGTAGAAATCGATCGGCGTGGCCCCGGTGTTCGCGTAGATGACCGCGTTGGCGGAGCCGCGGGTGAAGACGTTGGAATGGTCGTTGCCGTAGACGGTGCTGAGATCCCAGTTCCAATCGATGACCTTGCCCTTCACTCCGCCGGTGATGGAGAAATCCTGCTCCTGCGCCGCCTCTTCGGGGTTGAAGCCGAAGGGATACAGGTAGGTGTTTTCCTTGGTGACGGGGTCGGTATACACGACCTTGTTGGGCAACCGGTAATTCTCGTAGGAAGCCGCGTCCTTGTGGCCATAGCTGCCGAAGGCATAGAACTGGATGTCGTCGGTGATATTGAACCCGGCATTGAACATGGCCAGATTCAGGTTGTAGGCGACATCGCCATCGATCTGGTTGACGTAGGGATATCCGGGTGCGTTCGGGATATTGGTATTCGGGTAGGTGCCGCCGTTCGCCGGATTGATAACGCTCGGATCGATCACGCGCGGATCGATGCCGCCGCGCTGGCTGTGGCCGTGATTGTGCACCTCTCCGGTGACGTTGAAGTAGGCGCCATCCGCCGGCTTGAAGCCGTAGTTGCCGGCGAAGTCGGTGTTGACGCCGCCGCCGTCCATGTAGTGACCGTAGGTGGTGTTCAAATCGCCGCCCGAAGTCTTTTTCTTCAGGATGATGTTGATGACGCCGGCGATTGCATCGGTGCCGTACTGCGCGGCGGCACCCTCGGTCAGCACCTCGATGTGATCGATGGCGTCCACCGGAATGAAGTTGAGGTCGACGCCCGCGCCGCCCTGGAACACGCCGCCATCCACCTGGAGATTGGAAGTGGTATGCCGCCGCTTGCCGTTGACCAGCACCAGTACGTGGTTGGGGCTCAAGCCGCGCAGCTTGGCCAGCAGCGTCTGATTGCCCGTGTCGAAGCCGAAGGCCTCGGCGGTCAGGGACGGGACGACCTGCGCCAGCGCCTCCAGCAGATCCGCGTTGCCGGCGGCGGTCTGGATATCGGCAGCACTCAGGATCTGGACAGGGGCGGGGCTTTCCGCCGCATCCAGTGTGGTGGAGCGCGTTCCGGTGACGATGACGGTATTGAGCTTGTTGGTGTTGCTGTCCGAGGCCGCTTCCGCGGTTTGCGCACTGACTGTCGGTGCGGCGACTGCAAGCGCTACAGCCGCGAGCATCGAAGCCCCATGCTGTAAATTGCTTGAACTCACAGGCTTTCTCACTTGGCTATCTCCCTACGTCGATAGAAATAATTACGTTGCTAATCCCCTTGGAGCCGGCTGAGATTTCAACCGGCTCCTCTAGAAGAACGAGCGAGATGGCGAATATGGAAATCGACTGCTACGACAGGGGAAATCGGGAGAGCCTGTTGCGGGAGTTCAGGCTTGGGGCCAAGGCCGGGTGACATCTAACGTGGTGCAGATGTGCACACGCGGAGCGCATGCGTGCTCTAGATGAGTGCTTGCCGTGTACTCAGGAAGTGCAGGGCTGTGCACCGCGCGGCGCTCGATGAGGCCGAGGGCTTGCCTGCAAGCGGGCGACTACGGAGTTTGTCGGCGATTGCGCCGATGCGCTTCAGCTTTGCCGAAGCTCTGCGGGATGCAGGGTGTCGTTGGTTCGGATCAGGCTTTGAATTGGGTTGCCATGCTTCATCCTGGGCGCGGCGAAAAATCGGCTGGATTCCTCGCCGCGCCCGGATTGATTTTCAGACTGGCCTGGATGAATGAAGCGAATCCGCTCGCTCAGTCATTCAAGGCGCGCTGCCGGCTCAGCCGAAGACGCCGTATTCCACCTGCAGGATCTCACCGGTGTTGGTGTCGATGAGCAGGGCATCGGTGTCGTCACGCACCCACTCGTATCCCGCCGGCGGCACTTCGAGGGCGAAGAGCCAGTAGTCGGCCAGGATGTAGGACGAGGTCCAATAGCCGCGCGGCAGGATCTGGCCGTAGGCCCAGCGGCGCGCGGTCCAGCCGGCGGGATGACGATAGACGCCGATCTTGTAGCTGCGCGCGGCCTGGAAGTTGTGCTGATACGCCGCATGGTCCACGGTGGCCGGCCGGGCGTCCCAGCCCTTCGGTTCCGTGACGCGCTGATAGCCGCTGGGGCCGGGATGGGGTTCGCCATGCGGCGCTTCACGCTGCGGCGGGCCGCCGTGGCGTTCCGGTTCCGCCGCCATGGCTCCGCCAACCCAGATCAGGGCCGCCGCCAGGCAAAGGCTGGTCTTCAGATGATGTTTCATGGGTTCTCTTCCTTGTTTAATCGTTCGCGGATGATCGGCCCCAGGGCTTCGCTGAACTGCCGCGCCAAGCCGGCCATGAAAGCCGAGCGTTTAGCATGCGATAAAGCCGCTGCGGGAGATGCGGCGGCAATGTAAAGAAACGTAAGCAAGGGCCGCCCGCTGCGGGCCGGCTGCCCGGCCAGGCGGGCGGTCCGGTCAGGGCGCCGCGGGCTGGCGTCCCGTCGCCGCGCGGGCGGCGGCTGTGCCGATGGTCACGGTAACGCTGTAAACCCTGGTGCCGCCGGCATTCTTCGCCGCTTCGGTGTATTGCTGCTCCGGGTTGGCGGGGCCGAGCGGGACGCGGATGCTCAGGCGTCCGCCGGCGGAGCTGCGCAACAGGCTGCGCTGCGGGCCCTGGCCCGCGTCCAGCGTCACGGCGTATTCGGCGTGCGGGGTATAGGCCGGCGGCGTGGTGACTGTGGCGATGCCGCTGCCGCTCAGGGTGAAGCCGTGCGTGTCGGCATTCGCCAGGGTGCTGAATTCCAGGACCGGGCGCTCCAGCACGACATGCCAGCCGAAGACCCGGTAGTCGGGCTCGATCGCCTTGAAAGAAACCGGCGACGGCGTGCCCGGCGGATTGGAGAAGACCGTGACCAGGCCGAGCAGGGCTTCGCTCAGGTCTTCCTGCCAGGTCGGCCACTTGTGGGCGCCGGCGCCATGGTCGTCCCAGTGATGGGGCACATTTTCGGCCAGCAGCTGCTGGTGCAGTTCGACGTTCTGCCGGTGCACGATGATCTCGGTCGGGTTCAGGCCCAGCCAGTCCTTGCCGGGCAGGCCGTTGCGCGTATAGAGGGTGACGTCCATGCCGCGCAGATTGGCGGCCAGGTCCCAGGGGTTGTGGCCGCGCCAGCGCACTTCCTGGGTGCTGCGGGGGCCGAACACCTGGTCGGGAATGGTGCTCTGATCGGACAGGGTGTTGCTGTTGACCAGGCCGGAAAAGCCGACCACGGCGGCGAACAGGTCGGGATGGCGCGCGGCATAGCTGACCGCGCCGAAGCCGCCCATGGACACGCCCCCCACGGCGCGCCCGCGCCGCGCGGCGATGGTGCGGTAGTGCGCGTCGATCCAGGGGATGAGCTGATCGATGTGGTAGCTCTCCCACTGCGGCGGGCCCAGGGCGCCGTTGTTGTACCAGTCGGCATAGAAGCCGTCTTTCCCGGCGTCGGGCATGACGATGATCATGGGATAGCCGGCGGTCAGCGCTTCGGCATTGCCCTCGCGGATCCAGGCGGTGTAGTCGTCGATGGCGCCTTGCAGCAGGTACACCACCGGATACCGTGTTGTCGGGGTCGAGTCATAGCGGTCCGGCAGCAGGATCTGCACCTTGGTCGGGCCGTCCAGGGCCGGCGTTTGCAGGGTCAGCACCACCAGCCTTGAATCGATGTGCTGGCTGTCGAGCAGCAGCAGATGCTCGTGCTCCGGCTCCGCTGCGCCGGAGACATCGGCGACCTCGGGCGTGGTCGAGAACAGACTGCAGGCGGATAAGCAACCGACGCCGATCAGCGCCGCCAGGACGATCTGGACATTTCCCCGCATGAAGACTTCCCCGGAACCGGTTGAATCGCCGCATTGCGCGGCGGATAGCTCCTAGGATAGCGGCAGCGGCAGGGCCGCGGCTGTTTTCCAGCCGCGGCCCTTCACCCCATCAATGCATGCCGAGGATGCGGAACACGAAGAACAGGCCGGCGGCGAAAGTCATGGCGCCGAGCAGCACGCACACCGGCAGGGTCAGCACCCAGGCCAGCAGCACGTTGCGGATGGTGTCGCCCTGCACGCCGGACTTGTTGGCCACCATGGTGCCGGCGATGCCGGAAGACAGGATGTGGGTGGTGCTCACCGGCAGGCCGAGCACGTCCGCCGCCTCGATGGTGGCGAAGGCCACCAGTTCCGCGGAGGCGCCCTGACCATAGGTGAGGTGGGCCTTGCCGATCTTCTCGCCGACGGTGACCACGATGCGCTTCCAGCCGATCATGGTGCCGAGGCCGAGGGCCACGGCCACCGCCACCTTGACCCAGATCGGGATGAAGGTGGTGGTTTTCTTTAGCTCGCCGGTGTACTTGCCGACGGCGGCCTTGTCCAGGCCGGCGGGCAGCTTGCCGGCCTTGTCCAGGCGGTTCAGGGTTTCCGTTACCAGGTACAGGTCCATGCGCAGGTCGCGGCGCTTGTCCGGCTGGATGTCGGCCAGACTTTTCAGGCCCTGCAGCCCGGCGATGACTTCGCTGTTGACCTGGGCCAGTGCCGGGACGGTGCTGTCGTCGATCTGTTTCTTCTTCAGGAACTGGGTCAGGTTCTTGCGCGCCGCTTCCTCGGTGATGGCCGGGCTGCCGGCCGGGGCGAGCGTGGCCTGGATGCTGGTGGCGCTGGCCTCGATGCTTTGCAGCGTGTCGGCGCTGGCGCCCAGGTTGAGGGCGAAAGCCACCGGCGCGATGCCGATCAGGATCAGCATGATCAGGCCCATGCCTTTCTGGCCGTCATTGGAGCCGTGGGCGAAGCTGACGCCGGTGCAGGTCAGCACCAGCAGGGCGCGCACCGGCCAGGGCGGCGGCGTATCGCCCTTGGGCGATTCGAACAGGGCCGGCATCTTGATCAGCGCCTTCATCAGCAGCAGCACCACAGCGGCCAGCACGAAGCCGATGATCGGCGAGAACAGCAGGGCCTTGCCGGTATCGGCCACCTTGGCCCAGTTGACCCCATCGCCGAAGGCGGAGTCCGGCGACAGGTAGGAGTTCATCAGGCCGACGCCGACGATGGAGCCGATCAGGGTGTGCGAGCTGGAGGCGGGCAGGCCCAGGTACCAGGTGCCGACGTTCCAGATGATGGCCGACAGCAGCAGGGCGAAGACCATGGCGAAGCCGGCGCCGGAACCGACGTTCAGCACCAGTTCCACCGGCAGCAAGGCGATGACGCCGAAAGCCACCGCCCCGGTGGAGGTGAGCACGCCGATCAGGTTCCACGCGCCGGACCAGATCACGGCCTGGTAGGGCTTGAGCGTGTGCGTGTAGATGACCGTTGCGACCGCGTTGGCGGTGTCGTGGAAACCGTTGACGAATTCAAAGCCCAGCGCCATCAGCAAGGCGAGAGCCAGCAACATGAAAGTGAATGAGTCGATCCCCAGCTGCGCCAGCATGGCGTACTCCCTATTTATATGAGCCAGTCCTTGATCTTCGGGGGCTGAGGTTGCGGATTTATGAACCCGGGCGGCGGGGCAGGCAGGTCGGTGCAAGGATTTGTTGCCGGCAGCCCCCGATTCAGGGGGCGGTCGCCGGCTGAGAGGCCGGGCACACTTTGCCCCGGCGCTCGTTGCTAGATTATCCGCACGCCATCAACAGGGAGGTGCTAAGTATGAAGAAAATCTGGGGTTTTATCGCTGTTGCCGCCATTTTCGGCAGTGCCGCGGCCTATGCGGACTGCGACCATCCGCGCAACGATTTCGACGATCTGTACTGCCTGGACAAGGTCTATATCCAGTCGGACAAGGACCTTAACGACCAGTACGGCAAGCTGTCGAAGCAGCTCGACGCCAACGGCAAGGCCGCGCTCAAGCACGGCCAGCTGGCCTGGATCAAGGCGCGCAACGACCAGTGCAGCATGAAGGATGACCACGGCTTCTGGGTCAATCTGGACTGCGCCACGCAGACCACCGTCAGCCGCACGCAGTTTCTGGAGGACCGTAATCGCGAATGCGCCAGCGCCGGCTGCATGCCGAGCAAGCTGAACGATACGAACTGAGGAAGCGGTCGTAGGTTGGGGTGAGCGCAGCGAACCCCAACGGTTCCCGATCCGAAGACGTTGGGGTTCGCTGCGTTCACCCTAATCTACGCTACTAGCCTTGTGCCGGGAGCTGCAATTCGCAGGCTTCCAGCACCTGGCGCAGCCCCGGGCCGATGAACTTGGCCCGGTGCAGCACCGCGTGCAGCGGCCGGCGCAGGCTCAGGAAGGGCGTGTGCAGCACCGCCAGCTCGCCGCGCCGCACCGCGTCTTCCACCACGAAGCGCGACAGGCAGCCGAGGCCGGCGCCGGCGCGGACGGCGCGCATCACCGCTTCGGTATGACCCAGCTCGAGGCGGGCGTGGATGGAGATGCCCTGGCTCTCCGCCGCGCGGTCGAACACCTCGCGGGTGCCGGAGCCGTGCTCGCGCAGGACCCAGGCGGCTTGTTGCAGATCCCGCGGCAGCAGCTTGCGCCGCTGCGCCAGCGCATGCCCGGGAGGCGCCACCACCAGCAGCTCGTCCTCGCGCCAGGGCAGCACGCGCAGATCGGGATGTTCGCAGGGACCTTCGATGAAGCCGGCGTCGGCCTGGAAGGCGGCCACGGCGGCGATCACCATTTCGGTGTTCTCCACCAGCAACTCCACCCGCGTCTGTTCCTGGCGGGCCAGGTGGGCGCCGATCAGCGGCGGTAACAAGTAGCTGCCGACGGTGAGGGAGGCGGCCAGGCGCACCAGGATTTCTGCGGTGCTGCCGTGGCGGCGCAGGGTGCTTTCGATCTCCTCGGCGCGCTCCAGCAGCTCGGCGGCGCGCGGCAGCAGCTCGCGGCCGCGCTCGTTGAGCAGCAGCTTGCGCCCGGCGCGGTCGAACAGCGGCCCCTCCAGCGCCGACTCCAGCTCCGCCAGGGCCTGGCTGGCCGCCGACTGCGACAGGCCGATGGCGCCGGCCGCGGCGGTGACGCCGCCGCTGCGGCAGATGGCGCTGAACACCTGAAGCTGGCGCAAGGTCAGACGCATGGGCTAGTTATAAGTAAAACCGAACTGTATTATTAAAACTATCCGTTTCACAAATCAATGGCTCGCCCCTAATGTGCCGCCCATGCTTATTGATGGGGAAGGACCATGATGGCGACGGAGAAAGTGAAGGCGCTGCTTCCGGGGCTGGCCGTGCTGGCGGTGGTCGCCGCGGCTTCCGCCGTGGCCGGCGGTGCGGCGCCGCTGGCACGCCTGGGCATCAGCGTGCTGACGGTGGCGATCGTGCTGGGCATGGTGGCCGGCAACCTGGTGCCGCAAAGCTGGGCTGCACGGGCCGCGCCGGGCGCGGCGTTCGCGCAGCGTACCGTGCTGCGGCTGGGCGTCGGTCTTTACGGGCTGCGCCTGACGGCGCAGCAGATCGGCGCGGTGGGCCTGCGCGGTGTGCTGATCGACATGCTGGTGATCGCTTCCACTCTTGGCCTGGCGCTGTGGGCCGGCACACGCTGGTTCAAGCTCGACCGCGACACGGCCTTGCTGGTCGGCACCGGCAGCGCCATCTGCGGCGCGGCGGCGGTGATGGCGGCGGAGCCGGTGTTGAAGGCGCCGCCGCACAAGGTGGCGATCGCGGTGGCCACGGTGACGGTGTTCGGCAGCCTGTCGATCGTGATCTATCCGCTGCTGTTCCCCCTGCTTGGGCTGAACCCGGCGCAGTTCGGCGTCTATATCGGCTCCACCGTGCACGAAGTGGCGCAGGTGGTGGCCGCGGGCAAGGCGGTGTCGGCGGCGACGGCGGACCAGGCGGTGGTGGTGAAGCTGATTCGCGTTGCCCTGCTGGCGCCGGTGATGCTGCTGCTGGCGCGCCTGATCGTGCCGGCGGGCGAGGCCGCGGCGCAAACGCCGCGCGCGCCGCTGCTGCCCTGGTTCATCGGCCTGTTCGTGGCGGCGGCGGCGGTGAACTCCCTGGGCTGGATCGCGGCGCCGCTGCATGCGGCCCTGCTGCAACTCGACACCGTGCTGCTGACGCTGGCCATGGCGGCGCTGGGCTGGGGCAGTTCCATCCGCATGATGCGCCAGGCGGGGATCAAGCCGCTGCTGCTGGGCGCGGTGCTGTTCGCCTTCCTGCTGGTTGGCGGTTATGGCATCAACCGGCTGGTGACGGCGTTGCTGGCTTAGCTCGGTAGGTTGGGGTGAGCGCAGCGAACCCCAACGTCTTCGCTCCGGCATGTTGGGGTTCGCTGCGCTCACCCCAACCTACGTTATTAGGATAGTAGGGCGGCCTGTGGCCGCCGTTCTCGCCGCAGCGCTGAAGCACGGCGGCCACAGGCCGCCCTACGATGGGTCTCATTTTCCTCTTAGGGCAGTGCCATTGAGGCGAGACGGTCTGTACGACCTTATGCCGTCAGCAGGTGTTTGACGTTGCCGGCGCCGGTGCGCGGCGCCTGCGGAAACACTGCATCGAGGTGACGGTCGGGCAGGCGCAGATGCTGTTCGCAGACGCGGGCGAGGACGGTGCGGAAATCAGTGGTCACGGCCAGATCGCGGCCTTCGTGCAGGCCGCTGGCGGACAGGCCGGGCCAGTCGCCATAAACCTTGCCGCCGGCCACCGGACCGCCCAGTACCCACATGACGTTGCCGTGGCCGTGGTCGGTGCCGTTGTTGCCGTTCTCATGCGCGGTGCGGCCGAACTCGGACATCACCACGATCACCGTATCGTCGAACTGCGGGCCGAGTTGGTTGGCCAGCAGGGCCAGGCCCTCGGCCAGCGGTTGCAGGTGATTGGCCAGCTGGCCCTTGCTGCCGCCCTGGTTGACGTGGGTATCCCAGCCGCCGAGCTGCATGAAGGCGAGCTGCAATTCCGGCGTGCGCTGCAGCAGGGTGGCGAGCTGGGCGGTGTCCAGGGCAAAGCCCTTGGGCGAGGGAGCGCCGTTGTCGGCTTCCTTCATTTCCTTCACATCGGCGTCGCTCAGGTCGGTGAGGATCTGCTGGCGCGATTTGCGTCCCTCGCGGTAGGCATCGCCGAGCGCACCGTTGTCCGCGTACATGCGATCGAAGGCTTCGTTGATCTCGGCCTTGTCCATGGCGGTGGCACGGCTCGCCTCGCGGCCCAGCGGCACGTTGGCGACCGCGCCGGGGCCGCTGAAGATGCGCGGCAGCACCGGGCCGAAGCTGACCGCTTCCAGCATGCCGGGCCGCTGCGGCAGGGTGCCGAGGGCGCGGTTCATCCAGCCGGTGCCGGTGCTCTTCACGCCGGGCGTGCCGCTCTCCATATAGTCCTGCGCATCGAAGTGCGAGCGCGTCGGGTCGGGCGAGCCGCAGGCCTGCACGAAGGCCAGCTTGCGCGATTGCCACAGCGGCAGGATCGGCGCCAGCGCGGGGTGCAGGCCGAAATGGCCGTCGAGGTCCAGCGCGCCGCCATCGGTCCCGGGTTTGGGAATGGCGATGCTGGAGCGCATGGCGTAGTAGTCGTTGTCCGCATGGGGCACCACCACGTTGAGCCCGTCCACGGCGCCGCGCAGCATCACCACGATCATGCGCTTGCCCGCGGGGGCGGGGCCATCCCCGGCGTAGGCCCAGCCGGCGCGGCCGAAGGGCAGCAGGGACACCATTCCGAGATTCTTCAGCAGGCTTCTACGATCCATCGCACAGGCTCCGTGCAGCGGTTTCAGTAACGCATGAATTCGGGACTGCCCAGGATCATGCCGGCGCGCAGGCGCGGCGGCGCCGAGGCGAGCGCCTCGCTGGTCTTGAGGGAGAAGGGGTTGCCGAGCGTGGCCTGCAGCACCATCGGGTCCGGCGGCGGCGGCTTGTTCTGCGGTCCCGGCGCCGGCGTCTGCGGCGCCAGGTTCATGCTGACCGGCATGCCGCCGGTCATCGCCCCGCCCATTGCCATAGGCGCGGCCGGCGCGGCTTGCGGCTCCTGGTACAGCGGCAGGTTGCCGTTGCCCAGGGCATTGGCGAAGTTGAGGCGGTAGACCATGGCGTCGGGGTTGAGCCAGGCGCTCTCGATGTTCTTGTAACCATCCGGCGTCTGGCAGCCGTACAGCGGCATGCCGAACTGGTTGAGCGCACCGAGCAGGGGCTTGAAGTTGATCACGTTGATGCCGCTGGCGCGCACGGCGGAGACGACGTAGCGGTACGGCGTCTTGAATTTGCCCTCGCTGCCGG
>Ga0302314_10000700_pt1 | contig 62466 bp, 44 predicted proteins | sample III_Palsa_N2_3_FD_200533 | JGI IMG/M metagenome (GOLD analysis project Ga0302314, IMG submission 200533) | Peat permafrost microbial communities from Stordalen Mire near Abisko, Sweden - III_Palsa_N2_3 | ecosystem: Environmental > Terrestrial > Soil > Palsa > Peat permafrost | place: Sweden...
CCTCCAGCCTGGAACTGCGCCATGCGCCGTTCCTGTGGATCCCGGATCTGAGCGCGCACGACCCGCTCTACATCCTGCCGATCATCTACGCGCTGGTGATGCTGGGTACGCAGTGGCTGAACCCGGTCGCCGCCGGCATGGACCCGGCCCAGGCCAAGATGATGAAGGTCATGCCGCTGCTGTTCACGGTGATGTTCGCGTTCTTCCCCGCCGGCCTGTGCCTGTACTACGCCGTCAACGGCCTGGTCGGTCTTGGCCAGCAGTGGTGGGTCACCCATCACGTCGATCGCGACGACACCGTCAAGGCGACTTGAGTCCGTTCCTCATCGAGCAACACCTGGTCAGCCGCGACCGGAGCACCGTCGTGGCTGACTTCGTTTAGAGTCATCGCATCATGTCCGACCACGCCGCCGAGACGATTGCTGCCATTGCCAGTGCACCCGGTGCGGCCGGTGTCGGTGTGCTGCGGGTATCCGGTCCGCAGGTGCCGGCCATTGCGCAGACCCTGCTTGGTCGCGTGCCGCAGCCACGTCATGCACATTTCGCCGCGTTCCGTGATGCCTGCGGCACACTGATCGATCGCGGCCTGCTGCTGCACTTCCCTGCCCCCGCTTCGTACACCGGCGAACACGTGCTGGAACTGCAGGGCCACGGCAGTGCCGTGCTGCTCGACTTGTTGCTGCGCCGCATATGCGAACTCGGTGCACGATTGGCGCGGCCGGGCGAATTCACCGAACGCGCGTTCCTAAACGGCAAGCTCGACCTGGCCCAGGCCGAAGCCGTCGCCGACCTGATCGCCGCTCGCTCGCAGGCCGGCGCGCGCGCCGCGCTGCAGTCGATGGAAGGCGTGTTCTCGCGCAAGGTCGAGGCACTGCTGCAGGCGCTGATTACGCTGCGCGTGCATATCGAGGCAGCGATCGATTTTCCCGAAGAGGAAATCGATTTTCTCGCCGACCCGGCGATCGCACGCCAGCTTGAAGCCCTGCGCGTGGAACTGGCCGAGCTGCTACGTGAAGCGCAACGTGGCCTGCGCCTCAACGATGGCTTGCGTGTGGCGATCATCGGCCGCCCTAACGCCGGCAAATCCAGCCTGCTGAATGCACTGGCCGGCAGCGACCGCGCGATCGTCAACGCGGCCCCCGGCACTACCCGCGACGTGTTGCGCGAAAGCCTCAACCTCGACGGCATCGCACTGGAACTGGCCGACACCGCCGGCCTGCGCGAGACCGACGATGAAGTCGAACGCGAAGGAGTGCGCCGCGCGCATGGTGAACTGGCGCGTGCTGACGTGGCCTTGCTGGTGACCGATGTGCAGCACGTGCAGAACGACCTGATGCTGCTCGCCGACCTGCGGGCGAGCGTCGAACAGCTGGTGCTGATCAACAAGATCGATCTTGATCATGTGAGTGCCCGTCACGAATCGCGCGACGGCGTGACCTGGCTATGGGCGTCGGCGAAAACCGGCGACGGTCTCGATGCATTGCGCGTACATCTCAAGCAACTGGCCGGCGCCGGCAGCGGCGAAGGCGCCTTCAGCGCACGCCGTCGCCACGTGCTTGCGCTGCAGCAGGTCGTCGTACATCTCGATCACACCGCCGCCGTGCTCTCCAGCAGCAACGCCGGCGAACTTTCCGCTGAAGAACTGCGCCACGCGCAGCATGCGCTCGGCGAAATCACCGGCAGTTACAGCAGCGATGACCTGCTTGGCGCAATCTTCGGGTCGTTTTGCATTGGCAAGTAGGTTCGTGTCCAGAACGGCAGCATCCGTGCACGATGCTGCCTCGGAGCTGACCGACACCACCTTCACGCGAGTCATCACGGCGATCGTGATCGGCAACGGCTTCATCGCCTACGACTTCACGGTCTATAGCCTGTCAGCGGTGATGATCGGCAAGTTGTTCTTTCCTTCCAGCAGTCCGGTGTCGTCCCTGCTGTTGTCGTTAGCCACGTTCGGTGCCGGCTTTGTGATGCGTCCGCTTGGTGCGATCGCGATCGGCCATATTTCCGATAGCCGCAGTCGCAAGGTGGGCATGGGCGTATCGATCACGCTGATGACGGTCAGTACCTGGATGATCGCGTGCATGCCGCCGTATGCGTCGATCGGTCCCGCTGCAACGATACTCATCGTCGTTGCGCGATTGATGCAGGGGCTGGCGGCTGGCGGGGAGATTGGGCCGGCATCGACCTTGCTCATGGAGTCGGTTGGGTATGAGCGCCGCTGCTTCATCGTCAGCTGGCGCGGAGCCAGCCAGGGCGTGGCCGCGTTGGCGGCGGCGCTGATTGGGGCAAGTACCACGGCGTTGCTTTCACCCATGGCCATGCAAGTTTGGGGTTGGCGCATTCCTTTCGCGCTGGGCGGCTTGATTGGTCCGGTTGGCTGGTACCTGCGTCGCCGCATGCCGGCGGACCCCGATCAACCACGCAGAAAGTTCATGCCCAGCCAGTTGTTCGCGGAGCACGGCCGCGCGCTTGTCTACGGCATCCTGATGATGGCGGCACCGTCGGCGAGCTTCTACGTTACGGTGTTCTACATGCCAAGTTATCTGGTCCAGTCACTGCACTGGCCCGCTGCGATCAGTCTCGTGACGGCCTGCCTTTCCGGTCTAGTCATCCTGGTGGTGACGCCGCTGGTCGCTGGCATTGCCGACCGTCATGCGAGCCGGAAGACGCTGCAGTACCTGACTTTCGTGGCGTCATTGCTGGCGACCTATCCGGTCTTCCGGGCGCTGACCCATGGTGTCGGGCACGTCGCTGCGCTTGTCATCATTGCGGTCTATGTGGCGTTTTCGTTGAACAATGCTGGCGCCAGTTCGGTGTTGATGCTCGAGGCACTGCCGCGGCATCGGCGCGCGGCAGGCCTTTCGGTGATCTACAGCGTGGGCGTGGTCATCTTCGGTGGCTTTTCACCGTTCCTGGTCACGTGGCTTATCCATGTGACCGGCGATGTCATGATGCCGGCGTGGTATCTGATGGCCGCGACCGTTATCACGCTTTTTGCGCTGAACCGGTTTCCTGAAAATATCGGTGCACGGGTTCTGTCGCACCAGGCCAGTGCTTGCTGACTAATTCGGCGCCAGGATTTGCTGCAGGTCGATCGCCCGCGCACGCATGTCTTGCGGATTCATGGAGAACGCGCGACGGAAGGCTCGGGTAAAGTCCGATGCGCTCTTGAAGCCGAGCCCGTAAGCGATCTCGATCACCGGGAGATGCGGGAAGCGCACAAGTTCGTCTGCAGCCGCGCGTAACCGGCAGTGGCGGATATAAGTACCAAGCCCCCCTTCGTGCTCGAACCAGCGATAGATCGTGGCGCGTTTCAGTTGCAACGCGTTGATCACGTGCGTGGGAGTCAGGTTGCTTTCATGCAGGTTGGCTTCGACGAAACGCCGCACCCGCCTCATCACGGCAGCCTGAATGGCCGCACGGTCGGCACCCGTCAGGCGGGACGCCCTCCTGAATCCGGCGACGAGGAGTTCGGCGCTCGCGCGCAACGCGTCGGTCGCGTCGACGGCGTTGAGCCTTGATATTTCACTGCCGACCATGGCGACGTGATCCAGAATGAGACCAGCAAGTGGCGAACCCAGCAGCAGAACGCGACCATGAATCGACGCGCCATCAGGCAGGCCGGCATCCACGATGGTTCTTGGCACGAACAGGCTCAGAACGCGACAGGCTGGTCGGTCGACATGAAACGGCTGGCTCATGTCGAACGCAATGATCCCCTTTTCCGAGTCCACCGCACTGCGCTTCTTGCGAATGCCCGCTACGTTGCCAGCATCACCTTCGAGAAAGAGGTGAAAGACATAGTCCCGGCGAGAGTCGGTGGAGACCCGTGCCACCGAACGGTCGAGCGCGATCGCGTCGGTGCGGCAGTCGGAAAAAGCCATGCCGTTGACCGCATAAAAATCAATATTCCCGCTGAATCCTTCAGCTAGCTGCTGTTTCGACGGTAGTACGTCGACCACATGCCCAACGCGCTTGCGCCAAGCCAAGACCTGTGCGTCGGCAGGCAAGGCGTGCGTGCTGAAGCTGTGGGCGTCGATACGTGGGCACTGCGCGTCGCCGTCAACAGGTCGATGCGTCATGGAGCATGGAGTCATGGAGGCATTTGACGAACGAAAGGAACGGTTTGCGTGTAGCGGCCCTCGCAAACGTTTCGTGCGCAGCCGCTGAATCCGAAACTGAGCCAAGCAAAGATCATACCAACAAGGATGATATGAGGCATGGCCGCTTCGCTATCGGCTCAGATGACCTCGGCATGGTGCGAATGTCCTGGCTGCCGGAGAGATTCGCCACCGTTGCAGGCAGCGTATGACTGCGTACGTCACCTCTCGCCCCAGAAGCGATGTCCGCGCATTTGGCTCTTGCTCGACGCGGCCAGCGCTAGCTGGCCAAGCGTGAGGCGGGTCCTTGATCGACCCGACATTTCAGGCGTGTTCGGCCTTGGCATGGAGTTTGCCAGCCATAAAAACTTTTCTCTGGGAAGTGAGACGCAGGGTCAAGGGTGCTGGATTTATGTGTCGATACTCACAGAAAACGATATTGGTCGTGTCGGCATGACTCAGTTCTCGAAACAAGGATGGCATCCCAGCCCATAGCGCTGCCTGCGTGGATTCGTCGGATCCAGCTAAGCAGGCGTTATTGATGTGCCGGGATGCCGTGTAGAAATTGCTGCAGGGGGAAGGATGGGACGTCGGCTTCACTTTATTTCAGGTCTGCCCAGATCGGGCTCCACACTGCTTGCGGGCCTTCTTGGTCAAAATCCGCAGTTTCACGCGGGCATGAGCGGCCCGGTCGGTGGGCTGTTCAACACGCTGCAAGGCGAGATGAGCGGTCGCAATGAATACTCGGTATTCATCAGCGATGCACAGCGCCGGCGTGTTCTGGAAAGCTTGTTCGATGCCTACTACGCCGCGGATCATCCGGCCGAGGTAGTGTTCGATACCAACCGCATCTGGTGCAGCAAGCTGCGTGTGTTGAGGGAGCTGTTCCCCGCCGCCAAGGTGATCGCCTGTGTGCGGCACATGCCGTGGATCATCGACAGCATCGAGCAGCTGGTGCGCAAGAACGCGTTCCAGCCCTCGGCGATCTTCAACTACCAGCCCGGCGGCACCGTGTATTCGCGTGCTGAAGGCCTCGCCAACGGTGATGGCATGGTCGGCTTTGCCTATAACGCGCTGAAAGAGGCGTACTACGGCGAGGACAGCGCGAACCTGCTGCTGCTGCAGTACGAGACGTTGACCAACGATCCGGCCAAAGCGATGAAAGCGATCTACGATTTCATCGGCGAACCGGCCTTCGCCCACGATTTCGACAACGTCAGCTACGACGCCAACGAATTCGACCTGCGAGCCGGCACACCAGGTCTGCACACCGTGCGCAAGAAGATCGAAGCGCGCGAGCGCCGCACCATCCTGCCGCCGGACGTGTTCCGCCGATTCGAGAACGACGCCTTCTGGCGTGATTCCAACCTCAATCTGCGTGGAGTGCGCGTGGTCTGAACCGATCCCACGGGCGAGACAAGCCCGCGATCTGCTTCCACCAAACCTTTTTCTTTTGCTCCGGGCAGGCGTCGCCTGCCACGCATCACTCAAAACCTATCAGCGAATTGATTCGCGAACCTTCAGGGGACTTCACCAATGAACCGCATCTACCGCATCGTCTTCAACCGCACGCTCGGCGTGCCACAAGTCGTCTCCGAGCTGGCCAGTGCGCCGGGTGGTGCCGTGGTCGGCGCTGTAGATGCGTTGCCGAAGGTGGGCCTGAAGTCGCGCCTATTGACGGCGGCGGTGGGTCTAGCACTGGCCTCGGTCGCGTTACCGACGTGGGCGCAGAGCTGTGCGACGACATCGGGAATAATCAGCACGTCATGCATGGGAGGAACCAGCGCAAGTGGCGGCAACGATCAGCAAACGGGCACTAGCGCCCCCGGGCAGTCGCCTTCGGTAAGCGGTAGTGGTACCGGTGGCAATGCAACGGTAGCTGGCACCGGAGGCTATTTTGGCGGTAACGGTGGCGCGGGTCTCGCTGGTCCTGGAACGATCCGTGGTGGCACCACGAATAGTGGCGCAGGCGGCGGCGGCGGCGTTTACGGCGGTGGAGGTGGCAGCGGTTGGGGGTCTGTTGGGGGTGCCGGTGGCGCACCGGCAATTCTGGCTACAGGAAATCTTACCGTTGCTGGCGGCGTTACTGTTCAGGGTGGCAGCGGCGGTAACGCATCTTTGGCAGGTTCGATCGGATCTGGAGCTGCCTATTTTTACGGCGGTGGCGGCGGTGGTGGCGCAGCAGGGGTGGCTGTTGCGATAAGCAATAGCTCGTTGATCAATAACGGTGTGATCAACGGCGGAGCCGGTGGTACTGGTGCTTACAGCGCGGCCTTGAGCGGTGGCGGCGGCGGCGGCGGCATGGGTGTTAGCGTCAGTGGATCGGGCAACCAGATACAAAACAACGGAAGCATCACGGGCGGCGCGGGTGGTGCCGCAGGCGTGGCTGGAGTTATCAGCGGTGTAGTCTACGGTGGCATCACCCCGCAGGCTGGTGGTGGCGGCAGTGGCGGCGCCGGCCTCAGTGTTACCGGCAATAGCAACACGATTAACAACAGTGGAAGCATCGCCGGTGGTGCGGGTGGCTTCGGATCAATCGTTGGTACGGGTGGTGTTGGCGTCGGTATATCCGGCAATGCCAACCTGCTGATCACTAGTAGCAGCATCAGCGGCGGCTTGGACGGCAGCGGCGCCAGTTCCGCCGATGCAGTGGAAATCACCGGTAGCAACAACACGCTGGAGCTCGATAGCGGTTACAGCTTCACCGGCAACGTGGTTTCCACGGCCGGAAACGGCAACGTACTCGCACTAGGCGGCAGCACTGGCGACAGCTTCGACGTCTCCAGCATCGGCGGTGAATTCACGGGTTTCGACAGCTACGCAAAAACCGGCACCAGCACTTGGACCTTGACCGGCACCACGACGGCAGTGACACCGTGGACGATTAGCGGCGGTACGCTGTCGGTGTCCTCCGATGCCAGCCTCGGCGACACCAGCGGCAGCCTTACATTCAACGGCGGCACGATGCAATTCGGCAGCAGCTTCAATCTCGCCAGCACGCGCGCGATCACGCTCGATGCTGGCGGCGGGACCATCGACACCAACAGCTATGCCACGACGATCTCGCAGGCGCTGACCGGCAGTGGCGGCCTGACAGTGACAGACAGCGCCAGCAGCGGCACGCTGACGCTCACCGGTGCCAACACCTACACCGGCAGCACCACCATCAACACCGGTGGCACGCTGGCACTGTCAGGCACGGGCAGTATCGCCAGCTCCAGCGACGTCATCGCCAACGGCACGTTCGATATCAGCAACACGACCAGCGGCGCGTCCATCGTGTCGCTGGATGGCAGCGGCAATGTCAACTTGGGCACACAGTCGTTGTCACTGACTAACGCCAGCGGTGCCTTCGGTGGCGTCATCAGCGGCAGCGGAAGTCTCAACGTGGCAGGCCCCATTGAAATCCTCTTGGGCGAAAACACCTATACCGGCGGTACGACGGTCGGTAGCGGCACTGATCTGCTCATTGGCGACCAGGGGACGACCGGTTCCATTGTCGGTGACGTGACCAACAATGGTTTTCTGCTTTTCGACCGCAGCGATGCCATCACGTACGCTGGCGTGGTCAGTGGCACCGGCGGGCTCTATCAGTACGCCGCCACAGGTACCCTCACGTTGACGGGTGCCAGCACGTTTACCGGAAATGCCGCAATCTTCGGCGGCACATTGGCACTGAGCGGCAACGGTAGCGTTGCGGACGCATACAACGTCATTGACTACGGCACATTCGATATCAGCAACACGACCAACGGCGCATCGATCACCTCGCTGAACGGTAACAGCAGTGGCAACGTCAATCTCGGTACACAGACGTTGACGTTGACCAACGCATTCGATGAGTTTGACGGCATCATTGCCGGCAGCGGCGGCCTCACGGTAGCGGCGGGCAACGAAACGTTGACCGGAACGAATACCTACACGGGCGACACGACGATCAACGGCGGCACGCTAGCGATCACCAGTGGCGGTAGCGTGAATAGCACCGGGAATGTTATCGACAACGGTGCGCTGATCGTGGACGGCGCCGGTTCAAGCATCACCGCGAACGCCGGTGGCACGCCGTTCCAGGTCGGCAGCAACAACGGCACCGGCATCGGCAGCCTGACGGTGAGCGATGGCGCATCAGTCACCAGTGACAGTGAACTCAACATCGGCCAGAGCGCCGGTGATATCGGTACGGTGACCGTCACCAGTAGTGCGAATGTAACCGCGGGGGCGAGCATCAATGTCGGTAAATACGGCAGCGGTACGTTGACGGTCTCTGATGGCGGTTCGGTCAACAGCAGCTTCCTCTCAATCGCCGACCAGGCCGGTTCGACCGGCACGGTGACCGTGACGGATGCAGGCTCATCGGTAACGGTTGAACCAGGCGGCCAGATCGTGGTCGGCAACCATGGCGGCAACGGCACGCTGACCATCGCCGACGGCGCTTCGGTGACCGGCGACAGCGTGTCGATTGCGGCGGATGCAGGCTCGATCGGTGTGCTGAACATCGGCGCGGCCGCAGGCAGTGCCGCGACGGCCGCGGGCACGCTGGATACGAGTACCGTCACGTTTGGTGCGGGCACCGGCTCCCTGGTGTTCAACCACACCGATACCGGCTACACCTTCGATCCGACGATCAGCGGTAACGGTACCGTCGATGTGCTGGCCGGTACGACAATACTTACCGCAGACAACACCTATAGCGGCGCTACCACGATCAGCGGCGGCACGCTGGCACTGAGTGGCAATGGCAGCATCGCCGACTCCAGTGTCGTCACGGCCAATGGCGTTTTCGATATCAGCGGCACGACCAACGGTGCATACATCACGTCGTTGAACGGCAACGGCAACGTCATGCTGGGTACGCAGTCATTGTCCCTGACCAATGCCAACGACACGTTCAACGGTGTGATCGCGGGTAGTGGAGGGTTGGTTGTTGCGGCCGGTCAGGAGGTACTTGACGGCGTCAATACCTATATCGGTGCAACGACCGTCCAGGGTGGCACGCTGCTGATCGGTGACAGCGCCCATCCAGGTGCGTCGATTGCCGGCAACGCCAGTGTTGAAAATGGAGCCACGCTGGGTGGCTTCGGCTCGATAGGCGGCAGCGTGGATGTCGCCAGCGGTGCGCATCTTGCGCCGGGCGTTGCCGGCAGCATCGGCACGTTGACGGTAGGCGGCAACCTGACAGTGGCGCAAGGCGGCATCCTCGATTACGAGTTTGGCGCCCCGGGTGCGGATTTTGGTACGGCTGGCACCGGCGATCTGGTCACTGTCGGCGGCAACCTGACGCTCAATGGCGCAACGCTCAACGTCAACGCCGATCCTGACTTCGGCCCGGGTCTGTACCGACTGTTCAACTACAACGGCACGCTGACCGAAACCAACGGCGGCATCACACTCGGCGCTGTTCCAACTGGCGACACGCTGGCGATCCAGACGCTGACGACGGACAAACAGATCAATCTGGTCAACACCGGTGGCGAAACACTCAATGTCTGGAACGGCAACGGCCTGGCGTCGCCCACGCAGATGGGCGGCGGTACGGGTACGTGGTCGGTAACCTCGTCAAACTGGACCGACGTCAATGGCGACGTATCGGCGGCGATGAGCCCGCAGCCGGGCATCGCGATCTTCGGCGGCGCCGCAGGCACGGTTACCGTAGACGACAGCGCTGGTGCGGTATCCGCTACCGGCTTGCAGTTTATGACCGATGGCTACGTCATGGACGGCGATGCGTTGACGCTGGTCGTCGATGCCTACGGCAACGCACCAGCCATCAACGTAGGTGATGGCACCACGGCTAGCGCCAGCAATGTCGCCACGATCGACAATGTGTTGCAGGGCACTGACGGCCTGGTCAAGAACGACTACGGCACGCTGATTCTCAACGGGGCATCCACCATCAGCGGCGCGTCGGCCGTCGAAACGGGCGAGCTGGACCTGGACGGCAATGGCAGCAGCTTCATCGGTGGATTCACTCTGTCTACCGGCACCACGTTGGCGGTCGGCGGCGCAGGTGTCAGCGTCATCGGCATGGGCGGCACGCACGGCAGCAATGGCGGCAGTTACAAATACAGCGCTGGCGGGAATGGTTCTGCGGGCAGCGTCGGTGGCGTAGCCGTCAGCGGTGCCGGTTTCAACTTCAACAACAATGGAGTCGTCGCCGGCGGCGCGGGTGGTGCTGGTGGTGTCGGTGGCTATGGCGGTTTTATCAGCGGCGGTCAGAGCGGCGGTGCCGGTGGCGCGGGCGCCTATGCGGGTGCGGGCGTGAGTGGCAGCGGTTTTACCCTGGTCAATACGGGCCAGATCAGCGGCGGTCAGGGCGGTGCTGGCGGCTACGGCGGCCATGGATCCCTCGGTAAATACAGCAGCACGAATAATCCTGGCGGCGCAGCGGGTACCGCCGGTGCCGGCGGTGGTGGCGCCAGCGGCATATATGGGACGGGCTTCACGCTGACCAACAACGGTAGCGTCGCCGGTGGTGCCGGTGGTGCCGGCGGTGCGGGTGGCAGCAGCGGCCATGGCGGCGCTGATTCCTCGGGCAATGGTGGCGACGCTCCTTCTGCCACAACTGGCGGCAACGGTGGCAACGGTGGCAGTGGCATCGCCGGCACGAGCTTCACGGCGACCAATGTGGCCACGATTACGGGTGGTGCGGGCGGCAATGGTGGCAACGGCGGCGTTGGTGGCTATGGCGGCGCATCCTTTTCCACCAATGGTTCCAATACGGGTGGCGCAGGCGGCAATGGTGGCAATGGCGGTAGCGGTGGTTACGGCGGTGCGGGCGTGTCGGGAACGAGCTTCACGCTGGCCAATAGCGGCAGTATTCAAGGTGGCGTCGGTGGCAACGGCGGTATCGGTGGCCCCGGTGGCGCCGGTGGCTATTCCAGGAATGGGCAGACTGGTTCGTCCGGCGCCAACGGTCAGGCCGGCAACGGTGGTCAGGGCGGCGCGGGCGTCAGCGGCGCTGGCTTCCAGCTGAACAATACGAGCAGCATCACGGGCGGCAATGGCGGTACGGGTTACGTCGCAGGTGCCGGCGGTGTCGGTGTTGTGTCGACGGGTGGTTCCATCGTGATCAACAGCGGCACGATCGCTGGCGGCGTGAGCGGTGACGGTGCGACGCAGGCGGACGCAGTGGATTTCAGCGGTGGCGGCAATACGCTGGAGATCGATGCGGGCTACGCCTTTACCGGCAATGTAGTGAGCAGCAGCGGCACGACCAACGGCGGCGATACGTTCGCTCTGGGCGGCACGACCAATGACAGCTTTGATGTGGACCAGCTGGGTGCTGCTGGCAGCACCGTGCAGTACCGGGGTTTTGCAAACTACCTGAAATCGGGTACCAGCACCTGGACGCTGACGGGCACCGGCAACGCCAGTGAAGCGTGGACGATTGCCGATGGCACGCTGGCAGGCAATACCGGCAGCCTGGTAGGCAACGTGACGTTTGCGCCGGTGAGCGGCGGTTTGGCCAGCGTGGACTTCGACCAGACCACCGATGGCACGTATGCCGGCGTTATCTCGGGTGACGGTTCGCTGAGCAAGACAGGTGGCGCGGTACTCGTCGTCACGGGCGACAACACTTATACCGGCGTCACCACAATCAGTGCCGGTACCTTGCAGATCGGCAACGGCGGCACGAGCGGTGCGGTCGCCGGTCACATTCTCGACAATGCTGCACTCGTGTTCGATCGTTCGGACACGTTGATCAACAGTGGTGCCATCAGCGGCAGCGGTAGCCTGACGCAGTCGGGCACCGGCACACTGGCGCTGACCAACAGCAACACCTATACCGGTGGCACCACGATCAGTGCCGGTACGCTGCAAATCGGCAACGGTGGCACGACCGGTTCGGTGGCAGGCGCCATCGTCGACAATGGTGTATTGGCGTTCGATCGCAGCGACGCGGTGAGTTTCGGCAACATCGTCTCCGGCAGCGGCAGTCTGCTCAAGATCGGCGCGAACAGCCTGACTCTCAGCGGCACCAACAGCTACACGGGCGGCACCTCGCTCGGCGCCGGCACCCTGGTGCTCGGCAATGCCTCGGCGATCAGCAGCGGCACGCTGGCCATGGCTGAAGGCACCACGCTGGACTTCACCAGTGGCTTCACGCTGGCCAACGCGATCACGTTGAGCGGAGATCCCACCATCAATGTGAGCACGGGCTTGGCGACCACGTTGGCGGGTGGCATCAGCGACGGCACGCAGGCGGGCGATTTGGTGAAGACCGGCGCCGGCAGTCTGGTCCTGACCGGTACCGACACCTATACCGGTAGTACGGAAGTGGCCGCCGGCATGCTGAATGTTCAGGGCAGCCTTGCCAGTAGTGTCAGCGTCGATAACGGCGCCACGCTGGTCGGTACGGGCAGCATGGGTGGCATGACGATCGCCAGCGGCGCCACGGTGTCGCCGGGTGGCAATGGCGTCATCGGCACACTGACGGTAAACGGCAACGCGAAGCTGGCGGCGGGTTCGACGTATTACCTCGATGCGACCGACACCGGCAGCAGCGACCTGATCCATGCGAGCGGTACGGCGATGCTCGAAGGTGGTTCGGTCGTCTCGATGGAGGCGGGCAGCAACTGGAATGCGTCGATCAAGTACACGATCCTCACCGCCGATAGCGGCGTCAGTGGCACCTTCGGTAGCGCGACGTCGAACTTTGCATTCCTGACGCCGACACTGAGCTACGACGCTAACGATGCATATCTGACGCTGGTGCGAAACAGCACCAAGTTCCCGGCGGTCGGCGTGACACTGAACGAGATCCACACGGGTGCGGGTGTCGAGGCGCTGGGATCGGGCAATGCGATCTATAACGCCGTGCTGCCGTTGTCAGCCGATGCGGCGCGAGGCGCCTTCAACGAACTGGCTGGGGACAGCCTCGCCAGTACGCGCACCGCGATCATCGACGACAGTCACTATGTGCGTGATGCCATCAGCGACCACCTGCAAGGTGTGCAGGGCGCGAACTCAATCGGTCAGCAGGCTGATGCGCAAGGCAGCGTGTGGGCCAGTACCTGGGGCCATGGCGGTAACCATGACAGCGACGGCAATGCGTCAAGCCAGAGCAGCAACGGCAGCGGCCTGCTGGTAGGTACCGATAAAACCCTGGGCGCGTGGCGTGTGGGCGCGGTGGCTGGTGCGGGTGAGCTGTCCAACAGCAGCACCGACAACAGCGCGGCCGATGCGCACAGCACCAGCACCGTGCTGGGTCTGTACAGCAGTGTGGATCTGGGTGCGTGGCAGTTCCAGGGTGGTGCGACACACAGCTGGTATGAGACCAGCAGCCGCCGCTACTTCGACGTACCGGGCCTGGGCAGCCTCGCTGCGGCCAAGTACGACACCGGCGTCACGCAAGCGTATGTCGATGGCGGCTACAAGTTCACCTTTGCCACCAGCAGCCTGACCCCGTACGCCAATCTGGCACGCGTGTGGATTCATCAGGATGCCATCAGCGAAGGCGGCATCGCCGGGTTGGATGTGCAGGCCAACGGCAGCAGCGTGAATTACGGCACGGTGGGTCTGCGCGCGGCGTGGGCACCGAATGCTTGGACGCAGTGGTTTGCGAGCGTGGGTTACCAGCACGCCTGGGGTGACCTGGCCTCGGTCGATCAGCAGCGTTTTGCCAACGGCGGCACGGGCAGCTTCTCGGTCGCCGGTCTGCCGGTGGCGGCGAATGCCGGGATTGCTGACATCGGCATACGTTTCCCGCTGGGCAAGAACGTCACGTTCGACGCGAGCTACCACGGCCAGTTCGCCAGCCAGACCAAGGATCAGGGTGCGCGGATGGTGCTGAACGTCAGTTTCTGATGCTGACCGCCCCTCTCCGACGTTTGTCGGAGCGGGGCGCAGGACCGTACTGATCGATCACAAGGATACGTAGCAAGGAAGCTGGCCATCGGCGGCGTGCCCCAGGATCGGTGTCTTCTCTGAAGGTGGGAAGACACTGGTGTGAGACATGTTCGTGAAGGACTGCTGGTGCCAGCAGTAGTTTCCAGAGCGCCCGATGGGCGCTCTTTTTTTGTCCGTCGCCGGTGCTGGCTTCGTGCTTGTCGGCTCGCGTACCTCTTCGTCTCGGCAGGTAATCAGCCGGCCTGCTGGGCGAGTAGCCTCTCCACTTCACGCAAGCTGGGCATGCCGCCCTGTGCACCGAGTTTGCCGACCGATAGTGCGGCGGCGGCGCAGGCCTTGCGCACGGCGATGGCCAGGCCTTCGTGCAGGAACACGGCGAGCGCGGCGTTGAAGGTGTCGCCGGCGCCGGTGCTGTCGACCACGTCGACCTGGAAACCGGATTGGTGGATCGGTTCGTCCTGTTCGCGATACCACGCGCCTTCGGCACCACGGGTGAGCACGACGGGACACGGTGCGCGTTGCATCAGTGTGCGGAAGTCCTCAGTAGGGTTCGCGCCCAGCAGGATCGCCAGTTCGTGCTGGTTCGGGGTGACGTAGCGAGCGAGCTTCAGCCAATCCGCGGGCAGTTTTTGCGCGGGCGCCGGGTTGAGGATCACCGGCACGCCGAGGCGGTGGCCCAGGCGCAGGGTGGCTTCCACGGTGTCCAGCGGGATCTCCATCTGCACCAGCACGGCATCGGCGCGGGCGATCAATGCCTGCGCCTGTTCGACCTGCGCCGGAGTCACGCGCACGTTTGCAGCGGGGACCACGATGATCTGGTTCTCGCCGCCGGCGACGGTGATCGAGGCGGTGCCGCTGGCGCAATTGTCGAGCTGGATGGTGTGGGTAAGATCAATGCTTTCGGCGACCAGACCCTGGCGCAGTTGCTGACCGAACGCGTCAGCGCCGGTGGCACCAACCAGCGCCACCTCGGCGCCTAGCCGCGCTGCGGCCACGGCCTGGTTCGCGCCCTTGCCGCCGGGCACGGTGAGAAAACGTTCGCCGAGGATGGTTTCACCGGGACCGACGAAGCGCGGTGCCTGGGTCACCAGGTCCATGTTGATGCTGCCGACGACAACGATACGGGTCATGACACCCCTGGCCGATCTTTTCGAGAAAGGGGTCGAGCATAAGCGATTGCGTCGAGCAGTAAAGACGAAGAGCCGGCAACGCCCGGCCCTTCGGTGGAGATGTGTGCAGGAGCGCCTTACTGTTTGTCGGAATCGTCGTCGCTCGAACTCTTCTGGTCCTGACGGTGTTGCATCGCCTGCTGCTGCATCAGCTGGTATTGCTGCTTCTGGCTGTCGGTGAGCACGGCCTGCAGCTGGGCGTTGCTGTCCTGCATGAGCGTGCGCATCTTCGCGCGGCGATCGCCCGGGGCCAGCGTGGTATCTGCGCGCAGTTGCTGCATCTGCTGTATCCGGCTCTGCAGGATCGGCTCGATCTTGGCAGCCTGTGTCGGCGTCAGCTGGAGCTTGCGGCTGAGCCGCGCGGTCTGGCGCTGTGGATCAGGTGCCTGATGCGCGGGCTTGGTGGCGGCCGAGTCGCTGGACGTTGCCGTGTCCTGGAAGGGTTGGGCAACAGCGACGCCGGTGCCGGCAATAGCCAGGGCGAAGCCGAGCGAGGCAAGGCGAAGAACAGGTTTCATCGCGATATCTCCAGAAAGAGTGGACAGCATGGCTCTGAACGCGAGATCCGGCGTGTGCGTTGACGATGGCCGCCGGATTTCTTCGCCAGGGCTTGCCATGGCCTGGTCGCAGCATCGATCGATGCTTGAATCAGAGGCTGCCGCCCCGATCCTTTAACGATTCAGCCCATTCGAGGAGAGAGCGATGATCGAACTGCATTACTGGCCTACACCCAACGGCCACAAGATCAGCATGTTCCTCGAGGAAGCCGGCCTGCCCTACGAGATCAAGCCGGTGAACATCGGCAAGGGCGACCAGTTCAAGCCCGAGTATCTGAAGATTTCGCCGAACAACAAGATGCCGGCGATCGTCGATACCGATCCGCTCGGTGGTGGCGATCCGCTAAGCATTTTCGAGTCCGGCGCGATCCTGCAGTACCTGGCGGAGAAGACCGGCAAGTTCATGCCCGCTTCGGCACGCGAGCGCTACGTCGTTCTGGAATGGTTGTTCTGGCAGGTGGGTGGGCTCGGTCCGATGCTGGGCCAGAACCACCATTTCAATCGCTATGCGCCGGAGAAAATCCCGTATGCGATCGACCGCTATATCAATGAGACGCACCGCCTGTACGGAGTCCTGGATAGACGTCTGGACGGCCGTGCCTACATCGCCGGCAAGGACTACACGATTGCCGACATGGCGGCCTATCCGTGGATCGTGCCGTACGAGGCACAAGGTATGACGCTGGAGGAGTTTCCACAGCTCAAGCGCTGGTTTGAAGACATTCGCGCACGTCCGGCGACGCAGCGTGCCTACGTCTTGGGCGAGACGATCAAGGAACAGACCGACCTTCGCACGGACGAAGCAGCCCGCAAGGTCCTGTTCGGACAGAAATAGGCAGAACCACGGATGGCGCTGAAAACCAGCGCCATGGATCACTCGATGCGGGTGACCGATTCCTGGCTGCCGCCTGGCTCCAGCGCCGGCGCCGGGCCGGCCACGGCCAGCAGGGACTGCGCGTAACTGTCCTCGATGCTGACGGTGGAGACCTCGTCCCAGCCGAAGAACGAAACCTCGCGCATCCATTCCGCGTCGGGGCTGAGTTCCTGCATGTAGAAGCCATCATCGTCGACGCTGGCCAGCCGACCGATGTAGCAGACCTCGGCTTCGTCCTCGCTGTCCACGTGCACGCCGATCACCGGGGCTTGGGCGCCAGCGGCCTGGATGACATCACGGATGTTGTCCAGCGGGAATCCGCGCGGCGGCCGCGGCAGGATGTGCTTCAGCGCCAGCGCCTTTTCGAAAAACACATGGTGCTTGTCTGGCGACTCCAGCTCGGAGATGTCGCGATGGCGCATCACGTACATGCCGTCGTAGGTGATGCCGTCGCCGACGACCCAGAGCAGGAAGAATTCACGTCCGACGCCGCCCACGTAACCGCAGAAGCTGCCGTGTTCGAGGTCTTCACGCCACAGCCGTACCAGGGTCTGGGTCTGCTGCGCTTCACGCAGCTGGGCGCGCTGGCCGGTGCTTTTCAGTTCGATAATGTTGCTCACGGGCCCATTTTACCAGATTGGGGTGACCGGCTTGTTAGTGCTTTATGAGAGCTAGAGAATGTAGCGGCTGAGATCCTCATTCTGAACGAGGCTGCCGAGGCTTTTATCCACGTGTTCGGCGTCGATCTTGTAGTTTTCACCGGACTTGTCCGCGGCCTCGTAGGAAATTTTCTCCAGTAGGCGCTCCATCACGGTATGCAGCCGACGTGCGCCGATGTTCTCGGTGCGTTCGTTCACCTGGAACGCCACCTCGGCCAGCCGATCGATACCGCTGTCGGCGAATTCCAGACCCACGCCCTCGGTGGCCAGCAGGGCCGTGTATTGCTTGGTCAGCGCGTTGTGCGGCTCGCGCAGGATGCGCTTGAAGTCGTCCACGCTCAGCGCGGACAGCTCGACGCGGATGGGCAGGCGCCCCTGCAATTCCGGGATCAGGTCGGATGGTTTCGCCAGCGAGAACGCGCCGGAGGCGATGAACAGCATGTGGTCGGTCTTGATCGGTCCGTACTTGGTCGACACGGTGGAACCTTCGACCAATGGCAGCAGGTCACGCTGCACACCTTCGCGGCTGACCCCGGCGTGGCCGTGGTCGCCGCGCTGCGCCACCTTGTCGATCTCGTCGATGAACACGATGCCGTTCTGCTCGGCCGCTTCCATCGCCTGCGCGCGGATATCATCGTCGTTGAGCAGTTTGCCGGCTTCCTCGTCGATCAGCATCGGCTGCGCCAGCTTGATTGCCAGCTTGCGCTGCTGTGTCTTGGCTCCGCCGATGTTCTGGAACATCTGGCGCAACTGCTGGCCCATTTCTTCCATGCCCGGCGGCGACATGATTTCCACGCCCACGTTCATGGCGAAATCCAGCTCGATCTCGCGCTCGTCCAGCGCGCCTTCGCGCAGCTGCTTGCGCAGCTTCTGGCGGGTGTCGCTGTCGATCGCCGGCGCCGCTGGTGCATCGTGGCTCCAGTCGGTCGGCGTGGTCTGCCGGCGCGGCAACAAGGCGTCGAGAATACGATCCTCGGCGCGATCCTCGGCTTGTGTTCGCACGCGTTTCACTGCCTGCTCGCGGGTCAGCTTGTAGGCCACATCGGCGAGGTCGCGGATGATCGATTCGACATCTTTGCCGACATAGCCGACCTCGGTGAACTTGGTCGCCTCCACCTTCACGAACGGCGCGTTCGCCAGCGTGGCGAGGCGCCGCGCGATCTCGGTCTTGCCCACGCCGGTGGGACCAATCATCAGGATGTTCTTCGGCGTCACTTCCTCGCGCATGCCCGGCTCCAGCTGCATGCGCCGCCAGCGGCTGCGCAGCGCCACCGCCACGGCGCGTTTGGCGTCGTGCTGGCCAATGATGTAGCGGTCGAGTTCGTTGACGATTTCGCGGGGAGTCAATTCGGACATGGGGTCACCGGAAAGGTAGATTTTCTTCGTCATCCCAGCGGAAGCTGGGATCCAGCGGCGTTGCCGTTATAGGCACAGGGTCCCAGCTTGACCAGCCATTCGGCTGTTGAAAAGCGCCTCGCTGGGACGACGGTGAGGAGGGCTGTCGCGTGATGCACTACAACTCTTCGATCGACACGTTGTGATTGGTGTAGATGCAGATGTCGCCGGCGATCTTCAGCGCCTTCTCGACGATGGTGCGCGCATCCAGCTCGGTGTTTTCCAGCAGTGCCATCGCGGCCGACTGCGCGAACGGGCCGCCGGAACCGATCGCGATCAGGCCGTGTTCGGGTTCCACCACGTCGCCATTGCCGGAGATCAGCAGCGACGTCTCTTTATCGGCCACCGCCAGCATCGCCTCGAGCCGGCCGAAGCGGCGGTCGGTGCGCCACTCCTTGGCCATTTCCACTGCGGCGCGGGTGAGGTTGTTGTTGTGCTTTTCGAGCTTCTGTTCGAACAGTTCGAACAGGGTGAATGCGTCGGCGGTGGCGCCGGCGAATCCGGCCACGACGTCACCGTTCTTGCCGAGCCGGCGCACTTTGCGCGCGTTGCCCTTCATCACCGTATTGCCGAGCGTGACCTGACCATCACTGCCGATCACGACGCGACCTTCGCGGCGCACGCAGACGATGGTGGTGGCGTGGAAAGATTCCATGGTGGCGACTTGCTCCGGGGAGGAGCTGACTAGATGTGGATCGACCACGCCGATTGCAAGCAATCGGCGGCAGCTTCAGTCCGACAGGGCACGTATGAACGAGCTGGCGGCGGCGGCCACCTCGGACGGCGTACGGTCGGCCACGCACAGGGCTTCGTCACGCGGACCACGGGGGCGATAACGGGTCAGGTTGTCCCTCGTGAAAAATCCCAGCGTGGGCACGCCGGCGGCGCAGGCCAGGTGCATCACGCCGCAGTCGGCGCTGATGTAGCCGTCGCACTGCGCAAGCACCGCCGCCATCCGACGCACGTTGCTGGAATAGAAGGCCGGAAAGCGCAGTTGCAGCTGCGACTGGCCGTGGGCGGGGAGCATCTCGATGAAGCACAGTTGCGGATGAGCCGCTGCCAGTGCATCGACCAGCGCCAGCCACCATTCCCCACAAAGGCGCTTGTTGCCGGTGGCATTCGGGAACAGCGCGATCACCTTGCGATCGCTGTCCGGCGCGTGACCGAGCAGGTCGGCCAGCAGCGCGCGACCACACGCCTGTTCTTCCGCGCGCAGCTGGATGCGCAGCAGTGGCCACGCGTCGTCGAGTCCGCTGGAAGGCAGGCCCATCGCGCAGCGCAGCGCGTACACGCCATCCAGCGAAAAGTGGCTTGGCGCATGCGTCAGGGCCGCCTGCCAGGCCGCCCCGCCCTCGCGCAACTCGCGCTTGCTACTGGGCAGACCCAGCAGGTAGCGGGCACCGCTGAGGAAAAGCAGCAGCCGGCCCGAGCGTGAACCGCGGGTGCTGTCGATGGCCAGGTCGTAACGGTTCCGCCGCAGGCGCAGCAGGGTGCGCAGCAGATGCAGCGGATGGTGGCCCGGGCGTCGGGTCAGCTGATGGATATGGCGAACCTGACGAAATCCGCCGAACACATCATCGGCAGCCTCGCAGCCGGTGACGAGGTCGATCTCGGCACCGGGATAGCGCTGCTCAAGCTCGGTCAGCAGTGGGGTCAACAGCAGCGTGTTGCCAAGACGATGATTGGGACGCAGCAGCAGGATGCGGAAGATGTCGCGGGGTGGCAGTTCACCCACGCCCAGCAGATGGCGCTGCGATCGGCGCACGGCGCGATCGACCACTGTGGGAACAGGGCCGGAAATTGGTATTTCCGTAAGGGTCACGGTGGCTGCTGCCTGGAGGGTTGCGTGCTGCATTGTCGCGTGTGGATTCTTTCCGGACGCTTATTACTGCTTACCCCAAGCAGGTTCGTTCAGCGGACGGTAGAACTTCGCAGTTACTTGCGTCGTGCCCGCGGATGCGCCGCGTCGTACACCTTGGCCAGGTGCTGGAAATCCAGATGAGTATAGATCTGCGTGGTAGCAATATCGGCGTGGCCGAGCAGTTCTTGCACCGCGCGCAGGTCGCCGGAGGATTCCAGCATGTGGCTGGCGAAGGTATGCCGGAGCAGATGCGGATGGATGTGCTTGGGCAGATTTTGCTGTAGCGCCAGTTTGTTCATGCGCAGCTGCACCGTGCGTGGGTTGATCGACGCGCCGCCGCGGCCGCGGAAGACCGGGCTGTCCGCCGGCATGCCCTGCTCCGCACCGAGTGCGCGCAGCGCGGCAATCGCATGCCGTCCGACCGGCACGATGCGGGTCTTGCTGCCCTTGCCGAGCACACGTACCTCGCCGCCATCGAGATCCAGGTCGAGCCAGCGCAGGCCGACCAGTTCGGACAGGCGCAGGCCGCTGGAATAGAACAGTTCCAGCATGGCGCGATCGCGCACGGCCAGTTTGCCGCCACTGTCGGTTTCGACCAACGCACTGGCTTCGTCGACATCGAGCACCTGCGGCAGCTTGCGGCGTACCTTCGGGCCGCGCACGCCGAGCAGCGGATCACTGGCCAGCAGGCCTTCGCGGTTGAGCTGGCGGAACAGGCTGCGGCAGGACGACAGCAGGCGCTGCAGGCTTTTCGGCGCCAGGCCGGCATCCATACCCGGCTTGCCGCGATGCTCGCCGGCGATGAAGCTGCGCATCCGGTTCGCATCCAGCGCGTCGAACGAGGCCAGCTGCTGCGCCTGCATGAAACGCAGCAGCTTGGCCAGGTCGCGGCGGTAGCCGGAGACCGTGTGCGGCGACGCCTGCCGCTCGCCAGCGAGGCGGCCGAGCCAGCGGTCGACCAGCTGTTCAGGTGTCATGATGACTCAGGAAATATCCCGCGAGCGCGCCAGGGCGGCGGTGATGGTGGCGGAGATCATCTTCAGGAACAGCGTGCCCATGCCCGGCTGGAAGCGATCCGGATCGTGGCTGCCGATCGCCAGGATGCCGGAGTCACCCAGCTTCATCATTGCGACCGAACGGATCAGCTCGGCATCGCGACCGAACAGACGGGTGAGCTTCTCGCTGGACAGGCGACCTGAGACCGGTTCGCTGTGCTGCAGAAATTCGGCGAACTCCGGCAATGCGTCGGCACCACCGGGAATCTGCTGCAGCCATTCGGCGCGCGGCAGTTGCGGTTCGTCACCGAACAGCAGCAGGCGCACCTGTTCGGTGTGGAAATCCGAACTGAGCTTGGCCACCACGCTGCGTGCGGTCACCTCCATCGTGTTCGCGCGCAGCAGCGCCACGGTAAGCGCGTGCACGCGCTCCATCAGCTTCTCGTTCTCGGCGGCAATCTCGATCAGCTCGGCCAGCCGCCGTTCCAGTTCGGCGTTCTTGTCACGCAGGCTCTGCAGCTGATACACCGCCAGTGACGACACCGCGCCCTGCTCGCGCGGCATGGTCAGCTTCGCCGCCAGATCGGGATATTCGCTGAGGAATTCCGGATGACGTTTCAGATAGGCAGCAACCACCCGGGCCTGGGTAGCGTCGTCGAGCAGGGTTGCGGTCATGCGAAGGTGTCCTCGAACCAAGGCGGAGCGTGCGGGAAAAGCGCGCCGTTTGGCTGGAGTGTGCGATGGACGCGGGCGCGCTTCAACCCGCGCGTCAAGTCGTGAGGGCGGGAACCGACCATACGCCCTCGAAGGCGAACGCGGCCGGACCGGTCATCCACAAGGTTTGGCCGGGGCCGGCCCAGTCGATCTGCAGGGTGCCGCCGGGTAGTTCCACCTGGACGCGGTCGCCGACTTCGCGACGCTGGTGCAATACCGCCATGGCGGCGCAGGCACCAGTGCCGCAGGCCCGTGTCCAGCCTGCGCCACGCTCGTGCACTCGCAGGTGCAGAAGCTGCCGATCCAGCTTCTGCACGAAACCGGCATTGGCGCCTTCGCGAAAGCGTGCATGCCCGGTCAGCGCGGGGCCAAGCCGGGGCATGGCGTGGGTGGGGAGATGGTCCACCACGGCCACAGCATGCGGATTGCCCATCGAGACGGCGCCGATCTCCAGCGCCTCACCGTCCATATCCAGCACGTAACGATCGGCCGCCTGCGGTGCGTCGAACGGAATCCGCGGCGGATCGAAGATCGGTTCGCCCATGTCCACCGCCACGCGGTCGGTGTCGAGCAGGCGCACGGTCACCGGTCCGGACGGGCTTTCCAGGCGCAGCGTCTCGCCGATCGCCACCGCGCCTGCGCGATGCAGCCATGCCGCCACGCAACGCACACCGTTGCCGCACTGGCCCGAGGGCGAGCCGTCGGCGTTCCAGATGCCGTAATAGAACGCACAGGATAGATCGCGTGCCGGCTCCACGCTCAGCAGTTGGTCGAAACCCACACCGGTATGGCGGTCGGCCAGCGCACGGATCTGCGTGGCGGCCAGTGGAAAATCGCGATAGCGACAGTCCAGCACGACAAAGTCGTTGCCGATGCCATGCATTTTCGAGAACTGCAACTGCATGGTGGTGGGGGTCAGGACTGCGCGCTGGCAGGCATTGCGCTGCTGGTTGCCGGGGCTGGCTTTGGCGCTGACGGTTTCGGCTTGTTCGATGCGGCGGCTGGCTTGACCGGCGGCAGGAACAGCGGGCCCTTCTGGCCGCAGCCAGCAAGCATGGCGACAACGAGGCAGAGCGGCAGCAGATGGATTGATCGGCGCATGGCGAGGTTTCCTGTGGACGTTCGCAGTATAGCGACGCCCAATGAACCGGCCGCAGCACCAGGTCATCACCGTTATGATGCATGGCAGACCGCACACCGAGGCGGCGAGGGTGACACGATGGACTGGAGCACACTGTTGCGCATGCCGATGACAGCGCTGCTGGTGCTGGCGGCGGTGTTCCTGCTGGTTACCCTGGTACAGCTGGTGGTGCTGCGTCGACACCTGCACAACGGTCGCCGGCTTGCCGCCAGCTGGCGCGCACTGCTCTGTCTGGTCTGCTTCGCGCTCACCTTGCTGCTGGCCGGCACCGGCGTCGCGCTGCGGGGCTACCGGTTGCTCAGCGAAGAAACCCCGGTGGTCGATATCGACGCGCACATCCTGTCGCCGCAGCGTTGGGCACTCACCCTGAGCTGGCCCGACGGCAGCACGCGGCAGGAGCAACTTTACGGGGATGACTGGCGCGTCGAAGCCGTGGTGCTGAAATGGAAACTGCCGGCGCTGCTGGCCGGGTTGCCGCCGCTGTACCGGCTTGACCGGCTATCCGGCCGCTACGACGATCCTGCGCAGGAAGCCAGTGCGCCGCGAACCGTGATCAGCCTGGGCGAAGACAGCAGCTTCGACCTGCTCAACTTGAAGAAGCAGTACGCGCAGTGGTTGCCGGAAGTCGATACCATCTACGGCAGTGGTGCGTTCCTGCCGCTGGTTGACCAGGGCCATTACAGCATCAGCCTGATGCGCACCGGCGCGCTGGTGGCACGACCGGACGATGCTACCGCGCAGCGGATCGGCTCGCCCCTCGGCGGTTGAGCGGGGCGGACGGGCAGGTGATGCCGATGATGCCCACTTGCAGCTAAATCGCAGGAACTTGAGCCCGCGCAATGTCACAGCACACTGCTAGATTTGCGCGGCAGCCTGCCCGGCGACAATGGGGTGCCGGAGAGATTTCGCTGCGGGTTCATCGAGCCAAACCCAACCAGGAGAGAAACATGAAGCGTACGCAGTCATTCGCACTGATCGCAGGTCTTGCCCTCGCCGCCAGCGCGGTGTTTGCCGCACAGCCGGTACGCGACGTCAGTGCGAAGCACCATCCGAACATCGCCGCGGCGCAGCGGTTGACCGACCAGGCGTTCAAGCGCATTACCGACGCGCAGCAGGCCAACGAGTGGGATATGGACGGGCATGCGGCGAAGGCCAAGGATCTGCTCGACCAAGCCAGCCGCGAACTCAAGCAGGCGGCTGAGGCAGCGAACCACAACTAAGTGACCTTGGGTCGCCTTCGCTGAGGTGGCCCGTGCCGTGCCGTTGCGTGTCGTCGATCCCGTCTGTTTCAGGCGGGATCGACCGTTTCAGCGATCCGCGGGGCTGCTGGCGGAACTCGTCTTGACGGCACCGACGCCTGGCGACGGCAGTGTCGCCGGGTTTCCTGCCGGATAACCGCCGCCGAGTGCCTGGATCAGCTGTACGGAGAGATCCATCTGCTGACTGTCCAGCGCGGCCATGCGCTGCTGCGCGGCCAGCAACTGCTCACGGGCGATCAGCGTCTCCAGCGAACTGCCGAGGCCACCCTTGTAGAGTTTCAACGTATCGTTCCAGGCTTGCTGCGCGTCCTGTTGCGCACGTTGCTCGGCGGCTATCTGGATCCGCATCGACTTCAGCGCGGAGTAGTTGTCGGCGACTTCGTTCACCGCGTGGACCAGGGTCGCGTTGTATTGCGCCACCAACCCGTCGTAGCCGGCGTCCGCCGCGGCCAGCTGCGCGCGCCGGCGTCCGCCGTCGAAGATCGGCAGGCTCAGCGCGGGGGTGACGCCGTAGGTGCGCGAGGACATATCGAACAGGTTGCTGCTGTCGCCCACTGCGACCAGGCCGGCCATCGCGCTGATGCTGATATTCGGCAGGAATTCGGTCTTCGCCGCCTTGATGTCCTTGCTCGCTGCCTCGACACGCCAGCGCGCGGCGACCAGATCGGCGCGATGGCCGATCAGCTCCACCGGCAAGTTGTCCGGCAGCGCGAGGTCGGCCGGTTTCAGCAGGCGCGGCCGCGCGATCTGCAATCCGCGATCAGGACCCTGGCCGAGCAGCACCGACAGGCTGCTGCGCACAGCATCGATGGCGCGCTCAGCCTGGGCCTTCTGTTGTTCTGCGCTGGCTACCGCGAAGTCGGCCTGATGCAGTTGTTGCGGTGTGCCCAGGCCCGCGGTCAGATAACGGCGGGCCAGTGCGAGCACCTTGCCGGTACGCTGCAGCTCGGCATCGGCGACATCCTGCTGAGCGAATGCATAGCCGAGCTGGATATACGCCCGCGCCACGTTCACCGACAGCTGGATGCGTGCCGCATGGGCATCGATCTCGGCGGCACGGCTGCGACCCAGCGCAGCCTCCCACGCGTCGCGCTTGCCGCCCCACAGATCCAGTCCCCAGGAAAAGTCGAGCGTGGCCGACTTGGCCCAGGCGAACGTGCCCAGATCCGCCACCGGGTAGACGTAGTCCTTGCTGGAAAGACGCGTGCCTGACACGGCCGCGTCCAGATCGACCTGCGGACCACGCGCTGCATTGGAACTCTGTACTTGAGCCTGCGCCAATTTTGCCAGCGCATCGGCGCCTGCCAGTCCGGGATTGTTCTGCAGCGCCTCGTCGATCAAGGCCGATAGCTGCGAATCGCCCAGACCGACCCACCAGTCCTGAGCGGGCCATGCCGCCGGGGTGAGGAGCTGCACGCCAGCGAGGCTGCGTTCGGTCGCGAGGTGTTGCGGGTCGGTCAGCTGGCCATCGGGATGCAGGCCGCGACTGCTCGCGCAGCCGGCGAGCACCAGGGTCAGCGTGGTGGCAAGAGTGAGGATACGCATAGACATCGGAAAATCTCATGAGGCAGGACGGTTCGAGCCACCGCCATACGACGGTGCCACGACTCCCCGCTATCCCCCGGATCGCAGCGACATGATAAACCCGCGCTGGCCGCTGTGCTGCGCAGCCCTCATCGGGCTGCGGCGGCCGCCGACTCAATCCAGCGATTTCTCGTAACGCCAGGCATGCGTGCCATCCTGGTAGTAATGCGGGTAGTGGCCGATATGCTGGTAACCGTGTCGTTCATACAGACGGACCGCGCTGGCGTTGTCGTCACGTACTTCCAGTCGCACCGCGTGGCAACGACGCTGCCGGGCACTCGCTTCAACGGCCTCCAGCAGCGCGGTGCCAACGCCCTTGCCGCGCGCCTCCGGTTTGCTGGCGATCGAGTACAGCCGTGCCACGCCGCTGCCCTTGCGGAAGAACACCACCGCGGTACCGAGGAAGTTGCGGTGGTTGGCGCTGGCCACCAGCACCAGGGCCGAGTCGCTGTCCAGGTGGCGGCGATATTGCGCACGGGTCAGCCGGTCGCTGTCGAACGTGCGGTCTTCCAGTGTCACCAGATCGTCGAGGTCGGACGATTCGGCGCGACGCACGCGCACGCTGGCGCTGGCGGGGGGTGGGTGCATGCCTGGGGATTCCGGCGCGACGCGGCGCGCGTATTCGTGCAACAGATGGAGTGGGGTGATCAGCACGCGCGGACTCTAGCAGCCGGCGGCGTCTGCTGCGCGTGTTCGCGGGCTGCTTCTCATCACGGGCTATACCGTTTATTCACTCTTCGGGGCTTTACCCTTGTGCGAGGCCTGCCTGTGCCACAAACTGCGCGCCTTGTGTGTCCCGCCGCGCCACGCGCAGGGGCATCCCGCCATAGCTGGATCACCTGAGTGGTGCCATGACCCGTCTGGTCATCGTTGTCGAAAAAGCCTCCGACTGGGGTTCGTACTACCCCTCCGTCGACGTCATGAGCGCGATGGATTACCTGCGCGAGCCGGTCGGTGGCGACGACGAACGCACCCATGTGATCAACCTGTGCCGCAGCTACAAATATCTCGGCACCGGCTACTACGTGTCGCTGCTGGCCGAGGCCCGGGGACACAAGGTGATGCCGTCGGTGCGCACGGTGAACGACCTGCGCCGGCGCTCGCTGTACGGCGTTGACATCAACGATCTCAACCAGAAGCTGACCCACTTCCTGCCGGCCGGTGGCCGCGACACAACCGACTTCGGCATCCTGGTCTACTTCGGCGAGACGGCCTATCCGGCGCTGCAGGATCTGTCGCGGCAGGTGTTCGAGTCGTTCCCCTGCCCGCTGCTGCGCATCGAGTTCGAGCGCGACCGCGTATGGCAGGTCAGCGCGATCAAGCCGGTCGGCCTGCAGACGCTGGACGATGCGCAGGAAGACGCATTCGCCGAGGAGCTCGATCGCTTTTCCAAGAAGCTGTGGCGCAAGCCGCGCGCGCGCAAGCTGTATCGCTATGACATCGCGATGCTGGTCGATCCGGCCGAGCAGATGCCACCATCGAACAAGAAGGCGTTGAAGGCGTTCATCGCGGCCGGCAAGCAGCTGGGTATCGAGGTCGATCCGATCGGCAAGAACGACTACCAGCGTCTTGCTGAATACGACGGCCTGTTCATCCGCGAGACCACCGCCAGCGACAACCACACCTACCGCTTCGCCCATCGCGCGGAGAAGGAAGGCATGGTGGTATTCGACGATCCGACCTCGATTCTCCGCTGCACGAACAAGATCTTCCTCAACGACCTGATGGTGTCGCGCAAGCTGGCGGTGCCGCGCACTGAGATCCTGTATCGGGACGACAGCAAGGGCATGAAGGAAGTCGTCGCCAAGCTCGGCTTCCCCTTGGTGCTGAAGATTCCCGACGGTTCGTTCTCGCGCGGGGTGGTCAAGGTGGAAAGCGAGAAGGCGCTGGAGCAGGCCGCGGGCGAGCTGTTCCAGCACAGCGCGCTGCTGCTGGCGCAGGAATATCTCTATACCGAGTTCGACTGGCGCATCGGCGTGCTCAACCACGAGCCGCTGTATGCCTGCAAGTACTACATGTCGCGCGGCCACTGGCAGATCTACAACCATGGCGCCAAGGGCACCGCGAAGTCCGGTGGCTTCGAGACGATTGCAGTGAGCGAGGCGCCAGCCGAAGTGATCAAGCTGGCGTTGAAGGCGACCCAGCCGATCGGCGACGGATTCTATGGCGTCGACCTCAAGCAGGTCGGCAACAAGCCGGTGGTGATCGAGGTCAATGACAATCCGTCGATCGATGCCGGCGTGGAAGATGCCCATCTGGGCGATGCCTTGTACCTGCGCGTCATGCAGGAGTTCCTGCGCCGGATGGAACGCAAGCGGCAGGGCATTACGGGCTGAAGTGCGGCGTAAGGCTCAATGCCATACGGTGCCATGCAGTGCACGGCGATGCGGCCGGCACAGCGTCAGCAACTGACGCGGTAACGTCGGTTCCAGCACCAGCAACACGACCAGCGGTGCACCTAGCAGCCAGAACGCCGGCGTCCAACCGAGCAGGTCCGTGCGTAGCGGAACCAGGGTGGTCAGCAGCAGTGCGGCGCCGCCGAGAAGCCAGAGCATGGCGGCTGCGAGCAGGCGTGAGTTACGCGGAGAACAGAGGGTCTGCGGGCGCATCGGGATATCCGTTCGTTGAAGGACGACTGCATCGTGCGATGCGCCCATCTCATAGGCTGCGACCTGCCGTGCGGATGGAGTTCCCGGCAGTTGCGGCTTGTAGAATGCGTGTCTGCACGCCGTCCCGGCGCCAGCCAACATCCAGGGAAACCACGTGGATCCAGCCCAGTTCGCCGTATTTGGCCATCCGATCAGTCACAGTCGGTCGCCGCAAATCCACCAAGCTTTTGCGCAGCAGTTCGGCATCGCGCTGGAGTACCGCACGATCGATGCGGCGCCGGCCGACTTCGTCGCTTCGGTGCAACGCTTCTTCGCCGATGGTGGCCGCGGTGCGAATATCACGTTGCCGCACAAGGTGGCGGCCTTCACCCTGGCCGACCAGCGTAGTGCGGCGACTACACGCGCCGGTAGCGCAAATGTGCTGACGAAGCTTGCGGACGGCAGGCTGGCTGCGCACAACACCGATGGCGCCGGCATGGTACGCGACATCACCGATCGTCATGGCGTGGATCTGCGCGGTCACACGGCATTGTTGCTCGGCGCCGGCGGCGCCGCCCACGGCGTGGCGTGGAATCTGCTGGATGCGGGCGTGAACACGCTGACCATCGTCAACCGCTCGCCCGAAGCCGCCGATGCGCTGGCCGATGCGATCGGCGAGCCGGCGCGTGCGCATACCCGTTACTGGGAGGATCTGGCCGACATCGGCAGTTATGACCTGATCGTCCAGGCCACCTCGGCCGGCGTGCTGGGTGCGTCGCTGCAGCTGCCGTTCTCGCTGGTCGGCGCCCGTGCGCTTTGCTATGACCTGTCGTATGGCATCGCGGCCAGCAGTTTCCTGACCTGGGCGAAGACGGCCGGTGCGCGCTACGCGTTCGACGGCCTCGGCATGCTGGTGGAAACCGCCGCCGATGCGTTCGAGCTGTGGCACGGCCAGCGGCCAGATACCGAGCCGGTGTACCAGCTGCTGCGCCGGCAGACTGCGTGAGCGTGCTGGGCTGCCGGGCCGGCTGTGGTGCCTGCTGCATCGCGCCGTCGATCAGCTCGCCGATCCCCGGCATGCCCCATGGAAAGCCGGCAGGTGTTCGTTGCGTGCAGCTCACGCATGACAATCGCTGCGCGATCTTCGCTGACCCACGTCGGCCGGCGGTGTGCGCCAGCCTGCAGCCAGAGCCGGCGATGTGCGGCGCCGACCGCCAGCATGCCATGGCGTGGATCACGGTGCTGGAAAAGGCGACTTCAGGTGGCTGAGCCATCGTTGGCGAAAATTCGGAATATCTCCATTCCTGAGCAGCGACGCTGTGCTGGCGCGGAAGGACAGCACGTCATCATGTCGGGTGCCACGCATGCAGGTGAATGCTGGGACGGCGTACTGATCATGATGACGTGCGTGGGTCTTTAAGCCACCTTGCCATATGGCGGAACGCTTGCTCGATCCTTGAAAAGCCGACGAATGGTTAAGTGCGCGAGTCGGATCTTACGCGGCCGCATTCGAGTTCTATGATGCGATCAGCAACGTGAAAATAACGGTCGTCATGGCTGATGGCGATGACGGTTTTCCCTCGCTGTTTGAGACCAGGTAGCAAGGTAGAGTAAAAATATTCGCGAAAATGCGCATCTTGGTCGGCGGCCCACTCATCAAAGAAGTAGATCTCGCGGTTTTCTGCGTAACTCTGAAGCAGAGCCAGCCGTTTTCGTTGCCCCGTTGACAAGGTGAGCTTTGATAGCTCGCCCTGATTTGCTTCGACATTCGCGCTCAGGTTTAGCATCTGCAGCAATTGCTCAATATGTGAATCGGAGAGAAGGTTGCCGGCTGAATCGAGCACGTGGGGGAAAAGGAAGAAGTCGCCAAAAACGCCTGAAAAACGGCTTCGGTACAGGACAAGATCGTCTCCGATGGGGCATCCATCTATGAGCACGTGCCCTGTTTTTGGACTCAGAAGAGAGCTGAGCAACAGTAGTAGGGTTGATTTCCCACTACCGTTCCCGCCCACGATGAACACCATTTCGCCGCACTTGAAGTCGAGAGTGACTGGACCAAAACCATTGGAGTGGTCAACGTCACTTGGGTATTCATAGCAGACGCTATCGATTTGGATGGATTGCCAGCCGCAAAGCGATTTCTGATCCGGGATCTTGAATACTTTTTCTTCTTGAGCTTTCGTTCGCGGGTTCAGCCCGACATGCTCAAGGTGCCGCAGGCTCGCTGTTCCGGTGCCTACTTGCTTGCCAGTGCTCGTGATGAAGTTGATCGGACCTGTAAAAAGCAGAGCACCGATGACGAATTGGATGATGGTTGCCTGAGGCAGCTCAAGTACGGCGTAGCCCAGGTAGACGATCAGAAAAACGGAGCCATAAGTCACCACCGTGGACCATGCTTCATTGAAGCCCCAACCCAGATAGACCCGGGTCATGAATTTCTTCGACTGGCCTATCGCCGGATTCAGCAGTTCTGACGTGAAGTGAGAAGCACGCGCCGTATTGAGCGTCATCTCCTTCTTGCCCTCGCTGATGGCACGAAAGTACTCAAAAACCTTTTCGTCCGACTGCCGCAAGCTATCGAACATCCCCCGTGTTTTTCGCGCGAGGACAAGCGAAATGACAATGGTTGTGCAGAGGAAAACCAGCAGAATTCCAAGCAAAGGAATCGAAACGGTTGATAAGTATGCCGTATACAAAACGGCGAGCAGAACGTTGTAGGCCAATAGAGGCGCAATGAGGACGAGGGGAGCAATGTTTGCGATGTCTTCGATCAGAGAGCCGAAAGCAGAATGCTTTCGATCAGCCAGTTTCTCGTATTCCAGGTCGACGAAGCGTTCGGACAAATCAGTGCGCAACTGAGCCACTAGGTTGCTGCCCAAACGCGCCAAGAGAAATTGTGATGCTGCACCGGAGAGAAGCAGCGCAGCAAGCCAGCACAGTCCGATAAAAAGAGGTCGCGCGTCTCGATTAGGTATGCCGGTAGTTGCAAGCGCATTGATGTTAGCCAGTAGCTCCATTGTTACAGCAGCGCTGGTAGAAGACAGGATGATTGTGCTGATTAGCGCGTAGCGATATTTGCGTAGGAAGCGAGCCAGGATCATAGGGAACTTCACGGTATGTAGAGTTGTTCCAAAGAGCTTTCTAGAAAAGCTAAAAGCCAATGTAATAATTTGGTGCTGGGAGTAAGGACCCCGTTGTGCGTTGCCGCCAACGCAGCCGGCTTTGGGCAGGCTCCTTGTGCCATTGCGCATTGCTCGGCGCTTCCAACGGTGAAATACGACGTCAACGCAGCTTGGAGCCGTCAAGTGCATAGCCCGACAACTCTTCCTGCAAGTGGAGTCGTCACGAGCCAGCAGCACCTAATTCAGAGCTAACGCTACCAGATCGCCACGTTGCATAAAGCAAGCATTGCCTGCCGCCACATCGCCAACGCGATTGGATGTGACCTCAATGCGGCGACCCTGGAGATCATCTTTAGTACCTGGCGACTACCGCAACGATGGGTAGCGCAAGAGCGATCACGCGCCGCCACGAGTGATCGCCCCTCGCGAAATCGGTATGTGCGCACGGATCGATGGCGCGCTGTATGCCGCGGGCTATTTCAGGGTGCCAGCGCGCATTTATCGACGAACAACTCGAAATTATCGAGGCCAAGCCCAACCATTACTTCGCGGAAGACGTTATGGCTCAAGTCAGTGAAGGGAGGTCTCTTCGATTCCTTCAAGCGAAACAATGTGTAGTTGAATTAGTCCGGCAAACTGCATGACATCCTGAAAATTTTCATTGCGCAAATTCATGCGTTGATGCAATGCAATAGATGAAATCGTTGACAGCGATCAACCCGAAATGCAGAGTGCCGGGGCGGCGCAACGGTGTTGGTGTCCGATTATCAGCTCAACTCGGGCGTGTCGGGGCTCCGCGGACTCATGTCGTGTGGTGAGGGTCGACCTCATTCTGCAACCTTGACTATGGGGCACTCCTGAAATCCTTCAGCACCATCACGACCATTTTGGTTGATTTTCAAAAAGGAGTTTAGAATCATGCAACTGAATGACGCGATCGTTTCAGGCTGGCTCAGCGGTTCGGACAGCAGCGGCGGTTATGAGAATCCGGCCGGCCCGCTTTATATCGAAGGTCGCGCTGCGATTGAAGCGGCGATGACGGAATCAAACCGAGGCTTGATGGCTGGAACTCTGCATGGCGGCACAACCTGCTCACTTGCGCGGGGCTGTGCTTGCTGTTGATCTAAGTTATCGCCTGCGCGCAGTCTGAGGCCGCTTGCGGTCGCGCGCAGGCGATCACCACCCTGCCATTTTTCGGGTTCCACGGATCGGAAGAATTTCTGGCGACGATGACCGAAACCAATGCACCCGATGCCTTCGCGCGCATCATCGAGCACTTTGCTGCTCCTGCTTGTTTGGCCTTCACCGCCCGGCTCGCGGAACTCTCGTCCGGACTCGACCAGAGCGAGGCGACACTCATCCAAGCTGTTGCCGAAGAAGCCTTGCGCAACAGTGCGAGGCTCCGGCTCAGTCGCCTGCTGATTCTGGAACTGCATGCCGCCAAGCTTGCTGGTGAACTGACCGCCACGGACGACGCCAGTCGTTTTGCCCAATTCGTCGAACATGCGTTGCAGCCGGCCTTTGCGAAACATCTGGATCGCCGCTACCCGCCGCTGCGTACCCGGCTGGAGCGTCTGCTCGACCAGCAGCGTAACGCGATCGAGTCGCTGGTGGCACGTTTCATCGCTGACCGTGTTGAACTTGCGTTGCTGCTTGGCCGCCCCGCTGGATGCCTGACCGGACTCAGCCTGGGCCAGGGCGATCTGCACGCAGGTGGCCAAACCGTGGCGCGACTATCGCTTGAGGGCGGCGAGGTAATCTACAAGCCGCGTTCGCTGCGCGTCGACAAAGTGCTCGATGCATTCCTGGCAAGCGTATTTGGCGATGGCGTCGACCGCGTACGCGTGCCGCAAGTAATGGATCGCGGTGACTATGGTTGGGCTGCATTCGTCGCCCATCGTTATTGCGACGGCGATGAAGAACTGCGGACGTTCTATCGCGGTCTGGGTCACTGGCTGGCGACATTGCGCCTGCTCGGCGGCACCGACATCCATCTGGAAAACCTGATCGCCGGTGGCCCGGTGCCGGTGATAATCGACGTCGAGAGCCTGTTCTCGATCGTTCCCGAAACCGCCCCGTCAGGGTACGGCCAAGCTTATGACCTCGCTGCAGCGATGATACGCGGTTCGGTGCTTCGCACCGGTATCGTGCCGTACCGCACTCCAGCGCTCGGCTTCAATGGTGCGGATATTTCTGCCGCTGGCGCATTGCCGGATCAGCAGCCGCTGGTACATGCACCGATCATCGTCGACGAGGGCACTACTGCGGCACGCGTCAAAGTCATCAGCGTGGAGATGGCGACGGCACAGAATCACCCCAGTCCTCGTCCAAAAGTATCGCTGTACTGGGACCAGATCAGCGAAGGTTTTCTCGAGGCCAGCGCACGCCTGCACCAGCTCGACGCCGAGTATCGGCTTGCGCCGTTACTGGCCGGATTCGAAGGTTGTCTGGTGCGCGACATTCGCCGTCCAACCCAGATCTACGCTGAACTTGGCCGCATGCTGTGGCACCCGGCCTCGCTTCACGATGAGGCGAGTGCCATCGAACGTGCCCGCGATCTGCTCGCGCGCAATGCTGCTGTCGTGTCGATCGCGCCGTCGGCACCGGAAGAGATAATGGCTGAAATAGACGACTTGCGGTATGGCGATATACCGATCTTCGTCGCCCCGCTGGGTCGCGCCCAGATCGACGCGGTCGTCGCCGACTGGCGGGCCATGCGGATCGAGCTGGAGGAGCTGACCATCCGTAGTGCGCTAGTCGCGACGGATCTCAATCAGCGCATGCGCGATCGTGAGGAAGAACGCAGCGGCCTTTTTTACACAGCCCGCCATCCGCATACCGATCGCCTCGAGGTACGTCGGCGCAAGCTCGCGGCCGATGCGGCCGAACGCTTGCTCCGGCTCGCGGTGCGCGGTGACGATGGCTCGATGACCTGGATCACCCCTGAAATTGGCCGCAGCGGCTGGCTGGTCCAGCCCGTCTACGCCGATGCCTACTTTGGTCTCGGCGGCATCGCGGTCGTGCTGGCCGGCTATCAGCACGAGGTCGAGCATGACCGAGCCGATGCGGTAGATGGCCTCGATGAAGCGCTCGCGGGTGCGCTGCAGGTCATGCGGGCGATGGAGATCGCCGACAAGCCACAGACGGTGGGCGGCTTTTCCGGTTACGGCGCGCAGATCTGGGCCTGGTTGAACCTGTACGGCCTGCAGCGAAAGCCGGAGTTGTTGGCGCGTGCCATCGTACGTGCCGAAGCGTTGGAGCAGGAAGGCTTCGGCAATGACCAGCTGTTCGACATCATAGATGGAGCCGGCGGCGCGATCATTCCGCTGCTGGGGCTGGCTGAAGTCACCGGTAATGTGCGCTGGCACGCGCTCGCCGCGCTCGCCGCGCAGCGCTTGGAAGCATCCGCGATCGTTGACGAACGCGGTGCGCGCTGGCCAATGGCAGAGACGGAGCCAGCTGGTGGATTTGCGCATGGTGCCGCCGGCATCGCCTGGTCATTGGCGAGGTTGGTACTGGCTGGTGCTGGTGATGAAACCGATCGCGCTCGCTGGAGCAGCCTGTCGGATAAAGCGTTTGCATTCCAGGATTCCCTCTACGACGAAGCGCTTGGCAATTGGATTGATATACGCGAAGGCGCCGGTGACAACAGTTTTCATACTTGGTGTAACGGCAGCGTTGGTATTGGTCTAGCTGCTGGTGATTTATATGCACGTACACGTGATCCGCGTCATCTGCATACGCTACGTCGAGCTGCCGCCGCTTCCCGTGACAAGTGGGGGGCCAGTCATACACTCTGCCATGGAGACATGTCGTTGTGGGAGCTGCAGGTGCGCGCAGCAGCGTTGGACCCTGATGGCTGCGCCGCCGATCCGGACGAGGCGAGCGCACAGATCGTCTCGGCGATCGAAGAGCACCGCGGTATGGTCGGCGGCTTGACTCGTGCGGCTTTCACGCCCGGCTTGATGACTGGCTTAGCCGGCGCGATTCATGGCCTCAACCGGATGCATCCAAAGTGCGCTTTAGCCTCGCCGTTGCTCCTTGAACATCTGAGCAAAGAAAAAGCTTGAATTGAAGGGTGCCATTTTCTAGGCCGCAATCGATACATAGGCAGCGTTGGCAGAGCGAGGCCTCATCAACAGGTTGTGCATGGATGCTTCAATTAAAACGATTCTGCTGGGTGTGCGAAGACTAACTTGGTCATCTCTCGGCAACCTCTGGCACCTGAATCATAGCGACAGGCAACGGTCAAAATGCCGACGGTAGACCCTTCCTGTCCGCCTACGCTGTGCTAGCGTGGGCGGACAGGGGGCATCATCACGTGGGGAGTCACGCATGTTGCCTAAGGGGTTTGTCCGTCGTGGCCTGGTGCTAGCCGGGTTGTCTTTAACATTCGCCTGCAGTGCTTTTGCTGCACCGGCCAGCAGTCCGGTCGGTTCGGGCAATGTCACCGTGGCCGATCCGAGCGTGCCGCGTCCGCCCGGCACGCCCTGCGTCGTGCAGCTTTTCAGTAACGACACGTTCGACGATTACGGCACTCGTCCCTTCAGCTATGCACCACCCGCCGGCTGCACGGGGCATTGGTCCAAGGTGGTGCTGGAAGCGGATTTCTCGGTCACCGCCGGGGTGCAGTACGACCGTACCGCGACGATCTGGCTGGGCGGCGTGAACCTGTATTTCGGCACGACCCAGGAACCGGGCGCTACCCTGGCGCCGAGCTGGCACGTGGAGCGTGACCTCACCGATTACATCGCACTCCTGGGTCAGGCTGGCCAGGGTCAGGCGATCATCGGTAACACGGTGAACAGCACTTATAACGGCGTCATCTACGGTAGCGCGAAGCTGCTGTTCTATCCCGCATCGATCCTTGCGCCGCCGGCACAGGTGGCGGATGCGGTCTATCCACTGGGCTCCGATCCAGTGGGTAACACCGTGACGCTGACTACCCCGACCGACCAATTGACGAAGACACTGAGCCTGCCGCGCAATGTCGAGCGCGCCTATCTGGACGTGTTCGCGCAAAGCCAATACGACGATGAGTTCTGGTACACCTGCGTGCCCGACCAGTACGCCACTGAAGTAGATGAATGCGGCGGCGGCAATTTCCGCGAGGCGGAGATCAGCATCGACGGTCAGCCGGCCGGCGTGGCGCCGGTGTATCCGTGGATCTACACCGGTGGCATCGATCCGTTCCTGTGGGAGCCGACGCCAGGCGTGCAGACATTGAACTTCATGCCGTACCGGGTCGATCTCACGCCGTTCGCCGGCATGCTCAGCAACGGTGCATCGCACACGGTCGCGGTGAGCGTGGCCGGTGCGAACAATTATTTTTCCGCTACCGCCACCTTGCTGGTGTATCTGGACCTGCACACCAAGCAGATCAGCGGCCAGATCGAGCGCAACACGCTGGTCGATCAGCCACCGACACCGACGATCGGCAGCACCCTGAGCACGGATGGCTCGGGCGACGTCATCGGCAACATCACCACCAACCTGAGCCGGCATTTCGTGATCGAGGGCTATGCCGATACCTCGCACGGCCGCGTGCATAGCCAGGTAGACGCCACCGTGGGCTTTGCCGACACCCAGGCTTTCATCATCAACGCCACCACCTACGATCAGGTGACCAGCCAGTACACCTCGGCTGACAGCAAGAGCCAGAGCAGCATCGGCGGTTTCGTCACCGCCGAATACCACGAGCATGTGGGCTACCCGTTGCACCTGGACATCGATCAGGTAGTGGCGGCGGACGGCAGCGCCACGGTGGCCAGCACGACGCATCAGGGCTACGAGAAGCACGACGAGCATGTGCTTGGCGGCATCGCGCTGTACTCGGCGAAGGTGAGCAACACGGTGGACAGTGTCGACACGCTGGACTTCGATGCCAGCGGCAACTTCACCGGTAACAGCGGCCAGCACAGCAAGCAGGATTTCACTTTCCAAGATTCGCTGGGCGGTTGCTACCGCAGCGACGTGGGCTCGCTCAGCGGTGTGGTGTCCAGCTACGACAGTGGCAACGGTTGTCCCGATCAGCAGAACCGCGTGTTCTGGTTCACTCATCCGGATGGCTCGCCCGACGACGGCAATGCCGCCGTGCTGGGCTGGTGAGAAGCATGCCGCCGCCGCCGCCGCCGCGCAGGCGGCGACGGCAGCCTGTTCACGCCGCGTCGCCACATGGCTGAAATATGGCGCGGCTATCGTGGCGAGATCCGCCGGGAGCGTGCCGACTGCGGCAACTTCCGCGTGCGGTCGTCCATGCAGCAGGTGTCATGTTTCGCATTCTCTACGCCGCGTCGCGTCGCAACGCGCTTTTTCTCGTTTCGTTGCTGATCATGGCCACGGTCGCCAGCGGTATCTTCTGCTACAGCTACGCCATCGCAAACGCTTCACCGAACGTCGCGGGAACGTCATCCGGCAACCCGACTGACGCATCTGGTAACGATGCGCAGAGCGGTACACAGATACTGCTCGGACTCGCCCGTGATGCCATGCATGACGGCCGTCTGGTGGCACCGGCAGGCAGCAACGCCTACGAGTTCTACCTCAGCGTGCTGCAGCTGGAGCCGCAGAACCGCACCGCTCAGGAAGCATTGCGCGAGTCCTTCCCACGCGCCTCCGAAGAGATCGAGAGCACCATCAACCAGAACGATCTGGACGAGGCGCGGCGCGAGATCGATCTGCTGCGCGAATTCGACAGCAACAACTTCACGCTGGCGTTGCTCGGCGGCAAACTCTCCGCGGCACGCAACATCGAAACGAAGCGGCATGAAGCGGAAGCCGAACGCATCCAGCAGGCTGCCACGCCGGGCATGTGATTCCACGACGGCGTCAGCGCTGTCTTCCTCAGCAGCAGTGAGACCCGTTGCGGCTGCCAAGGAACAGTTCCGATTGCTTGGCCATCAGGCAGAAGCCAGATACGTGTCCTTCAACCGCACGTAATGGTCGGCGGAGTAATGCAGCTGTTCGACCTGATGGTCACTGAGCAGGCGCACGAACTTCGCCGGGTTGCCCAGCCACAGCTCGCGCTCGCCCACCACTTTGCCCGGTGGGATCAGGCTGCCGGCGCCGACGAAGCCGTATTTCTTCACCACCGCACCATCCATGACAGTCGCGTGCATGCCGATCAGGCAGTAGTCGCCGATCGTGCAGGCATGCACCACCGCGGCGTGGCCGATGGTGACGCCCTCGCCGATCAGGCAGGGAAAGCCCGGTCCGTACGGGCCGGTGTGTGCGACATGCACGACGCTGCCGTCCTGGATGCTGGTGCGGGCGCCGACGCGGATGTAGTTCACGTCGCCGCGTAACACGACGCCAGGCCAGATCGATACATCATCAGCGAGCACCACATCGCCGATCACGCTGGCCGCGGGGTCGACATACACACGGTCGCCAAGGGTGGGCGTGATGCCCTTGTAGCTGCGTAAAGAATTCATGGGTGCATGGTACCTGTCGCCGGGCCGCTGCGTGCACGGGCTTCAAGTACCTCGATCGTATGCCGGTATCCCGCATCGATCGCACGCTGCCAATCCTTCCAGTCAAGCATGCCGATGTGATCCAACGACGGCGTAATCAGCAGATCGGCGCGTTCGCGCCGTTGTTCGCTCGCCGTCTCGCCGTTGACCATGCCGGCGCGTATCAGGGTCGACACCAGGGCAGGCCGGCGAATGTCCTTGCGCCGTTGTAACAGCAGACGCCATAGCGGCGGCGTGGCCGATTCCTCGGCGGTGGTGAGCAGTGCGATATCGGCGCGGATGTCCAGCGCGGTGATATGGGCGATGCCGTCGGCGGCCATCACATCGGTCGGCAGATTGTTGACCAGTGCACCGTCGACATGGACACCGCCTTGATGCAATACCGGCGGCAGCACACCGGGAATGGCACTCGATGCGCGCAGCCACAGCCATAGCGGGCCACGCCGATGGACCGCCATGCCGCCGCCGGACAGGCGGGTGGAAACGCAGAAATAGGGCAACGGCAGATCCTCGATCTCCAGTACGCCAAAGGCGCGCTGCAGCATCAGCGAAGCGCGCCGGCCGCGGGTCATCGCCACCAGTGGCACGGTCCAGTCCGACAGGGGCCGACCATGCACGAAGGCGCGGCGCAAGGTTTCCGTCATCGCCTCCAACTCCCAGCCGCAGGCCAGCCCGGCACCGATGATCGCGCCGATACTGGTGCCGCCGACCGCGTCAAAGGCGTGGCCCGCTTCATGGAGCGCGCGCAGTACGCCCAGATGCGCCACACCACGTGCGCCGCCGCCGGCCAGCACCAAGCCGCGGCCATGTCCGCTGACCAAGCGTGCCAACCGTACGATGTCGCTGTCGCGGCAGATGTGGTGATGCCGCAGATCGCCGGCGAACGGCGTTCGCCAGCGTTGCGCCGCGCCGAGGCTGACTTGGTGGCCGGCATGCAGCAGCACCAGATGGCGGGTGCGGTGGCCGGTGCGTTTCGGATCCAGCAGGGCGGCTTCCGGCCAGGCGCGTGCCGGTTGCGCAGCCAGCGCCGGCAACAGCAGCACGTCGGCCTGGCGCAGACAGCGCTGGCGCCACAGCGGGTCGTCGCTCGCATCCAGATAGATCACGAAGCGCAACTTCGCCTCGCGTTCGGCGAACCAGTCGCCGCTGCGCCCGGCGCCTAGCTCGCCATCGATCACGCCACAGCTGCCGTAAGCTCCCAGCGCCTGCGCCAATTGCATCGCCAGCACGCGCGCCGGCACCGATTGATCGATCGGCAGGATGGCGAACGTGCGCGGCGTGCCGGCTTGATCCGCACCGCGGTCGCGCTGTTGCAGTCGCTCAATCGCCATCCGCGCCACGCCCAGCATGGCGTGCGGGTAGCATCCGAGCAGCCGTTCGAAGGCGTCGCGATCGAGCCGAAGCAACTCGGAATCGCGCAGCGCGCGTACCGTGCGGACACGCTGCTCGCCACCCAGCAGGCTGGCCGCGCCGACACTTTCACCGGCTGCGATCAGCTGGGTCAGCTCGGCGGTATCCTCCGGCGAGCGGTCGTCGAACACGCCAAGACTGCCGCTTTTCAGCAGATACAGTGAATCAGCGGGCTCACCGGGTTTGAACAAGGGCCGGCCGCCGGGCAGGCCCAGCCACACCAGCTCATGGGCCAGTGCTTCGCGCACAACTGCACCCAGCTGCGCAAACATTCCGCTGTGGGCAAGCAGTTCGGCGACATCCGGCGGCGACATGGCAGCAAGGTTACGGTGCAATCCATGACAAAACGGCATCACCGTGCCGATCGCGGGGTTGTGCCAGGGCCTATGCCGGATCGCGCAGCGTGCTTGATTTCGGCCGGCGTGATCGCCACGCTGGTGGCCTCAAGGAGCTCTCATGAACCAAGACAATCCGCTGCTGGCTGATACCGTGCTGCCAGCGTTCTCGCAGATCCGCCCCGAACACGTCGAGCCAGCGGTCGACGCGATCCTCGTCGACTATCGCGCCGGCATCGATGCACTTGTCGCACCCGGCTCACCGCGTGATTTCGCCACCGTGATGCTGACCCAGGAGCGGCTGGAGCAGCGGCTTGCGCGTGCCTGGGCACCGGTTTCCCATCTGCATTCGGTGGCTGACAGCGAGGCGCTGCGCAAAGCCTACGGACCGGCCGAGGAAATGCTTACAGAGCACGCGATCGAGCTGGGTCAGAACCGCGACCTTTACGCCGCGGTACAGGCGCTGGCCGATGCGCCGGATTTCGGGCAGCTGCCACGTCCGGAGCGCGCATTGGTCGAACACGCATTGCGCGACTTCCGGCTGTCCGGCGTAGCGCTGGAGGAGCCGGCGCGTTCGCGCTTCCGCGAGATCGGCGTGGAGTTGTCGAAACTCTCCACGGAATTTTCCAATGCCGTGCTGGATGCCAGCGAGATCTGGCATGAGCACATCACCGACGAGCGCAATCTCGCCGGCATTCCCGAATCCGGTCGCGCCGTGCTGCGCCAGTACGCCGAGGATCAGGATCTGGATGGCTATCTGGTCACGCTGAAACAACCCAGCGTGCAAACCGTGCTCAGTTATGCCGACAACCGCGGCCTGCGTGAACGGGTGTACTGGGCGTACCAGACGCGCGCCTCCGACCAAGGCCCGAACGCAGGCAAGTTCGACAACAGCGCGCGCATCGAGAAGATCATGGCGTTGCGCCACGAAGCCGCACAGCTGCTCGGCTTCGCCAACGCGGCGGAGGAATCGCTGGCGACCAAGATGGCCGGTTCGCCGACCGAAGTGCTGGAATTCCTGCATGACCTGGCCGTCCGCGCCAAGCCGGTAGCGCAGCGCGAGCTGGCTACGCTGCGCGAGTTCGCCCGCAGCGAACTCAAGCTCGACAATCTCGAATCATGGGACGTCGGCTACGCCTCGGAGAAGCTGCGTCAGCAGCAGTACGCGCTGGACGAGGAACAGCTCAAACCCTACTTCCCGCTGCCGCCGGTGATCGAAGGCTTGTTTGGCCTCACCGAAAAACTCTACGGCATCACGCTCGCCCAGCGTGAGGACGTCGACGTATGGCATCCCGAGGTGCGCTATTACGACGTGCGCGATGCCGATGGCCGCGTGTTCGCCGGTGCCTACGTCGACCTGTATGCGCGCAATGGCAAGCGTGGTGGCGCATGGATGGATGTCTGCCGCGCGCGTTTCGACGATGGCGCGAATTCGCAATTGCCGGTGGCCTTCCTCACCTGCAACTTCGCACCGCCGACCGAGGGCAAGCCCGCCCTGCTCACCCACGATGATGTGCTCACCCTGTTCCACGAGTTCGGTCATGGTCTGCATCACCTGTTGACCGAAATCGCGCTTCCCTCGATCGGCGGCATCGACGGGGTCGAATGGGACGCGGTGGAGCTGCCCAGCCAGTTCATGGAGAACTTCGGCTGGAACCGTGCCGCGCTGGACCTTTTCGCCCGCCACTATGAAACCGGCGAGCGGCTACCCGACGAGCTGTTCGAGCGCATGCTGGCCGCGCGCCACTTCCACGCCGGCCTGTTCCTGGTGCGCCAGCTGGAATTCGCCTTGTTCGATTTCCTGTTGCATCTTGAATACGACCCGGAGCAAGGCGCCCGTCCGCTGGTCGTGCTCGAACAGGTACGCAAGCAGGTTGCGGTGATGCATCCGCCGGCATGGCAGCGTTTCCCGCATGGCTTCAGCCACATCTTCGCCGGCGGCTACGCCGCTGGTTACTACAGCTATCTGTGGGCTGAGCTGTTGTCGGCCGACGCGTTCGGTGAGTTCGAGGAACACGGCGTGATTGACCGCGCTACCGGCGATCGCTTTCGCCGCGAGTTCCTCGCGGTCGGTGCGAGCCGCCCGGCACTGGAAAGCTTCGTCGCGTTCCGCGGCAGGAAGCCGCAGCCGGAGGCGTTGTTGCGCAGCCACGGTCTGAGTTGAACGTTGAACTTCCAGATCGGCTATCTGTTTGTCCGCTCCCCCTGAGCGTCGGCCGCGCAGCGGCCAGAGTCGAAGGGCACGCCGCCGGTAGCTTGCCGGCAGCACTTCGACTTCGCCGTCCTGCGGATGGCTACGCTCAGTGTGAACGGGCGTGGTGAACGGGCGGGGACGAACCCAGAGGCCAGACAAAAAAAAGCCCGCCGAAGCGGGCTTTTCAAGATCACTCAAATCCCGAGGGATTTAGGCAACCTGGACTTCCTCAGCCTGCAGGCCTTTCTGGCCCTTGGTGACGACGAACGTGACGCGCTGGCCTTCCTGCAGGGACTTGAAGCCCGTGCCCTGGATCGCGCGGAAATGCACGAACAGGTCGTCACCGCTTTCCGGGGTGATGAAGCCAAAACCTTTGGCGTCGTTGAACCACTTGACTGTACCGCTCTGACGATCCGACATGTAACATACCTTTGAAGCTAGTGATGGTTTGCGGCTCGGAGCGTAGTGCACTTGACCGCAATAGGAGCAGGAGCCCTGAGTTTCCTCAGACTCCTGCTTTCCCAGCATACACCGGAATGCGAGGTTTCGGTGGGTTTAATGCACAAATCCTATCCGGCGGCGTGTCCACGGCCACCAGACCCCGCTCATTTGCCATCTAAAGCCGCACTGCTGCGCCGTTCTTGCCAATTTAACGTTGGTAGCAACGAGGGCCTCGAAAATCGCAAAAACCGTCCCGTTTTGCTGTTGATTGTCGGTTTCAGGCAGCCCAGACGTGCACATCCCTTACAATGTCACGATGAAAATCGCCTCGTGGAACGTCAATTCGCTGAAGGTGCGCCTGCCGCACCTGATCCAGTGGTTGGCTGACGCGCAGCCGGACATCGTGGCGTTGCAGGAAACCAAGTTGGAGGATGCCAAGTTTCCGGTCGACGAGCTGGCGGCGGCAGGCTATCGCACGGTGTACTCGGGCCAGAAGACCTACAACGGCGTGGCGATCCTGGCCCGCGAGCTACCCACTGATATCGTCACCGATATCCCCGGACTGGATGATCCGCAGCGGCGGATCCTGGCCGCCACCATCGGCAACCCCGGATCGAGTCCGGGGCAGGGTCTGCGCGTGGTGAATCTGTATGTGGTCAACGGCAAGGCGGTCGATGACGAAAAATACGCCTACAAGCTGGACTGGCTGGCCAAGGTGCGCGAGTTTCTGGCGCGCGAACTGGAGCGCCATCCGAACCTGGTGGTGCTGGGTGATTTCAACATCTGCCCGGACGATCGGGACGTCTACGATCCGGTCGCCTGGGGCGAAGACATCCTGTGTTCGCCGCCGGAGCGTGCCGCACTCAAGGCGATCACCGACCTCGGGCTGCACGACAGCTTCCGGTTATTCGAATCCGGTGCTGAACATTACAGCTGGTGGGACTACCGGCAGGCCGCGTTCCGTCGCAACATGGGCCTGCGCATCGATCTGATCCTGATCGGCGAGGCATTGAAATCTGCCGCCACGGCGGCCGCTATTGACCGCGAACCGCGTCGCTGGGAACGACCTTCCGACCACACGCCGGTGACGCTGGAACTGGATATATGACCGCAAAAACCGAATGGCCCAGCTCGCTGGATGACAACGAACTGGATGAGCTGGATCGCTACCTGCGCGCGCATACCGGTGAAGACGACCTGCTGCTCGACGGCGTGCACGGCCTGCTCAGCGCGCTGGCGGTCGGTCCGCTGCTGGTACTGCCGGATGAATGGCTGCCCGAAGTGCTGCACGAACCGTTCGCCGACGAGGATGAAGGCAACCGCGTGCTGGCGCTGCTGGCCAAGCTCAACGATTCGATCAGTGCGGAACTCGACGTCGATGCCTATGAGCCGATCCTCGGCGAGGTCGAACTGGAAACCGGCCCGATGCTGTCGGCCGCCGGTTGGTGCGAAGGTTTCAGCCGCGGCATCGACCTGCGCGCGAGCCTGTGGGAAAACCGCCTGTCCGAAGACCCGCAGTTGATGGAATTGCTCGGCCCGGTGATGGCGCTGGCGGTGGACGAAGGCATCCTCAGCGCCGATACCGAATTCGAGAAACTCAGCGACGATGAATACGACGAGTGCCTGTCGCAGGTGCCGGCCGTGCTTGGCGCGGTGAATCAATACTGGCAAACCAAGCCAGCCACCGAGGCCGAAGTGGAGGCCATGGTGTTGCAGTCGCCGGGCGATGATCACGATGACGACGCGCCACCGCGCCAGCGCAGTGGGCACTGGGTGCACTGAAGGCCGGGTCTCTGGTCGCCGCAGCGTTGCCGGGATGAAACGATCTGTTCCAGCGCCAGCGCTTGGATAAGCGCAGGAACGGAGCCATCTTCGTGGTCAGACATCTCTGACTGGAGTCACCCATGAGCGATCGCCACATCACCCGCCGCATTCGCGGCACCGATACGTCCGACGGCGCCGGCGTGAAGCTCAAGCGCATCATCGGCCAGGCCGGGCTGGACATGCTCGATCCATTCCTGCTGCTGGACGAGTTCCGCTCCGATGACGCGGGCGATTACATCGCCGGCTTCCCGGAACATCCGCACCGCGGCTTCGAGACGGTCACCTATATGCTCGCCGGCCACATGCAGCATCACGATAACCACGGTAACCGCGGCGATCTCACTCCCGGCAGCGTGCAGTGGATGACCGCCGGCCGCGGCATCCTGCACTCGGAAATGCCGCAGCAGGAAAACGGACTGATGTGGGGCTTCCAGCTGTGGGTGAACCTGCCCGCGAAGGACAAGATGACCACGCCGCGCTACCAGGACATTGGTCCCGAGCGGATTCCGGTGGTGCATCCGGTCGAAGGCGTCGAGGTGAAGGTGATTGCCGGCGAGCTGGCCGGCGCGACGGGTCCGGTCGAAGGCATCGTCACCGCGCCGGTGTATCTGGACATCAGCCTGCAGCCCGGTGCGTCGTTGACGCTGGATCTGCCGCCCGGGCATCACGGTTTTGCCTATGTGTTCGAGGGCGAATCGGCGCTGGTCGGTGGCGAATCACTGCAACGCAGCGAGCTCGGCGTGTTGTCCGAAGGCAAACAGCTGCAACTGGCAGGTTGCGACAAGCCATCGCGCGTACTCGTCGTCGCCGGTAAACCGTTGAACGAAAGCGTGGCGCGCTATGGGCCGTTCGTGATGAACACGCCCGAGCAGATCCACGAGGCGATCGCCGACTTCCGCGCCGGCAAGTTCTAGGCCTTGGCCTCCTCTCCCCTCCGGGGAGAGGACCGAGGTGAGGGGCGGTGCTCGCCGGAAAGCTCAAAAGAACCACTCAGCCCTTCACACTCCCCAGCAGCAACCCTTCCAGGTAATAGCGCTGCATCGCCAGGAACAGCACGATCACCGGCAGCACGGTGATGACCGAACCGGCCATCATCAGTTCGCTGTCCTGCGCGTGCTCGCGCGCCAGCGAGGCCAGTCCGATCGGCAAGGTGTAATGCTCCTGCCCTGTCAGCACGATCAGCGGCCACATGAAGTCGTTCCATGCGGCGAGGAAACTGAAGATCGCCAGCGTGACCATGATCGGTTTCAGCAACGGCAGCACGATCTGTCCGAAGATGCGCCACTCGCCGGCACCGTCGATGCGCGCGGCCTCCAGCAGTTCGTCCGGAATGCCGCGTGCGTACTGACGCACCAGGAAGATGCCGAACACGGTCGCCATGCCTGGCACGATCACGCCGGCATAGCTGTTGACCAGACCCATGTATTTCAGCAACAGGAACAGCGGCAGCATTGCCACCTGGGCGGGTATCACCAGCGCGCCGATCAGCGCCTGGAACAGCCGCTCGCGACCGGCGAAGCGCAGCTTGGCGAAGGCGTAACCGGCCAGCAGGTTGAACGCCAGCGACAGCACGGTGATCGCGCTCGCGACCGCGAGGCTATTGAGCAGGTAGCGGCCCATGCCGGCGTGCACGAACAGCTCGCGGTAGTTGCCCAGCGTGGCGTGCGCCGGCAGCAGTGGTGGCGGTAGCACGCCGGCCTCGCCCGGTTGCATGAAGGACACCGACAGCATCCACAGCAGTGGGAATAGCGCCACTACGGTGCCGCCGAGCAGCAAACCGTTGATCAGGGCCTTCGCCAGGCGCGGACTCATGCCGGCTCTCCATCGTTCTCGCGCCGCGCCAGTTTCAACATCAGCACCGTCACCGCGAACATGATGATGAACAGCAGAAACGCTACCGCCGAGGCGGAGCCGAGGTTCCACCACTTGAAGCCTTCGTCGTACATCAGGTAAAGCACGCTGGTGGTGCTCTGCAGCGGGCCGCCCTCGGTCATCACGTAAGGCTCGGCAAACAGCTGGAAATAACCGGACACGGTGAGGATGCTCACCATTAGCAGCGTCGGCCCGAGCATCGGCAAGGTGATGTGGCGGAACTGCTGCCGCGCCGAGGCGCCGTCAATGCGTGCGGCTTCATACAGGTCGGCCGGAATTGCCTGCAGGCCGGCGAGGAAGATGATCATGTTGTAGCCGAAGTTCTTCCACACCGCGAACAGGATGATCGTCGGCATCGCCCAGTGCGGATCGCCCAGCCAGTCGACCGGATGGATGCCCAGATCGGCGAGCACGAAATTCGCCATGCCGTACTTGGTGTTGAACAGATAACGCCAGATCACCGCCACCGCCACTACCGTGGTCACCACCGGCGCGAACAGCGCGGTGCGGAAGAACGGCTTGCACCGCGCCAGCGGCGAATTGAGCAGCAGCGCGGCGCTGAGCGAGGTGCCCATCGACAGCGGCACGCCGACCGCCACGAAGTAAACCGTGTGCCCGAGCGCCGACCAGAACAGTGGTTGGTGCAACAGTGCCCAGTAGTTCTGCAGCGCGACGAAGCGCAGGTTGTGGATGTTCGCCAGCGCATAGAGATCATAGTCGGTGAGGCTCAGCGCCAACGCGGCGATCACCGGCAGCAGGAAGAACACGCCCAGTACCAGCAGGGCGGGCGTGAGGAACAGCCACGCGGCGCGTTGTGAGTTCATCGGTTCGCTCCCGCCGAAGGATGCGCATGATCGAGAATCCAGCGTCGCTTCTCCAGAATGCGGTCGGTGCGGCGATCCATCTCGACGGTGGCCTGGTCGATCGTCAACTCACCGGCAATCGCTTGCGCGGCGACCAGCTGCATTTCGTTGGCGATGCGCTCCCATTCGGGCACCGCCGGCGTCGGCCTCACCTGCTCCAACTGTTCGCGGAACGCACGTGCCTTCGAGTCGTCATGCAAGGCACCACCCGCCCATGATGACCGCCGCGGCGGCATGTCGCCAAGCAGATCGTAGAAGCGCTGTTGCACCTGCGGTTGCGACAGGTATTCGATCAGCTGCCACGCCGCAGCCTGATGCTTCGACGTACGGAAGATCACCAGGCTGGAACCGCCAGCCGCACCGATGCCGGCATCGTCTGGACCTGGCAGCGGCGCGGTCGACCAGTCGTCCTGCTGCGTGGCAGGAAGGCGCTTGCGGAACTCGCCGATGTTCCATGGGCCGGACAGATAGAACGCGTACACACCGCGACCGAATTCCGACCACGGGTTGCCGACTTCCACATTGGTGATCGCTGGCGCCTGATGCAGGCGGAAGGTATCGACATAGAACGTCAGCGCGCGCTTGAAGCCCGCGCTCTCGAAATTGCCGTAGCGGTCGCCGTCGCGCAGTAACGGATCGGGCTCCTGCAGCGCCAGCGACATCAGCTGCTCGTATTCGTTGGTCGGCAGCAGGATGCCGTAGCTATGCTGCTGCGGATCGCTCAGCGCGGCGAGCATGCGCCGCCATTCGGCCCAGTCGCGCGGCGGTGCGTTGAAGCCCGCGGCCTTGAGCAGATCCTTGCGATAGAACAGCAGTCGCGTATCGACGTACCACGGCACGCCGTACAGCTTGCCGTCGATGACATTGGTCGCCCAGATGCTGGCGAAGTAATCGTCCGGCTTGATCACCGTCGAATGGTCGACGCGCTCCTGCAGTGGTTCCAGTGCATCCAGCGCCGCCATCTCCGGCAGCCAGGTGTTGCCGAGCTGGGTCATGTCCGGCGTTGAGCCGCCGGCGAAGGCAGTGAGAAGTTTCTGGTGTGCCGCGGTCATTGGCAGCTGCTGCACGTTCACGTGGATGTCGGGATGCGTCCGCTCGAAATCCGGCAGCAGCTTGATGATCGCCTCGCCTTCACGGCCGATCGTCCAGAACGTGAGCTCGTGGTTTTCTGCCGAGGTGTGTCCGCAACCACTGATCAGCGGAGGGCAAAGGACAGCACACGCCAGCCACAGGCCGCATCGCATCGAACGCAGGTGTAGCGGTCGACGCGGGCGGCCGGCGGGGCTCATTGCGCCGGTGTTCCCGTGCCCAGCCAGTCGCCGGTGAAACCTGCACGCTCGAGGCCCTTGCGGACGTATGGATTCTTCTTCATTACCTTCCACACGAAATCGCTGCGCCAGTTCTCGATCATCAACACGATCGGCCCCTGGTCGATACCCAGCTGCAAGGTGTCGACCCAGCCCAGGTCGGGCACCAGCTTGCCGGTGCGCAGCTCGGTCTTGATGTGAAAGCTCGGGTTGAACGCATCGGCGTAGCCATATTGGTCGTAGATGGACGCGCCATAGCGGCGTTTCATCTCCTGCAGAGCGGGTATCACGATTTCTGGCGCGAACGCGATCGAGCCGCCCGCCGCGGTTGGTGCGATGGTGCCGTCGTCGGAAATGTAATCCAGGCCTGCGCCGCGTGCGGTGTAGCCGTGGAACTTGTGCTCGCTGCCGCCGCTTTCCACCTTCATATCGCCTGGACCGTTGCTGGCGGTGAGGCCCCAGACGTTCTTGCCATAGCCGGTCCAGCCGCCGGGATTGGCGATCGCGTAGGCGCGCTGCGCATAAGTCGCGCGGCGGCTGTTCTCGAAATAGTCGAGATCGTGCTGGCGGCTCCAGGCATCGCGGATACCGCGGAAGTCGACCCAGACCTCGGTGTACTGGTGGCCGAACAGCGGGGCGAAGTTCAGAAAAGTCTGGCCGTAGAACTTGCCCCAGCTCAGCGGGTTGGTGGATAGCCACGCTGTCCAGGCATCGGCTTCGACCGGATGGGTCGGCGAGCCGAGCGCGAGGATGTAGACCAGCATGCCCTCGTCATAACCCTTCCAGTCGGCCGGGATGAACTTGCCGCCCGGGGTCCAGCCCATGCTGATAAGCGGCTTGCGCGGCTGCATCCAGGTCCAGTCGACGTTGCGGTAGATCGCATCGGCGAGTTGCCGGATCTCCCTTTCCTGCGGCGTATCACGGTCGTAGTACGACTCGGCGAACAGCACGCCAGCGAGCAGCAACGTGGTGTCGACGCTGGACAGCTCGACATAACGCATCGCCCGCTTGCCGGTCTGCATGTCGAGGAAGTGGTAGTAAAAACCGTGGTAGCCGGTGGCATCGTCCTCGCTGTCGTTCTGCGGGGCATTCCTGAAGAAGCGCAAGGTCGCGAGCGTGCGCTCGATCGCTTGTTCGCGTGTGATGTAGCCGCGTTCGACGCCGACGCCGTAGGCGGTCAGGCCGAAACCCACCGCGGCGATGCTGCAGAACGAGCGGCCAGGATAGGAGTCGGGTACCAATCCATTCTTCGGATCCGCACTGTGCCAGAACCATTCGAAGGTACGCCGTTCGAGGTCGTTGACCAGCTGTTGTTGCTGTCTGGGTAACGCGGCATAGCCATGGTCCGCTGTTCTTGCCGCAACGGATGACTGCCAGCCGACACCAAGTACCAGCAAGCTGGTGAGTGCGATGGTACGCAGGGTTCGGAAAAACATGTTGGGCATGGTGACGTGCTCTGCCTCACGATGGGGTCATGTGGGGTCATTGCGGCGGTTGCGCACAAGATGGCCCCGGGAAAAATGGTCTTGCCTCCAAGCGGGAGCAAGATCGTAGCGATTGACGAAAGCCTGTAAGCAGTCAGTGGATATTCATGACGGAATGCGTCAAAACAAAGCCCGCACGGAGCGGGCCTTGTCCTAGGTGTATATACCGTTGCCGGTATAAGCCTTCACAAGCGCGTCTAGAAATTTATGCCCATCGAGACCTTCAACGTGCGCGAATAACCGGAGATGTCGCCGGTCGGGTTGAAGACCACCTGGGTCTTGTTCAGCACGCCGTTCGCGCCCCAGGTTTCCAGGTAGTCGACGTAGTTGTTCCAGTTGAACGCATTGATCAGGTCGATACGCACGTAGGCGTTCAGACCGCCGTAGATCTTGAAGTTCTTGGTGGCCTGGAAGTCGAGATCGCGGAAACCGAAGATCTTGGGGCCGAACAGGAAGCGCCCCTCGCCTGGCGGTACGACCGACGCCGAGTAGCAGCCGCTGCCGGCCACGCCATTGCTGTCCTGGTTGGTGGCTGGCGCTCCGTAGCAGGCCAGGTTGAGATCGGGAATCGGTGTGGCCAAGGTCAACTTGGCGCCCATCACGAAGCCCCATGGGCCATCCAGCGTGCCGGTGACCACCAGGCGGTGCTTGGCAACGCCGGAGCCGGTGTACGGATAGTTGCCGATTTTTTCATAGTCGAACGCGTATTGGTCGGTCGGATCGCTGTTGTCGTTGTTCTGACGCGATTGACTGTAGGTATAGGCGATCGTCGTGCCCCAGTGCGATTCCTTGGTATAGGGCTTTTCGGCGTACAACAGCAGCTGGGTAGTGTCGGTTCTCAGGCCGTTGTTGCCGATGATCAGACTGCCGAAACCCGGGATGCCGTTGCCCCATGGCTGGCTGCCGTTCTGCCAGAAGCTGCCGTCCGGATAGCGGTTGCCGAGGGTGAAGACCAAGCCATCGTAGCTGCGTATCTCGGCGAACGTGACGCTGGTGTTCCAGTCGCCGATCTTGTTGCGCATGCCGATGCTGAACTGGTCGGAGTACGGCGCCTTCAGGTTGTTGTTGACCATGTCGACTTCCTTGCCTGCCGTGGTCCCGGCCACCAGCGCCTGCAAGGTTGGAATGTTCAGGTAACTCGGATCCCATGTGTAGCAGGAGTTCTGGCCGACCACGCAGGGCACGTCGGGCGTGTTGAAGTTGAGCGTGGGCTGCGACAGCACCGACTTGGTCTGCTCGACCTGCAGCGACTCGTACAGGTCGCGGTCGTAGGAGCGGCCGACACCGCCGAAGACCACATGGTTTTCGTCGCCGTTGACGTCATAGGAGAAACCGAAGCGCGGCTGCCACTCGTTCTTTGGTGCCTTGCGGTTGTTGCCGGTGCTGATGTAGTCGTTGATGTTGACGCCGCCCTTGGCCAGCGTCTGTGCGTAGGTCTGCCCGGCCGGTGCATTCGGGTCCTGGCTGTTGAATGCCGCGATCACGTTTGCCGGGGTGATGTAGTTGAGGTATGACGGGGTCTCCTCGTAGTCCCAGCGCACGCCAAGGTTCAGGGTCAGGTGGTCGTCGACCGCCCAGTCGTCCTGGATATACGTGCCGAACTGCTTGTCCGAGCTGTTGGCGACGGGGCTCAGGCCCGGCGTCGGCGAGCCAAATTGCACCTTGTACGGAATCGCCTCGGTACCGGCGGAAGTGACCGCATAGTTGTAGAGCGCGTTGGAGTCGCCCGCGTCCTGTGCGGTCAGCTTCACAGCCTTGTACTTGACGCCCATCTTGATCACATGGTCGCCATGCCATTCGAAGTCGTTGAAGGTCAGGTCGTCCTGCAAGGCCGGACCTTTCTGGCCCTTGTTCTGCTGCGCCAGCGGCGAATTGCCGGTCTGCAGGATCGTGGTGTTCAGCTGCGCCCCGGTCAGCGTATAGGCGTTGCCGTCACCGAGAAGCACCGGCGTTGGCGTGTAGAACGCATCTTCGTAGGTGGCTTGCAGGCGGTTGAACCAGCTGTCGGTGCTGTGATCCCAGCGGATGTCGAAGCGCTTGTCGGTGTTGAGCGTGTTGAGTGCGGCGGTCGCCGTGGTGACGCCGCCGATGCCGCTGATGGAGGTTTCGTCGCGGTAGTGGCCACTGATCTCGAAACGGTCCTTGTCGGACGGTTCGAAGTCGATCTTGCCGAACCAGTCGTTTTCCTTGAACGGCAGGCCGACCGGTCCAATCTGCGACTGCACGTCAGCGGGCAACAGGCTGTCATAGCCGGAGACACCTGGCACCACGGTTTTCGGGGTGTCGAATTCCTTGCCTTCGTAGGCGATGAAGAAGTGCGCCATGTCCTGCATGATCGGACCGCCAAGATCGAAGCCGTAGTCCTTTTCGTGCGAGGGCACTTTGGTACCGGTAGCCTCTTCGGAGGGTAACTCTGCCCGCATCGCGGTATCGGTGAAGCTGCCGAACACGTCACCGTGGAACTCGTTGGTGCCCGACTTGGTTTCGGCGGTCACCGCTGCGCTGGAGATCTGGTCGTACTCTGCCTTGTAGTTGGAGGTGATGACCTTGTACTCGCCGATTGCCAGCTGCGGGAACGGGTTGCCCTGGCTGGCGTTCTGGCCCGTGACGCCACCGGACAGCACATAGTTTTTCTGGCCGACGCCGTCGATGTACACATTGATTGCGCTGCTGGCCTGGGCGCCGGAGCGCAGGCTGGTGGTGCCGTCGGAATTCCTGGTAAACACCATGCCCGGTACGGTGTCGGCGAACTCGAGGAAGTTGCGTGAAGCTTCCGGCGTGGTGTTGATCTCGTGCAATGAGACCTCGGTGCCCACTTCGGAAGTCTTGACCTCTTGCAGGCTGACCGCGGAAGCAGAGACCGTCACTGCGTTGAGGTTGGTGGCATTGGCTGCTGATGGCGCATTGATGAGATCTAGCGTAGCCGTGGAGGCCACACTGAGCGTGACGGTTCGCTCGGTACCCGCCCCGGCATCCACCTGGTAGGTGCCGGGTGGCAGTCCGACCAGCGCGTAGCTGCCACCCTTGTCAGCTGTGGTACGTCGTACAGCCCCGGTGGAAATTTGTTTCGCGATCACCACCGCACCGGCGGCAGCATGACCGCGCAGGTTGGCATCGGCGTCGGCTGCAATCGAAATGGCCGATGTGCTGACGACGAGCGCAACTACCGATGCCTTGACCAGGCTTGCGAGCAGTTTCTTCTTGAAGTTCATTGAAGTTTTCATGGTTCCCCTCCCGGATGTAACAAAGTAAGGACCTGTTTTCGGTAGCTGCTTCCTTGATGAACTGCGTATCTATGCGGGTGGCGCTTTGCCGAGATTCGTGCCGCAACTTTCGCGGATGACGATTTCGCAGCCGAGCGTTTCCACGGATGGGGGTGACTTGGCCGGGCTTTCGAGTAGTTCGGCAAGGTGCTCAAGCGCGCTTCGACCCAGATCCACGATGCGCACACGCACTGTGCTCAGCGTCGGGGTGATGTAGCGCGCGATCGGAATGTCGTCGAAGCCGGCCAGCGCAATGTCGAGTGGTACATTCATGCCGGCTTCCCGGAAGGCATACAGGCAACCCACCGCCATCATGTCGTTGGCGCAGAAGACGGCATGCGGCCGTGTCTTTTGCGCCAACAGCAGTTGACCGGCGCGGTAACCGGATTCCTCGGTGAAATCACCGGCCACGACATTCAGCGGCTCGTCCGGCGCACCGGCCGCCATGGCTGCGCGATAACCCTGGTCGCGCTGCTGTGCGTCGAAGTTGCCGCTCGGTCCGGCGACATGGGCTACGCGGTGATGCCCTGCATCCAGCAGGTGCCGCACCATCGCGAACGCGCCGCCGTAGTTGTCGATATTGAGGACGGAGTACGCCTTGCTCTTCACGGCGCTGTTGAGCAGTACGGCCGGTACGCCGGCCGCCAGATTGGCATGCAGGAACGCGGCGTCTACCCGCGCCGACAGGATCAGCATGCCATCGACGCGACCCTGCATTGCGCGCAATGCGGCGGCGGCGTCCTCGGCACCTTCATGCGAGCTGGAGACCAGCAGATGCAGGCTGCGCGCTCGCGCCGCCAAGTCAATGCCACGGATCAATTCGGAAAAGAACTCGCCATGCAAGTCAGGCAGCAACGCGCCGATGGTGTGCGTGCGCCGGGTGATCAAGGTGCGTGCTGCCGCGTGCGGCACATAGCGCAGGCGCATGGCGACCTCGCGGATACGCTGGCCGGTTTCTGCGGTGACCCCATTGCCGCCATTCAAGGCACGCGAAACGGACGCCACGGAAACCCCGGCCTCACGTGCCACGTCTTTAATGGTTGTTACCGCCATAGGGGTGGTCCGAATGTGTCGAAACCCTGCCGCGGCGCCAACGTAATCGTTTTCATGGAGTTTTGTAAAGCGCTCGTAAACAAGCATTTTTGCTGTGGCGCAGCAGGTTTTTGCCTGCGCAATTCCGATGCCGACGGACAAATCATTATCCGCGCGTCGTGCCACGCGTCGTGAAGCATGAACACGCTTATGGCAACGCAACAACGAAGGCGTGGAACCCATCAGGGATCGACGGGTGTCGGTGTTGCCGGATTGGCGAGTACGAACCTCACCCCCGCTCAAAGCCTGCACAGCAGGTTTGCTATAGCGCTTTGGCAAGGTTGATGCTTTCAAATCAGCGGATGTCGAGAGGCATGCGAAAGCAGCGCGGTTTCCGGTCCGAACTGACGCGTTGGGGCAGAACTGACGCCAATGAGGCCGTTACCAACTGTCGGCGACCCCAATTGATGTCATTAAGACTACGTCATTGATTTTGTGAGTTATTTCTGGCACATCTCTGCGTGTACGTGTCGCCGACTGACATCAATCGATGCCTTCACGTAGCCAACTGACATCAACAGGTCCCCAATCCACGCCAACTGCCGCCTATTGATACCGTTCAATCTGCCTGCGGGGTATTGGCCGGGGTGATCAGCTGGTCCTGCAATCTCTCCCGGCAACCTGTCCAGCACCGACTTGACGTGTTACGGACTTCCTAAGCGGGATCTGTTGCGTTTCTTGCTGAACGCGTCCAGAGATTCGGGGCAGATGGCCACTAGGAGTACACAATTTGCGTTGCCAGGCATCGCAGCTCGCTTGCGACTGGTGTGCTCGTGCTTGCTTTGATCGACGATATATATTCAGAAATTAACCTAAATAAGTCTTTGCAAATGATCCCAGGCGGTGTCGCTGACAAGATGGGAAACGGTTACGAGGCGTACTGGACGCTTGTGGAAGCCATTGGCGTGCTCAGAGGGCAGGCAGAGGAAATTCGACTTGAACCGTTTAACGAAAACGCACGCGGATTTGAGTTTCGGATAAGCGGCTCCGGTCAAATCGCTTGGCACCAGTGCAAGAGGCGACTCGTATCCGGGACATGGACGATGAATGCGCTTGCTTCAGAGGGCATATTTAAAGACTTTGCGGTCAAGCTTGGCTCTCCCGAAACCAAGTGCGTCTTTATCTCGATCGATCCTGCCACAGATTTCAAGGCTCTAATCGACAAGGCAAAGCTTGTCCAAACGAGCAAAGACTTCGTTGACGCTTTAAGTCAACGGGACAGCCGGGCCCACAAGCAGCTCGTCGAAGCTTGGGAAGTGGATTTGGAAACGGAAGTGAACTGGCTTCGACGCTGCAGTGTCGAAACGGTGTCTGAGCATTCCATTCGACGAGAGCTTGAGTCCGTTTGCGGACTCATTTTCAACGCGGATCCGAACATCGCGATTGAGCGTTTAAGGGCGTTCATCGATGACCAGGTCACGCGCGCGATAACGACGGAGGAATTCAGGGTCGCGGCGGGAGAACTAGAACTCGGATGGAGAGCTCATCTGGACCCCACCGTTGACCAGAGAATCAATGACGCGACATCTGCATACCTCGAGTCACTGCCGCCACGAATCGCAGGTTCGCATATCGAGACGGTCAGTCTGCAAGAGATCTCGAAAATTGCGTTCGTACCGGAAAACAAATTGGTAGTCGTTACCGGAGCAGCAGGTGGAGGCAAGAGCGTCGCACTCGAGAGAATCATCAACGCCGCAAGATCTGAGGCCTACCCTGTTCTTGCCCTTCGAGTGGACCGCTTTCTATCCGCCCAGAGTATAGAAGAGCTTGGTAAGTCGCTGCTCAGCCGCGAGGAGAGCCCTGTCGGCGTGCTTGGAATCGGTACATGGATCGTGATTGCCTCCTCGTCATCGATCAGGTAGACGCGGTAAGTGACTCGTCGGGACGTTCCGGCCGAATACGCGAACTCATGTTCCAACTGATCAGCGAAAGTAGGTTTTTCCCCCGGATGCGCGTGGTGGTGGCATGTCGATCTTATGACCTAAATCACGACAGTAGATTAAAGGGTCTTGTCGCAGCGCCGGATACAACGCTAGTGACGCTTGAGCCACTAAATTGGACTGGCCAACTCGTAGTCACGCTCGGAATGCGAAAGTCCCCAGGCGGGATTCTTGAAGTTGCTCGCCGCGAACGCGCGCACCGTCTGGCGCCATGCCGGCTCTTCTGAAGGAGCCGCGTAGCCGATTGCCGTCATGAGGCTGAGGCACAGACCGGTAACCAGCGCAGCACGCGTTCGGACTCGCCGCGCAGACTCTTGCCATGGCCGACATCCCATATCTTGATCTCCACTTGTCAAAATGATTGCGCGGCGCCCATCAAGGTTGCCGCGATTCAGGCACCCGGACGAACTACTCGTGCGCCAGATTCGACCTGAACACAGAAATCGCTTCCCGCGTTGTCGCACCCGCAGCTCGAGGTCTTCCGCCGCGGAAGCACTGTCTTGCGATCATCAGGTTGAAGCCTGTCATCTGTCGAGGCGTGGGCTGGTTCGCGACTTGGGCTGCAGGATGTCGTCGAGCAAGTCCGGTGTTCCTGGCACCCGTTCCAGATGTGGATAGCGCAAACCACCTTCCCACGTCAGCGAAAGCGAGTGCTCCGTCTGACCTCGTGCGACCCGCAATTCGATCGGACGATCGGCGCGCGACGCCGAAATGGCTGACTTGATCACGGATGCCTGATAGGGCTGGCCGTCGACCGAGAGGACCTTCGCGCCGACGACCAAGCCTGCGCGCCAAGCTGCGCTGCCCCAGACGACGCTTGTCACCTCGCCGTCCTTGTTCAGCTCGACGCCCACCGAGAAGCTGAGGCTGGCCCCACCGCTCTTCGTTTCGCTGGCTTGTTGGGCGCTTGACGGTTGGTCGCTCCAAGTCAGCCGGTAGCCGGCGCGCGTGATGCCGTCGAGATCCGTGTCGATGCCGACGCTGTCTACCCGCGCGCGCAGGAAGGTTGCCCAGTCGTACGGCATGACGGCGTTCAGCGCGGCGACGAGGTCCTCGAACGTGTAAGGCGCGGGAACTCGGCTGCCGTTGCGGATCCCAAAGAAGCCACGCCCGAAGTCATCCAACGATTTGCGGCCGTTGGTGCGTTCGCGGATCAGCGTGTCGATGTCCAGCCAGATCAACTGGCCCTGCAAATATGCATCGAGGGTGTTGAGTTGCCAATCTGGCCAAGGCTGAAGGCGCCCCTCCGGATAGATAATGCTGTTGCCGTGCTGGATGAGCACCTGCTCGGACGCGTCCTGCAATGACCGCCACTGCAGTCCAGGCCGATTTGCATATGCCGATGCGGTGGATTCCCAGCTCCTGAGCGCATCCTCCCGGCTGGCGACGCCCGACCGTGCGTTGAGCACGTCATTCCAATACATCGTCAAGCCTTCGAACACCCAGAGCAACGAGTCCTGAGGTGCGACGTTCAGATTTGCCGCCCACATCGTCGCAGGAACGCGGAAGATGCCATTCCACGCATGGACGAAGCCGTGAAACGGGGTGCCAAGAGATCGACCATAGCGCGCCGGGTCACTGAAGAACGCAGCAGGAAGACCGTTCTCCGCTGAGCGACTCTGCTCGAAGTAGGCTGGGCCGAAGTCGTTCGCCAGCCAGACCAGCATGTCGTAATGATCGTAGTGTTGGCCGCCGAATAATTTATAGGCTTGTGCGATCTCGCGACGGTACTTGCCGAGAGCCTCGGGCGGCACGAGGAGGCCGGACTCCGTATCGGCCGCGACGTCCAGTCGTACCGGCACCGGGTCGTCACTGAGGGCGTACTGCCTCATCCAGCGCGCTGCCATTACGGGAGAATCCACGAGCACATCGAGCGACACGGGAGAGAACCGCACGACATCGCCGACGCGAGTGGCGCCGTCGAGCGACGAAGCGAACTGCCAGTCATGAGGCAGCGTCACGGCGGGGTCGACCTGGATGCGGCGCGAGTAATAGCCGGCCGGATAGAGCACATGGCTCTGCCACTGCAGATCCACCATCGTCGGCGTTGACAACACCGGCCCGATCGCTCCGCTGGCGGGGAAGAGGAACTCGAAATCGACGTCCACTTCCTGTGCCCCCTGAGGCAAATCGACATGGAACGCAGCTTGTTCCACAGGATCGCGTCGCCATGGCAGGCGCTTCCCGCCCAGATTGAACACGAGCCCTGCGACCTGGTCGAGCACGTTGGGCGGCACCGGATCGCCCGGAACCCATTGGGGGAACAGCAGCGTCAGCTGCGTCATTCCGCGTACGGGAATGGTTTCGTGGATGCGGTGGATGCCACGCATGGCGTCGGTGGCGTCCACTTCGAGGCGAAGGGTGCCGGGATAGGCGACATTCTGAGGGGGCGCGATCGGCGCTGGTGCCGGTGTCGCCTGCGGAAGCGGCCAACCACCGGTCGCCTCGTTTGCAGCGACGCGGTCGGTCGCGACGAGCGACGCCACCAGCGCCATCGTTGTCATCAAGAATTTCACGCATGTTCTCCCTGGTCACGGTCGACATGGCAGGTGCGACCGGACTCATATGTGTGGATAGGCTTCATGCGCTGAGGCGTTCTCTCTGAGGAAAGGCGAGGTATTCCAGGTCGTAGGCGTCAACGCCATGGGTCGTGTCCGGTGGCTGATGCCAAAAGCAGGTGCGGACCAGCTGCCACATGTTTGTATCGAGTCCGATATGGATCGAGTGCAGTTTCCCTTCACGTCCTATGACATCTGCCTTGGCCCGCTCTTCAGATGCCAGGGTGCTGAGGTCAGTGGAAGGTTCGATTGAGATGAACTCCTGAGTGGCTTGCCCCGGCATTTGGGAGAAGCCTCCCGTTCTCGAATGAATAGTCATCCATGCGCGTACCTTGGGGCGACCATACTTGGCGCAGACGCGGGCGAATGCGTCCGAGAGGAGGAATGCTCGCATCGCTTCCTCATCCTGCCAGACATAGAAAGGCGCATATCGATTGGGAAGGCCGCTTGCGAGGTTCGAGACGAGAAACGCTTTTTGGACCAGGCCGGCGAGCGAGTTAAAGCCGGAACCGATGACCGAAACCCGCTCGCGCAGGGCCCTCATGTCATGGTCGTCTTCCAAGTCGATTCGGTACTGCATTAGCAACATAATGGTCTCCGCAACTGTCAAACAGTCGCGAGAGTCTGGAAGGTTCCCTCGCCCCATAAAAGCGAGCGGTTTTAAAGTCATTGATGAGGTTTGCTAAACGATGATTCTCGATCTGAGTAGCCTGCGCACGCTGGTCGCGGCGGTGGACCTTGACGGTTTCGGCAAAGCTGCCGAGGTTTTTCATCTTTCACCGTCCACTGTCAGTCTTCAGCTGCGAGCGCTGGAAGAACGATTGGGAAAACCACTGTTTCGAAAAATTGGCCGGCGTCAGGAGCTAACCGAGGGGGGCGAAAAGTTGGTTAGTTTTGCGCGAAGGATGCTGGAACTGAATGACGAGGCCGTTTTGGCCGTCCGTGGCACGGGACTTCACGGAAAAGTTTGTCTGGGCGTTCCTCAGGACTTTGCAGATAGCTGGTTGCCGCAGACGCTGGCGCTGTTCACGTCGGCGCATCCGAAAGTGCAGCTCGAAATCTTCGTCGAGCAAAGCGGTCGCCTGCTGCAACTTCTCCGAAACGGCGGCTTGGATCTCGCCCTGACCTTCGGTGACAACGGCGGACTGGGCAGCCAACTGATCGCCACGCTTCCTGTGCACTGGTATGCGCACGCAACATGGCAGTTGCCCGAACGCGAAGCGTTGCCGCTGCTTGTGCTCGAGCAACCTTGCATGTTCCGCCAACGAGCTATCGATGCGCTCGACCGTGCGAAAACGAGCTGGCGCATCGCGTTGTCGGGCAGCAGTGTGTCGGCAGTCTGGGCTGCGGCAAAAGCGGGGCTCGGCCTGGTAGCACGCACGGCGGTTCACGTACCCGACGGGATAGCTTGCCTCGATGGTGCTTTTGGCCTTCCAGACCTAAATGCAGTGCCCCTTCATCTCGTCCGTTCGGCACTTCGTGGCGACCCGGCAATCGAACACTTGGCAGCTCTACTCCTGAACATCACAGACAGTCATATGGATAGCATCGGTCCCGACGCCCTTGAACAGACCTCAATGTGAGGCTGGGAGCGCGTCGAAGCGGGACGGGTCATGCCTAAACTTCACTGAAGCTTGCGCCTGATCTCGCCCCGGCAGTTTGTTGCGTTTCGGGTCGCATCGATGCCAAAACGCAACGAAACCGTCGCTCGCCGTAGCGATCTATGCTGCTAGTTTGGCTATATGACTCGAGTTCGATCGGCAACGCGAGGTATCAGGTAGAAAGAACCTTTCTGAGGCTCTGACGTTTGGTAAGTTGTCCAGAATTCGCGTAGGAGGCACATGCTTGATGGCAGCTTCGCGTTTTCACACAGCCTGGACCCACAGCAGACGTCGCGTTTGGTGGCAAAGCGTTCACACTGCACCTAAAAGCGATGACCGGGAACCCATCGCTTGAGTTGGGGCGCTGCTCAAACATTAGGCCATCAGGGAAATTGAAGATGAAGTCAGTTGTTTCTTCATTGCCATTGCGGGTCGTGTATCTCCTTGCCGGCGGCATTCCTGCCCTCTGCCTCGCTGCGCTATGTCTCGTCTTCTTGCCCTCAACTTTTTGGGCCGCACACACGTCATATGAAACGAACCATTTGGAAGCCACGCTCACCACGGTTCTCTTTATAGTTGCCATTCTTGGTACGGTCAGTGGTTGGCTCACGTTCTTCGCCATTGGCATCCGTTCCAAGACTGGCCGGATAATTCACTACCTTGCACTTAGCGGTGGCATATTCGCCGCGGTGTTTTTTCTGTTTACGCTTCCTGTGATCACGCTAGATAACTTCGTTTTCGGCGCGGCACCGGCATTTGTGGGGTGCTGCCTCCTGTTTCATCTCTGGCGTACCACCCAGCTAGGCGCTCCAGAGGTCCCGGCTTCCACGGCTGAGCTGGGGCGTTAACTTCTGTATATGGACTCCTCCCCATTGCAAGCCTCCTTTGCTCTGGCGCCCCGTGCCGACTGCACACGTATATCCGGTCTCTAACCGCGGCATCG
>Ga0302314_10000701_pt1 | contig 62412 bp, 65 predicted proteins | sample III_Palsa_N2_3_FD_200533 | JGI IMG/M metagenome (GOLD analysis project Ga0302314, IMG submission 200533) | Peat permafrost microbial communities from Stordalen Mire near Abisko, Sweden - III_Palsa_N2_3 | ecosystem: Environmental > Terrestrial > Soil > Palsa > Peat permafrost | place: Sweden...
TCGGCGATGCGGGGACGAAAGGTCGGATTTTCCCCAGGCCAACCCCGTAGCGGGCTCGCACGGTGGATGACCGGCGCAGGGACTCACCGCCGGTGCCGCATTCTTAGGACTCTGTTAACCATCGCCTCACAGGAATTTCTCCGCAGAGCGGCCCAGCGATGACCCATTCGCGTCTGGCGACCTACTTTCACGTCCATCTCGTGTCCGACTCGACCGGCGAGACGCTTAACGCCATGGCGCGCGCCGTTTGCGCCAGGTTCAACAACGTCCTGCCTATCGAGCACATCTATGCGCTTGTGAGGTCTCAGAGGCAGCTGGATCGGGCGCTGGGCGAGATAGCCGAAGCGCCTGGCGTGGTGCTGCACACAATCGTGGACCAGTCCCTACGCTCAGCGCTCGAGCGCGGCTGCAAGAAGATGGACATGCCGTGCATCGGGGCGCTGGACCCGCTGGTCACGATCCTCTCGCGTTATCTCGGCGCGCCACTTTCGACCCGGGTCGGGGCGCAATATTCCCTGGACACAGACTACTTCAATCGCATGGACGCGCTGTCCTACGCGCTCGGCCACGATGACGGTCAGGGTGGTCCGGACCTGGCGCGCGCGGACGTTGTACTGGTGGGCGTGTCCCGCACCTCTAAGACGCCCACATGCATCTATCTCGCCCATCGAGGTATCCGGGCGGCGAACGTGCCGCTGGTGCCCTCCACGCCTTTGCCAACCGATTTGACGAATCTCGAGGGTGTTCCTGTGGTCGGACTAACGGTCTCGCCTGATCGTCTGGTCCAACTCCGACGCAACCGCCTACGGGCGCTGAGCGAAGCACGCGACAGCACCTATGCCGATAGCGACTCCGTGCGCGCGGAGACCATCGCGGCGCGACGGCTGTTCGAGCGTCATGGCTGGCCGGTGATCGACGTCACTCGCCGCTCGGTGGAAGAGACGGCGGCGGCGGTGATCAACATCATCTCGGGCGGGCGGGGTCAGGTGGAGATGCTCGGATGATCCTGCTGGCGTCGGCCAGCGCGTCGCGGGCGACCTTGTTGAGAAGCGCCGGTGTCGCCTTTGAGGCGGTCTCGTCAGGCGTGGATGAAGCTGAGATCAAAGCACGCCTCTTGAAAGCGGGCGAAGGACCGGCCGCCATTGCCGAGACCCTGGCGGAGGCCAAGGCCTTGGCGATCTCCAGCGGCGACCGGCGCCTTGTGATTGGCGCTGACCAGACTCTCGATCTCGATGGTGAGCTCGTGGACAAGGCGGCCTGCGCGGAAGAAGCGCGCGATCGGCTCCGTCAGCTCCGTGGGCGCGCCCACGTGCTCCACAGCGCTGCAGCCCTGGCCCGGAATGGCGTGATCGTGTGGCGAACAACGTCGAGTCCCCGGATGACAATGCGGGAATTCTCCGACGACTTTCTCGAAGATTATCTCGCGCGCCAGGGTGAGGCCGTGCTCAGCTCCGTCGGGTGTTATCATCTCGAGGGTCAGGGTGTTCAGTTGTTCGAGCGGGTTGAGGGTGACCAGTTCGCGGTGCTCGGATTGCCCCTTATCGACCTTTTGGCGGCTCTCCGAAGGGAAGGCGCATTGGATCTGTGACCGTTTCGGCATCCACGACGGTTGCGGCTGTGGTTGGCTCACCTATCGCCCACTCTCTCAGCCCGCTCATCCACAATGCCTGGATCCAGGCTGCCGGCCTGGACGCGATCTATGTTGCCATTGAACCTGGCGACTTTGCCGCCTTCGCAAAGGCGCTCAGAAGCGGAACGATCCGCGGCCTGAATGTCACCGCCCCCTTCAAGACGGAAGCCCTGGCGCTCGCGGACCTCGCGAGCGAGCGAGCGCGGCGCGTGGGGGCGGCCAATCTGCTGATCTTTGAAGCCGACAGCGTGATCCTCGCCGACAATACCGATGGCGAAGGCCTTTTGGCCGCGTTCGCCGAGCAAATGCCGGGCTTCGATGTTCGCGCCGGACCGGCGGTTATTCTGGGTGCGGGCGGCGCTGCGCGAGGGGCGGTGTCGGCGTTCGTCGACGCCGGAGCGCCGGCCGTGAGCGTGGTCAATCGGTCGGCCGACAAGGCGCGGACCTTGGCGACGGAATTCGGCTCGGCCGTCACAGCCTACGGTTTCGATGAGATCGGCAAGGCTCTGGCCGTAGCCAACGCCGTTATCAACGCTACGCCTGCCGCCCCGAGCATTCCCCTGGAAGCCGCACCGCGCTCGGCCGCGGTCATGGACATGGTCTATCGTCCGCTCTCGACACCTCTGCTCGCGCGCGCCGAAGCTCTCGGGATGCCCACGGTCGACGGCCTCGCCATGCTCATCGGCCAGGCGCGGCCGAGTTTCATGGCCCTGTTCGGCGTCCCGCCCCCAGATGTGGATGTGCGTGTGCTGGCCCTGCGATTTCTCAATGAGGCGGGATGATCGTCATCGGACTCACCGGCTCCGTGGGAATGGGCAAATCAGCCACCGCGGCGATGTTCGCGGCAGCGGGCGCGCCAGTTTATGACGCGGACGCCGAGGTGCGTCGCCTCTACGCGCCGGGTGGCGCGGCCGTGGACAAGGTGGAGGCCGCCTTTGCGGGCGTCGTCGTCGACGGGGCCGTGGATCGGGCCCGACTGGGTGAGCAGGTGCTAGGGAAACCCGAGGCCCTGGCCCGGCTCAACGCCATCGTCCACCCGTTGATGAAAGACGCGCGCGACGAATTCTTCAGCCGGGCGCGCGCGTCGGGCGTGTCGATCGTCGTTCTTGATATACCGCTGCTGTTCGAAACGGGCGGAGATCGGGGTGTCGATAAGACTGTCGTGGTCAGCGCGCCGCCGGAAATGCAGCGGGCGCGGGTGCTTGCCCGCCCGGGCATGACCGAGGCGAAGTTTGCCGCCCTTCTGGCCGCTCAGACACCCGATGAGCAAAAGCGCGCCAGGGCCGATTTTGTGATCGACACCGGCCTCGGCTTTGAACACGCACGGACACAGGTCGGGGCAATTCTCGCCGCCTTGCGCGCCGGCGGCGAAGCGGCGCATTGAAAGGGCCATGGCGCGCGAAATCGTCCTCGACGTAGAGACCACGGGTCTCGATCCAGCGCAGGGCGACCGCGTCGTCGAGATCGCCTGCGTCGAGATTGACGACTTCATCCCGACCGGCCGCCATTTCCACAGCTACGTGCACCCGGAGCGCGACATGCCGCCGGAGGCTGAACGCATCCACGGTATTTCGCGGGCGTTTCTTGAGGACAAACCGCGCTTTGGAGATCCGGCGGTGGCCGACGCCCTTTTGGAGTTCGTGGGCGACGCGCCCCTGATTGCTCACAACGCAAGCTTCGATCGCAAGTTCGTCAATCATGAACTGCGGCTTGCGGGTCGGCCGATCCTGCCCGACGGTCGCTGGATCGACACCTACGAGATGGCGCGGAAACGCCTTCCAAACGCGAAACACTCGCTCGACGCGCTGTGCAAGCGATTCAAGATTTCACTGGCCGAGCGCGAAAAGCACGGCGCCCTGATCGACGCCAAGTTATTGGCTCATGTCTATCTTGAGCTGCGCGGCGGACGCGAACGCGCTTTGGATCTTACGGGCGTCGAAACGGAGGCCGCGGCGAGCGGTGGGCCGACAGCCTATCCGCCCAGACCACGCCCGCTTGCGATGCGGCTCAGCGAGTCCGAGCGCGCTGCTCACGACGCGTTCATCTCCGGAGCTCTGAGGGACGCCCTCTGGCTGCGGCGCGCTTGAAGTTGGTTCAGGCTAGGCCGGTCGGGGCGCCCTGAGCCTGTTGGGCCAGTCGGGCGGCGTAGATTCCGCCGAAATCGATCGGCTCGAGGCGGAAGGGAGGGAAGCCGCCCTCCGTGGTCAGATCCGAAATCAGGCGCCGCGCGAACGGGAACAGAAAGCGCGGACACTCGATCATCAACACCGGCTCCATGTCAGCCGGCGCCACGCCCATGATCTGGAAGAGGCCGCCATAGACGAGTTCGATATGGAACACGGTCTCGCTGTCGCGCGCGGCTCGCGCGGTGAGCTTAAGTTCGGCCTCGTAGAGGCCATCGTCCCGCCCGGTGGCGTTGAGCTCGACGTTGAGATCGATTTGCGGCGGCTGCGCGCCGATGCGAAGCGTTTCCGGCGCGTTCGGACTCTCGAACGAGAGGTCCTTGATGTACTGCGCCAGAATGCGGATCCCAGGTTGAGCGTCCTGATCCGAACCATTGGGGCCGGGCGTGGAAAAGTTGGTCGAAATGTCGGACATGCGCGGATCGTGACTCATTGATGGAACGGCGCGGGGTCCGCGCGGCGAGCGGGCTCGCTAACACGCTCGGCGCCTCGGTGGCAACGCAGAGGCAATCGGCGCGCCGGAGGCGACCTGCGACCGATCGCCTCCTCAGGCTTACGCGCGGCGCAGTATGGCCTATATTAACCACTGGAGTTCACCGCGGTTGTTGGCGCGCAGATGCAACTAGTCGAGTTCATCATCCTCGGGGCGCTTGCGGGCGTCGTGCTGTTTCAGCTCTACGCCGTGCTCGGCCGCAAGGTCGGGCGCGGACCGGAGTCGGGCGCGCTGTCACCGCTCAGTCCGGTGGGGGCCGACGCGCGCTTGCCGGCGTCGGCGCTCGGTGAGCCGACCGCGCCGCAGGTTGGATTGGCCGCATTGCGCGCGAAGGACTCGAGCTTTGAGCCCGGGCAATTCCTCCAGGGCGCCCGGCAGGCCTATCAGACCATCGTCAAGGCGTTCACCGAAGGCGACCGCGCCACGCTCAAGCCGCTGCTTGCCCCAGCGATAATGGACGGCTTCGAAGCCGCCATGCGCGAGCGGGAGGAGGCCGGCCGCTCCGAAACGGTGGAATTCCTGCAGCCCCCCCGCGCCGACCTGGAAAGCGTGAGTTTGGCGAACGATCTGGCGCGTGCGGCGGTGCGCTTCCTGGCCGAACTGCGCAATCGCACCAAAGACAGTTCGGGAGAGGCGGTCGACGACCGCCGGACCGCGGAGGTCTGGACTTTCGAGCGCGACATTAAGAGCCGCAATCCGAACTGGATCCTGATCCACGTCGACGCCGCCGAGGCGTAACACCCAGTGTGGTCGAAGTGGGGGGGTGCGTTCGCTATCACGGCGTTCGCGCTCACCGTGGGGGCGCAGCCGCTCGCACCGCCGTCGCCCGCGGCGGATGTCCGCCTGCCCGATTTGCCTGGTTGGAGCGCCGAAGACCACGTCGCCGCGCTGCGTGCGTTGCGGGCCGCATGCGTCGTAACCCACGACGCAACATTGCGGGGCCTGTGCGCCGATATCCCGGACAACCCAGGTGAAGACACGGCGCGGACCTTCCTGGAGGCGAACCTTCGGGCCGTCCCGCTTGGCGCAGCCGGTCGTCTCACCGGATACTTCATGCCGATCTATGACGCCAGATACGCGCGCGAAGGAGATTTCACCGCCCCGGTTCGTCCGAGACCAGAAGACCTGCCGGCGGGCGACCTCAGTTCGGCTGGCCGCGAGACCTACGCGAACCGCACCGCGATCGAGGCGCGTCCGGCGCCTGACGCCCTGGCGTGGATGCGGCCTGAAGATCTCTTCTTCATGCAGATCCAGGGCGCCGGCGTGCTGGCCTTCCCGGATGGCGCGCGCGCCAAGGCGGTTTTCGCCGGGAGCAACGGGGCGCCATTCGTGGGTATCGCCACACCCATGCGGACCGAAGGCCTTCTTGCCGACCAGGACACCTCGGCCGAGGCCATCCACGCCTGGCTGGTCCAGCACCGCGGTCCCGAGGCTCGGGCGATTATGGATCTCGATCCGCGCTACATCTTCTATAGCTTGGCGGCTGACGACGGCCTCGACCCCTTCGGCGCGGCCGGATTGCGCTTGCCGGCCGGCCGCGCCGTCGCCGTGGATCCAGCCTTCCACACCATGGGCGAACTCCTGTGGCTCGACGCCGACGCGCCGAGTCTCGTCGGCGCCTTCCCCGCGTATCGACGGCTCGCCGCCGCGCTCGACACCGGCGGCGCCATCAAGGGCCCGATCCGCGCCGACCTCTATCTCGGGCGCGGCCCGGCCGCGGGCGAGGAGGCCGGTCGCATCCGGCACGTGCAGAGTCTTTATCGCCTCGTCCCGGGCGCGATTCCGTGAAAGTCCGGGCTGCGGATCTTCGTGACTGGGCGCTGGTCGCCGCCACCGTGCGACCCTTGGCGGGCCGGACAGCCCCGGCCTTGCCGGACCTCCCGCCCGCGAGTCCCAGAGTCGCATCAGGACCCCATCCGAAATCGTTCGCGCGAAGAACCGTGACTCAGGCGCCGCCGGCGGCGATCGAACCCCGCCGCTACCGGCGCATGGCGTTGGGACTCGAGGTGACCGGCGCGCATATCGATCTTCACGGTCTCAGCCAAGCAGGCGCCCACGCGGCGCTCGGCGCCTTCCTGGAAGACGCCGCCGCGCGCGGATTGCGCGGGGTTCTGGTCATTACCGGCAAGGGGACCCTGGGCGATGGCGTCCTGCGGCGGCGGGTTCCGGAATGGCTCGCCGAGCCGGCGCTGCGGCCTCTGATCGCCGGCGTCTCCGAGGCGCATCGCCGCCATGGCGGGTCCGGCGCGTTGTACGTGGCGTTGAAGCGGCGCGCACGACCGTAGACGGGCGGCGACAGCCCTTTTCCGCGGCCATCGATTCACCTATCCCAGCGGCGAGAGTTCGGGAGGACAGACTATGCGCTTGGTGATGGCCGGACTGGCCCTATCGACCATTCTGGCGGGCGCCGCCTTCGCCCAGACCCAACCGCAGCCGACGCCATTACCGCCGCCCATCGATGCGCCCCGTGACACACCCTATCCGGGTACGATCCGGCTGTCGGTGGACGCCACCGATCTGGCGCACGGCATCTTCAGTATCCGCGAGCGGGTGCCGGTGGCCGGGTCCCGGCCGCTGACCCTGCTTTATCCGGAGTGGTTGCCCGGCAATCACGGGCCGAGCGGCCCGCTCGACAAGCTCGCGGGCCTGACGGTTACCGCCGATGGCCAGCCGGTCTCTTGGACGCGCGATCCCGTGGACGTCTACGCATTTCACGTCACCGTTCCGGCGAGCGCGACGGCGCTTGACCTGTCCTTCCAGTTCCTTTCGGCGGTCACGCGGTCGCAGGGCCGGATCATGATGACGCCGGACATGCTGAGCCTGCAGTGGGACGCGCTGGCGCTCTACCCCGCCGGCTACTTCTCACGCGACATCACGGTTGAGCCGAGCGTCAAGCTGCCGGCGGGATTCACCGGGGCCACGGCATTGGAGACCGCCTCCAGCGCCGGGGATGTGACGACCTACAAACCCACGCCGTTCAACACGCTTATCGACTCGCCGATGATCGCCGGCCGCTACTACAAGCGCTACGATCTCGATCCCGGCGGGCCCGCGCGGGTTAGTCTCGACGTGATCGCCGACCGGCCCGAACAGCTCGAAGCCACGCCCGCTCAGATCGCCGCGCACAAGGGCCTGGTGGTTCAGGCCTACCGGCTGTTCGGCTCCCACCACTACGACCACTACGATTTTCTGTTCTCCCTGAGCGACAAGATGGGCGGCAACGGCCTGGAACATCATCAGTCGAGCGAGGATGGAACCAGCCCGCGGTACTTCCTCGACTGGGATAAGTCCCCGGCGGGGCGCGACCTGCTGGCGCACGAGTACACCCACTCCTGGAACGGCAAGTTCCGCCGGCCCGCCGACCTGTGGACGCCAAACTTCAACGTCCCCATGCGCGACAGCCTGCTGTGGGTCTACGAGGGCCAGACGCAGTACTGGGGCTATGTCCTGGCCGCGCGCGCGGGCCTCCTCACCCGGCAGCAGGCCCTCGACGCCATCGCCCTGGTGGCGGCCATCTATGACAATCGCACCGGACGGGCGTGGCGCGATCTGGAGGACACCACCAACGATCCGATCATCGCCATGCGCCGGCCGCTCCCGTGGCTGAGCTGGCAGAGGAGTGAAGACTATTATTCCGAAGGCCAGCTCATCTGGCTCGACGCGGATACGCTCATCCGCCAGCTCTCGGGTGGGAAGCGTTCGCTGGACGACTTCGCCCGCGCCTTCTTCGGCGTCGACAACGGCAGCTACATCACCAAAACCTATACCTTCGAGGATGTCGTCGCCGCATTGAATGCGGTGCAGCCCTACGACTGGGCGGCGTTCCTCAGGACCAGGCTGACGGGTCATGGACCCGGCGCGCCGCTCGACGGGGTGACGCGCGGCGGCTACCGACTGACCTACGACGAGACCGAAAGCGGCTATCTGCAGAGCGTCGAGCGTGATCGGAAGACCCAGGTCCTGGACTTCTCGATCGGCTTCGCCGTCGGCGCCGACGGAACCTTGAGCTCGGTCGATTGGGACGGCCCGGCGTTCAAGGCCGGCTTGACCGCCGGAACCCAGATCGTGGCCGTGAATGGCGACGCCTACGAAGCGGATGGTTTGAAGGACGCGATCACCGCAGCCCGGAAGTCAGCCGCGCCCATCCAGCTGTTGGTCAAGGAAAACAATCAGTATCGGACAGTGGCCGTCGACTACCATGACGGCCTGCGCTACCCGCATCTGACGCCGTCCGACGGCCAGCCGAAGCGGCTGGACGACATCCTGGCGGCGCGGCCGTAACCTTAGCGGTCGCGGCTTTCTTTCTCCTCGACCCCGGAACGCCCCTCGCGGGCGTGGAGTGCGGCCGCGACATCCTCGAGGCCCACGCCCACCGCGGCCAGCAGCGCCAGCCAGTGATAGACGAGGTCGGCGCTCTCGGCCGTCACGGCGGCCTTGTCGCCCTGCACGGCGGCCAGCGCCGTTTCCACCGCCTCCTCGGCCAGCTTCTTGGCGGCCAGAGCCGGGTCGGCGATCAATCGCGCCGACCACGACTTGGTCGGATCGGACCCGCGCCGACTCTCGATGGTGCGGGCTAGGGCTTCGATCGTGTCTCCCAAACCGGACATCGAGCCCTCCCTCAGGTTGCGCGGACGCAGACGCCAGCGGCTGCCATGGCCGCCTTGGCCTGACTTATTGTCAATTCCCCGAAATGGAAGATCGAGGCCACCAGCACGGCGTCGGCGCCGCCGTCCCTGACCGCCTCTACCAGGTGTGCGGCCGAGCCCGCGCCGCCGCTGGCGATCACCGGAACGCCTACTGCGCCCGACACAGCCCTGAGCAGGGCGAGGTCGTAGCCGGTCTTGGCCCCGTCCTGGTCCATGGAGGTGAGCAGGATCTCCCCGGCGCCGCGCGCCGCCGCCGTGCGCGCATAGTCCACCGCGTCGAGGCCGGTGTCGCGCCGCCCGCCATAGGTAAAGACGCGCCATCCCTCACCCACGCGCTTGGCGTCCACCGCCGCCACCACCGCTTGGGAGCCGAACGCATCGGCGCAGCGCGCCAGCAGGCCGGGGTCCTCCACGGCGGCGGTGTTGAGGCTGACCTTGTCGGCGCCGGCGCGCAGCAGGGCGCGGGCGTCCTCCACCGAACGCAAGCCGCCTCCGACCGACAGCGGCATAAAGCAGACGTCGGCCGTGCGCGCCACCACGTCGAGGATGGCGCCGCGGCCCTCGTGGCTGGCGGTGATGTCGAGGAACATCAGCTCGTCGGCGCCGGCGGCGTCATAGGCGCTGGCCTGCTCGACCGGATCGCCGGCGTCGCGCAGCGCCTGGAACCTGACGCCCTTGACCACTCGTCCGTCCTTGACATCTAGACAGGGGATCACGCGCACCTTCACCATCGCGCGGCCGCCAGGGCCTCGTCGGGCGCAATATTCCCCGCGTAGAGGGCGCGGCCGAGTACGGCGCCGGCCACCGGAGTTCCCGCGCGGGCGCGCAGGCGCTCGATGTCGGCGACGCTGGCCAGGCCGCCGGCGGCGATCACTGGAATGCCCACCTGGTCGGCGATGGCCCCGAACACCTCGATATCGAAGCCGAGCTGGGCCCCGTCGCGGTCGATGTCGGTGACGATCAGCGCGTTGACGCCGGCGTCCTCGAAGCGTCGGGCGACGGTCGCCGCGTCGAGACCCGAATCTTCGGTCCAGCCTTCGATGGCGACAACGCCCTTGCGCACATCGACGCTGACCGCGACCTGCTCGGGCCAGCGGCGTGCGGCGGCGCGCACGAGATCGGGATCGCGCACGGCGGCCGTGCCCAGGATCACACGGCTGACGCCGGCCTCGATCCAGCGCTCGACATCGGCCATGGACCGTACGCCACCGCCCAGTTGAACGGGAATCGAGACCGCGCTGAGGATTTTACCTACCGCGTCGTCATTGATCGCGCGGCCGGCCGCAGAACCATCGAGGTCCACGACGTGCAGCCAGGAAAAGCCCGCGGCCATCCATGCGCGCGCCTGACCCGCCGGGTCATCGTTGAACACGGTGGCGGTGGCGAAGTCGCCGCGGACCACACGGACGCACTTGCCGTCCTTCAGGTCGATAGCCGGATAGAGGATCATGGCCGCCATTCCAGGAAGTTGGCGAGCAGCGCAAGGCCCCAGGTCTGGGATTTCTCAGGGTGGAACTGCACGCCCGCGAGGTTGCCGCGCGTCACCGCCGCCACCACCGGCCCGCCGTGGTCCGCCCAAGCGCTGACGTCACTGGGGTCGTGAGCGCGGAAGGCAAAGGAGTGGGTGAAATACATGTCGACCCTGGCCGGCAGGCCGGCGAACAGGGCCGCGTCCGGCCGGAAGTCCACCGCGTTCCAGCCCACATGCGGCACCTTGTTGCGGGCGCCCTCGGGAGTCAGCCGCGCGACGTCGCCGGCGATCCAGTCGAGGCCCGGCGTCTCGCCGAACTCCAGGCCGCGCGTCGCCATCAGTTGCATGCCCACGCAAATGCCGAGGAACGGCGCGCCGCGCCCGCGCGCCGCGGCCTCGATCGCCTCGGTCACGCCCGACCGGGCGGTCAGGGCGTCGCGGCAGGCGCTGAACGCGCCCACGCCAGGCAGGACGACGGCGTCGGCGCGGGCGATGGCGCCAGGATCGTCGGAGGTCACGATCGTGGGTGGGTGGGCGAGCCCCGCCGCGGCCCGCTGCAGGGCCTTTTCGGCCGAGCGCAGGTTTCCGGAGCCATAATCAACGACCGCGACCACATGGGTCATGTCAGATCCTAGAGCACGCCTTTGGTGGAAGGCGCCTGGCCCAGGGTTTTGGGGTCGGGTTCGACGGCGTCGCGCAGCGCCCGCGCCAGAGCCTTGAAGCCGCTCTCTGCGATGTGGTGCGAGTTCTCGCCATAGAGGGTCTCCAGATGCACGCAGGCGCCAGCGTGCATGGCGAAGGCGTGGTGGAATTCCTTGAATAGTTCGGTGTCCATCTCACCCACCTTGGGGCGCGAGAACTTGACCCGCCAGACGAGGTACGGCCGGTTGGAGAGGTCGATGGCGCAGCGCGTCAGGGTCTCATCCATCGGGATATAGGCGTGCCCGAAACGCCGTACGCCCTTGAAGCCATCGAGCGCGCGGTTGAACGCCTGGCCGATGACGATGCCGGTGTCCTCGACGGTGTGGTGCATGTCGATGTGCAGGTCGCCGCGGGTCTCGACCTCTAGGTCGAAGCCGCCGTGGCGGGCGAAGCTGTCCAGCATGTGGTCGAAAAAGCCGACGCCGGTGGCCATCTTCGAACGGCCGACGCCGTCGAGGTCCAGGCGAACCCGGATCTGGGTCTCCTTGGTGTTGCGTTCGATCTCGGCGGTCCGCGACATGTCAGAGTCCTTTGGCGGCGGCCAGGTCCTTGAGCCGCGTCTGCGGCCGTGGCCCGAAATGGGAGATGACCTCGGCCGCGGCGATGGAGCCCAGCCGCCCGCAGACCTCGAACGGCCGGCCGGCGGCCAAGCCGACCAGGAAGCCTGCGGCGTACTGATCGCCGGCGCCCGTGGTGTCCACCAGGCGGACAGCCGGGTCGGCGGCCACTTCGACCGAAGCGCCGTTGGCGAGGATCACCGAGCCCTGCGCGCCGCGCGTCACGGCGGCGACCTTCACCCGCCCGCGCAGGGCGGCGAGGGCCGCATCGAAGCCTGTCTCGAACAGCGCCGAGATCTCGACTTCGTTGGCGAACAGCACATCGACCTCAGCGTCGATGAAATCGAGCAGCCCGGCGCGGTGGCGTTCGACGACGAAGGCGTCCGACAGGCTGAGGGCGATGGTGCGGTCCGCCGCTCGGGCCGCCGCCGCCGCCTTGGCGAAGGCGGCGCGCGCGTCGTCCGGATCGAACAGGTAGCCCTCCAGATAGAGGATCTCGGCTTCGGCGACGGCGTCCGGCTTCACGTCCGCCGGCGTCAACCGCACGGCCGCGCCCAGATAGGTGCACATGGTGCGCTCGCCGTCGGGGGTAACGTTGATCAGGCAGCGCGCGGTGGCGGGACCACCCGTGAGGGGATCGGTGTCGAAGCTGGCGCCGATGGCCCGAATGTCGTGGGTGAAGACATCGCCGAGCGTGTCTGTGGCCACTTTGCCGACAAACAGCGCCCGCCCGCCCAGGCTGGCCACGCCGGCGATGGTGTTGGCCGCCGAGCCGCCGGAGGCCTCGACGCCCGCCGCCATACGTCCGTAGAGTTCTTGCGCCCGCGCCTCGTCGATGAGCTGCATCGAGCCCTTGCTGAGGCCTTCGGCCGCGAGAAAGGACTCGTCGGCGCTGGCCAGGACGTCGACGATGGCGTTGCCGATGGCGGCGACGTCGTAGCGGGCTGTCATGCGAACTCCGGGGTAAGGGCCGGCGCGAGGTACACCAGGACGCCCGCCCTGGCGAGCCCACGGTTCACACCCCCAGGAACAGCGACCGTGACGGACACAGATCGGCGACGACGCAGGCGTCGCACCGAGGCTTGCGCGCCACGCAGACATAGCGGCCGTGCAGGATCAGCCAGTGGTGAGCACGGGTGCGCCGCACCGGCGGCGTCACGCGCGTCAGGTCCGTCTCCACCTGGTCTGGAGTCTTGCCCTTGGAGAGGCCGAGGCGATGAGCGACGCGGAAGACGTGAGTGTCCACCGCGATCGCCGCTTCCACGTTCAGCTCGTTCAGAACCACGCTGGCGGTCTTGCGACCGACGCCGGGCATGGCCTGAAGGGCGGCGCGGTTCAGGGGAACCTCGCCGCCGTGTTGTTCCACGAGGATGCGCGAGAGGGCGATCACATTGCGAGCCTTGGTGCGGAAGAGGCCGATGCTGGCGATGAACGGCGTGAGTTTGGCTTCGCCGAGCGCGATTATGGCCTGAGGCGTGTCGGCGACCTTGAAGAGCTCGGCTGTCGCCCGATTGACAGACACGTCCGTGGCCTGGGCGGAGAGCACCACCGACACCAGCAAGGTGAAGGGCGAGGAATAGATGAGCTCGGTGCGCGGATCGGCGGTCGCCGCCGCGAAGCGATCGAAGATCGCCGCGATCCGGCCGGTTTCCTTGGTCGTGCGCGCCATGGGCCGGACCATCGCCGCGTTCGCCGGCCTCGCCAAGACAGGCGGGGGGCCTTAAGTGAAGGGTCCAGATGGATGGACCCTTCTACATGGATGCGGTCATCACGCCGCACCGCTCTTTGTCGCGGCGGGGTTTCATCGTTCTGATCTCGGTGCTGACAGCGATTAACGCCGCCAGCGCCCTGGTGTTCGTGACCCTGCATGCGGCGCCCATCCCCCTCTTTCTTGGGCTCGACGTCGTCGCCTTGGTGGTGGCGCTCAGCGCCAGCCGCCGCGCCACCCGGCGCCTGGAGCGCGTGCAGGTGACCGCTTCGGAAGTGCGCGTGGTGCATGAATCGCCCAAGGGCGCTGAGACAGTGTGGCTTTCGCCAACCGCCTTCACCCGCGTGGCCCTGGTCGGCGAGGACCAGGACGACCTGGATCTGCAGCTGCGCGTCTCCGACCGCGGCGTCGCCGTGGCTCGTGCGCTCAGTCGCTCCGAGCGGCGAGATTTCGCCATCGCCCTTGAGCGCGCCATCCGCCGCGCGCGCGTCGGCTCGTCAGCCGTCTAGTGTGCTGGATTTGAAGTTCGCCGTCGCACGGGGTCGGCCGCTGAGCGAACTTCGGAATCGGGACACTAGCCGTTCCACTCCACCCAGGCGCCGTGAGGATGGGCGGTGGCGAGGACGCGTTCGCGTCCGTCCGGCCAAAGGGTGAGGCGCAGCTCCATCGTCGCCGGATTGCCAGGCGCCGGCTCTATGCGCAGCCAAGCAAGAGGGGCGGCGGGGCTGGCCTGGGCGCCGAAGTCGCCGAGGGTCCGGATCAACGCCGCCTGGCTCTCGGCCGGCATGTACTGGAAGAACACCGAGTGAAAGACGACGCTGGCCGCGCCCGCGCGCGGGGCGGCGTGGCGGCGGGTCCAGACCACAGCGTCCTCGCGCTTGACGGTGGTCTCCGCCGCGAGGGCCTGGGCGACGGCGGCGTCCAGCCGTTCCAGGCGGTCGGTCTGGTCCGGCCAGACATAGGCTCGCAGGCGTCGGCGCTGCGCCGGGTCCGCCAACCGCACGGGGCTGCGGTCGCAGGCGGCGCGTTCGTTCACCCGGACCGGCGCATCCAACGGCGGCGTCCCGCCCCGCCAATCTGTGTCGATAACCACCGGCGCGTCGCCGGGACCCCAGCGCAAATCTTCGCCGAGCCGATAGCGCCGCCGGTCCCACAGCTGATTGAGCCCGGCGCTGGCGCCTAGCTCGAGGATGCGCAGCGGCAATTCGGTCTCGGCGGCGACGGTCAGGAATCCGGGCAGGAGGACCGCGGAGCGCCGCACCTCGTTGGTCTGCGGCTCATGGCGCATAAATTCGGCCACGCGTGCGGCGTGGTCGCGCCCGAACTCCTGGGCCAGCGGCCAGGCGCGGTCAGGGTCCCCTGTGCGGCCTGGGCCCGGATAGGCCTGGGCCAGCGCCGAGTCCGGCGCCTCCAACACCGCGTCATGCAGGGCGCCCAGCCAGCGCAGGGCGGTGGCGTCATCGAAGATCGCCCGTCGGTCAGCTTCGGCCCAAGGCTGGAACGCCGCCTGAAGCCAGGGGTCGTCCGGCAGCGCCTCGGCGGCGCGATCCAGCAGGGCGCCGGAGAACGGCGATCCCATGGCCGCACAGGCGGCGGCCTGCATCTTCAGCACGTCAATCAGGGCCGCGTAGGCGCTCATGGCCGCCCTTTGGACGACCGGCCGGCCAGGTCGTCAATCTTGAATGAAGCGATCAATCCTCGAGCGCGTGCGGGTTCCCCTCGGCGAGCAGGAGCCGCTCTTCGCGGGCGGTGACGCCGCCCAGGCGGACGGCGCGCCACGACAGACGGTGGATGGCGCAGGGCCCCAGATCGCGCAGGGCGCGGGCGTGGGCGGGCACGCCATAGCCCTTGTGGGCCGCGAAGCCGTAGCCAGGGTAGGTCTCGTCATAGTCAATCATCAAACGGTCGCGGGCGGTCTTGGCGAGGACCGAGGCGGCCGCGATCGAGGCCGAAAGGCCGTCGCCGCCGATGACGGCAGTGGCCGGGCAGGGCAACTCGAACACATGGTCGCCGTCAACGAGTGCATAAGCCGGAGCGGGACGCAGAGACTCGACCGCTCGCTGCATGGCCAGACCCGTGGCGCCCAGGATGTTGAGCGAGGCGATCTCCTCCACCGACGCGAAGGCCACCGACCAGGCGATCGCCTGCGCCTTGATAACCTCCTCCACGACATCGCGCCGCCTGGGCGTCATCCGCTTGGAATCGTCCAGACCCTCGATCCGGGTGCGTGGCGGCAGGATGACCGCGGCGGCGCACACCGGCCCGGCCCAAGGCCCGCGCCCGGCCTCGTCGACGCCACAGACCGGCGCCGGACAGGCGTGCTCCAGGCGCATGTGGACGCGGGGTCGGCTCACCCCAAGGCGGCCACTTCGGCGTGGCGATAGCAGCCGGCGACGTGATCGTTGACCATGCCCACCGCCTGCATGAAGGCGTAGGTGATGACCGGGCCGCAGAACTTGAACCCCCTGGCTTTCAGGGCCTTGGCCACCTCCGCCGCCAGCGGCGTTTGGGCCGGCACATGGCCGACCTCCGGCCAGCGGTTCTGCACCGGCTTGCCGTCGACGAAGGTCCACAGGAATTGCGAGAAGTCTTCACCGCGCTCGCGCATGTCGAGCCAAATACGCGCGCCGACGATAGTCGCCTCGATCTTGGCCCCGGAGCGCACGATGTCGGCGTCGTTCATCAGCCGCGCGCGGTCGGCCTCGCCGAAGCGGGCAACGGCCTCGGGGTCGAACCCGGCGAAGGCCGCGCGAAAGGCCTCGCGCTTGCGCAGGATAGTGATCCAGGCGAGGCCGGCCTGGAAGCCGTCCAGAACCAGCTTTTCCCACAGGGCGCGGCTGTCATATTCAGGCACGCCCCATTCCTCGTCGTGGTAGGCGACATAGAGGGCGTCTCCGGGCGTCGCCCATCGGCAACGGGTGAGACCAGAGTCCATGCGCATCCTCAATGTCGCCGATTTCAACTGGATGACGGGTGCCGAACGTCACACCGCCAACCTCTCCCTGTTCGACATCTGCCGCAAGTTCACCTTGGCGGCAAACCGGGCCGATCATCTGGTGGTGGAGTTCTCCGACCGGGCGGTGGCGCGCACGGCCTCGCCGCTGCGTCCGGGACCGGAGCGCCGGTTTCTGCAGGTGGTGGACGAGCTGAGGCCCGACCTGATCCTGCTCCATTTCGCTGACCGCGTCGGCAATGGCGCCCTCGCCGAGGCTCGCGCTCTGTCGCCAGGCGTCGTCATCGCCGACATCAACATCGACCCTATCGACACCGACAAAAATCGCCGACGGCTGGTGCTGCGCAAGGGCGCGGCCGACGCCCTGTTCGTCACCACGGCCGAGCCGGCGCTGGGCGCCAATGTCGGACCGGGCGCCTTCGCGGCCTTCCTGCCCAATCCGGTCGATCCGGCTATCGAGACGGGTCGCGCCTTCGAGATGGAGGCGCCGCCCTTCGACCTGCTGTTTCCGGCCACGGACGAGGGCGTGCGCGAGATCGGCGCGGAGCGCCTCGCCCCCGCTGAGGCGATCACGCGGCTGAAGGCCGCGATCCCTGAACTTCGCATGTCGACGCCCGGCGTGGGCGGGGAGGCCAAGGCTCGCGGCTGGCGCTATTTCGAGGCTCTGGGATCGGCACGGGTTGGCTGGTCGCTGTCGCGTCGGGCCAGCCTGCCGCTCTACGCTTCGGACCGCGTGGCCCACTTCTTCGGCTGGGGCCTCGCCGTGCTGCTGGACCGTCGCGCCGGCTTCGAGCGCTTCTATGGACCCGAAGAGGCGGTGTTCTACGACAACCTGGAGGATCTGGCGGCGTCCCTGCGGGATCTCATCGCCGATGACCCGACCGCACGGGCGATGGCGCGCAGGGGTTGGGAGACGACCTGGAAGTTGTTCCACAGCGGGCGCGTGCTGGACTATGTGCTGGCTCAGCTGTTCGACGAAGGCGGCGCACAGGGCTACGAATGGCCCTGTGAGCGGTGGGGCGGGTGATCAGGCGTCAGACAGCGCGCCCGCCAGCCAGTCCGGCCGCGCTGGCCGCCATCCCCGTCCGTCGGGCAGGGTGAGGTCGCCGGCGTCGAGGCGATCGAGCCGCAGGCTGGCCATGGCAAGACCGTCGACGCTCGAATGGCTTTCGCCGGCGCGCAGGGTTCCGGCCAGCAGCTCGCTGCCCGCGGGAACGGCGGAGCCCTCGAAGGCGATCGGGCCCATGCGGGTCTTGAGCGTGCCGCGGCGCTTCATGCGCGAGGTGGTTTCCTGGCCGACGAAACAGCCTTTCTTGAAGTCGACGCCGTTCAGGAGATCGAAATTGGCCTCGATGGGATAGGTCTTCTCGACGCCCCAGTCCGCCGCGCCGGGAACGCCGTGCGCCAGTCGATGGGCCTCATAGTCGGCGCTCCGGGCTTCAACCGGCGGCGGGGCGCCATAGCCGCGGAAGCCGAGGGCGGGGAGGCGCGGGTCGATGAGCCAGCCGGCCGCCGCCGTCTCGACGCCCCATAGAGCGGCGACCGGCAGGTCGAGCGGCGCGATCGTCACCTTGGCGCGCAGGCGGTAAAGGCTCAGACGGTCGATGAGGCCCTGGCGGTGCTCGGCGACGCAATCCAGCCGGCAGCCGCCAGCCATACCAATCAGGAACAGGTCGAACAGCAACCGCCCCTGCGGCGTCAGCAGGGCGCCGAAGCGGATCTCGCCGTCGGCCAGGCTCTCGACGTCCTGGGTAAGCAAACCCTGCAGGAAGCCGCGCCAGTCTGGACCTGACACCTCGACGACGGCGCGATCGGAAAGCTCGGCGTACTGAGCGGTCATGCCGTTAATGTGGCCGCGCCCGGCCTGGAGCGCCAGTGGATGGCGGCCTATAGGGTGCATGGGATGACGCGCCGGCCTTTTTCGATCCTTTTTATCGCGCCCAGCCGCATCGGCGACGCCGTCCTGGCTTCGGGGCTGGTCAAGGCCCTGGCTGACAAGGTTCCTGGCGCCCGCTTCACCTTCGTCGGCAGTGATCTGACAGCGCCCTTGTTCGCGGAGACGCCCGGCGTCGAGCGGGTCATCGTCATGGAAAAGCAGCCGCTGTCCGGCCACTGGATCTCGCTGTGGAACGAGGTGCGCGGTCGCAAGTGGGGCCTGGTGGTCGATCTGCGCGGCTCGGGCCTTTCGGGCATGCTGCGGCGATCTAGGCGCGCGGTGCATCGACCCTCGCGCGTTGTCGAGCACAAGGTGGTTGAGGCGGCCCGGCTGCTACACCTGGAAGATGACCCGCCGGCGCCGTTCCTGTTCACGAGCGTCGAAACCGAAGCCCGCGCCGAGGCTTTGACCGCCGGCGCCGGGCCCATCCTCGCCGTGGGCCCGGCCGCCAACTGGATGGGCAAGGCCTGGCCGGCGGAGCGGTTCGCCGCCGTCGCCCGCCGCCTACTGGGGCCTGGCGGCACCCTGGCGGGGGGGCGATTGATGGTTCTGGGCGCTTCGCGCGACCGCGAGGTGGCCCGCTATGTGAAGGCGGCGATCCCGAGCGACCGCCAGATCGACCTGGTCGGCGCCGAGCCGCTCCTGGTGTGCTACGCGGCCCTGAAGCGCGCGCGGCTGTTCATCGGCAACGATTCTGGCCTGATGCACCTGGCGTCGGCCGCCGGCGCGCCAACGCTCGGCCTGTTCGGCCCCTCAGACGAGACCCTCTACGCCCCCTGGGGGCCGGCCGCCCGGGCCGTACGCGGCCCACGGCCCTTCGAGGCTTTTGTCGCCATCGACCCATCGCTCAGTCACTCGGTATGCCACATGATGGACCTTCCCCAGGGCGAGGTGCTAGCCGCCGCCGAGGCCCTGCTCAGCGAGACCACGCCGGAGACCGTCCATGCCTGAGACCTTCGACCTGATCGTGCGTGGCGGCGAGGTGGTCAACCACGCCGGGCGGGGCGCGGCCGACGTCGGCGTGCGCGCCGGCAAGATCGCCGCCGTCGGCGATCTTGGCCAGGCTTCGGCGGACGAGATCCTCGACGCCCGCGGCCTGGCGGTGTTGCCGGGCGTGATCGACAGCCAGGTTCATTTCCGCGAGCCGGGCTTGGAATGGAAAGAAGACCTGGAGAGCGGCTCGCGCTGCGCCGTGCTGGGCGGGGTGACGGCGGTGTTCGAAATGCCCAACACCGAACCCACCACCACCGACGCCGCCGCCCTGGCCGACAAGCTCGACCGCGCCCGGAATCGCATGCACTGCGACCACGCCTTCTATGTCGGTGGCACGCATGAAAACGCGCCATTCCTGGGGGAGCTCGAGCGCCTGCCGGGCTGCTGCGGCGTCAAGGTATTCATGGGCGCCTCGACCGGCAGCCTGCTGGTGCCGGACGACGAGGGGGTCGGCGCCATCCTCTCCAACATCAATCGCCGCGGAACCTTCCACTCCGAAGACGAATATCGCCTGGCAGAGCGGCGGTCGCTGGCCCGCACCGGCGACTGGACCAGCCATCCGGAAGTGCGCGACGCCGAGTCGGCCATCCGCTCGACTCGTCGCCTGGTCGCCCTGGCCCGGGCGCTTGGCAAGCGCATCCATGTTCTGCACGTCACCACCGCCGAGGAGATCGCCTTCCTCGCGGAGAACAAGGACGTCGCCAGCGTCGAGCTGACGCCGCAGCACCTCACGCTCGCCGGGCCCGAGGCCTATGAGCGGCTGAAGGGCTTCGCCCAGATGAACCCGCCGATCCGAGAGGCGCGCCACCGCGCAGGCCTGTGGCGCGGGATCGAGATGGGTGTCGCTGACGTTTTGGGGTCGGACCATGCGCCGCACACACGTGAAGAGAAGGCCCGGCCCTATCCGGCCTCGCCGTCAGGCATGCCCGGCGTGCAGACCTTGCTGCCCGTGATGCTGAACCACGTCGCGCAAGGGCGACTGACGCTTGAGCGCCTTGTCGACCTGACCAGCCATGGCCCTCAGCGCATCTTTGGCCTGGCCGACAAGGGTCGGCTGGCCGAGGGCTTCGACGCCGACCTGACGTTGGTCGACTTGAAGGCCCGCCGCACCCTGCGTCACGAAGACATGGCCACGCGCAGCGGCTGGACGCCCTTCGACGGCCTGGATGTGCAAGGCTGGCCTGTGGTCACGGTTATCCGCGGCGTGGCCGTGATGCGGGACGACGAGGTCGTAGCCGAGGGCCTCGGCCAGCCGGTGCGGTTCCTGGAGACGTTGCCGAGCGAGGCGTGAAACCTCTCCCCGGAGGGAGAGGTCGGATCGCGTGCTCCGTCAGCTCTTGGTGGCGTTGTGTGGCAGGGTGCAGCCGCCGCCGATTCCCTTGGCTTCGGCGCAAACCAGCGGCGTCTTCGGGGTCATTGGGCTCATGGTGTATTCGATCATGTAGCCCGGCAGGCCATCGGAGCAGCCGACCTCGATGTAACCATGCTTGTCGGCGGTGACGCCCACAACCCGCGATTCCGACACGTCGCAAGTGGCCTTGCCCAGCGTCTTGAGATCGGCGGTGAGCTTGGAGAAGGCCGCGGACGGCTTGGTCAGGCTACAGCGATAGCTCATCAGCTCGGAATGCGCGCAGTCATAGACCACGCCCGGCTGATTGCCGGTCACTGGAAACAGCGCGATGCCGCCATCCGGTCGATTGGAGCAGGCCAGCTCGACCACTTCCTGTCCGGGCGCGGCGGCGTCGAACGGCGCATAGCCCGAGACGGCGCAGTCGAAACCGGCCTTCTTGGCCAGTCCCGTGTAGAGGCTGTTCTGTTCAGTCTTGGCCTGACGGGTGTCGGTCAGCTTGCAGCCGCCGGCGATGACGTCGGCGTCGATGCAGTCGATGGCCTTGGTGAACACGCCCTTGGAATCGGTCTGCAGCATGTAGCCTTTGCCGTCCTGACAAGCGACTTCGTAGTAGGTGTTGCCGGTCGACGCGACGCCGATATAGCCGCGATCCTTGATCACGCAGGGCTTGCCCGATTGGGTCACCAGTTTGTCGACGATCGACATCTGCGCGGCGCGGTCGGTCAGCTCGCAATGCACCGTGGTGTTGGGGTCGAACATCAGGCACGACTCGGCCGTGACCGGCTTGTTCAGGCTGGGCGGCGAAGAGATCTGCAGGATGTAGCCCGGAGGGCCTTGGCGGCAGGCCAGCTCGAAGAACACATTGGTCGACGAGTGGCCGAGCGCGCGCGCCTTCTCCGGGGTGCAGTCGACACCCGACTTCTGCACGAACGGCAGCAGGCCGGCCATGGGATCGGCGTTGCCAGGCAGGATGCACTGGTTGGCGGTCTTGTTGCCGGAGGCGGCGGCGCTGGCGGCCTCCATGCAGGTGAAGAGTTGGGGCGCGGGATCGGTGCTGACTTTCTCGACCAGCAAGCCCTCGCTGCCGGTGCAGGCCACTTCATAAAGCTGGGTCTTGGCCTTGGTCTTGGCGTCGACCGCCTCGCCGATGAAGCGGGCGTCGGCCAGCTGGCAGTCGGAGCCCGCTGTGCTGAGCAGGGCCGGCGCATCGGCCATACCCTTGGTGTGCTGATCCTTGGTGACCGCATCCTTGCCCGCGGCGCCCGCGGCCAGTGCGAAGCTCGGCGAAGCGAGCGCGACCATCAGGGCGATTGCCCAGCCGGCGATCCGCATGAGGAAGGGTCTCCTTCTCGTTTTCTCCCGGGGGCTCCCATGCCCGCCCGGCGCCGATGGGTCAAGCGCGGCGCAGCCTCATCGGGTTCCCTGGCCACCGGCGGGTTTGCGCGCCGGGCGGGCTCGCACCTGCGACTTGCCGCCTACGATCTCAATGGCGCCCTTGCCTGGGATCCGGCCTTTCTCTAACACCACCATGCTGTCGTAGAAGGCGATGGCGAAGGTGTCGCGGGTGAAGGCGTCTGGCGTCACCTGGCCCTCGGTGTGGTCGGCGTTGAGCCGGTCGACGAGCCCCTTGGCGACGTTGAAGAAGTTGGCTGGCTCGGCGAGGCCGCCGCCGAACTTGGGCCAATAGGCGCAGTGCAGGTCCTCGACGGCGTAGACCGCATTCTTGCCCATCTTCGGATAGAGGAAATCGAAGGTGGCGGCGATGTGGCCCATCTGATGGCTGCCGTCGTCGAGGACAACGTCCGGCACGCCAAACTCGTCGATCACCGACTGCAGGAATCGCGGGTCTGACTGGTCGCCGATGCGCACCGCCAGACCTTCGGCTTCATGGGCCTTGCACTGGCGATCGATGTCGATGCCGACGACCGAAGCGAGCGGGCCGAAATAACGCCGCCACATGGCCAGCGATCCCCCCTTGGCCACGCCGACCTCCAGAAAGGTGAGGCTGCGGCCCCGCCAGGGTGCGAAGTGCCGCTCATAGATCGGGAAGTAGTGGCTCCACTTGTGGATCGCCTTGCCCTGGTTGGTGAGAAAATCCTGCCACAGGTCCATGACGGCTCCCGATTGCGCCCTCGCCACCCGCGAATTAGGGCGCCTGGCGCGACGTTGAAAGGTCCCAGTCGCCGTCCCTGGCCTCGACGAACCCGGCTTCACGCAAGAGGCGGCGCGCCCGGTCGCGGTCGTCGTTCGCGACCATTACCCGCACCGGGATAATCGCCGCCCACAGATTGCCGGTGGCGGTGTCGAAGGTTTCGCAGTTCACGCCTCCGCCGGCGAGCAGGGCGCGCACGGCGCTGACCTTGACCAAGTCGGTGGTTGTGAGCAGCGCGATCATGGCTTGGGGCCTCGAGTTGACTTAGCCTCTCCGACGGAGAGTACAAAGCGCCATGTCCGCCCCCCCGCCGCCATCGACCACGGCCCGCAATGCTCTCGTCGTCGTCGCCGTGGTGGTCACTGGGGCCGCCATGCATTGGATGGGCGCGATCATCACGCCCCTGCTGCTGGCCATGTTCCTGGCGGTGATGGTCGACGGCTTGAGCCGGGTGATCCTCAATCGCCTGCCGGCGCTGCCCCCTCGCGCGGCGATCCTGGCCGCAATTTTTTTCTCGATTGTCTTGGTCGTCTTGTCGACGGTGGTGGTTGCGGCCAACGCCGAGGGCTTCATCGCCACTCTGGGACGCGACCAGCCCAAGCTCGACGCCCTGTTGAGCGGCCTGGCCGCGCGGCTGGGGCCGCACGCCCCGCAGTCGGTGGCTCAACTTCTGAGCCGGCTCGATCCGATGCAGTACGCCGGCGCCGTGGCCCAGGCGCTGCAGAACTTCGGCTCGGCCGCGGTGCTGGTGCTGATCTATCTGGGATTCCTCATCGCCTCGCGGCACGCCTTCGAACGCAAGACGGTCAAGCTGTTCGCCAATCGCGACGCCCGGCACGAGGCGCTCAATGTGTTCCTGCACGTGCGCGACGCCGTCGAACGCTATCTGTGGATCCAGACGGTGACCGGCTTGGTCATCGCCGGCGGCTCGTTCGGAGTGATGATGGCGGTGGGCCTCGACCACGCATTCTTCTGGGCCTTCCTGGTGTTCATCCTGAACTATGTGCCGATCCTGGGCGCGGTGGCGGCTATCGGCCTGCCGGCGCTGTTCGCTCTGTTGCAGTTCGGCGACTGGGGTCGCACGCTCGTGGTCCTGGGCGGTCTGTTCGCCATCGCTTTCGTGGTCGGCAACATCTTCCTGCCGCGCATGCAAGGCAAAGGCCTCAACATGGACCCGTTGATCGTCATGCTGTCGCTGGCGTTCTGGGGCACCATCTGGGGCTTGCCGGGGATGTTCCTGTCGACGCCGCTTACGGTCCTCTCCATGGTCATACTGGCGCAGTTCAATGGTTCGCGCTGGATCGCCATCCTGCTTTCCGGCGACGGCGACCCCCTGGGTCTGGGCGCCGCGGGACACTCGCCGGAAACCGCCTGAGGCTGAAACAGTCTACGAATCGTCGCACTTGCCGTTCAAAAGCGCCGCTTCAGCCCTTAAAGAAGATAAAATGACGCTGGAAACGCTCCCCACGAGGGAATTCACGCCCGAAAATCTGGAATCGGCCTTCGATTCGGCGCTCGGACCGCCGGACACCGCCCAGCGCGCCTTCCTGGGCGGCGTGCTCAAGGACTACCGCGCCGGGGAACTCGATGGAGTCTCTCCAGCCGACCTCGCCGAGGTGCTCGCCCGTTTCTGGCGGTTCGGCGGTGTCCGGCGGGGCGAGGCGCCGATCGTGCGCCTGACCCGCGCGGCCGGCCAGGGCGGCAGGGATCTGGGACTCGATGTGCTGGAGATCGTCCAGTCCGATGCGCCGTTCCTCGTCGACAGTGTCATGGGCGAGGTCAGCGAAGCCGGCGCCGACGTGAAGGCCATGTTCCACCCGGTGGTGGAAAGCGCGGAGGGCCGCGTCTCCATGATCCAAGTGTGGCTGTCGCCGGTGGGCGAGGAGCGCCGCTCCGGGCTGATCGAACGCGTGCTGGCGGCCTTGGCGGATGTGCACGCCGCCGTGAGCGACTTCCCCGCCATGCTGAAACTGCTCGGCCACACGATCGAGGACCTGGAGCGGGCCGCGCCGTCGCTCGCTCGATCGCTGGGGCCGGAGGCCGTGTCGGAGGACCTGGCCTTCCTGCGCTGGATCGATTCCGGCCACTTCGTGTTCCTAGGCGCGCGGGTCTACGACTATCCGCGCGACGCCGATGGCGCCTATGCCGCCGAGGAGCCGATCTACGACCAGGCCAAGGGCCTGGGTATCTTGCGCGATCCGGGCCAGCTCGTGCTTCGGCGGTCAAGCGAGCCCTCGGTGCTCGCCTCGTCGCTGCGCTGGCGGACTGAGGTCGCCGCCCCGGTGGTCGTGGCCAAGGCCAATCTGCGCTCACGGGTCCACCGTCGCGCGCACATGGACTATGTCGGCGTCCGACGTCACGGCCCGGCCGGGGAGCCGGTCGGCGAGACGCGCTTCGTCGGGTTGTTCACCGCCCAGGCCTACGAGGAGCCGGCGCGCGAGATCCCGCTGCTGCGGCGCAAGATCGACCAGGTGATGGCGGAGGCGGGGTTTCCCAAGGGTAGCCACAACGCCGTGCGCCTGGCCTACATCCTGGAGACCTATCCGCGCGACGAACTGTTCCAGGTCACGGTGGAGGAATTGCGCGAGACGGCGCTCGACATCCTGCACCTGCTCGACCGGCCAAAGGTCAAACTGTTCGTGCGCCGCGATCCCTACGACCGCTTCGTTTCGATTCTCCTCTACGCCCCGCGCGAACGCTATGACGAGCGCCTGCGCGAGCGCGCCGGCGAACTGCTCGCCCGCGCCTTTGGCGGGCATGTGTCGGCCAGCGTGCCGAGCTATTCGGACGATCCACTCTCACGCATCCACTACATCATCGGCGTACCGCCCGAGGGCTATCTGGAGCCCGATCCGGCCTGGCTGGAAGCCGAGGCCACCCGGATCGCCCGCACCTGGAACGACGATTTCGACACCGCGGTTCGCGCCGCCGTCGACGGACCTGCCGCTGCCCGGCTTCTGGCCGCCTATAGCGAGGCCTTCCCAGCCGGCTACCGCGATCGCTTCGACGCGACCGAGGCTCTGTTGGACGCGCGCGAGATGGAGGCGCTCAAGAGTGACGGCGCCACGGCGGTCCGCGCCTATCGCCTGGCCGACGATTCGCCGCTGCAATTCCGCTTCAAACTCTATCGGCGCGGCGAGGCGCCGGCGGCGCTGTCGCGCGTGCTGCCGATCCTCAGCGACATGGGTCTCGCCGCCCTGGTGGAGGATGGCTTTCCCGTGCGTCCGGCTCGCCCCGCGGCGCCGGTGTGGGTGCACGAATTCCTGGTCGAAGACCCGGATGGCGAGCACCTGGCGTTCAGCGAGCGTCGCGAGCCGTTCGAAACCACCTTCCAACTGGCCTGGACCGGCCGCATCGAGAGCGACGGCTTCAATCGCCTGGTGCTGGAGCTGGGCGTCTCCTGGCGCGAGGCGGCGCTGGTTCGCGCCCTGGCCCGCTACCGCCAACAGTCGGGCCTTGACCCGCGCCCGTCGGTGCAGTCCGGCGCCCTGTCGGCCAACCCGCATGTAGCTCGGCTGTTGCTCGACCTGTTCCACGCCCGGCTCGATCCGGCGACCGGCGCCAGCCTGGAGACCCGCGGCCGGGAAGCCGAACGCCTGAGGGCCGAGATCGAAGACGCCCTGCAGGCCGTCGAGAGTCTGGACCAAGACCGCGTCCTGCGTCGCATCGCGGCGCTGGTCCTAGCCGTCACGCGCACCAACTTCTACCAGACCGACGCCTCAGGCGACGCCAAGCCCTACATCAGCTTCAAGGTCGCCAGCCGCGAGCTGGTCGACTTGCCCGCGCCCAAGCCTTACCGCGAAATCTTCGTGGCCGCGCCTAATGTCGAGGGCGTGCACCTGCGGCTGGGGCCGGTTGCGCGCGGCGGGCTGCGCTGGTCCGACCGCCCCGATGACTTCCGCACCGAAGTGCTGGGGTTGGTGAAGGCGCAGCAGGTGAAGAACGCGGTCATCGTGCCGGTGGGCTCCAAGGGAGGCTTCTTTCCCAAACGCCTGCCGCGCGGCGGCTCGGCCGAGCAGGTGCGCGCCGAGGCGGTGGACGCCTATAAGACGTTCCTGAAGGGCCTCCTGGATCTCACGGACAACATCGACGCCCAGGGCGCGGTCACCCATCCCGCCGAGGTGGTCATTCACGATGGCGAGGACCCTTATCTGGTCGTGGCCGCCGACAAGGGCACGGCCACCTTCTCCGATATCGCCAACGGCGTGGCCGGCGACTACGGCTTCTGGCTGGGCGACGCCTTCGCCTCAGGCGGCTCGGCCGGCTACGACCACAAGGCCATGGGCATCACCGCCCGCGGCGCGTGGGAGGGGGCCAAGCGCCACTTCCGCGAGATGGGCGTCGACATTCAGAAGGATCCGATCACCGTCATCGGCGTCGGCGATATGTCCGGTGACGTGTTCGGCAACGGCATCCTGCTGTCCAAGGCCCTCAAGTTGCGGGCGGCGTTCGACCACCGACATATCTTCCTGGACCCGAACCCCGACCCGGCGGCGTCCTGGATCGAGCGCAAGCGCCTGTTCGATCTGCCTCGCTCGTCATGGGACGACTACGACCGGGCCGCGATCTCGTCCGGCGGCGGCGTGTGGTCGCGGAGCCTGAAGTCCGTGCCTCTCGGCGACGAGGTCAGGGCCCTGCTTGATGTGAAGGATGAGGTGCTGTCCCCGGCCGAGTTGATCCACGTGATCCTGAAGAGTCGCGCCGACCTGCTCTATCTCGGCGGCATAGGCACCTATGTGAAGTCGACCGCCGAGACCCAGCTCGACGTCGGCGACAAGGCCAACGACGCGGTGCGCGTCAACGGCGCCCAGCTGCGCTGCAAGGTGGTCGGCGAAGGGGCCAACCTCGGCCTCACCCAGGCCGCCCGCATCGAATACGCCCTCGGCGGCGGACGGATTAACACCGACGCCATCGACAATTCGGCCGGCGTCGACACCTCCGACCACGAGGTCAACATCAAGATCCTCACCGGCATGGCCGAACAGGCGGGCGCCCTGGCGCGCGCCGACCGCGGCGCCCTGCTGGCCTCCATGACCGACGAGGTCGGATCCCATGTGCTGAAACACAACTACGACCAGACCTTGGCTCTTTCTCTCCTCGAGGCGGAGGGCGCCGAGTCGCTGGAGGCCCAGGCCAAGTTCATGGCTCGGTTGGAGAGCCTGGGGCGCCTGGACCGGGTGCTGGAGGGCTTGCCGGACATCGTGGAGATGGCCGAACGGATCAAGCACGGCAAGGGGTTCACCCGGCCGGAGCTCGCCGTCCTGCTCGCCTATGGCAAGCTCGATCTGTTCGACGATATCGTCGCCTCCTCGGCCCCGGACGATCCCTGGTTTCTCAGATTGCTCGAGGACTATTTCCCCAGACCTCTTGGGCGCTTCGACGACGAGATGAAGCGTCATCGCCTGCGCCGCGAGATCATCGCCACGGTGATCGACAACGACATCGTCAATCTTTGCGGCCCCACCTTTCCGGGTCGCCTGCGCGCGGCGGCCGGCTGCGACACGGCCGCCCTGGTGACGGCCTTCGAGGCGGCGCGCCAGACCCTGCGATTCGATGAGGTCTGGGAGCGGGTGGCCCGCCTCGACGGTAAGGCCTCCTGGGCCGGCCAGGCGGCCTTGTTCGGCGAATTGACCGATCTGCTGCGCGGCCAGACCTATTGGCTGGCCCGCCGCGCCGGCAAACAGCCGCGCGTGCAGACCCTGGTCAGCGCCTACCGGCCGGCGGTGGATGCGCTCAAGGATATGGTGCCCGCCGTACTCTCGCCGTTCGAGCAGAAGGCCGCCGTGCGGCGCGCCGCCGGCTGGGTCAAGGCGGGAGCGCCCAAGGCTGTGGCCCACTCGGTGGCCCTCATGCGGCCCCTGACCCAGGCCGCGTCCCTGGGCGACCTGGCCAAGGACAAGGCCTGGCCCCTGCCGCCGACGGCGCAGGTCTATCACAAGGTCGGCGGCGTGTTTGGCTTCGACCGCCTGCGGGCTGCGGCGGCGTCGCGCTCCGAGGGCGAGGATCCGTTCGAACGCCTGGCCGTGCGTCGTCTGATTGAGGATATGGTCAGCGAGCAGGCCATCCTCACTGGAGCGATCATGGACGCTGGCGGTCCGCCCGTTGGCGGCGACAAGGCCGCGGCCCACGCCGTGACAGCTTGGGCCTCTGACCGGGCCGAGACCGTGCGTTCCGTCCGCCGCGCCTTGGAAGAGGTGGAGCGTGCGCCAGGCGGCTGGAGCTTCGCCAAACTCACCATCGCCAACGCCGCCCTGCGCGAACTGGCCGCCGCCTGAAGGAGTCTCATGACATGAAATACCGCAAGCTGGGCGCCAGCGACCTGATGGTGTCGGAGATCTCGCTGGGCTCCTGGCTCACCTTCGGGGTCGGCGTTGAGCGTGACGCGGCCAAAGCCTGCGTCGACCGCGCCTTCGACCTCGGGATCAACTTCATCGACACGGCCAATGTCTATGGTCGCGGCGCGGCGGAGAGCTTCCTGGGGGAAGCCCTGGCCGGTCGGCCGCGCGAGTCCTATGTGCTGGCGACCAAGTTGTTCGGCGAGATGGGCCCTGAAGACCGCGGCCTCTCGCGCGTCCAGATCCTCAAACAGATCGACGCCTCGCTCGCGAGGCTGCGGACCGACTTCGTCGATCTCTATCAATGCCACCGCTACGACCCCGACACGCCGCTCGAGGAGACGATGGAGGCGCTCACAGAGGTGGTGAAGGCTGGCAAGGCGCGCTGGATCGGCTTCTCGGAATGGTCTCCGGCCCACATCGCCGACGCCTTCGCCCTTTCAGGCGGCGAACGTTTCGTCTCCAGCCAGCCGCAATATTCCCTGCTGTGGCGGCGACCGGAGGAGAAGGTCATTCCCTTCTGCCGCGATCATGGCGTCTCCCAGATCGTCTGGTCGCCGCTGGCCCAGGGCGTGCTCACCGGCAAGTATGCGCCAGGCGCGAAGCCGGCGGCCGACACCCGGGCGGCCAGCGACGCCATGAGCGGTGCGATCTCAGGCTGGATGCGACCGGCCGTGCTGGAAGCGGTGGAAAAGCTGAAGCCCCTGGCGGTCGAAGCCGGCTGCACGCTCGGCCAGTTCGCGCTGGCCTGGGTGTTGCGCGAGCCGAACGTCGCCTCGGCCATCGTCGGGGCCAGCCGGCCGGCTCAGCTGGAAGAGAACGCGGCTGCTTCGGGGTTGACCATAGACCCAGCCTTGTTCGCGCGGGCCGAGGCCATCTGCGCCGAGGTCCCGCGGGGATAGCAACGGCGCGCTCCTCCCTCGAGCGAGGGAGTTCAAGTGCGATCGCACCGCCGCTGGAGCGGGGAGAAAAGCCCTCAGGCGTCCAACAGGCGCACCCGCAGCTCCATATTCGCGTCGTTCATCGCCTGGCGGGCGGTGGCGTAGAAGTCGTGGGCCGCGTCGCTGAGCGCGCACGAGGCGTAGACCTGAACCCGCACCAGGCCGCCGTTGTAATTGGGCCAGACGCCGGTGAGCTGGCCGGTTTCCACGAAGGCGATCTGGGTCTTTATCTTCTCGCGCAGGGCCAAGAGATGGCGGCGGTCTTCCGGCGGTCGCCAGCTCAGCGGGTCGCTGATCACCAGCACCGGGACCTGGCCGTCTTCTTCTTCGAGGTAGATGTAGTCGACGAGGTTGGTTTCGAGCACCGTCACGCCGTTCGCTCCTCTCCTCAGGGTTGAGCGAATCAGCAGTGTAAGCGGATTTGGCGGATCGGAAGCCCCCGCGGCGAGGGCCGCGACCATTTGCCTAATGTCTGAACACCCGCATGCCGGTGAAGGCCATGGGGATCCCGGCCTCGTCGGCGGCGGCGATGACCTCTGCATCGCGGATCGAGCCGCCGGGTTGGATCACCGACGTGGCGCCGGCCTCGATCGCCTGCAGCAGACCGTCCGCGAAGGGAAAGAAGGCGTCTGACGCGCAAGCCGAGCCCTCGGCCAGGGAGCGCGGCAGCCCCGCGGCCTGGGCCGCCTCGGCGGCGCGCAGGGCGGCGATGCGGGCCGAATCGCGCCGGTTCATCTGCCCGGCGCCGATGCCCGCGGTTTGACCATTCTTGGCGAAGACGATGGCGTTGGACTTGACGTGCTTGGCGATGGTGAAGGCGAACAGCATGTCGCGCATCTGAGCCTCGGTCGGCTGGGCGCGGGTGACGATTTTGAGATCGGCGGCGGTGAGCGCGGCCGCGTCGCGGGCCTGGACGAGGAAGCCGCCGGCGACAGATTTCAAGGTTTCGCCCGGCGCGCTCGGATCGGGCAGGGCGCCGGTAATCAGCAGGCGCAGGTTCTTCCTTTTGGCGAACATGGCGATGGCCGCCTCGTCGGCTTCGGGCGCGATGACCACCTCGGTGAAAATCTCGACCATAGCCCGGGCCGCCGCCTCGTCGAGGCGTCGGTTGACGGCGATGATGCCTCCGAAAGCCGAGACCGGGTCGCATTGCAGCGCGCGGCGGTAGGCCGCTTCCAGAGTCTCGCCCAGGGCGACGCCGCAGGGATTGGCGTGCTTGATGATGGCGGCGGCGGGGCCGGCGGCTGGATCGAACTCGGCCACCAACTCCAGCGCCGCGTCGGTGTCGTTGATGTTGTTGTAGCCAAGCGCCTTGCCCTGAATCTGGCGGGCGGTGGCGACGCCCGGGCGCGGATTGGGGAATACATAGAGCGCCGCGCCCTGGTGCGGGTTCTCGCCATAACGCATAGCCTGCTTGAGTTGCCCGGCGATGGCCTTGCGCGCCGGCCATTCGTCGCCGAGGCGGGCGGCGAACCACTGGGCGATGGCGGCGTCGTAGGCGGCGGTGCGGGCATAGGCGCGGGCGGCCAGCGTCCGGCGCAGATCCAGGCGCGTGCCGGCCTCGCTTTTCAGCGCCGCCATGACCTCGGCGACGTCGACAGCGTCAGTGCACACGGAGACATAGGCGTGGTTCTTGGCCGCCGAACGGATCATGGCAGGACCGCCGATATCGATATTCTCGATCGAAGTGTCGAAGTCGGCGCCTGCGGCGACCGTGGCTTCGAAGGGGTAGAGATTGACGTAGAGAAGGTCGATCCCGGCGATGCCGTGCTCGGTCATGGCCTGCGCATGCTCGGGCGCGTCACGCACGCCGAGGAGAGCGCCGTGGACTGCCGGATGCAGGGTCTTGACCCGTCCGTCCATCATCTCGGGAAAGCCGGTGACCTCGGAGACGTCCTTCACGGGAAGGCCGGCGGCGGCGATCGCCGCCCGCGTGCCGCCGGTGGAGACCAGCTCGACGCCGAGCGCGGCGAGATCGCGGGCCAGCTCGATCAGGCCGGTCTTGTCGGACAGGGAAATCAGCGCCCGGCGGACCGGGGCGAGGTCCGGGGCGGGCGGAAAGGCAGGCGCGCTCATGCGGGACTCCTTAGAGCTTGAGGTGAGGCGCCCAGGCGTGCGGCTATCGACCCGCGCGCTCCCCGGTGGTGGTCCACCTCTGATCGCCAGTTACGCGCAGGCCGGCGGAAAATAGGCGCGCGGGGTAGGCTGTCAACGCCCTCGGATGGCGGCGATGTTGGTAGCGTAGCGCGTCGGGCCGTCCTTGAACACCGCGGCGCCGGCGACGAGCGCCGTGGCCCCGGCCGCCACGCACTGTCGGGCGGTTGCGGGATCGACGCCGCCGTCCACCTCGAGCACGATGTCGCGTCCCGTGGCGTCGATCATGGCGCGCAGGCGCTCGATCTTGGCAAGCTGCGAGACGAGGAACTTCTGGCCGCCGAATCCCGGATTGACGCTCATCACCAGGATCTGGTCGACGGCGTCCAGCACCCATTCGAAAGCTTCCGGCGGCGTCGAGGGATTAAGCACCACGCCCGCCTTGGCGCCCAGGTCGCGGATTCGCCGCAGGGTGCGGTCGAGGTGTGGACCCGCCTCGGGATGGACCAGCATGCGGTCGGCGCCGGCGTCGCGGAACGCCTCCAGGTAAGGATCGACCGGCGCGATCATCAGGTGGACGTCGAGCGGGATCGAAACATGCGGCCGGATCGCCGCCACGACCATGGGGCCGATGGTGAGGTTGGGCACGAAATGGCCGTCCATGACATCGACATGCAGCCAGTCGGCGCCGGCGGCCTCGATGGCGCGGGCCTCCTCGCCCAGGCGGGCGAAATCGGCGGAGAGGATGGAGGGGGCAATGATCGGGCCGGCCATGGGCTTGGCTTTACGGCCTGGAGAGCACGTCGTCACGCCCCTCGCCGGAAGCGGGCGATGAAGAAGCCGTCGAGGCCGCCGCCCAAGTGGTGAGGTAGGACTCGCAGCCAGCCCTCCGGCGCCAGACTCGCCGCGGGGGCGCCGCCTTCGCCGGGCGTGGCCGGATCGAGCGTGAAATCGGGGTGGGCGGCCAGGAAGGCGCGGACCTGATCCTCGCCCTCCTCGCGCTCCAGGGAGCAGACGCTGTAGATGAGGCGCCCGCCGGGTATGACGCGCGCCGCCGCCGAGGCCAGAAGCTTGGCCTGGACGCCGGCCAGGGAGGCGATGTCGGGGGGCCGGGCGTTCCACAGCACGTCGGGATGGCGGCGGAACGTCCCGGTCGCCGAGCAGGGGGCGTCCAGCAGGACGGCGTCGAACGTCCGCCCGTCCGCCCAGCCGGCGGCTTCGGCGGCGACAACCTCCGCTTCGAGCCCCATCCGCGCGAGATTGTCCGACAGCCGCGCCAGGCGGGCAGGCGAGCGGTCAAGGGCGGTGACGCGGACGCCAACCGCGGCCAGCTGCAGGGTCTTACCGCCGGGGGCGGCGCACAGATCGAGGGCGGTCCGGTCCGGGCCGACGTCCAGCAGTCGGGCGGGAATCGCGGCGGCGGCGTCCTGCGCCCACCAGGCGCCGTCCGTAAATCCCGGCCACGCGGCGAGGTCGCCGCGCCGGCGGGTGCGGAGCGTGCCGCCGGGCAGAACCTCGGCCTCCAACACCTCGACTAGCTCCGCCGCTGGCGCGCCCTTGGCGGTGAGGTCGGTGGCTGGCTCTTCGGCGATCGTGGCCGCGACGGCGCGGGCGGCGTCCTCGCCATAGGCGGCTCGCCAGCGGGCGTAGAGCCAGGCCGGCGCAAGCGCTTCGGGGTCGTCGGTTGGCGGTCCGTCGCGCAGCTGGCCGCGCAGGACGGCGTTGACCAGCCCGCGCAGGGGCTTGGGCGCAAGGGCCACGGTAGTGTCGACCGCGGCGAAGTCCGGCGTCGCCAGCCAGTAAGCTTGCGCGAGGCCGAGGCGGAGGAGATCGCGTACCGGGACCGGCGGCTCGCGCTTCAGGCGCGCGTCCAGGGCCCGGTCGATCGGTCCCAGATGGCGGAGCGTGGCCATGACCAGGGCGCGGGCGAAGGCGCGATCCTCGGGCGATAGCCGCGCGAGGCCTGAGAGTCCGGCCTCCAGACCGGCTCGGTCCGCCAGGGCCGAGGTCAGCAGCTTCAAGGCAGCGGCGCGGGCGGGATCCGCCAAGGCGGGCTTGGAATTCATCGGCGGCGCCGTGGGGCGTGTTGGCGCGCGTGTCAATGCGCCTTAGGCTCGGGCCATGAGCGAGAATGCCCCGATCGGCGCCGCGCCCGGCAAGACCCTGTCGGCGGCGGCGCGGCGCGCGCTGGAGGAGGCGGCCGCTCGGCGCGCGGCGCTCGACAAAGCGCAGGAGGAGCTTCCCGTGGAGATCGGCGGGTCCAAGGGTCCCGACCCGACGCGCTATGGCGACTGGGATCTGAAAGGCCGGGCGATCGACTTCTAAGCCTCCCGGTCGCGGCGGGGCGCGAACTGAGCTAAGCGAGGGGCCATGGACGCGGCCACTTTCGCCATCAATTTCTTCATCGCCCTGTTCGCCCTGATCGACCCGGTGGGCAATGTGCCGCTCTACGCGGCCGCCACCGTCGGCGCGACACCGGCCCAGAGCCGGCTGACCGCAGTCTACATGGCCCTGTTCTCCCTGGTCTTCCTGGCCTTCTTCTTCGTGACCGGCCTGAGCCTGCTGCGTTTTTTCGGCATCTCGCTGCCGGCGTTCCGCATCGCCGGCGGCATCGTCCTGCTGCTCATGGGCCTGGACATGGTGCGCGGCGAGATCGTCAAGGATTTTACTGACGAGGGCGCGGACAGCCCGCCGCTGTCGGTGCGCGCCTACGCCGCCCGGCGGTTCGAGAGCCTGATCGTGCCCTTCGGCATGCCCCTGCTCATCGGGCCGGGCGCGATTTCATCGGCGGTGATCTACGCCGAGGAGGCCAAGCAGCTGGGCGCGACAGGCGTCTTCATCGGCCTGGGCGTCATCGTCGCCACCTCGTTGACCATCGTGCTGTCGTTCTGGTTCACCAGCCAGATCTCCAAGGCCATGGGGCGCGTCGGCATGGTGATCGTGGTGCGAGTGCTGGGCCTGCTGCTCACCGCCATGGCGGTGCAGTTCATCCTGACCGGGTGGGCGGCCTCGACGCTTGGGTCCGTCCGCCACGAAGTCGCCCAGCCTTACCAAGTCGCCCACCACACCAACTAAGGGCGGCCGACTCCGAGCCGGCCGCGCTGGGCCATCAGGGCCATGGCCCATTCGTCCGGCAGCAGATGGACGAGGGCGGTGATCGCCTTATTGGGCGCGCCCGGCACACACACCGGCCGGTTGGCCTCGGCCGCCTCGTAGCCGCTGGCCGCCACCTCGTCAGCGCCCATCCACAACCATTGCGGCATGCGGTTCATCTGTTCGCGGGTGTTGTTGACGTCGTGGAACTCCGACCAGGTGTAGCCCGGGCAGAGGGCGCTGACGTGCACGCCGCTGGACGCCAGTTCCTGGTGCAGGGTCTGGGAAAAGCTCAGCACCAGGGCCTTGGCGGCGCTGTAGAGGCCCGCGCCCGGGGCGCCGGGGGCAATGCCGGCCAGGGAGGCGACATTGACGATGCGGCCGAACCGACGCTCGATCATCGGCGGCAGGACGCGGTGAGCCAGTTCGCACACCGCCGTGACCATGACCTGCAGCGAGGCCGCCTGATCTTCCCAGCGGCTGTCGGCGAATGGCCCGACGAGGCCATAGCCGGCGTTGTTGACGAGGGCGTCGACTGTGCGGCCATGCGCGGCCACCTCGCCGATCAGGGCCGCCGGCGCGGCCGGGTCCACCAGATCGGCGGGCAGGACCAGAACCTCGACGCCGTGCGCCAGTCTGACCTCGTCGGCCAGCGCCAGCAGGCGGTCCTCGCGCCTGGCGGTGAGGGCGAGGTCGTAGCCGTGGCTGGCGTAGATGCGGGCGAAGGCGGCTCCGATCCCCGCTGACGCGCCGGTGACGAGGGCGAGGCGGCTGCTCATGCGCGGGGACCCTAGCGGCGACCACAGCGCTTGGAAAGGCGAGGGCGCGCCGGCCGGGTTCGCCACCCCTGATGGGGAATGCGGCGGAGGATCGCTCGCGCCGCGATTGAACGCCGCCGGGATAAGGTGTAGCGCGACCGGCTGCGGCGGGCCCCGCCCCTTCGGAGACTTTCGAGCTTGGGCGATACGGCCCCCGCGCCAACCTTGTCGTCCGAAGGCGCCCCAAAGCGCGGTCGTAAGCGAAGCTTCGCCGCCCTGACTCTGGGCGCGCTCGGCGTGGTGTTCGGAGACATCGGCACCAGCCCGCTCTACGCCCTACGTGAGGCGCTGGCCCACTCGCGGCCGGTCGGGCCGCCGCAGATCGCCGTGCTGGGGGTGGTGTCCCTGATCCTGTGGACCCTGACCCTTATCGTCACCGTCAAGTACATCACCGTGCTGATGCGGGCCGACAACAAGGGCGAGGGCGGTTCCGTCGCCCTCATGGCCTTGGCGCAACGGGTCTCGGGCGGGACGTCCCGCCTACTCTTCCTGGTCGGCGTGATCGGGGTGGCGCTGTTCTTCGGCGACGGGGTCATCACCCCGGCCTTTTCGGTGTTGTCGGCGGTGGAGGGCCTGAGCATCGCCCCGCATATCGGCCATATGCTGACGCCCATGGTGCTGCCGGTGGCGGCCGGCATCCTTATCGCGCTGTTCCTGGTGCAGGCGCGCGGCACGCACCGAGTGGCCTCGCTGTTCGGCCCGGTCACCGCCCTGTGGTTCCTGACCCTGGGCGCCCTCGGCGTGATCAACATCGTCAAGGCGCCATCGGTCTTCTGGGCTCTCAATCCCTATTTCGCCGTGCGTTTCCTGGCCGAGAACGGCTTCGTCGGCTTCGTCATTCTGGGCAGCGTGTTCCTGGCGGTGACCGGGGCCGAGGCGCTTTACGCCGACATGGGTCAGTTCGGCCGCCGGCCGATCCGTTTCGCCTGGCTGGCGGTGGCGTGGCCGTGCCTGGCGCTCAACTACCTCGGCCAGGGCGCTCTGGTGCTGAGCCATCCGATGGCGCGCCACAACCCGTTTTTCGTGATGACTCCGCACGTGGTGTATTGGCCGGTCCTGGCCCTGGCGACCGCGGCGGCGGTCATCGCCAGCCAGGCGGTGATCACCGGCGCCTATTCCATGGCCCAGCAGGCGGCGCAGCTGGGCCTGCTGCCGCGCATTTCCATCACGCGCACCTCCGAGACCCAGACCGGCCAGATATTCGTGCCGGCGGTGAACACCCTGATGATGGTCGGCGTGCTGGTGCTATTGCTTGTGTTCCAGACCTCGCACAGGCTCGCCAGCGCCTATGGCGTGGCGGTCACCGGCACCATGTTCGTCTCCACCTGCCTGGCCTATGTGGTGGCGCGGCGCATGTGGGGCTGGAGCTGGCCGCGCGTGCTGCTGTTGTTCGCGCCAATCACCGTCGTGGACACGGTGTTCCTGACATCCAACCTCACCAAGCTGGCCGACGGGGCGTGGATCCCGCTGGTCTTTGGCGCCGGGCTGGTGATCGTGATGGAAACCTGGGCCAAGGGCGTGGCCATCCTCAGCGCCAAGACCCTGGCAGAGAGTGTGCCGCTGGCCGACATGATCGAACTGCTGGAGGCGCGGCCACCCTGGCGCGCGCCGGGCGTCGCCATCTTTCCCACCTCGACGCCGGACCTCGCTCCAGTGGCGCTGATGCACAATCTGAAGCACAGCCAGGTGCTGCACGAACGAAATGTGATCCTGACCATCCGCACGGCGGAGACGCCCCGCGTGCCGCTGGCCGAGCGCGTCAAAATCGAGCCGATCAACGGCGATTTCACCCGCGTGACGCTGACCTATGGCTTCATGGAGAGCCCGAACGTTCCGCGCGCCCTGGCCGAGTGCAAGAAGCAAGGCCTGAAGTTCGACATCATGACCACCAGCTTCTTCCTCGGCCGGCGCAAGGTGGTGCCAGACGCCCACTCCGGCATGCCGCTGTGGCAGGACCGTCTGTTCATTTTCCTGCAGAAGAACGCCGCCAACCCGAGCGAATTCTTCCACATCCCGCCCGGCCGGGTGATCGAGCTCGGCGCGCAGATGACGGTTTGAACAAGCGGCTTGCACTCGGCGCGCGCGCGGGGCTTGTAAGCGCCCGGCATTCCCCCGGAGACCCCATGACCGCCGACTCCCGCCCCAAGAAGGTCGTGCTCGCCTATTCCGGCGGTCTCGACACCTCGATCATCCTCAAGTGGCTGCAGCAAGAGGTGGGCTGTGAGGTGGTGACCTTCACCGCTGACCTCGGCCAGGGCGAGGAGCTGGGCCCAGCGCGCGAGAAGGCCCTTCTGATGGGCATCAAGCCGGAAAACATCTTCGTCGAAGACCTGCGTGAGGAGTTCGTGCGCGACTTCGTGTTCCCGATGTTCCGCGCCAATACGGTCTACGAAGGCCAGTACCTGCTGGGCACCTCCATCGCTCGGCCGCTGATCGCCAAGGCCCAGATCGACATCGCCCGTAGGGTCGGCGCCGACGCCGTCTGTCACGGCGCCACCGGCAAGGGCAACGATCAGGTCCGCTTCGAGCTGGGTTACTACGCGCTCGAGCCCGACATCCGCGTCATCGCGCCCTGGCGCGAATGGGCGTTCAAGAGCCGCGAGGCGCTGCTTGCTTTCGCCCGCGACCACCAGATCCCCATCGCCAAGGACAAGATGGGCGAGGCGCCGTTCAGCGTCGACGCCAACCTTCTGCACTCCTCTTCCGAGGGCAAGGTGCTGGAGGATCCGAGCGTGGCCGCGCCCGAGTTCGTGCACATGCGCACCGTCGCGCCCGAAAATGCTCCCGACAAGGCGGTGACCTTCACCCTCGACTTTGAGGCCGGCGATCCCGTGGCCGTCGATGGCGAACGGCTTTCGCCCGCCGCCCTGCTGACTCGGCTGAACCAGCTCGGTCACGACGCGGGCGTCGGCCGCCTCGATCTGGTCGAGAACCGCTTCGTGGGCATGAAATCGCGCGGCGTCTACGAGACCCCCGGCGGCACGATCCTGCTGGCGGCCCACCGCGGCATCGAATCGATCACCCTCGACCGCGGGGCCATGCACCTCAAGGACGAGCTGATGCCGCGCTATGCCTCGCTGATCTACAACGGCTTCTGGTTCGCGCCCGAGCGCGAGATGCTCCAGGCGGCGATTGACCACTCCCAGGCCCTGGTCACCGGCCGGGTGCGGGTGAAGCTCTACAAGGGCAATGTCGCGGTGACCGGCCGCGAGAGCCCCTATTCGCTCTACGACCAGGATCTGGTCACCTTCGAGGAAGGGGCCGTGGCCTATGACCACCGCGACGCGGCCGGGTTTATCAAGCTCAACGCGCTGCGCCTCAGGGTGCGGGCCCGTCGCGACGCGAAGGCCCTGAAGTAGGTCAGGCCGGCGCGGCGGCGCTCAGCACCTCCAGATAGCCGGGCGCGGTGCGCATGCGCGGCGTCACGCCCTTGGCTTTCAGGAGCCGGCTCATGCGCGGCAGGCTCCAGCACGGCGTGTGCATGAACATGTGATGCTCGCAGTGGTAGTTGACGTAGTAGGGCGCGATCAACGCCCGCTCGATCAGGTTGGCGTGGGTGGTGCGGGCGTGGCGCAGGGGGTCGGGCTCATTCTTGGCCACCAAGGCATGCTCGGCGATGTTGCGCAGGCGCGTGACCAGCTGAAACCAGGTCGCCCGCGGCAATAGCCACAGCGCGAACCAGGCCCACCAATAGCCGGCCACGCTGAAGGCGGCGATGGCCAGGCCGTTGAAGATGAGCCAGCGCCGCTGGCGGCGCGCCTCATTGGCGAGGATGTTCAGGACCGGCTCCTCGCGCGCTCTGAGCCGGCCGACCAGGCGGCCGAAGCGCTGTTTGAACCAGGTCTGGCCGCTGAGGTCGCGGACGATCTTGCGTCTCAGAGACTCGCGCGTGATCGGGAACGGGGCCGACAAGCCGAGGTCGGGGTCCTCCGCCTGCTGGGCGTATTTGTGGTGCTGCAGATGGTAGTTGCGATAGGCGACGAGCCCGCCGCCGCCCAGCCATTCGGCCACCCAGTCGTTGATCTTGGGGTTGGGGTGCAGGGCGCCGTGGGCGGCGTCATGCAGCAGGATGGCGAGGCCGAGCTGGCGCGCGCCGATGATCACGACCGCGAGAGGTATGGTCACCGGCCAGACGATGCCCACGACTGTCGCCGCGCCGATCACCGCCCAGCAGTGAGCGACCAGCGCCAAGCCTTTCCACGATGAGCGCGCGGACAGCGGCGCCCATTCCTCGGGGGTGAAGAAGTCCTTGGGACTGACGCGAACGGCCACGGCCATGAGCGTCAGTATAATACCGAACGGACGGAAGCGTCAGCCGCCGCCCGTTCGGTCAAGATCAGCCCTGGCCGCGGTCTTCCATGCCGTGACCGCCCCAGCGGCCGCGGCCCTTGCCCCAGCCGCCGTGGCCTTCGTGACCGCCGCGCAGCAGAGGCAGGGCGTCCATCGTACGGCGCTGTTCGGGGCTGAGGGCCGAATAGAGGGCCTTGGTGGCCTCGGCGCGCCGCGCGAAGGCGGCCTGCCGGCGCTGAGTGCGCTCCTGCATGCGCTGGGCCATATGGTCCAGGCGCTCGGGCGTGCTCAGGCTGGCCAGTTGGGCGTGGTCCGCGCCCTTGCCGCCCGGATGGTCGCCCGGCGTCCGCTCAGGCGGCCTGACGGCTGCGGCGAAGGCCTGGAAGGCGCCCTCCTGGTCGGGCCGGATGGCCAGCACGTCGTGCAAGGCCTTCAGGCGCTCGGCGCGACGCGCCTCCATGCGAGCGCGGAACTGGGCCGGGTCCCAGGCCCTGTGCGCGGCCGGGGCGCCAGGGGTCGAGGGGGCGTCCTGGGCCTGGACGGCGGAGACGCCGGCGAGGGCCGCGATGAGCGCCAGGGCCGGCAGACGGGCGTTGAACATGGAGGGAGGGCTCCGATTGAGGGTGGACGCTCCATACAGGCCGATTGTTGCGGCCTATTTTCGGCGCGGCAAAGATTGCGGCCCCGCTGTGGCGCCGCGCCGGCTCGCCAAGGCGCGAATCCTTGGCTAGAGTTTTGCCTGCATGGCCTTTGATTCCATCGCCGCCACATCCGCCGCCGTCTTCTTCGAGCGGCGTGAACTCGATCAATTGATGAGACTTTACGGGCGCATGGTGGGCGCCGGCCATTGGCGCGACTACGCCATCGACGGGCTGAAGGACGCGGCGGTGTTCTCGGTCTTCCGCCGCTCCAGCGAGACGCCGATCTACCGCATCGAAAAGCGCCCGCACTTGGCCGCGCGCCAAGGCGCCTGGACGGTCACCGCTCACGGCGGGCTGGTGCTGCGTCGCGGCCACGACCTCGGCCAGGTGCTCAAGGTGTTCGACCGCGCCCGCTTCGCGGTGGTGGAATAAGAAAAGCCCCGGCGGTGAGGCCGGGGCTTTCCAGGATCGCTTGCTTCGGCGTGCCTACCTGCGGCTGCCGCCCATGAAGAAGAGCAGGAAGCGGAACAGGTTGACGAAATCGAGATAGAGGCTGAGCGCGCCATAGCTGGTGGCCACGCTCATGGCCGCTTGGTCGCCGCCCAGTTGATAGTACATCATCTTCAGACGCTGGGTGTCCCAGGCGATCAGGCCGGCGAAGATCAGGACGCCGATGGCGTTGATGGCGAAGACCATGGCCGCCGAGTGAAAGAACATGCTGACCAGCATGGCCACGATCAGGCCCCACAGGCCCATGATCAGGAAGCTGCCCATCGGCTGCAAGTCGCGCTTGGTGGTGTAGCCCACCAGCGAGAGCCCGCCGAAGGCGATGGCCGTCACCAGGAACGTCTGGGCGATGCTCGCGCCGGCGTAGATCTGGAACAGCATGCCGAACGACGCGCCGATGAGGGCGACGATCACCCAGTAGGTGACGGCGGCGCTGCGCGGTGATGCTCGGCGCGCGAACGCCTGGAAAAGCAGAATGGCCAGCGGCGCGAAGGCCACGACCATGCCAAGAAGGGTGTATCCGATGCGCCCGGAGCCATCGACCTGGAACAGCAGCGCCCGCGCCGGCGGATAGTTGCCTGTCACCCAGGCCAGGGCCGCGGAAATCACCAGGCCTAAGGCCACCTTGTTGTAGACGCCGAGCATGAAGCCGCGAAGGCCCGCGTCGACGGCCATGTCCGGCGCCGTGGCGCTCGTCGGCCGAACCAGCCCGCGATCAAAATCGCTCATATTGTTCCAAGACCCTTGTCCATGCGCCCCGATTGGACGCCGACCAAATATCGTCCCGCCGGGCGCGCCGCGCAAGGACGGCCTTCGTTACGCACGCGTAAGCTCCTAGAGAACGACGCATGATCCGCCTGTTCGCCGCCGTGGCCGTGTCCGACGACATCGCCGCTGGGCTCGCGCCGCGCCAGAAAGGCATCCTCGGCGCGCGCTGGCGCCCGGCCGAGAGCCTGCATATCACCCTGCGCTTCTTCGGGGCCATCGCCGAGAACAAGGCCGACGATCTCGATTCGGAGCTGGCAAGGATTGGCGGGCGTCCGTTTGAGCTCACCCTGGAGGGCGTCGGGGTCTTCGGTGACGGCGCCGACGTCCACGCCGTGTGGGCGGGCGTGGCTCGGAGCGAGGCCCTGGAGCGCCTGGCTCGGCGCTGCGAGAGCGCCGCTCGCCGCGCCGGCCTGCCGCGCGACACACGCGCCTGGCGCCCGCACGTCACGCTGGCCTATCTGAAGGGCGCCGATCCGGCCGCCGCCGGGGCCTGGGTGCAGAGCCACAACTTGCTGAAATCACCGGTGTTTCCGGTGCGGCGGTTCGGGCTCTATTCGAGCTGGCCGAGCGAGGGCGGCTCGGTCTATCGGCTGGAGCGCGCCTATTCGCTCGCTTGAGGCGCGGCGTAGTCCTTGAGCACGCCCAGCGGCGCGATGGCCAGCACCTCTTCGTGGGTCGCCTCCAGCACCAGCAGGGGCGCGGCGCCGGCGTCGAGCGCCTCCTTCCAGCGCGGCGCGCACAGGCACCAGCGGTCGCCGGGGCGAAGGCCGGGGAAGTCGAACTCGGGCCGGGGCGTGGACAGGTCGTTGCCGACGCTGAGGGAGAAGCGCAGAAATTCGGCGGTCATCACCGCGCAGACGGTATGCATCCCAACGTCGTCGGGACCGGTCTCGCAGCAGCCGTTGCGATAGAAGCCCGTGAGTGGCGACGTCGAACAGGGGGCGAGCTCGCCGCCCAGGACATTGCGCGCGTCGGCCTCGTAGCGGATGGTCATGGGCGAGGTTATGCCACGAAGGACCGGCTATGTCCCCTTTCCACCGGCCGCGCCGCAGCGCGCTCTACATGCCCGCCTCCAACCCGCGCGCGGTCGAGAAGGCGCGGTCCCTGGCGTGCGATGTGGTCATCCTCGATCTCGAGGACGCGGTCCTGCCCGAGGCCAAGCCGGCCGCGCGGGCGGCGGCCGTGGCGGCGGTGCGGGCCGGCGGCTTCGGCGCTCGCGAGGTGGTGGTGCGCGTCAACGCGCTGTCGACGCCCTGGGGCGCCGACGATCTGGCTGAAGTCGCGAGGGCTGGGCCGGATGCGGTGCTGGTGCCCAAGGTCAGCTCGCCGGCGGACGTCGCCGCCGCCCACGAAGCCTTGGCAGCCGCGCCAGATCGAACGCGCCTTTGGACCATGATCGAGACCTGCGCGGCGATCCTCGACCTCTCCGCGATCGCCGCCTGCGCCGGCGGAACGCGGCTCTCAACGTTCGCCATGGGGATCAACGACCTCGCCAAGGAGATGGGCGCGCGCATGACGGCGGAGCGCACGCCCTTCCACGCCGCGCTGTCGATGTCGGTGACAGCGGCGCACGGCGCCGGCCTCGCCATCCTCGATGGCGTGCACAATGAAATCGAGGATCTCGCCGCGCTTGAGACCGTCTGCCGTCAAGGGGTGAACTTCGGCTTCGACGGCAAGACCTTGATCCATCCGAGCCATCTCGAGATCTGCAACCGCGTGTTCACGCCGGACGCCGCCGACATCGCCTGGGCCCGGGCGGTGATCGCCGCCTTCGACGCGCCCGAGAACGCCGGCAAGGGCGCGCTGCGGGTGGAAGGGCGTCTGGCCGAGCGGCTGCACCGCGATCAGGCGGTCGGGCTGGTGGCCGTCGCCGACGCCATCGCGGCGGTGGGATGAAGCGACTTGCGACCGCTTTCGTACTCTGCCTGCTGGCCGCTGGGACGCGGGGCCAGGACGCCGTAGGCGGACGCATCGCCGCCTCGGCTGCCGGCGCCGAGGGTCTACAGGGCCCCCTCGACGGAACCTGGGCCCTGGCAGACGGGCGTGGGCGAACGCTGTTCGTCGTTCAGCTCGGCGATCCGCCGACGGGCGGCGCCACCCTGCCGTGCGCTTGGCGCGATCCCAGGGGTGAGCTGGGCCTGGCGGACTGTGTGCGTCACGGCCGGCGGCTGACACTGCGCTTCGGCGCGCGCGCGGTCGATCTCGAGCGCCGGAGCACTGGCTCCTGGCGGGGTGTGTTGCGCGAGCCCGGCGAAACGCGGACCGTAACGCTCAGGCGCGGCTAGGTCCGCCGAACACCTTGACAGCCGTGGCGATCGCCGCCGCCAGGGTCGCCGCTTCATAGGGCTCGGCGACGCCATGTCCCCACACCGGCCCCGGCCAGGCGGCGTCGTCGCTGCGCCGGCCAACGATGTGGACATGCAGCTGCGGGGTGATGTTGCCGAGGACGCCGATGTTCGGCCGCTCGATCGGCCGGCCGCACGCTTCGCCGATGGCCTGCACGGCGCGTCCGGCGGCGAGAATCTCGCCCAGCAGGCGGGCCTGGTCGACGCCGGTCAGATCGTCCATTGCGCCGGCGTCCGGCACGCGCGGCACGAGCACGATCCATGGAAAGCGGGCGTCTAGCTGCAGCCGCGCCTCGCTGAGCCCGAGGGAGACGATCGGCGCCGAGGAGGCTTCGAGGGCGGGGTGCAGAGTGAACATGATCCAGCCTTGCAGGCCTTGGCCCGCCGGTCTAGACCGCGCGCGCTTTCCCGCAATTCGAGGAGTTTGAGGCCGATGGCTCGCGCGAAGATCGCCCTGATCGGGGCCGGAATGATCGGCGGCACCCTGGCGCATATCGCCGCGCGCGAAGGCCTGGGCGACGTTGTCCTGTTCGACATCGTCGACGGCGTGCCGCAGGGCAAGGCGCTGGACCTGGCCGAGGCCACGCCGGTGATCGGGGTCGACTGCGCCCTCAAGGGCGTCAGCGACTATGCCGGCATCGCCGGGGCGGATGTGGCCATCGTCACCGCCGGCGTGCCGCGCAAGCCCGGCATGAGCCGCGACGACCTGCTGGGCATCAATCTCAAGGTCATGAAGGCGGTGGGCGAGGGTCTGAAGGCGCATGCGCCGAACGCCTTCGTAATCTGCATCACTAATCCGCTCGACGCGATGGTCTGGGCGCTGCGCGAATTCTCCGGCCTGCCCCACGCCAAGGTGATCGGCATGGCCGGCGTGCTGGACTCGGCTCGCTTCCGCTGGTTCCTCGCCGAGGCCCTGGGCGTCTCGGTGCGCGACGTCCACGCCTGGACCCTGGGCGGTCACGGCGACGACATGGTGCCGATGGTGCGCCACTCGACGATCGGCGGCCTGCCGCTGCCCGAGATCGTACGCCAGGGCTTGCTGAGCCAGGACGCGCTGGACGCCATCGTCAAGCGCACGCGTGGCGGCGGCGGCGAGATCGTCGCCCTGCTAAAGACGGGCTCCGCCTTCTACGCCCCCGCCGAGAGCGCCATCGCCATGGCCGCGTCCTACCTCAAGGATGAAAAGCGCCTGCTGCCGTGCGCGGCCCATCTCACCGGCCAGTACGGCCTTTCCGACCTCTATGTCGGTGTGCCGACGGTGATCGGCGCCGGCGGCGCCGAGCGGATTCTGGAGTTCCCGCTCGACGAGGCGGAAAAAGCCATGTTCGCCAAGTCCGTCGACTCCGTGCGCGGCCTGATCGCCGCGTGCAAGGAGATCGAGCCGGCGCTTGCCTGACGTGGACGGCCCCGTCCTCGAGACCGAGCGCCTGATCCTGCGGCCGGTGGCGGCGCAGGACTTCGACGCCTTCGCCGCCTTCTGCGCCGACCCGGCGGTGATGCGGCATCTGGGCGGCGTGCAGCCGAGGTCCATGGCTTGGCGCGGCTTCACCAGCGTGGTCGGCTCGTGGGCGGTGCAGGGCTTCGGCATGTTCTCGGTGATCGAGCGGGCGAGCGGTCGCTGGCTCGGCCGCATAGGTCCGCACAAGCCCGAAGGCTGGCCGGGGACGGAAGTCGGCTGGGGCCTTATCCAGGATGCCTGGGGCCAGGGCTATGCCGTCGAGGCGGCGGCGGCGAGCATGGACTTCGCCGCCGACAAGCTAGGCTGGGCTGAGATCATCCATTGCATCGACGCGGCCAACACCGACTCCCAGGCCGTCGCCAAACGCCTCGGCTCGACCCTGCTCCGGATCGACCGTCTGCCGCCGCCGGTCGACGTGGACATCGACATCTGGGGCCAGACCGCCGACCAGTGGCGCGCGCGACGACCCTAAGGCTGAGGTCGCGCCTTCCTAGAACCACCCGGCCGCGCGGAGAATCTTGGCGTAGGCGCGGCTGACGGGCGCTTCGGCGCCGCCCTCCAGCACCAGCGTCGCCCGGCCGTCATCACGCTCAACGCCGCGGACGGCCGCTCTCGCCACCCACCAGGAGCGGTGAGTGCGCGCGCCTTCAATCCCTTCCAATTCGTCTATAGCGTCGCCGAGCCGCATCAGGATCAGGTCCTGGCCGAGGGAAGTGTGCAGGCGCAGATAGTGGTCCTCAGCCTCGACGGCCCATAGCGAGGCCCCGGCGAGCTTGGCCGGCAGGCGTTCCAGGAACTTCGGCGGCGGGGCGTCCTTGGCGGCGGCATGAGTCTCGACCGGGTCGCGGCGGCGGACCAGGAAGGCCAGCGCAGTCATGGCGGCGGTGGTCGCCAGGGTCGAGGGCGCGAACTGCCAGACGTAGTTCAGAGCCAAGGGCCGTTGGTTGGCGATAGCGTTGACCAGGGCCACCAATCCGGTCATCGGCGCCCATAAGGCCAGGACAATCGCACCCCAGGCGAGCCACGGCTGACTGTCGAACCACCGGCGCGGCAGGATATAGACCCCGATGAGCACGCCGAGCGTGGCTCCGGCCGCGACCACTACCAGCCAATAGGCGAGGCGGGAGACGATGCCTCTGCCGCCCGCGCCGAAGCCGCCGGAGAACGCCAGAACGGCCCCCACCACCAGCGCAGCCAGGAGGATCCTCGCCCAGGTGGCGGCGATATCCCGCGCCGCGGGGCGGGCCTTCGCCGCGTCGCATGGGTCCTGCGTCTGGCTCAAGTCGCGAAATGTCCTCTTGCGCCGATGATCCGCCAAGGCTTGGCTGCTTAGCGCGAGCGGTCGGCCAGCGACAATTTCCCACATGGCCGCCGCCACCGCCAGACGCCCTTGCATCGCGGCCGCCTTGCGTCATCTTCGGCGCGCGGGCGAATCCGCCGACGGGCACGAGGCCGCCAACACCCGACGATGGACGAGTTCATCTTTCACGACCCGACCGGCCGGCGCGCCAAGCGCGCCAACCTGGGGCTAGGCCTGGTTCTGGCGGCGGCGGCCCTGGTGGTGGCGGCGTTCTTCGCCACCTTGGCCTTCGCGCCCAGGCTGCCTGACCTCACACTTAAGGACCCTCAGGTCCTGCAGGCGATGCACGTAGAGACGGCGCACCGCCTGAGGCGGCCATTGGAATGGCGGCGCGTGCCCAGGCCCAACAAGGTCGCCGCCGGCGGTCGCGCCCGCCCGTTGTCGATCGGCTTCTATGTCACCTGGGATGAGGATTCCCGCACCTCGCTGCGGCGGCACGTCAATCAGCTGGATGTGGTCTCGCCGCAGTGGGTGCTGCTGGACGGCTCGCTCGGCCGCGTCGCGGTGACCTCGGATCCGCAGGCCGAGGCGCTGATCGCCGGCGCCAAGATCCCACCTTCGGTCGTGCCCCTGGTCCACAACGCTCACAATGGCGTCAGCGATGGGCCGCTGGCCGACAATCTGCTGCTCAACCCAGCCGCGCAGAAAGCGTTGATCTCCAACCTGGTCGTTCTGGCTCAACAGCGCGGCTACGCCGGCTATGTATTCGACTTCGAAAACATCTCGCCCGCCGCCCTGGCCCGCTACCCGGCCCTGGTCGCCCAGGCCCGCGCGGCCCTGAAGCCCATCGGCCGCGAGGTGTGGGTGGCGACGCCGTTCGGCGACGATTCCTGGTCGCTGGTGAAGTTCGCCGCCGCCGCCGATTCCGTGGTGCTGATGGCCTATGACCAGCACTGGGGCACGGGCGACCCCGGCCCGCCCGCCGGCCAGGAGTGGTTCGAGCAGACTCTGGCCAAGGACATGAAGCAGCTCGATCCGCAGCGCACGGTGGTCGCGTTCGGCGCCTATGGCTACGACTGGACCCTGCCCGACAAGACCGGTCCAGGCAGCGCCGAATCGGTTGAATTCTACGACGCCACTCAGCTGGCTCACGACGCCGACGCCAGCGTCACATTCGATGACAACGAGCTCAACCCAAATTTCGCCTTCGAGGACGACAACCACCGCAAGCATGTCGTCTGGTTCCTCGACGCGGCCACCTTCTTCAACGAAATCAAGGTGACGGATCCCTATCGGCCGATGGGTTACGCCTTGTGGCGCATGGGCGCGGAAGACCCGGCGATCTGGAAATATCTCCACCAACCCTACAATTCGGCCCAGCCCGTAGGGTTGGAGAGCATCGACCCGAGCGTGGGCGTCGATTTCGACGGCACCGGCGAGGTGCTGCACGTGGAGGCCTCGCCGACCCCCGGCCAACGCTCGATCGAAATCGACCCCGACACCGGCCTGATCTCCGGCGAAGACTACAAGGTCATGCCGACGTCCTACGTGATCGATCGCTACGGCGCCCATCCGGGCTGGGTGGCGCTGACCTTCGACGACGGTCCGGATGGCCGCTGGACGCCGAAGATCCTCGACATCCTCAAAGAGAAGCACGCCGTGGCGACCTTCTTCGTCATCGGCCAGAACATGCAGGCCAAGCCCGATCTCGTTCAGCGTGAGGTCAACGAGGGCATGATGGTGGGCAACCACACCTGGACCCACCCCAACATCGCCGACACGCCGTTGGCGCAGACCGATCTGGAGATCAACACCACTCAGCGGCTGTTCGCGGTGCTGACCGGCAAGTCGATGCGCTTCTTCCGGCCGCCCTACTTCGGCGACGCCGAACCATCGACGCCGGGCGAGGTCGAGCCGCTCCTCGTGGCCCAGAAGCTGGGCTATCTCATCGCCGGTCTGCGTGTGGACACTGACGACTGGAAGAAGCCGCCGCCCGAGCTGATCATCCAGAAGACCATGGCCCGCCTCGCCGATACCGGCCCCACGGCGGGTCAGGTCGTGCTGATGCACGACGCCGGCGGCGACCGCAGCCACACGGTCGAGGCCCTGCCCGCCCTGATCGACGCCATCCGCGCCCGTGGCCTGCGCCTGGTCACCATCGACCAGCTGGCTGGCATGAGCCGGGCCGACGCCCTGCCGCCGACGTCACGCAGCTCCTGGGAGTTGTTCCTCGACCGCATGGGATTCGGCCTTTTCCGCTACATCAATGAGGGCATGCAGGCCCTGTTCACCGTCGCCATCGTCCTCGGCGTCGCGCGGCTGGCATTCCTGGCGGTGCTGTCGCTATGGCATCGCTTCCGCGAGCCCGGCCGCGAGCCGCCGATGCTCGACCGCGAGACCGGTCCGATGATCAGCGTGCTGATCCCCTGCTACAACGAGGAGAAGGTGATCGTCGCCTCGGTGGAGCGCATCCTCCAGTCCGATTGGACCCATCTGGAGGTGCTGGTCGTCGACGACGGATCCAAGGACGGCACGGCGGCCGCGGTGCGCGCCGCCTTCAGCGACGAGCCGCGCGTCTCTCTGCTGACCTTCGAGAACGGCGGCAAGGCGCGGGCGCTCAACCGCGGCTTGAAGCTCTGCCGAGGTGAGGTCGTCGTGGCGCTGGACGCCGACACCCTGTTCCCGCCCGAAACCCTGCCCCGGCTGGCGCGCTGGTTCGCCGACCCCAGGGTGGGCGCCGTGGCCGGCAACGCCATCGTCGGCAACCGCCTAAACCTCGTCACCCGCTGGCAGGGCCTGGAGTACGTCACCGCCCAGAATCTCGAGCGCCGCGCCTTGGCGGCGCTGGGCGCGGTGACGGTGGTGCCGGGCGCGGTGGGCGCCTGGCGGCGTGAGACCCTGAACCAGCTGGGCGGCTATCCGGCCGATACCTTGGCGGAGGACCAGGACCTGACCCTGGCCTGCCAGAGCGCCGGCTGGCGCGTGGAGTTCGACTCCTCCGCGCGCGCCTACACCGAAGCGCCGGACACTGTGTCCGGTTTGCTCAACCAACGTTTCCGCTGGTCGTTCGGCACGCTGCAGTGCCTGTGGAAGCATCGCGGCGACCTCTTCAGCACCCGCAAGCCGGTGCTGGGCTTCGTGGCCCTGCCGCAGATCTGGCTGTTCCAGATCGTGCTCACCGTGGCTTCGCCGCTGGTGGACCTGGCGATCGTCTCGTCCCTGGTCTGGGCGTTTTATGGTCACTACTTCCATCCGGTCGAGTGGTCGCCGGACGACACCCTGCGCTCGCTGTTCTACTGGGCGGCGTTCATCTTCCTCGATCTGTCGGCCGGCGCGCTCGGCATGGCGCTGGAGCGTCGCGCGCCTTGGGGTGACCTCGTCTGGCTGCCGGTGCAGCGCTTCGGCTACCGCCAGCTGATGTACTGGGTGGTGGTGCGCAGCGTGGTGTCGGCCATCCGCGGCTATCGTGTCGGCTGGGGCAAGCTCGAACGCCGCGCCACGGCCGTGGTGGGAAGAGCGGGGTAAGGACCCTCAGGCGCCCGGCGCGGTGGGCAAGGTCGCCACGAACACAGCTCCGCCGATCGGGCCCGCCTGGCAAACGACGTCTCCGCCGTGACGCTCGGCGATCTGGCGCACGATGGAGAGCCCCAGGCCCCAGCTGCCGTCCACCTCGGCTCGGCCCGCCGGGCGGTAGAACGGCTCGAACGCCCGGGCGCGGTCCGCCGCCTCCAGCCCTGGCCCGCCATCACTGACCGTTATGACGACCGCGCTCTTCAGGCGGTCGAGCGTCACCTCCACCGGCGGACCGCCATGGCGGTCGGCGTTTTCCAGCAAATTGCGGATCAGCCGGCGGATCAGGCGTGGCGAGCCGGCAATCTCGAAGGCGCTGTCGGCCGGCCCCGCGTGGCGCACGGCCGCACCCGCGCGCGCCGCCTCCTCGGCCGCCAGTTCGAGGCAGTCGACCCGCTCGCCAAGGCCGAGGTCCGGCGCCTGGTCCAGGCGGCTGGCCAGCAGGATCTCATCGACCAGGGCCGAGAGTTCGGCGATGTCCCGCATGATCTGCGGCCGGAGGGCCGGGTCGGGCGCGCCGGCATACATCTCCACGGCCACCGACAGGCGGGCGAGCGGCGAGCGCAGTTCGTGGCTGGCGTGGGCGAGCAGGTCGCGGTGGGCGGTCACCAGCCGCTCCACCCGCGCCGCGGCGGCGTTGAAGCTGGCGGCGACAGCGCCGACTTCGTCACGGCCCTGGATCTCGGCGCGCACATCAAGGTGGCCCGGGCCCCAGGCGTCCAGGCTTGCTTTCAGCTTCTCCAGCCGCTGCGTCAGGCGGGCGACGGCCGGATAGGCGCCCAGACCCACGGCGCCGGCCACAAGGAGCAGCATCATCAGCATGTGAAGGCCGCCGTGCCGCATAGGCACGTGGCGCTCGATGACCAGGCGGTTGTGCCAGATGAACGCGCCCAGCAGCGCCACCAGGACTAGGCTGGCGAGGAAGGTGGCGTAGACGCGCCAGAACAGGCTGCGACGAAAGACGATCGCCATGCTCAGCCCTGGTCCTGGGCGCGGGCGAAGAGATAGCCCGCGCCACGCACGGTGATGATCCGCCGCGGATGGCCCGGGTCGTCCTCGATGGCGGCGCGGATGCGCGAGATGTGGACGTCGATGGAGCGGTCGAGGGCATCCAGGTCCTCACCGCGGGCCAGGTCCATCAGACGCTCCCGGCTCAGCGCCTTGCCAGGGTGGCGCGCCAGGATGTGGAGCAGGTCGAACTGATAGGAAGTGAGGCCGGCCGGCTCATCGTCGATGTGCACGGTGCGTGAACCCGGGTCGATTTCCAGGCGACCGAAGCGGAGGGTCTGACCGCCGGCCTCGCCCCGGCGGCGGCGCAGCAGCGCCTTGAGCCTTGCCAGCAGCTCCCGCGGATTGAACGGTTTGCCCAGATAGTCATCCGCCCCGATCTCGAGGCCGACAATCCGGTCCGCGTCCTCGCCGCGCGCCGACAGCATGAGAATAGGCACGTCGCTGATGGCGCGCAGCCGCCGGCAGACCTCCAGGCCGTCGAGGTCCGGCAGCATGATGTCGAGAACCACGACGTCGAATGGTGGCCCGTGGCGGCTGACCGCTTCGACGCCCGCCTGGCCGGTCTGACGCGCCTCGACCGCAAAACCGGCGCCGGCGAGGTAGGTCCGCACCATGTCGGCCAGGCGGACGTCGTCGTCGATGATCAGGACCTTCCCGCTCATGGCCAGCAACCTAGGCGATACCGGATCGCCTGTCGCCGCGAGCGGGAAGCTGTGTCCCGGCTCAGTGCTGATGCTCCGCCATCATCTTTTCGGCCAGCTTGGCGCGCTGGGCCGGGGTCAGGACCTCGGCGGCGTCAGCCAAGGCGTTCACCAGGGTCCTGCTGGCCTGGTCGAGCTGGGCGACCTCGTCGGCGCGCAGTTTCTCAAGGGCGGCGCGGTCGACGGTCGGCGCGGCCAGCAGCCGATGCAGGCTGCCATGCGCTTCCTCCATCTGCTTGTGCAGGGGCATGATCGACTGCATCGCTGTCTTGAGGATGTCGTGGATACGCGCCTTCTGGTCGGGTGTGGCCTCGGCGGCGTCGAGCGCCTTGTCGAGGTGCTCGGCCATCATGGTGTGCTCGGCTTGCATGTGGCCCATGCCGTGACCCATGGCGTCGGCGGCCATGGAGACGCCGGAGAGGGCTATGCCGCCGGCCAGGAAGGCTCCGGCGAGCGCGGCGCCCGCGAGCCAGCCGCGGAAGCGGGTCGTGGGCCGAGCTTGGCCCGATTTGGGTTCAATCGTCATCGTCAATTCCTCTGTCGGGCCTCGACCGTTCGAGGCTGGCAGAGGAGAGATCTAACTGGTGCGCGTTTCCGCCTTCAGGGGCGAATGTGTCGATTTGTGAAGCGCGACGGGCGAGTCAGTGCGTCGGGATAGGCGCCGTGGCCGGCGTTTGTGTCGAAGCGTGGGTGTCGGCCTTCTTGCCCTGGATCTTCTCGGCCAGCTTGGCGCGCTGTTCGGGCGTCAGGGTCTGGGCCACCTCAACGAATGCGTCCGCCACGATCCGGCTCGCCTGATCCACGGTGGCCATTTCCTTGGCGCGCCAGGCTTCGAACGCCGCGCGATCCACGGTCGGAGCGACGAGCAGGTCGTGCAGATCGTTCTTAGGATTTCCGACCTGGTCCTTGAGCGAGCTCAGCCGCCCAATCGTCGAGACCATGATCTGCTGGACGTGTTTCTTCTGATCCGGGGTGAGGTCAAGATCCGCAAAAAGCTTGTCGAGATTGGGCTGCATGCCGGAGTGGCTGGGTTTGGCCGCGCCTGAACTGTCGCTTGGCGACGGCGCGGCGGCGGGCGTCGCCGGTGCGGCCGGTTTCGCATCCTGCGCGGCGGCGCCGAGGGCGCTGGCGGCCAAGATAACACCGCATGTCGCGGCGACGATTTGGGCGTGGAGCGGCCGCGCTCCCGATCTGGCTTTCAGTGCGAACACGGCGTCTCCCCCATCGCCGGCGAACCTAGCGGGGCCCCGGGCCAAAGGCCAGGGTTCAGTGGCCGCCCGCGCCCGCCGCCACCGGCGCTTTGGGACGCGGCGCCAGCCAGACGACGCAGGCGCCGAGCACGAACATCAACCCGCTGATCAGGAAGATGTGGTCGGTGGAGAGCATCACCGCCTGTCCCTGGACCATGTTGTCGAGCGCGCCCACCGCCTGCTGTGCGCTGAGGCCCAGCCCCCGCAGGGCGCCCAGCGTGCCGTTCGGGTCGTTCAGCGTACCTGCCAGGTCAACGTGGTGAGCCGTGGCGGTGTTGTCCCACGCCGTGGTGGTGATCGAGACCGCGAAGGCGCCGGAGGTGGTCCTGGCGAAGTTCAGCAGCCCGGCGGCCGACGCCGTTTCCTCCGGCTTCACCGAACTGAGAGCGAGACCGGTGAGAGGAATGAAGAAGAATGGCACGGCGAAGCCCAGCGCCAGGTGAGGGAGCGCGACATTCCAATAGGTGGCGTCGGAAGTGAAGCCGGCGCGCCAGAACGATACGCCAGCCATGATCATCACCCCGAAGCAGACCAGGGCCCGGGAATCGACGCGCGTGACGAGGCGTCCCACGATCGGCGACAGGATCACCGCGAACAGGCCTTGCCAGGCGGTGACGCGGCCGGCCCAGGTGGCCGTGTAGCCCATGCTGGTCTGCAGCCAGAGCGGGATCAGCACCACCGACGAGAAGAACGTCCCAAAGACGATGCACATGATCGCGGTGCTGGCTGCGAAGCCACGGTGTCTGAAGACCCGCAGGTCGACGATCGGGTTCTTGTCGGTCAGCTCCCAATTGATGAAGGCCAGGAAGCCGAGCACGGCCAGGATGGCCAGGGCGACGATGAAGCGGGAGTCGAACCAGTCGAGGTCCTTGCCCTTGTCGAGCATGACCTGCATCGACCCGACCCATAGTATGAGCAGGGCCAGGCCGAAGATGTCCACCGGACGACGCGTCGTCGCGGTCTCACGGCTTTTCAGCATGCGCCAGGCGAAGAAGGCGCAAATCATCGCCGGCGGCACATTGATGTAGAACACCCAAGGCCAGCCAGGCCCGTCAACCAGGATGCCGCCGAGCAGTGGGCCGGCGATCGGCCCCACGACCGTGGTCATGCCCCATAGCCCGAGCGCCGTGCCCTGCATCCTGGCCGGGAAGATTCGGCGCATGAGGGTTTGGGACAGCGGCATCATCGGCCCGCCGGAGAGACCCTGCAGGACGCGAAACACGATGAGTATGGGGAGCGAAGGCGCGAGGCCGCATAGGGCAGAACAGAGGCCGAAACAGACCATGGCCACGCAGAAGACCCTCACCGCGCCGAAGCGCTGGGCGAGCCAGCCTGTGAGCGGCACGGTGATGGCCTCGGCCACCGCATAGGAGGTGATCACCCAGGTGCCCTGGTCGGGCGAGACCGCCAGGCCGCCGGCGATGTTGGGCACCGAAACGTTGGCGATGGTCGTGTCGAGAACGACCATGAAGTTGGCCAGAGCGAGCAGGAGGCCTGCAATCCACAGCTGCGCGCCCGCCATCGGGGCGAAGTCGTCTTGAGCGCGGTACTCGGACATGGACCCAGGCCCGAGCTAGTGCGCGCCGACGTCGATGTCGGCCTTCATGGAGAGGCCCACGCGCAGGGGGTGGCGCGCCAACTCCGCCGGATCCAGCGCCACGCGCACCGGCAGGCGCTGCACCACCTTGATCCAGTTGCCGGTGGCGTTCTGGGCGGGGATCAGGGCGAAGGCGGCGCCGGTGCCGCCCGAGAGGCCGACCACGCGGCCGTGGTACTTGACGCCGCCGCCATAGTAGTCGGCGGTCAGTACGACCGGCTGGCCGATGCGCACCTTGCGCAGCTGCTCTTCCTTGAAGTTGGCGTCCACATAGACCTTGGAGATCGGCACCACGGTCATCAGCGAGTCGCCTATCTGGGCCCTCTGGCCGACGGCCACGTTCTTCTTCGCCACCACGCCGTCGAAGGGCGCGGCAAGCACCGTGCGATCGAGGTTGAGCTGGGCGGCGTTCACATTGGCTTGCGCGGCCGCCACCTCGGGATTGCTGTCCACCGGGCCGCCGGCGATGAGGGCAGTGTTGACGTCCTTGGCGCCTTCGGCCGCGCCGCGGTTGGCCTGGGCCTGAACCTTGGCGGCCCGCGCCGAGGCCAGCGCGGCCCTGGCGGTCTCGAAGGCGTTCTGCGCCTGGGTGAGTTCGTCGCCGGAAACCGCGCCGGAGGACGCCAGGCGCTGGCGGCGGGCGAGTTCGGTCTGGGCCCGTTCGAGATCGGATTGGGCGCTGGCGATCTGGGCGTCGGCGCGGACGATGTCGGCTTGGCGGGCTTCAATTTGGCCGGTGAGCGCGCCTTCATTGGCGAAATAACCCTGCACGCGCCGCTGCGCCTGGCCGAGCTGAGCCCTGGCCTGGGCGAGCGCGATGCGGAAATCGGTGGGATCGATGACGGCCAGAGGCTGACCGGCTTTCACCGCCTGAGTGTCGACGGCCAGGACCTGGATCACCGGTCCTGAAACGAGCGGGGTGATGTCGGCGACGTCCGCGTCGACATAGGCGTTGTCGGTCGTCACGTGGTTCTGGCCGACCAGAAACCACCAGATGAACCAGACGATCGCCACCACGACGATCAGGGCGCCCAGGCCGGCGAACAGACGGGCGCGCAGGCTCGGTCCGTGCGACGCGGGCGGGGCGGCGCGGTCTTCCGAGCGGAGCTCGGCGGCGGTGTCGGGCATGGAGGAAGCCTCGTCGAGTGGCATGTCAATTTACCGAAGTCTGGTAGCCGCCGCCCAGGGCGCGGACGAGCTGGACGTCGAGGGTGAAGGCGCGCGCCTGGAGATCGACCACGGTGCGCCGGCTGGCGAGCACCGCATCCTCGGCCAGAAGCACGGACTGGTAGTTCGAGAGCCCGCCCTCGTAGCGCAGGCGGGCTATGCGGTAGGCGTCTTCGTCGGCGGCCAATGCGTCGGCGCTTTGCTTCAGGCGGTCGCCCAGCGCGCGTTCGCTGGCGGCGGCGTCGGCCACGTCTCTCAGGGCCTGTGTCAGGGTCTCGTCATAGCTCGCGACAGCGGTCTCATAGTCGGCGCGCGCGCCCCTGAGATTGGCGCGCAGGCGTCCGCCCTCGAAAATCGGCAGGGTGACCGCCGGCCCGACCTGGCCGACGCCCGAACCGGAGATGAAAAGGTTGGAGATGCCGAGCGACTGATAACCGATGAAGGCCGCCAGGTTCACGTCGGGATAGAACTGCGCCTTTGCGACGCCGATGCGGCTGGCGGCCGCCTCAGCCCGCCAGCGGGCGGCGGCGAGGTCGGGCCGGCGGCCTAGCAGATCGGCGGCCAGGCGCGGCGGAAGGCCGAAGGATTTTAGGCTTTCGCCCTTGGGCCGCTCGATAGCGGCGCCGCGGTCGGGGCCCTCACCCAACAGGGCGGCGATCTCGTCGCGGGTCAGGGTAATGTCCTCGTCGATGGCGGCGAGATCCGCGCGCGCGGACGCCGGGCCGGCCTCGGCCTCGCTGAGCTCGCCTCGTGTGTCCAGGCCGTTGGTGACGCGACGCTGGACAAGGTCGAGGGTCTCCTGACGCGATTGGACCGCGCGCAGGGCCACGTCGCGCTCGGCCCACAGGCGCGCGAGGTCGGCGTAGGCGCCAGCGACGGCGGTGGAGAGCACCAGGCGGGCTTCCGCCAGATCGGCCCCGCTGGCTTTGGATTCGGAGATCGCGGCGGCCAGGGCCTTGCGATTCTTGCCCCAGAAGTCGAGCTCCCAGTTGAAGTTGAGCGTCAGCTCGCCGATCGATTGCCAGCCGTGGGGGACGAAGGCTGGCGGTATGCCGGTGTTGTAGCTCTGCTTGGCTTCGGCGACCTCGCCTTGGCCCTGCAGGGTGGGCAGCAGAGCGGCGCGCGCCTCCCCGGCCATCGCCCCCGCCTTGTCCAGTCGGGCCCGGGCTGCAGCAATGTCAGGCGACCCGGCCAAGCCTTCGTCGACCAAGGCGTCAAGTTGGGGGTCGCCATAGGCGCGCCACCAACCATCGCCGGGCCAGGCCGTTTCGGGCGCGGCGAACGTCTGATCGGCGCGATAGGCCGATGCGGGCTTCTGCGCCGCGAGGTGGGCGCCGGGGACGGTGGCGCAGGCGCTCAGGGCCAGGGCGGCCAGAATCGCAGCGCGCGAAGCAAGGGTGGACATCACTGTCTTGATTCCGTAATATGACCGTACGGTACGGTCATTCCCCTAGGTTATCGCCCGCGCCGCCCCTGTCAACCCGCAACCGTACGGTACGGTCAACGACAAATGGAAACGCTATCCGCCAATCGCAAGGACCGGCGCCGCGAAGCTATTCTGCAGGTGGCCGCCGAAGTGTTTTTCGAGGAGGGCTATCAGGCGACCTCGATGTCGGCCATCGCCGCGCGCCTCGGCGGCTCCAAGGGCACGCTCTACAACTACTTCGACAGCAAGGAGGCGCTGTTCGAGGCCCACATCCGCGAGTCCTGCGGGAGGATCGCCGCCGAGATCCTGGACTTCTCCGACGACCGCCCGGTCCCTGAGGTGCTCCAACGCCTTGGCGAGCGCTATCTCGACCGAATCTACTCGGACTGGTCGGTGCGCACGTTCCAGATCATCGTCGCCGAGGCCAAGCGCACGCCCGAGCTGGCCAGGCAATTCTTCGAGGCCGGACCGATGGTCGGCCATGATCGGCTGACAATCTACCTCGAACAGGCCGCGGCCCGCGGCGAGGTAAAGATTGCCGACCGCAGCGAAGCTGCCTGGCAGTTCCTGGGCCTTTGCCGCATCCATCATCTTGAAGTGATGCTTGGCGTCATCCCACAATCTTCGCCGGCCGAAACGACCAAACAGGTTGAGTGGGCGGTGGAGATGTTCATGATGAGATACGGAGCCTGATCAAAGATCGATAAGGCCACCGTCGACGAACAGTTCCGCCCCCGTGGTGTAAGTCGCGTCGGCGGCGAGATAGAGCGCGGCCTGGGCCACTTCTTCGGCCTCGCCCACCCGCCCCAGCGGAATCCGCGTCGCGGCGCCGGCGATGAAGGCGTCCTTCTGAGCCGCCGTGAAGCCGTTCTTGTCGAGAATGGGGGTCACGATCGGGCCTGGGCTGACGGTGTTCACACGGATCCCCTTGGGCGCCAGCTCCCTGGCGAAGGTGCGGCCGAACGAGCGGAGCGCCGCCTTGGTCGCGCCATAAACGGTGCCGCCCCCGAGGCCGCCGCCGGCGCCCGCCACGGAGGCGGTGAGGATGATCGCGCCGCCATCCGGAATTTCCGGGGCCGCATGCTTAAGCAGGAAGAAGGCGCCTTTCACGTTCACGTCGAACTGGCTGTCGAAGAAGGCTTCGTCAATCGCCTCTATGGGCGCGAACTTGGCGATACCCGCATTGACGAACAGGATGTCGATGCGTCCGTGCTTGGCCTTCACCTGATCGACCAGAGCCTTTGTGGCGGCGATATCGGCTGCGTTGGAAACGAGCACCTGGATTCCGGGCAACGCGGCCTTGGCGGCGTCGACGGACGCTTGGCTGGAACCGGTGACAACCACGGTCGCGCCTTCCGACAGGAAGAGCTTGGCCGTCGCGGCGCCGATCCCGCTGGTGCCGCCCGAGATGAGCGCGATTTTGCCTGCGAGCTTGGCCATGGAAAATCTCCTTGAGCGGGGTGAATTGCCGTCTGTGGGAGATGGTGCTCCGACGGGCGGCCGAAACGGCAGCGCTTCCCGACTTTTTCGAACCGGGCTGTTAGAAAAGATGAGCGGCGGCGATTGCCGGCGCCCTTTCCCTCGCATCCGCGTTGCGCCCCCGCGAAGCCCTCGCCTATAAGCGCCGGGCTTTCCCGAACGACTTTGAGGCGGACTGCTTGCATGAACATCCATGAACACCAGGCCAAGGCCGTCCTCGCGGAGTTTGGCGTCCCCGTGCCGCGTGGCGCGCCGGCGTTCAGCGTCGAAGAAGCCGTGGCCGCGGGCGAGAAGCTGGGCGGCCCGGTCTGGGTTGTGAAGGCCCAGATCCATGCCGGCGGGCGCGGCAAGGGCGGCGGGGTCAAGGTGGTGAAGTCGCTGGACGACCTCCGGGCCGAAGCGAGCCGTATGCTGGGCATGACCCTCGTCACCCACCAGACCGGACCCAAGGGCCGTCTCGTGCGCCGGCTATATGTCGAGGAGGGCGCGGCTATCGCCCGCGAACTCTATCTCTCGCTGCTGGTCGACCGCGAAACGAGCCGCGTGGCCGTCGTCGCCTCGACCGAAGGCGGCATGGACATCGAGGAAGTCGCGGCGAGCACGCCCGAGAAGATCGTCACCTTTTCCATCGATCCGGCCACGGGCCCCTGGCCACACCACGCCGCCCTGCTCGCCAAGGCGCTCAATCTCACCGGCGACCAGGCCAAGCAGGCGCGAACCCTGCTCCCCGCGCTGTATGAGGCCTTCACGGCCAAGGACATGAGTCTGCTGGAGATCAATCCGCTCATCATCACCTCCGAGGGCAAGCTGTTGGTGCTGGACGCCAAGGTGTCGTTCGACGACAACGCCCTCTATCGTCATCCCGACATCGTCGCCCTGCGCGATGAGACCGAGGAGGACGCCAAGGAGATCGAGGCGGCGAAGTACGAGTTGTCGTACATCGCCCTCGACGGCGAGATCGGCTGCATGGTCAACGGTGCGGGTCTGGCCATGGCGACCATGGACATCATCAAGCTCTATGGCGCCGAGCCGGCCAACTTTCTCGATGTCGGCGGCGGCGCTTCCAAGGAAAAGGTCACCGCGGCGTTCAAGATCATCACCGCCGATCCGAACGTGAAGGGCATCCTGGTCAATATTTTCGGCGGCATCATGCGCTGCGACATCATCGCCGAAGGCGTGGTTGCGGCGGTCAAGGAAGTGGGTCTGAAGGTTCCGCTGGTGGTCCGTCTGGAGGGCACCAACGTCGAACTCGGCAAGCAGATCCTGGCCGGTAGCGGCCTCGACGTTGTTGCGGCCAACGATCTGGCCGACGGAGCGGAAAAAATTGTGCGGGCGGTGAAGGAGAGAGCGGCGTGAAAATCATCGGACCCGTATTGGCGGCCGCGGTCGCCTCGCTCGCGCTGCCGGCGGCGTCGTCGCCGGCCTTCGACACGTTCCGGCAGGTGTGCGGCGATAACCACACTGACTTCGCCTCCATTAAGGCCGCGCTGGCGGCGCCGGGCTGGGCGCCGGCGGATGTGTTGCCCAACAGCATGGAAGGCGTGACCCCGACCGAGGGCGTGGCGCGCGTGCGCACCGTCGGCAGCCAGCAGATCACGGTTTACGCCTGGATCGGCATGAAAGGGGCGTTTCACCTCACTGCCTGCACGGCCAAGGTGACCAAGATCGACCTGAGCGCCGCGGCGCAGGAGAGCCAGGCCTGGCTCGGCTTCGCGCCGGAGAGTTCGGCGGGCGGCAAGTCCACGTGGCGCTATGGCGAGACAGGGGGGGTGCGCGCGGCCGTGCAACAGGCCGGCTTCCAGGCTGCGGCGGACGGCGGCGGCCTATTCTTCTTCAATGTTTTCGCTGATCACGGCGAGGCGGTCCTCGACCTCCTCAAGATCAAGTCCTGAGCGGCGGTCCAAGCAGAACCCATGTCCATCCTCATCGACAAATCCACGCGCGTCATCTGCCAGGGCGTCACCGGCGCGCAGGGCACGTTCCATACCGAACAGGCCATCGCCTACGGCACGGCCATGGTCGGCGGCGTTTCGCCAGGCAAGGGCGGCCAGACGCATCTCGGCCTGCCGGTGTTCGACACCGTGGCGGAGGCCGCGCAAGCGGTGAAGTCGGACGCCACGGTCATCTATGTGCCGCCGCCGTTCGCCGCCGACGCGATCCTGGAGGCCATCGACGCCGAGATTCCGCTGATCGTCACCATCACCGAGGGCATTCCGGTGATGGACATGGTCGCGGTCAAGCGTGCGCTCTGCGGCTCCAAGTCGCGACTGATCGGTCCGAACTGCCCCGGCGTTCTGACGCCCGATCAGTGCAAGATTGGCATCATGCCAGGCTCCATATTTCGACCGGGATCGGTGGGCGTCGTGTCTCGTTCGGGCACACTCACCTATGAGGCCGTGTTCCAGACCAGTCAGGTTGGCCTCGGCCAGACCACGGCGGTAGGTATCGGCGGCGACCCGGTCAAGGGAACCGAATTCATCGACGTGCTCGACATGTTCCTGCACGACGAAGCGACGCAGTCGATCATCATGATCGGCGAGATCGGTGGCTCCGGCGAAGAGGACGCCGCCGAGTTCGTGCGCACCCATCGGAAGAAAAAGCCCATGGTCGGCTTCATCGCCGGCCGTACGGCCCCGCCCGGGCGGCGCATGGGCCACGCCGGGGCGATCATCTCTGGCGGCAAGGGTGGCGCGGACCACAAGATCGCGGCCATGGAGGCGGCGGGCATCCGCATCTCGCCCTCGCCTGCCGCGCTCGGCCATACCCTGGCGGAGCTGCTCAAGGGCTGAGGCGGAAAGGGCGATCGCCGCCGATTTCCACGGCGGCGACGCAAATGTGTGAAGTA